>JAEIGA010003600.1_pt1 | contig 24198 bp, 19 predicted proteins | sample 9270691 | NCBI WGS metagenome assembly JAEIGA01 (sample SAMN17057246, study PRJNA624740) | gut metagenome | biome: biome; isolation source: fecal sample | host: Bos grunniens | place: China: Xizang | collected 2019 | reverse complement strand
AGACACCTTTGATAAAATCTTGACTATCTGCTTTCAATGCCGACACGGGCGAATCCTGGTATTTATCTGCATTCTTCACATCGGTTTTTGACCATTCCAGACCGATACGACGCACATTCAAAACCAATGTACCATCATCCCAGCCTGCCTGGGCAATTCCTGGCATAGCCAACATCAAAACCATTGCTAATTTTTTCACTTCTTTCCCCTTTTAGATTTTCCCAGACACAGTATATCACAAAATAAAAATGTCAAGGAAACAAAGCCTATTTCCATATATGCAATGCACCATCTTTATTTGCGTACCGCCACCCCATTTCACGCAACGCAATCGTGAACGCACCACGTTTCGCCACAGGCAACGCCAACACAGCCGAATTTCCAGATATATTTTTTGTTCCCAAATCAACTTTTTCAGACCGAGCAATTCGATTTAACTCAATCCAATCTGCCAAACCTCCCGACAATCCCACCACAACGGTAAAGGTATTTTTCACCCCGTCATCTGGCAACCAATTTTGAACACCATTTTCTTGCAGCCACACACGCACCGCCGGCATATCTAGCACCATAGATATCTTTGCAGAATATGTTGTATCAGATGTCTGTTCGTTATCAATAGTGGACGACGCAATCAAATTTGTTAATTCTGACGCTTTTGCATTTGCAACCACAGAACTTAACATATTTACATCAACATATTGCCGCAATGAATCAGATATAATCTGGCGTCTGGCTTCATCAAATGCGATATTTTTTGCATTGGCCGCCGTATCACTTGTGATATTAACAGACATCGTTCCCCGCAAATCATCGGCAAACGATGCCGTCAACATCAACAAACCGAAAGAAACCCCAACAAAAAAGCCTTTTAACATTTTCACAACAAATATTCCATTATCCTTGATACACAACTCTTAGAATCTGGCGTTAATACCGATACGCACACCCAAAGATTTATAGAAAGATTCTATTTCATTGTCAACTGTATCTTTCCATCCATTTGAACGCACAACCGCAACATATTCTGGGCTAGCTTCCAGGTATTCCTTATCGCCATTGCTGTCGTATCCAATTACGATTCCATCGGCACGACTTATACCATGAACCATATAATAGTTAATCTGACTATCCGAGAAATCTAACGAATATTTTGTGTTTAACACAGACTCCCATATTGAAAATGCATTTTCATATTCCCCTTCCCAATGAGACGCATTCAGATATGTTGTCGCATCTGCATCAGATACCGTATAATAATCATATGTCACGCCAATTGATAACGACACCGCATCTGATATCGCTGTTGACCAACTAGCCCCTGCCCCAAAATGGAACGCCGAACCAATACTACCCTTGTCTTCCACAGACTTTGGATGCGCCCAATCAATACGATACGGCTGATCCCCAATGGCGTTATATGATGGCATTCCCAATTCAACACGACCCGCAAACATATTATTTGCGTTAATGTCATATTGCATATCCAACGCCAAATATGGTCCCGACCATTCAACTTCATACGAATGACTTACATCTGGCAATTGAAAATAGAACGACCCTTCGGCATCTGCATAACCATCTGCAATTACACCGGCATATGCAGGTTCTGCCAGTTCACCATTTGCATCAACAAAATTACCCGACTCATCTATCTTTAACATATTATTATTCTTATCAAAATAAACATACCCCGGATAACTATACGTTGGACCATTATTATCAAAAGAGAATATACCAATAATAGGCGCACATTGGGTCGACCCATCATCCAACATCAAACAAGAATTATCAAAATTACCACTTAGAACAACATTACCAAAATTATTTGATGTTTCTAATTTATACTTCAAATAACGCCACCCAATTGACGGTGTAATCTTCAGATTTCCCCAACGCCAAAAATCTGTTAATCCAACCCCGGCATTAAACCCTAGCATGCTACCATTTTTACTGGTTCCGACGGACAAGGCATGTCCCAAGATTGATCCATTAAAATTATCGCCATAATCTTCGCTAAAATCGGCATACAGATAACCACCATGGGAAATATCATCGTCAACCATGCTGCTTTCACCCATCTGCACACCATATTGCAGCCCGGCATCAATCTGCATTTTCGCCTTACCGGCATCAAAAACATACTTACCACCAAGATCCATCACCAACCAATCCAAGTTGTCATAATGCAGCTTTGACTTTGCGGTATTCATTTCAAACTGCCACATTGCAGACTGCTTTGACACACCAGCATTCAAATACAAACCATTTTTTGACACATCTGTCGACACAGACGCAACATCTTTTTTCTGAACATTTTGCTGTGCACGCCCAACATTTTGATTAGAATACACCGTGTTATAACCCGCATTTGCATATTGTCCACGATTATAATTAGACACCCCTTGGGACGAATATGTCCCGTTCCGTGTTGCCACAGTATTTGCATAAGAATTTTGCGTATATCGTGCCCGTTGTGGCGATTGATAAGAGCCTGTATAATAAGTACCCGCCGCATGCGCCGCTGGCACCATCAACAACAAAGAACATTGGCATAAAAATGCAGTCAATTTTTTCATAACGAAACCCTTTCCTTTTTACTTAATAACGATTTTATCATAAAAAAGGTTGAAAAACAAATTGCTTCTTGTCAAAATACACAAAAAGTTTTTTCATGCGACCATGGCGGAACTGGTAGACGCACAGCACTAAGGATGCTGTGGGGCAACCCGTGGGGGTTCGATTCCCCCTGGTCGCACCAAATTTATTTCACGAAAAAAATATATTTAATATATTATTTACTTGCCCGACTTTTTATAAATTTGCTAACATCCACTTATACAGGAATGAAGGGAATAAAACTGCTTTTTGCTGTGATGCTTGCACCGCTTGCTTTTCAGGCGGCATTTGCTGATGATGCGTCCGATATTGCACGGGCGGCGACGCGTCGTGGAACAACGACAACCATTTCGACAAATCGACAAAAAAACACCCCAACGACCAAGTCTGGCGACAGCCGCACCACCGCATCACGCAATACGGATAACGCAAAAACCGGTGCAAGTGTACGGGAACGCACCCAATCTGACCCATCCACAACCCCACGCACAACGACCAATACATCCGTGACACCACGCAGCACAACTGTTTCGGGGACAAAATCCATTTCTTCACGTACCGGCACAACAATTATACCACGCAATACGCCCATATCACGTATGGCATTATCACCGACACGCACGGCAACATCAATCACCAAATCAGAAAACAAAACATCATCACGCCCAAATCATGCACGTGGCGCAACAATCACACGCAGTGCCGACACCCCGGCTACTGCATCGGCAATAATGTCCCGAAATTTTTCCCAATGCCGTGATGTTTTTTATAGTTGCATGGATGAATTCTGTGCAAACAAAGACACCCAATTGCGTCGTTGCGCATGTTCGGCCCGTGCATCTGAATTTGATGCAACCAAAAAGAACTTGGCCCAAATCGAAGACAAATTACTTGATTTTAGCGAACGCCTGTTAACGGTAAACATGGATGCCGAAGATGCAATCGCCATGAACCAGGCCACCGCCGGCGAATTGGCCTTTAATTCCGAAGACCAATCAACATCAAAAAAGATGCTGGACGAAATTGCAAAAAAACTAAACGCCAGTTTTGATGACAGCAACTTTGACCAAAATCTTAATGCGATAAATCTGTCATTGAACACCAACGCCGCATTTGACAGTGTCGATTCGCTGATGGGCGCATCTACAACAGTAAAAAGTGGCCCGGCATTATATTCTGCGGCATTACCCACATGCCGTGAAATGGCGGCCGAAGTGTGCAGCAACGAAGAACTGGCAATCGCAGAAAGCGGCTATCAAATGACAATCGAACAAGATTGCAATACCGTTGCAAAATCATATCAAACCCAAACAGACATGGCCCGAACCAAGGTCTTTGAAAGCAGCGCATTGCTTGACATGTCACGCCTGGATATACATCAGCAACGTAATTCCGACGACATCCTGACATGCAAAAAGAAAATGTTAAACATGCTGACCGACAACAGTGTTTGCGGCACCGAACTGGGCAAATGCCTGGACATCAGTGGACGATACATTGACCCAACCACCGGCGAAGCATTTTTGACCGAAAATCTTGCCGACCTTGGCACACTTATCACCCGCCCCAGTGGTGACGAAACATGGACCACGGTTCCAAGCAATGCGCAATTTGTATCATTCTTGAATTCTAAAAAGATATTCTTGGAACCTGCGATGGAAAAATGCCAAGACATATCAACATATGTATGGGACGCATTTATCGAAGATGCATTGGCACAAATAAAGTTGGCCCAGAATGCGAAACTGGAAGACATGCGTCAATCATGTACAACATTAACCACCCAATGTTTGGACAATGCAAACGATTCGATTTCTGATTTTGACGCCCGTGCATTATCTATATTTGGCGTTGCAGCCGATACCACCGCCCAGGCAATGTGTTCTGATGTCATGACGGCATGTACGGCATTGATGGACGCAATGGACAACATAACAGATGACAAAGTATCTGATTGGGAATCTGGGATAACCGGCATTGCAACCACAGACACATACGAAAAGATTATAACAACATGTCGCCAGGTTGGACAAAACTGTATCATCCAGGCGTGCACATCAATCACAGGGAACTTTGGATTGTGTGAAAACATCGACACATCAATCAACCGCAAATCTATTGTCAGCCGTCGTGCATGTTGGGACGAAGTTGTCCAATGCGTTGCCGATGCCGGCACCGATTCGCTGAATCGCATCATGGCACAACAAAATCGTACACCAACAAAAGAAAGCGGTAACAAATATTCCGAACTTTATGGCACAAGCACACCTATATTCGACATCTGTAAAACATGCGGAACCGGTAACGAACCAGATTGTGCAACATGCCGCCTGGCCGAAGAAATATGGGGTAATTGCGAACAAGACCCATCTACCATATTAAACACAAATGAAACAAACAAGATTTTGGTTAACAAAGACAATCAAAACGAAACATTGATGTCATGGTTTGCACGCAACACCGGCACCAAAGATGCACCTGACAGCTGCCGTGACACAACATGCCCACGTGGCGAGGCATACAAAAACAGTACATGCGTCCCACAAAGTATGATAACCAGCGATGGCACATATTGTAATTCCAATTCTGGCGCACAACCATTTACTGTTTACACAGACGACACCAACACAGATTTTACTAACTGTTGCTCAACCAACACATACGATTGGAACGGCAATTGCTGCGAAGACAATGACAGAACCGGCATAAACACAGGCACACACTATTTTGCCCAAGATGGACTTCCCGATTCAAATCTTTCCATGGATGGCGACACCACTGGAACCGGCACCTGTGGCAACGGAACAACACAAACCCTAATTGCATCATATAAAGACAACAACATAATACACAACATTATCTGCACAGGAACGGTCACTTGGACTTTAATCGGCGCAGAAGACGGAAATTATCCAAACGGCACAACGATTAAATGCGATGGCGAAATCATTGACATCCGTTCTGACGGCATATACACATCTCCAAACACGAATTATGTCACAACATATTACAAAGGCGCAAATTCAACAAAAATAGAATGGTCTGAAGGCACCGAAGAATACCAGGCCAATAAATCATTCATAAAATACAATCAACAAACCGCAACAACATCAGAACCAACCGAATAAAAACATGAACAATTTAATATCATCTTTCATGACACACCCGCGAACACCAAATAATTTTTGTGTTCGCATATTAATGATTCTTGGGTTCTGCTGTTTTACACCATTTGCCACTTTCGCAGAAAACAATGAAGATTTTGGCTATGAGTATTCAAGCGACATCGAATGTTCTGATGGCACATCCAGTGCCGAATACTGCAATAGTCTGTACGGATGTTATACCTTGGGTCATACGACCATAGACGGCCAAGTTGCGTGCAGCCAATGCCCAAAAGGAACATACAAGGGTTCAATATCCAAAACCAGCGCCAGTTGTTCAACATGCGAACCACCAACCCATACACCAGGCAAGGATGGTAATTATTTACAATTTGATTGGTCCCACTCTTTGGGATTACATGATACAAAGGGTTGCATATGGCGTGTCATCTGCCCCAATGGGTATTATGCCGCCACAGGTTCCTACAACAACCTTGCATGCCACCCATGCAGCATGGTATTTGATACAGAAACAAAAACAAATAACCGATACGATCCTGACGAAAAAAATAATTTTTACAAAGGACGTGACGACAAAATACTGGCCTATCATTCCTCCATCCGTTCGGGCACCTCTTACGACCCAGGCGAATACGCTATAGTTGACGAAGGTCTAGATTCTGGCACACAAAATACATATGGCCAATACGGATGCGACGGCACATGCCCAGAAAACGCAAAATCTAATACAAATGGCACCGGATGCGAATGTATATGCGGATATGAATCAAAAGGATCGAATGCACCCGACATGATATGCGAACCCAAGACAATCTCTTATAAATACTACCTAACCAAGGATGATACAACACCAAAACACACAGATGCCGAAACATACGTTCCAAATAAGCAAAGAATTATCCTTAGTAAACAATCGGCAGAAAACCTTAAATTCATCAAAACAGGGTATACAATAACAAAATGGAAGGACAAAAATGATGAATACACACTTGATTTAGGTATAAATTACCCTTGGTGTGAAGACCTCAATCTTTATGCTATTTTCGAACCAAACACATTCACCATCACATACATGGCAAACGACCAAGAATGTACAACACAAGAATGCACATACGACGATACAAATTGCCTTGCAAAAGCACAATCTGTTTGCACAGCCCAATTAGAACAAGGTCAATATTTCACCCATTGGACATACAACAATAGCAACTACCAACCTAAAGACCGCATTTCCAACATTTCAAACGGCACTAATTTCACCATGGTAGCAGATGTAAAAGAATGTGAAAATGGCTACTATTGCGCATCTGGAGAACGCAAGAAATGTCCAGCCGGCGCAACATCATATCTTGGTTCAAGCGCCATCACCGATTGTCATCTTCTTGGCGGCCAAACAATAATCAAAGACAAACACGGCAACGAATTCAATTTGCCAAATGGCATCAAAATTAATTATCACAATTAAAATAATTTAATATTTTCAATTGTATTTCTGATTATATCCAATTGAACCGGACCGAATTTTCCCAAAACCCAATCGGCCGGATTCATTGGCAAATCAAAATCCCGTGGATGCCCAATCCCAATCCTTATACGACGATATTCACGACCAACATGCGCATCAATTGAACGAATTCCGTTGTGACCCGCACTGCCCCCGCCGATTTTTTCACGGCAATCCCCAACCGGAATATCCATATCATCATGGATTACAACCAGATTTTCCAATGGTATTTTATAAAAAGTCATCAGTCCTTGAACGGCAACCCCACTATTGTTCATAAATGTTTGTGGCTTTGCCAAAATGACACGCCGACCATCAATTTCCCCACGCACCGTCAATGCATTCTTTTCACTTTTCCACTTTACACCATCCCCCGCAATTGCATCAATCGCCATAAATCCAACATTATGACGTGTGTGGGAATATTCGCCCCCTGGATTGCCCAATCCAACCACCAAGAACGGTTTATTTTCTTGCATATCTCATACCCTTTTTCTAATATAATATCATACAAAGGAGAAAACATGAAAACAAAATCGTTCGTTTTTTTGATGACCTTGGCAATGATATTCGGCATGGGTTCTGCAAATGCTAACATGCTGTTTGATGTGTACGCCGGTGGAACATACGGTGTGGGCGGTTATACAATATTTTCTGATGCCAAAGACATAAATCATTCTTCACAATCTTATGGGGCGGTTTTGGGCATGGACATTCCAATGTTCCGTTTTGAATTGGAATACAATTATCTGGACACAGACCTGTTATCTATCAATACGGCATTTATTAACGCATATTTCAAATTACCAACCCCAATCTTCAAGCCATACATTGGTGGCGGCGTGGGCAGCACTTTTACCAGCAAATACAAACCATTAAAATCCATATCAATTGACATCGAAGATGTAATGGCATACCAGGGAATGTTGGGCATAACCATTGATATACCTGTAATTCCTTTCAATATTGATATCGAAGGCCGTGCATTATACATTCCTGAATTTATCGAAAGCGTTGATGAATCACCCGACCTGTTGCAATACGAAGGTCGTGTAAAGTTGCGTTATGTATTCTAAATCAAGGAAACAACAATAACCTGGGGGCGTCTGCCCCCTAATTTAACCAAATCGTGGGGAACAAATCATATGCTGACACTTATCGATGGGAATTCATTATTATTTCGTGCCTATTACGGTGTGCACAGTCGCCTTACACGCACCGACGGCACCCCAACTGGGGCGGTATATGGTTTTATAAATATGATATTGCCTGTATTATCTGCGGCAAAGCCCAACGATTCATTCGTTTGCGTTTTTGACGCATCCCGCCAGACCTTTCGCCAAGGCATATACCCAGAATATAAAATGAACCGTTCTGAAACCCCGGCCGATTTAATATCACAATCATATCTGGTCCGTGAAGGTCTGACCGCAATGGGCATGCCCGTACTATGTGTTCCCGGGGTCGAAGCAGATGATGTTATCGCAACACTTGCACGACAAAATTGCACACAACCGAACGCCACCCGTATTATCACCAGTGACAAAGACTTAATGCAATTGGTATCTGACTGTGTATTTCTGTACGACGGTATGAAGAACCGTGAAATCCGCACCGATGGCGTGCTGGAAAAATTCGGCGTCACCCCGACCCAGGTCACAGATGTCCAATCATTGATGGGTGATTCTTCTGATAATGTTCCCGGCGTCCCAGGAATTGGCCCCAAAAAGGCCGCCGAACTGATAAATCAGTTTGGCACGCTGGATAATTTATATGCAAATCTTGATGACGTAAAAAATGAACGCATCCGCAACCTGTTGCGCGACAATCGTGAAATGGCATATATTTCCAAACGATTGGTGACATTAAAAGATGATGTAGACCTAAGTGGTTTAATCATCACACCATTTGTATTTAACACCCGTGGCGCACTGGATTTTGTACGAACAAAACTGGAAAGTAATTCATTGGTCACAAAGATTGAAAAATCATTTCCAGAATCCAACACCCCTGCCCCCCAGACATTTGAATTTCCAGGCAATGCGTGCGAAATGCCATCATCAGACACCATCACATCAACCCACACACAAAAACAACTAAAAATAGAATGTGAAACAATTACGACCGTCGACGCATTGGATAAGTTCCTGGCCCAGATTAACCATATCTTGGCAATTGACACAGAAACAACAGGTCTGAATCAAACAAGCGATAAAATCGTCGGTATATCGTTGGCAATTGACGAAACCCATGGCGCATATATTCCAATTCGTCATCGTGAACACGGGGCAGACCTGTTTGGTGGCGACACAATGGCACCAAATCAATTACCAATTGAAACAGTATATAAAAAACTGTGGCCGGTATTTACCAACCCAAACATTATAAAGATTGGTCATAACCTAAAATACGATTTGCATATCATGGCAAACGAAGGCTGGGACACCGACAAAATCCATCCTATTGATGACACAATGCTGATATCGTATGCGCTGTATGGATCTTTGCATGGACACGGACTGGATGAATTGGCATTAAAATACCTGGGACATGAAAACATCAAATTTTCATCCCTATTTCCACCAAAGACACGCAATGCCGACATGCACTTTGATACACTGGCCATATCAAAGGCAAGCACATACGCTGCCGAAGATGCATGTATATGTCGCGCCTTGTATGATTTAATGCACCCCCAGTTGGTCGCCAATGAAAAATTATACCACCTGTACCAGACATGCGATTTACCATTGATGCCAATATTAATGCAGATGGAACGAATTGGTGTATTGGTCGACAGACACAAATTACACCAGTTATCGACCGTATTTCACGAACAACTGCGCAACCTGGAACAAGAAATATGGCAATATGCCGGCCATGAATTTAATATCGCCAGTCCAAAGCAACTTGGGGTGGTATTGTTTGATGAATTGGGGTTGCCCGCAAATAAAAAGCGTTCCACAGACGCAGATACATTAAACGATTTAATTGACACGCACCCAATAATTGACAAGATATTAAATTGGCGTTCAATTGCAAAGCTGGCCGGCACATACGCCGACGCATTGCCGCACCAAATCGCATCTGACAATCGTATTCACACCACCTATTTACAGACCAGCACCAACACCGGCCGTTTGTCCAGTCGTGACCCTAACCTGCAAAACATTCCAATAAAGACACAACTTGGCGAAGAAATAAGGAAATGTTTTATTGCGCCTGATGGATACAAACTTATATCTGTTGACTATTCCCAGATTCAGTTGCGCCTGCTTGCAGATATCGCAAACATTCAAACATTCAAAGACACATTTATCAGCGGTGCCGACATTCATGCACAAACCGCCCGGAAAATATTTAATATTCCATCCGACCAACCTGTACCAAAAGATTTGCGTCGTGCCGCCAAAACCGTCAACTTTTCAATCATATACGGCATATCATCATTTGGTTTGGCCGGCCAACTGGGCATATCACGGGCGGACGCACAAAACACCATAAACACATACATGGCAGGCTTACCCGAAATCAAAGAATACATTGATTCTACAAAGAAATTCGCCACAGACAACGCATGTGTTTATACCCCATGGGGGCGTCGCATTGAATTACCCGAAGCCCGCAACCCACGCATGCGTGCGTATGCGATGCGCGCCGCCATCAACGCCCCAATCCAAGGATTCGAAGCAGATTTAATGCGTCGTGCAATGATTGAAATTTATCATAATATCATTTGCAAAAATTCTGACACCATCCGCATGATTATGCAGGTTCACGATGAAATCGTATTTGAATGTGAATCAGAACACGCCGAACATTTTGCAGAATTGATAAAACACGCAATGGAAAATATTGTAAAATTATCTGTACCATTGGTCGCAGAATATGCAATCGATACATCATGGGGCAAGTAAAACACATTTTTCTATTGATATAAAGGCATAAATTTTTGCTACACCTTCCACATACGAATGGGATGGAATATTTGAACTTTACTATAATACTTTTATCGGTATTACTATCAACATCTGCAACTGCGGCTATTTCATCACGCACATCCCCCCAGCCCAAATAGAATCGTAAAAACGATGGCTTATGTAGCATTTATATACTACGCCATCGTTTTTATTTTTAGACAAATTATTAGATTTGATTCCTAACCGTCGATAGAATCTTCATCCTCTTCTTCATCCTCGTCCACATCGGCAGCATTCAAATCAATTTCTTTTGGAATCCCCAAGATATCCTCTATTTTATCAGATGCCGCATCCAAATCAATCTTGTGCAAGACGGCAAATTCTTGTGCCATACGTTCCAACGCACGCAGATATAATTGACGGGCAGAAAATGTCATGGTGTCTGCCGCACTACGCCGTTGCAGGTCACGTACAACCTCGGCCAATTTCATGGGGTCACCAGAATTAATATTTTCTTCGTATTGTGCCGCACGACGCGCCCAAATCATACGTTTTGCCCCCGCCTTACCTTTGGCAGATGCAATCGCTTCGTCCATTTTCTTGGCACTGGTCAACGGACGCAATCCGGAAATTTCCGCACGTTCCATCGGAACACGCAATGTCATGTGGTTGCGCTCAAAATCAATAACCAACATTTTTATCTTCTGACCAGCAACTGTCTGTTCTTCGACACGCAATAACTTTCCAACACCTTGGGTTGGATAGACAACATACTGTCCTGTCTTAAAATCTAATTTTTTACTTGGCATATATTATACCCTTTTACGGTTGCCATTCTCTCTGACCACCTTATTATATCATAAAAAACAAGAAAAACAAATAATTGACGAAAAATAATTTTTCGGCATAAACGCACACTAATTCAATCGACGCTTTACCCCAGTTCTGCGTATCGTCGAACCACGTGTCGTTTCATCTGCATTTGTTTGCACAGCACAAATCCACTTATCATCTTGTAAAATAGCCACTTCGCCATCTGCACATTCTGGCTTTGACAAACGCCATGCAAAACAAGAACCTTTTTGATAAGAACGATACGTCAGATTATCATCACGACCATATGCACCAAATTCCGGCTTCCAACGTCCAACCGGTTCACCAGCACACCATTTACGTTCACCCCAGCATTGCACACAACGCCCCGTGGCATCACACAAATCAACCATATCATGTGTCATCTGATACCCGGCATTTGCACGTTCACCATCGCCCATATCACGACCTGTTTCCAAATCGCGGCACCATAATTTTTGACATTCATGTGTTTCCAAACCATCAATTTTCTTGGACGCTTTGGCCAAGACATACCCTGCGCCACATGATGTAAACGACGCATCAGCAGCCATTACAGAACATATTGAAAATAATGCAAATGCAAAAAATCTTTTCCTCATGCCATATATTTTACAATATTACAGACTTTTTAACAAGATAAAAAATGCGTCCAGGATTCCCCCAGACGCTTTTGTTATTGTCCAATACCTGCCGGACTAAATCGACCGATATTATTAAACAGTTCTTCAATCGCACTAAGCTCGATTGCCGCCGGTATTTCTGTTTCCCCCTGGGCCAACACAACATCCGGCAAGTCAGTATCATGCAATACCTGAGTCTTGACAACACGATTTCCACGCACCCACGCCAACAGAACTGTCTCGTTTGTAAATGTTGGTGCCAACGGACCACGATAATTTTCATCTGCGCCATAATAAATCCAGACTGTATCACCATATATAGTCTTGACCTGGGGCGCACCAATTTTTTCAACCAGCGCAGATGTTGTTTTTACATCTGCAACCAAAGATTCCAAATCAGACGGGAACACATATCCACGATGTTTTGTCTGAAAAGTACACGCCGACAACATCAGCATCAAAATCAGAATTTTCTTCATATTAACCTTCCCCATTTTCTTTGATATCCGGTTTATTCAGCATTGCAAACTGGGCAATATGTTTTTTCAACTCACTTTTATATGCATTATTTGCCTTGGCCAAATCAACCAACTTATTAAATTGTGGATTTACCGCACGTGCTGCACCAAATCTGGATTCCGTCTTCAAGAAATCTTCCAATGGCAACGGATTATCAACCGATGAATCCATTGTTAATGGATTTTTTCCATTTGCAATCAACCGTGGATCAAAACGGAATAATGGCCATGCCCCTGTTTGTACCATCTGCATTTGATGTTCTACTGCATTCTGCAATGCGAACCCATGTGCAATACACGGTGCATATGCCAATATGATTGATGGGCCGTTGAATGATTCTGCCTCACGAAATGCACGAATCGCCTGGGCTTGATTTGCACCCATTGCAATCTGTGCAACATATGCACCACTCATCATCGCAATCATACCCAAATCTTTCTTGGCGTGATTCTTACCACCGATTGCAAATTTCATACTGGCCCCAAACGGTGTAGATTTTGATTGTTGCCCACCTGTATTTGAATACCCTTCAGTATCCAAGACCAATATGTTTACATTTTCCCCACTATGCAAAATATGATCAACGCCACCATATCCAATATCGTATGCCCATCCGTCACCACCGACAATCCATACAGACTTATCAACAATTTCGCCGACCAGACTTTCTGCCAGTCTTGCACGTGGTCCATCAATCTGTGCCAATTGCCCCCGCAAAGCATTTTCAATTTCACGTTGTTTTGTAGCGTCCGTCTCATCAAACAAAGATTCGACATCCTTGATACCCAATTCAAACAGCAATGATTTCAGATTATCACGCTTTTGATTTAATGCCAGACGCATTCCCAAACCATATTCTGCATTATCTTCGAATAACGAATTAGACCACGCAGGCCCACGCCCCCCAGAATCCTTGGTCCATGGCGTTGTTGGTAAATTCGCCCCATAAATAGACGAACATCCTGTCGCATTTGCAACAACCATTCTGTCACCGAATAAATGCGCCAACAATTTCACATACGGCGTTTCACCGCATCCTGCACATGCACCAGGGAATTCAAAATAGTGCGGCAATAATTCAACATGTTTTGGAATATTCAGGTTTAATTTCGCCCTGTCGATATCCGGAATTTTTTCTGCCGCATTAAATGCCGCCTGGTTATCAGCCATAACATCACGTGCCGGAACCATAGAAATCGCACCAACTGGACAATTCTTGGCACAAATATTGCATCCCGTACAATCCGCCGGTGAAATATTAATCGTAAAGTACATATTTGGGCCCAATTCTGGTGTCTTCATTGGCACTACCTTGACCCCGTGACTGCGTGCTTCTTCGGCCTGGGCTTCAGTCATGGCCTTGATACGAATAACCGCATGTGGGCACAGCATTGAACACTTGCCACATTGGATACATTTATCGATATCAACATTGGCAACTTTGTCTGATATTGCACGCTTTTCATATTTCGATGTTCCCACAGGATATTGTCCACCACCAAATTGCCCATCAACACGGAACCGAGACACCGGTATCGCATCACCGCGTTGTGCCGCCATTTCACCCAAAGTCCCTGCAATCTCAGCCGGTGTGTCCAATGTCATCGCTGGCACAAAATCAGGTGCAAAATTAGATACAGATGACGGCATTTTGTATTTCACCAAATATTCAGATGCCTTATCTACCGCGGCCCAATTTGCCTGAACCACATCCATACCTTTTTTCTTGTATGTTTTTTCAATCGCAATCTTGGCAGATTCCGCCGCCATAGTTGGATCAATAACATTTGTCAAACTAAAGAAATTCAACATAATAAATGTATTGATACGATTTCCCAGACCTAATTCCGCCGCCGCCCGATTCGCATCCAAGAAATAAACATTTGCACGAATACGCATCAGATGTTCTTGAACATCACGTGGCAGATTTGCAAACGCAACATCTGGTTCCATTGATGTGTTAATCATCACAGTGCCACCACTACGCAAACCCCGGAATACATCAAATCTTTGCGCAATCATAAAGTTTGAAACACTGATAAAGTCCGCAACTTCGACCAAGTACTGACTTTTAATTGGCGCATCCGAGAAACGAATATGCGATGCAGTCAACCCACCAGATTTTTTGGAATCATATACCGCATACGATTGTGGATACAATTCAGAATTTTCGCCAACAATCTTTACAATATTCTTTACCGCACCGACGGTACCATCACTGCCGATACCGTATAAAATCGCCGTCTTAAAGTTTGGTGCTTCGACCGCAAAAGCCGGGTCTGTTTTTAATGACCGCATGTTCAAATCGTCATCAATTCCAACCGTAAAGTTATGGAACAATGTATCTTGCATCAGATTTTCATAAATCGCCTTTACATCACGTGGCTTAAATTCTTTGGAACCCAACCCATATCGTCCACCGAATACAGTAATACCATCACCCACCACCGATTTAACATCTTGATACAACGGTTCACCAATTGAACCTGGTTCTTTTGTTCTATCCAAAACGGCGATTCGTTTTACAGATTTTGGCAACGCCGCCAAGAACGCCTCAACCGGGAACGGACGATACAGATGTACTTTTAGCAAACCCAATCCACGTGGTAAATGATCCAATGTTTCTTCGATTGTGTCAACCGCACTGCCCATTGCAACAATTACATTTTCGGCATTTTCATCACCGACATAATCCACCAGGTTATATTTTCGCCCGGTCAATTCTGCGAATTTATTCATATATTCTTGGACAATTTCTGGCGTTTTTTCATACAACGGATTTGCCGCCTCACGTCCCTGAAAATAAACATCTGGATTCTGGGCCGTACCACGAATTGTTGGATTATCTGGTGTCATACCGCGTGCACGATTTTCCAAGACCAGACTTTCTGGAATCATTTTGCGCAATACATCATCTTCAATACGAATCAGTCTTGATTCTTCATGACTGGTACGAAAACCATCAAAGAAGTGCAAGAATGGCACACGACTGCGCAAGGTTGCCGCATGCGCAATTGCCGCCATGTCATGCGCCTGTTGCACATTGTGTGACGACAGCATCGCAAACCCAGTTGAACGCACAGACATAACATCACTGTGGTCACCAAAGATTGACAACGCATGTGTTGCCAGCGCACGTGCCGCAACATGCATAACAAATGGTGTTTGTTCACCCGCAATTTTATACATATTTGGAATCATCAACAGCAACCCCTGGGATGCTGTAAATGTTGTCGCCAAAGATCCCATCTGTAATGCGCCATGCATTGCCCCGGCGGCACCACCTTCGGATTGCATTTCAATTATTTGTGGTATAGAGCCCCAAATATTTTTCTTGTGTTGAAACGACCATTCATCGGCCAATTCACCCATTGTACTACTTGGCGTGATTGGATAAATCGCCGCAAAATCTACACATCTGTATGCGACATCAGCTGCCGCCCAATTTCCATCAACAATTAATTTAGACATGATATACTTCCTTACGCTTATTTATATCAGATAAATCATAGCCCGAAAACACCACCAAGGCAAGACATATCACAAAAAAAACGGGGGACAAATGCCCCCATTTTTATTATTGATTTTCACTAATTATTTCTTGGATAGCATCCTCGGCTGTCACCATATTTCGTGTCTGCATCTTATCCAAGGCAACTACCATTGCCATCGCCCGTTGCAATTGATAATCTCGTTCATCTTTTTCTTCGTCTGTCAATTCTTCAAATGGCGTTTCTTCTTCGTCATCATTATCTTTATCAGACTTTTTCTTGTCCTTTTTCTTGGACTTATCATTCTTTAGCGAATTTTTGAAAGATGCTTCGGAATACATGCTTTCTTTCTTTTCTATAACTTCAATCTTACTCTGCAAAACTTCGACATCTGGGGTAATGCCTTCGTTCTGAATAGAATTTCCAGATGGTGTATAATAACGCGCAATTGTGATATGAATTGCCGTACCATCACCCAATGGCTTTTGCTGTTGCACACTACCCTTGCCGAAAGACTGGGACCCCATCACCAATCCACGACCATTGTCCTGGATTGCACCTGCAACAATTTCTGATGCTGATGCAGACCCATGATTTATCAGCACAACCACTGGTTTTCCATTCGTTAAATCGCCTGGCGTAGCATATACACGTTCAATATCCGTGTCCTTTTTGCCGCGCGTAGAAACAATTTCCCCATCATCCAAAAACGCATCAGACACATCAATTGCCGCCGTCAGATAACCGCCGGGGTTATTGCGCACATCAACGACATAACCGATAACATCTTTCTTTTCCAATTTTTCCAACGCATCTTTCAAATCACGAGCCGTTGTTGCACCAAAATCAGATATACGAACATAACCAATCTTTGGCGTATCCTTGTCTTCCTTATCTGCACCAGCTAAAACCTTATCATCAAATTTGATTGATTTTACCTTGATAATATCACGTTTCAAGGTAATTTCACGTGGTTCACCCTCATCAGAGACAATTGTCAATTTTACTTTGGTTCCTGGGCGACCTTTCATTTTTTTCACTGCCTGATTTAATGTCAAATCAAACACCTGTTCACCATCAATATGTGTGATATAATCCCCCGCTTTAATTCCAGCCTTGTCCGCAGGTGTATCATCAATTGGCGATATTACACGCACCGCACCACGATCGCTGGTAATTTGAATACCCAGACCGCCAAATTCCCCATGTGATTTATCACTAAATTCCTTGAAATCATCCGCAGAGAGATAAGACGAATGAGGATCTAATTCCGCCAACATGCCATTCATTGCGGCTTCCAACATCTTTTTTTCGTCGGCTTCTTCGACAAAGTTTTCACGTGCGACTTCGAACACCAACGCCAACTTTTTTAATTCATTATAAATCTGTTCATCTGTCAAATGTTCAACAGGTTCTTCCTTCTTTTTATTTTTCGGCGCTGCATCCGCCACAATTGGCAACATCAAAGCCATTAAAATCAGAATTTTTTTCATCATAAAGATAACCCTTTCGCTATATACAGATTTCAGCATAAAACAAAACACCACACCATTCAACCCGAAAATAAATAAAAATCACACAAAATTATTGACAAATACTATTTATAGTCTATATTTATAATAACAAACTAAACATGGGGCATCAGATGACAAAAACATCAGATATCAAAACCTTAATTGAACAAAACAGACGCACAATATCAGAAATGTTGCACACAACCGACCAGAACAGTCGGTTAAACAACCTGCACTGGATTCGTGACGAACTGTCCAAGGAAACCCGTATTTTGTTCCAATACCCCGACTATATGCCACAGAATCAAAAAAGTCTGTATCTGGATTTTAACAACATAAAGAACATGGGATCTGCATGGGATTATATTGTAGAACACGATAATGTTAAGACATTAGATACATATAACATTCGTCATATACACACAATTTTATCCGAACACACAGACATCCCTGGTGGCGTATATCGCATATCAGATGCACATATTATGCAAATGGGTGTACATGCGCCATCATTTCAAAAGATGTTATACCACATGGACGACATCGTATATCAAATGCAACTGAAAAACACCCCTGTATTATTACGTGCATTCAATGTCCATTATGATTTGATTGCGACCCAACCATTTAACGACTTTAACAAACGCACCGCACGTCTGGTTATGAATTGGTTCTTGATTTCACACGGATACCGCCCAATCTTGTTCAACATGCGTTCTGACAAAGAAGAATATATGGCAGCGTTACGCGCCCGTGCAAACGGCGACGCCAAGGCATACTATCAATACATGTATTCATGTATGTTGCGCACACAACGACAAATAATCAAACGACTGCGCACATACAAACGCATATAATAAAAGACCACCGTTTCGGTGGTCTTTTATTTTATTCCTCTTTGAATAATTTTGATGGATCAACTGCGTTATTACCACGCCGTACCTCCAGATACATTTCTGGCTTATCCGGATTCATACGCCCAATCGGTTCCCCGGCCAACACCTCTTGCCCCAGCATCACATCAATATCGCCCAGGTTTGTCATCACAGTATTATAGCCATTTTTATGCGACATAATCACAACACGACCAAAGCCCCGGAATGCATCTGCAAATTTCACAACACCATCTGCTGGTGCCATAACCAACGCATCACCACGTGTACGCACACGCCAACCATCAGACTTCAATCCCAATGCTGTTTTTTCACCAAACCGAACAACAATACGCCCACGCACCGGCAAATTTAATTTGCGTCTTGAAAAACGGGAATCAGACGACATCTCTGAACTGCCGACACCAGCAGACAATTCAGAAATAGATTTTGCCCGTTCTGACAAATCACGCAATTTCTTTTGCAATGCAGAATGTTCATTTTTCAATTTTTCATTTTGCGCACTGCGTGTTTTCAATAACTTATCCAGCTCTTTTTTTTCATTTGAATATTTTTTTGCAGTTCTATCTAACTTTTCTTTTTCAATTGCACGTGCATTACGAATTTTTTCTAATTCTTTGACCTGGGTTTGGGCCTTTTCAATTTCTTGATCCAACTGCATTGCAGTCCCAGACAGCACCGCCGACATCAGCACATAATCACGCATATCACTTGCATCAAAACTGGGGTGCGATGCAACAAATAAGATACTGGCGGCAGCATCGGAAATCCGCCCACGATTTTTCTCCATATCTGCAACAATTTTTTCCCGCTTATCGTCCAGTTCTGCAATTTTTTTTGCCATTGCCGCCCGTTCATCTTCCAGCGAACTAACCTTATCTGCAGCCTTGACCAGGTCTTTTTTTGTTTTAGAAATTTCGCGTTCTGATGTCTCTACCTTTTCTGCCAACTTTTTATTTTGCTGTTCTGTTTGCTTGATTTCCGCCTTTATCTTGGACAATTCACTTGCCCCAAACGAGACATTAGCAAAAGACAAAAAAAACGACAAAAATACAATAAAAATGCGCATACGCATACTATACACATAATTCAGACAATTTGCAACAAATCCATATTTGTGATAAAATAAGCAACATCATAATAATGGAGAGAAACTGATGATACACAGAAAAAATTCTTTTTTTCATTTAATGTCTTTTTTATTGTCTGAATCCAGATACAACATTATAAATATTCCGTTAATATACAAAAACACAAATCGTTCAACCGACCATGTCACATTAGCATTTGACGATGCGGGAGAAAATGTATGGGTTGCCGGCATAAAGATGTCCAGCACTGACATGGAAACAATTGTAAATGATGTAAAAGACATAATACACGACTCTGTTGACATTCCTATTCGTATAAACGCAATTCTTGTATCCCCCCTGGACGACATACAACAAATTAAACACATCACATATGAAGAATCAGAAAAACTAATGAACACGAACACAGATGATTCTTATATTGCAATGTTTGAATCCATTGAAGATGCCGATGAATACCTACAAGGTCTTGAAAAGACACCAATGGAAGACCTGGAAACAGTCGAAGCCGCCACAGCTTTTTATGAAAAAATTGTTGAATATCTGAACAAAAATAACACATATACAGAGTCACCAGAAAAATTAGGAATGGCCAGATTACACGCAATGGCAAAAAAGCATAACATCAGCGGCCATGGCATTGGTGTCCCCGACACAATCAGCATTCCCGAAAATATTGAAGAAATTGTTGCAAACGAACTGGGCGGATCAAATATAGAACAAGAATGGGTTGCCGCAACACAAAAATTTTTGAACAGTTATCTTGAAGAAATCAACGGCAAAGAAATCACATTCAGAGAGTATTGGAGCAGCATCACCCCAGCACACAGCGACATGCCGGCGTTTTAAAATATAACATTATAAAAAAGGGGCACCGCCCCTTTTTTTTATTTTTTTACAACTTTCAAAAATGTTTTCTTTCCTTTTTGAACCATAATTTCATCCGCCATTGCAACAACAGACTTTGGGTCCAAGACTTTATTTCCATCAATCTGAACACCGCCCTGTTCTACCATGCGTCTTGCTTCGGACTTTGACGGGAACAACCCAGTAGCACACAAGAAATCCAACAATGGCATATCACCAGACATTTCTAGTTCCATGCTTGGCACATTGTCCATATTGGCACCACCTGCAAACAATGCCACCGCCGCTTCTTCAGCCGCCACAGCCGCTTCATGCCCATGCGCAATCTCTGTTGCCGCAAATGCCAAAATCTTTTTTGCCTGATTTAACTCGGCCCCTTGTAATTGAGATAAACGGTTAATTTCATCTAATGGAATTTCCGTAAATATCTTTAAGAATTTTTCCACTAAATCATCAGACACATTACGAAAATATTGATAATACTCATAAGGCGATGTTTTCTCCTCATTCACCCACACAGCATTACCTGCGGATTTTCCAATCTTATTGCCATTTGCATCTGTTATTAATGATGTAGACAACACAAAAACTTCCTTGCCCAACTTTTTGCGTACCAACTCGATTCCCATAACAGAATTTCCCCACTGATCTGCGCCGCAAAATTGAAGTATACAATTATGTTGTTTATACAATTCCAGAAAATCTACCGCTTGAAAGGTCATATAATTAAATTCCAAAAATGTCATCCCATTATCCAAACGACGCTTTACAGACTCCATCGATAACATACGAGGCACAGTAAAATCAGAACCAAAATCACGCAAAAAATCCAAATGGCTATAATTTTTCATCCAATCGTAATTATCAACCATAATCGCCTTGTCATCTGCAAAATCTATAAACTTTGCGATTGATTTACGCAATCCATCACAGTTTTTCGCAATCTGTTCATCTGTCAGCATTGGACGTCCTTTATCACGTCCAGAAGGATCACCAATACGTCCCGTGGCACCCCCAACCAATGTAATTGGGCGATGACCATATTTCTGGAACCAACGCATCAACATCAAAGATGCTAAATGCCCAACATGCAGCGAATCACCCGTCGGATCTGTTCCCCAATACGCAGTAATTTTCCCAGCATTTAATGCATCATTCAACGCATCCATATTAGATGCTTGATTTATAAAACCACGCGCTTCTAACTCTTGTAGCAATTCATTCTGCATAATATTACCCTTTTATTTTTATAATCCTATATTATCATAAAAACTTCTTTACACCCAGAAAATCTCACAATTTTTATCGTCCTTGGAATCGTTGAGAATCCGCATACTGCAATTCCATCAATCTTTTCAAATCGACATGATGCGCCCCACATGACCGCACACCACGTTCACGCAACGCCTGGACAACCTGTCCTGAAAACACGCACGCATCCGCAAGACTTAACATTTTATATACGGCATGTATATCAGCATCACTGCATCCTCCAATCAAATCAATATGTGTTTTACCATCAACCTTGTAGACACGTGCAACCATGGCTTTTTCATCGCGCCAGTAATTATAAACGGTGAAATCGCACCCCAAACTTACCAACGGCATCCACGCAGACACAGTTGTTTTTTTTACAACACCTGCCTTGGCACCGATACCATTTAAAACCAATTCTTGACACAAGCTCTTGCGTTCAACTTGTGCTACCTTATATTTATCCATTTGCTAACCCTTAAACTTGTGCCAATAACATTAACACAGAAAAATCCCACTTGCAAGACATCCAACAAACAAAAACCCGCTTTTTGCGGGATTTTTCTTACAATGTGTGCACATCACCCAAAAACAAACGTAAATTAGTTATTTTGGATAACGACGGCACAATTCCACGCTGCCACAAAACACGGGCAATATCACGATTCAGACGCATTGAATCCATAAAATTAATATTTTTATAGAAATCACGTACCCCTCTATCGTGTACCATCACCCCACTATGCAAACGAATTATCGGCACCTGTTTTAAATCCACATAATATTTATTGCCCAGCTTATAAGAACAGGCAACCTCTAGATTCAAAACCGCATCTTTGTCATTGGTTTTATAAACCTTGATGATATCCCCAGGCTTAAACATACACCCCATATTATAAACAAAACGACCACGCAAAACCCCATCTGGTCCACGCACAACGATATCCTGTTCCAATGGCGCCAAATGCGCCTCCTCTGAATGCCATGTCTTATTTTCAACGACAATATGTTTTTCCACTTAACAACCCCTATTTAATAAGCATCAAAGATTAAACCAACGACTACATAAATGCAGAACGGTCCAGATACCGCTGTGTACATTCAGGCACATAAGATATCGGGACCGCCCACAGATAAATTATTCTTCAGACATCAGAAATTAAAGATAATGATTTAGATACGGAACGGTCCAGATACCGCCGTGTACAATAAGGTACATAAGGTATCGGGACCGTCCGCAGATAAATTATTAGATTTAATTTATGCCAACATCTTGGCAACTTCATCTGCTAAATTATCTTCACGCTTTTGGATACCTTCGCCCAACACAAAGAATGCATAACCTGCCAATTTACCACCGGCTTCGGCAATAACATCTTTAACAGACTTAGAAGGATCCATAACAAATGGCTGTTCTTCCAGAACAGATTCGCCATAGTATTTCTTAATACGGCCTTCAACCATTTTTTCAACGATATTTTCTGGTTTACCAGCTGTTGCACCAGATTCAATGAATACTTTCTTTTCGCGTTCAACCGCTTCTGGATTAACATCTGCAACTGTCATGAATTCTGGTTTTGTTGCCGCAATATGCATTGCAACCTTTGAACCGATTTCATCGATTTTGGCATCTTCACCATTAATTGCAACCGCAACACCAATCTGCCCCATACCTGGAACCAATGCGTTGTGAATATATGTAAATACTTTATCGCCTTCTACCTTGGCAATACGGCGCAAGTTCATATTTTCACCAATTGTTGAAATTGTCGCAGCGATATCATCTTTTACTGCTTCCATTGTTGCATCAAAATCACCCTTTAATTCAACAGCCTTGGCTGCGACATCTGCAACCAACTTTTGGAACTTTTCATTTTTAGCAACAAAGTCTGTTTCTGCATTCAATTCAACAACACAACCCATATT
>JAEIGA010003599.1_pt1 | contig 24199 bp, 22 predicted proteins | sample 9270691 | NCBI WGS metagenome assembly JAEIGA01 (sample SAMN17057246, study PRJNA624740) | gut metagenome | biome: biome; isolation source: fecal sample | host: Bos grunniens | place: China: Xizang | collected 2019 | reverse complement strand
AGTACTACAACGAGGTAACTTGCCACGCTGGTTCTTACGCTGGTGGCGACCCCGGTAACTCAGCTGCTGCAAACGCTCTCAACCAGTTCCAGAGCTCTATGATTTCTGGTTATCCTTGCATCTTGGTTAACTTCTATGGTAAGCCCTCAAGCTACGGTTACAACGATGTCATCAAGCTTCTTCAGAACTATGTTAAGAAGGATGGTGTTGATGTAGGTATCTCATTGGCAGTTACTGGCGACGAGTCTTGCGTTTACGCTGCTGCACAGGTTAAGTCTGGCGTAGCTCAGGAGTACAAGGTTACTGCTTGGTTGCTCGAGAGCAACATCTACAGCCCTAACCAGGCAGGTGCTACTAAGGACTACCACAGAGTTTACAACAACGCACTTCGTAACATGTCTCACGAGTACTCTAAGACAAACGTTCAGGGTGACTCATATACATTCGCTGCTAACGAGGTTAAGGATCTCGCATTCGAGCTTCCTATCATCTCTACAAAGTGGAAGTATGAGCAGATGTCAGTTCTCGTAGTTGTATCTGCTAAGGATGCAAACGGCCGTTGGGAGGTTGCTAACTCAGCAGTATGTAAGATCAACGAGTCTAAGGAGTTCGAGTACGTTATGTAATCTAAACTCAATTTATAATCGAAGCCTGTCTAACTTTTCGTTAGGCAGGCTTTTTTTGTGATAATGTTGGTATGGTACTTGCTGCGCGTGAGGTCTATTTATGCCTCTGCGGGTAACTTCCCGATAGTGGTACTGAACATATAATATAAGTAAGGCTATCCAAATTGCTTGGATAGCCTTACTTTTTTGTTTATAGACTCTGCGTTTATTGTTGCTGTGCCTCACGCATTGCGCGAGCCTCCTTGCGAATCTTGAGAGGCGTCTTCTTGAGATACTTGCGGCAGAAGAGCGCAAAGTGACCATGGTTAGTGAAGCTATACATCTTGATGATGCTCTTCAATGGTACATTAGTCTCGGTAAGCAGATGCTCAATCTCTACGATACGCTGCTTCTGCATCCAGCTATATGGAGTGTCGTTGAACTCCTGTTTGAACATGTTGTTGAAGTGCTGAATGCTAAATCCGCAGATGTCTGCCAGCTCCTCAACGGTCTTTACTCGAGGTGCATTATTGCGTACGAGTGATGCGAATGACTGGTTGCGATCGAACAGGTTGTAGAATGTGCGCAACTGAATCTGTGGAGTGTAGAAGAACTTGAAGATTACGAACATCTCCTGAATCTTCGCACTCTGCAGGTGGTTACACTTCATCGAATTCTCAAGGTAGAGCTTCACCGACTGCAACAACAGGTTCATAGGCTCGTTCATAGCCACCTGTGTAAATTTGTAGTTTATCTTCTTGATCTTACCCACGATGCTATTGAACGGAATCATGTCGCAGGCAGCACCTGCTGCGATGAAGTGGGCACGGATGATCTCTACATCTGTCAACGCTATGATATCGTAGTGGTATGCGCGAAAACAGAACACGAAGTGACCCTCACGTACTGTGTAGTCGCAACGCTCCTCCGAGCTGATGTCGAAGTTACCCTTGGTAAGGAACAATAAGCAGTTGCTATCGCCGCGCTCGATAACCATTTTCTCACCAGCCTTTAGTGTAATCAACGAGAAGCCAGCCTCTGGCTCAATGGTGTATGAGTGGCATGTTGCCGGGCAATGATTAGACATATATTTATAGTTTAAGGTTATATTCTTGTCGAGACAAATCTCATTTAACACCTACAAAATTAATTAAAAAAAATTATAATCCAAGCATTCCTTTGAAAAAATAGTAGTAAAATGTGCAAATTAATACATTATTGGGTCTTTTTGTCGCAAAAAAAGACCCAATAATAAGTAATTTAAAATATTTTATTTTATAGTGGAATGGCGTCAATAACCTTATGAACGTGGTTATGGTTCGAAGTTGCAACGCAGCATAACCTCAGCTGGTTGCTCCGTCTTTATGCGCCCAATCATTACGTCGAGATAACTCTGAATATCGTCGCGTAGTTGCTTGTAGAGTGGGCACGATGTGTAGTTCTCGTTATCGAGCAGCACATCGCGTATTGAACGTAGGGTGTTGGTATAATTCTGAAGTTCGTTCTTAAGCGCGATGCCCTCAACCTTTGAGTTGTTTATCTTGGCAACAGACAGCTGGCGCAGCTTGTCACACACGGATGTCAATAGCGGTATGGTGACGTTATCCATAAGTGTGTGGCCGTGCATGAAGAGGTAGCAGTTGTCGCGCTCTACGCCCCTCTTCTTGAGTCTCTCGCCCAATAGCTCGATATCGCCGTACATGTCTGGGTTGTCTCGCTCCAGGGCCTCGCGACGGCGTTCGACATTGCGCTGAAGCCAGGCAAGCGTATTCTCGCCATTGTTGCGTATGTCAACGTATGCAAGGCGCACAGATGCGCGGAACTCGGCCAGCGTAAAGACGCTCTCTGTGGAGCGCTGTGCAGAGTACACATACCACAGAAACAGCGGGTAGATAACATCGGAGTATGCCGCCATGAAACGCTCAAAATCGAAGATACGGGTATCGTTCTTTGTGGCCTTGACACACACATTGCGCAGTGATGGGGCATAGCAAAGATAGTTCTCTGTGGCGTAGGTGTAGGTGTGGAACATATTACTTGCCGCGAGCACCTCGCGTGACTGCTCCGTAGCGCCATCAAAGAGGTAGTCGAAGTCGGAGTCAACGCACAGCAGCACGTGATCCTTATCCTCGCGGCCGAGCATCGACATCAGCACTTTTTTGCCCTTTGGAAGGTCGTCGCGGTTGGGTACTGATATCTCGAAGCGTAGATAGGGATTACGGAAATGGTCGAAGATGCCGCGCCAGAAGGCGACATCCTCATAACCTTCGACATATACATTCACGAGATATCTGTCATCCTCGGGTGGCAGGATATCGGGGAGTTGCTCGGGGTTATATGCCGTAAGATCACGGCGGCGATGATGTTTCTTCGATGTTTTCATAGCGTAAAGTTACGAAAATTTTCTTAACTTTGTACTCATAATATTTATATAGATTGAATTTATGGCTAGTGATTGGAAAGATCGTCTGGGTGTGGTGTTCTCTACAAACCCCGATTTTGCATATAACACGACAGAGGATAGCGAGCCCGAGACTCTCGCTCCTGCAAAACAGAACCTCAAAGTGTGGCTCGATAGGCTGAAGGGTGGTCGTGTGGCTACCGTGGTTCGAGGATATGTCGGCAGCAGCGACGACCTTGCAGAGCTGGGCAAGGAGTTGAAGAAGAGTTGTGGTGTCGGTGGCACAGCAAAAGATGGTGAGATAATCATCCAGGGTGATCATCGTGACCGCGTGGTAGAGTTGCTCACAAAGGCTGGATACAAGTGCAAGAAGGCGGGAGGATAGTCTTGCCTGATGCCTCCATATAAAAAGTGCCCTCAAAGTTTAAACTTTGGGGGCACTTCAATTATGGTATCATCCGGTCTCTATTTATGAAATTGAGAAGTCGCGCAATGCATCGTTGAGCGATGTCTTCTTGTCGGTTGACTCCTTGCGGTGACCGATGATAAGTGCACACTGCACACCATATTCGCCCGCAGGGAACTTCTTGGTGTAGGTGCCCGAAACAACGACAGAGCGAGGTGGAACATAGCCCTTATACTCCACGGGCTCCTCGCCCGTAACGTCGATGATGTGTGTTGAGCCTGTGATAACCGTATTTGAGCCGAGCACCGCCTCACGACATACATGAGCACCCTCAACAACAATCGAGCGTGAGCCTATAAAGCAGTTATCCTCAATGATAACGGGCGAAGCCTGAACGGGCTCCAATACACCGCCAATGCCAACGCCGCCGCTCAGGTGAACATTCTTGCCAATCTGCGCGCACGAACCCACGGTAGCCCATGTATCAACCATGGTGCCGCTATCGACGTATGCACCAATGTTTACATACGAAGGCATAAGAATGGCACCTGGGGCGATATATGCACCATAGCGAGCGATAGCATGGGGTACAACGCGCACGCCAAGCTCCTCATAACCGTGCTTGAGCTCCATCTTGTCGTACCACTCAAGCTCGCCAGCCTTCATCGTGCGCATAGGCTGAATGGGGAAGTACATGATGATAGCCTTCTTTACCCACTCGTTTACCTGCCACAGGCTATTCTCCACATCGATAGGCTCTGCACAGCGCAACGCGCCCTTATCCACAGCCTCGACAACACGACGTATCGCCTCGCGTGTAGATTCCTCGCCGAGCAACTCGCGACGCTCCCACGCCTCCTCTATAATCAATCTCTCTTTCTCAAACATATTTATATTAGTTGTTAGCTTTTGTTCTTAGATTTCAGTTATCAGTTATTTAGTGCGGTTATAAACTCTGGGAATTCTGCCCATAGAGGTTCGGTCATAAGCCACCATTCACGCGCCTCGGCCTGCAGCGATGGACGCTCCGACGCTATATCCTTGCGGAAGGCCTCATTGTCGGGGTGCTCCTTGGCAACAAGCTCTGCAAAAAAGGCTGCGTGGCGTGACTTGAGCAGTTTCAAAAGTGATGCATCTATGCTACCACCGCGCATATATGATGCCCAAAGGCGTGCAATAACAGCCTCTGCCGACTTCTCCGTAAGGTCTATCTCGATATCCTCGTATGCCTCCCACTCCTCCATTGCGATGTAGCACAATGCCAATAGGTTGATGCCCTCCATATGGTCCTCGGGGTCGCAGTCGAGCAGTAGCTCCAGCTGTGCCATAGCCATTTCGAGGTCTCCGATGCGGAAGTGATCCATGGCAGAGCCATGGAGTATCACCAACGCAGCACGGCTGTTGGCATGCTCCCATCTCAGGGGCATGGGTTCATCCTCGGGTAGAGCATCCGCAAGGAGCTGGAATGCCTGATAGCGTGCCTCGCAGGCCTCGGCATAGCGACCCTCCGTGATGAGTGCGTCGATATGCTCATTGTGACGGATAAAGTTGTAGTCGCCACGGCCCTCAAGCTCGTAGGTCTGGTCGGGTGTAGGGTTAAATATTGGATTCATGTTTAATATCTCTTCTAATCTTCATTATCAATAGTCCCGCGATGATGGCTGTTACTGCGCCACCATAGATGTATGCTGCATCGACACCTCCCATGCCAATAAACTGATCAGAGACAAAGACAAACGATGCACATATATACGTCATTATCAATGCTGGAATCATGGCGATAGGCACAAAGCGGCTGCGACGATGCATGAGCCAGGCGGTAATCATCCATAAGGTAAGCACCGAGAGACCCTGATTTGACCACGCGAAGTAGCGCCAGATGACATCGAAGTCGATAAAGGCGATGCCTACACCCGCAGCAAACAGTGGCAGGCTCACAGCAAGACGCTTCCAGATGGGGCGCTGGTCGATATTTAACATATCGGCAACGATAAGACGTGCCGAGCGGAATGCAGTGTCTCCCGAGGTGATGGGTGCTGCAACAACACCCAGCAGTGCGAGAATGCTGCCCACAACGCCGAGCGTAGTCATCGATATTGTCGATACGGCAAGTCCTGCATCGCTGCCATTCTCGGCCATCCAACTATTGAGACCCTCCACGCCTCCGAAGAATGCCATAGCCACAGCAGCCCATATAAGTGCGATTATTGACTCAGCAATCATAGCACCAAAGAAGATTGGGCGCGCCTGTGTCTCTGAAGTCACACAACGTGCCATAAGTGGTGACTGCGTAGCGTGGAAGCCCGAGATTGCACCACACGCAATGCTGATAAAGAGTGTGGGCACAATGGGTAACTTCTCGGCATTGAAGTGCATATTCTCAAACGAGGTGAGCTCGGGTAGCTCATAGCCACCGAAGAGCACAATGCCAAACATCGCCAAAGCCATGAAGATGAGCGCCGCACCAAAGAGTGGGTATATCTTGCCTATAATCTTGTCCACGGGCATTATGGTAGCCACGAAGTAGTAGATTATGATGATTACAACCCATGTGAGGTACGAAATATCGCTCATGGATGCGAGAATCTTCGAGGGCGTAACGATAAAGACACCGCCCACAAGTACCATGAGTATTGGGATTACTACGAGTGAGAACTTGCGCATGCCACCGCCGAGGTAGATGCCTATGGTCTCGGGAAGGCTCTTACCCCCATGACGTAGGGAGATAACTCCTGCGAGGAAGTCGTGCATAGCGCCCATGAAGATGCCGCCAAGCGTAATCCACAAGAAGGCTACGGGACCGTAGCATGCACCGAGAATTGCACCGAATATGGGGCCTGTGCCTGCAATATTAAGCAACTGGATGAGGAAGATGCGCCAACGTGGCAGAGGCATATAATCCACTCCGTCATACATGCTCTTCGAGGGGACATCAGCACTCTTATCGAGTTTCGCTATGCGGTTGCTGAGAAATCCTCCATACAGGAAGTATGAGGCAACAAGAGCCGCAAGGCATATACCAAATGTTAACATAGTACAAAGTCTTTATCTTTATGTCGCGAATTTAATAAAAAAATATGACAATTGCGCATCATAAGTTAAAAACCATCGATTGCCTACGCCCGTATGCCTGTTGAAATTGATGTGTCGTGGTGTGATGCGTGAGCGCTTGCTTTGGGCAATGCTGTAGCCAACAATGCAAAACGAAAAAAGACAGCTTTCAGCTGTCTTTATCGTTTTGAGCGGAAAACGAGACTCGAACTCGCGACCCCAACCTTGGCAAGGTTGTGCTCTACCAACTGAGCTATTTCCGCAGTACTAACATATTTCTCTACAACCTTTCCGATTGCGAGTGCAAAGGTACACCTTTTTTCTTAAACTGCAAATTTTTTAGCAACTTTTTTCGAGAAAAATTACATTTTTTTTGAGCGCTCCTCATGGATGCTTATCTGCTGGCGTACGGATTCCTCGTGTATAGTGCTGAAAATCTGATGTATAAACCTCTTTGATATGCCTGCAGCCTCGGCGCGTGCCTCAACAGCCAAAAGTATCTCGTTGTAGCGGTCATGTTGAACAACTGCCATATTATTGCGAAGTTTATACTCGCCAATCTCCCTCGCGACATCCATTCGTTCTGCCAAAAGCTCTATGATGCGGTTGTCGATGGTGTCAATATGTAGTCGAAAATCGTTGATTGCATCGTCGCCAACGCTTGCACGGCGCAATTGCAGCCCCTGAAGCATCTTGCCGAGTTCCTCGGGTGTTATCTGCTGTGCCGCATCACTTAGTGCCGTGTTAGGCGTAGGGTGGCTCTCTATCATTAGACCAGAGAAACCAAGGTCGAGAGCCTGCTGTGATAGTTGTGCGACAAGTTCCCTCTTACCACCTATATGGCTTGGGTCGGAGAGAATCATTAACGATGGTATGCGGCGGTGCAGCTCGATAGGCACAGACCAGTGTGGTGCATTGCGGTATGGCGTTGTTTGGTGTGTGCCAAAGCCGCGATGTACGGCCGCGATGCGTCGCACACCACTATTATATATACGCTCTATAGCGCCCACCCATAGGTCCACATCTGGAATAACGGGGTTCTTGACTATCACAGCGGTGTTAACACCACGCAGTGCATCGGCTATCTGCTGCGTAGCGAATGGATTTGTGGTGGTTCGTGCACCTATCCACACGCCATCGAGTCCCGCCTTGAGTGCAAATTCAAGATGCTCGGGTGTAGCGACCTCGGTGATAATCTTCAGACCATAGGTCTCGCGTGCCTCGACCATCCAGTCAAGTGCCTGGCTACCTATGCCCTCGAATGATCCGGGCTTGGTGCGTGGCTTCCACACTCCCGCGCGCAGAATTGTCACGCCAGCGTCGGCAACACTGCGTGCCGCAGTGAGCAGTTGCTCGCGGCTCTCGGCGCTACATGGACCAGCGATATAGAGTGGCTCTTTGGTTGTGTCGCCAAAGAGGGGCATCAAGTTATTCATGGGCATAGGTGCTTGCACTATATATTGATATGGTTACTCCTCAACGATGGTGATAGAGAGGATGAGGTCACCAGGACGGATGTCGTCGATAACATCTACACCCTCCACAACCTTGCCGAAGCATGTGTGTACGCCGTCGAGGTGCTGAGTGTTCATGCGGTTGTGGCAGATAAAGAACTGTGAGCCACCAGTGTTAGGGCCGCGATGAGCCATCGAAAGTACACCACGGTCGTGGTACTGACGCTCTGCACGTGTCTCGCAGGGGATGGTGTAGCCTGGGCCACCTGCACCTGTACCCAATGGACAACCGCCCTGAATTACGAAGTCAGGAATAACGCGGTGGAATGTAAGTGCATCGTAAAAGTGGCTCTCTGCGAGCTTAACGAAGTTGTCAACGGTGATGGGAGTCTCGTTAGCGTATAGCTCCGCCTTCATATCACCCTTCTCGGTAGAGATAATTGCGTATTTCATACTCTTTGTTTTGTTATTTTCAATAATGTTTATCATGCAAATATACGAAAAACTTGTGAGAAAACGAAACGGATTATGCAATTTGTGGTCAAAAGGGGTTAGGCTTGGCCTCGACATGAAAAAAGCCAGGATGGGTAGTACTTGACGTACGTCCCATTCTGGCTATTGATTGAGAGGTCGAGAATGACCCCTTTTCACCACAAATTAGCAGTTCATGGCACCACAACAGTGGATAGTCTGACCGCTTACGTAACCCGAGAGGTCTGACGCGAGGAACAACGCCACGTTAGCAACATCCTCAGGTGTGCCACCACGACGCATAGGAATCTGCTGTGCCCACTGATCCTTGATCTCCTGTGAGAGCTGGTTTGTCATCTCGGTGATGATGAAGCCTGGGGCGATGCAGTTAGCACGGATGCCACGAGGACCCATCTCCTTGGCAATAGACTTAGCAAGACCAATCATGCCGGCCTTAGATGCAGAGTAGTTGCACTGGCCTGCGTTGCCGCTAACGCCCACTACTGATGACATATTGATGATAGAGCCGCTGCGCTGCTTTGCCATAACGGGAGTAACAGCGTGGATGAAGTTGAACGCCGACTTGAGGTTTACGTTGATAACAGCATCCCACTGCGCCTCAGACATACGCATCATTAGACCATCCTTGGTGATACCTGCGTTGTTCACAAGCACGTCGATGCGACCGAAGTCCTCAACAACCTGCTTTACAACCTCGTGTGTCTCATCAAAATTCGCAGCGTTAGATGCATAGGCCTTAGCCTTCACGCCCATAGCCTCAATCTCCTTTACGGTCTCCTCAACAGCCTCATTTACTGCCAAGTCGGTGAATGCTACGTTAGCACCCTCCTGGGCAAAGCGCAATGCGATAGCCTTGCCGATACCGCGGCCAGCACCTGTAACGAGTGCTACCTTACCTTCCAAAAGTTTCATAGTGTTATCTATTTTTCTTTAGGTTATACGATTGATTTATTTGTTCTCCCACTTGCGGAGGGCTACGCAGGCGTTGTGGCCACCGAAGCCGAGCGAGTTAGAGATGGCAACAGTGAGGGGTGCCTCAACAGCCTTGAGAGGTGTGTAGTCGAGGTCGCACTCTGGATCCTGGTTTGTAAGACCGATAGTAGGTGTTACGATGCCGTGGTGGAGTGACAATGCTGAAGCGATGAGCTCCACAGCACCTGTTGCACCGAGCATGTGACCAGTGATAGACTTTGTAGAGGTAATCTTCGCCTTCTTTGCGTTCTCCTCGCCCATAGCGAGCTTGATAGCCTTGGTCTCGGCAGCATCGTTGAGAGGTGTGCCTGTACCGTGAGCGTTGATATAGAGGAGATCCTTGTCTGCATCGAAGTTAGCCTCGTCGAGTGCCTGCTTGATTGCGCGTGATGCAGGAACACCATCGGGGCGTGGAGCGGTGAAGTGGTGAGCGTCGCAGCTGTTGCCGTAACCCACAACCTCAGCGTAGATCTTAGCACCACGCTTCAAGGCGTTCTCCAACGACTCGAAGATCATGACACCAGCGCCCTCAGCGATAACAAAGCCGTGGCGGTCGGCAGAGAAGGGGAGTGATGCCTTAAGAGGATCCTCCTCGCGTGAGAGGGCCTTGCTGTTTGCGAAACCACCAATTGCCAATGGGTGTACCGAAGCCTCAGCACCACCTGTGATGATAGCATCAGCATAGCCGTGCTTAATTGCGCGGTATGCCTCGCCTGCTGCGTGAGTACCTGTAGCACAAGCAGTAACTACGGGCAAACATACGCCCTGTGCATTGTGCGAGATTGCCACGTTGCCTGAAGCGATGTTAGAGATCATCATAGGCACGAAGAATGGAGAGATGCGGCCTACGCCCTCCTCCAACAATACCTTTGTCTGGTTTACGAATGTATCCATGCCACCGATACCTGAGCCGATATAGACACCGAGACGCTCGGGATCGATATTCTCGCCGCTCTTAAGACCTGCATCCTTCATTGCGTCAGATGCAGCGGCCATGGCATATATGCAGTATCTGTCGCTACGGCGTGCGAGACCTGCGTTGAGTTCATACTCCGACTGATCGAAATTCTTAACCTGACCTGCCACCTTCACGGGGAGGTTGTACTCATCCAAACCCTGGATGAGATTGATGCCACAGTTACCCTCTACGAGGTTCTTCCATGTCTCATCAGCGTGGTTGCCCACGGGCGTAATTGCACCGATACCGGTGATAACTACTCTCTGTTCCATTTTATCTCTTATTTTAGGATGCTACTTTCGTAGCGCCAAAATTACGAATTTTATAATTAATATCCAACTATTTTGCCCACTCAATTACACATGCACCTGTTGTGAAGCCTGCACCGAATGCGCTGAAAACCAATTTATCGCCCTTCTGCAACTTGCCTCCGCGGTTAAGCTCATCGAGCAATGCGGGCAGTGCGGCAGACGAGATATTGCCGTAGCGCTCAACGTTGTGGGGTACCTTTTCCTCCTCCACACCGAGGAATCCTCGTATAGACTCGATGATACGGTGGTTTGCCTGGTGCAAGACATAATACTTGATATCCGTAGCCTCAAGACCTGTCTGGGCGAGGAGCTTGCGAATGTCACGGCATGAGTTTGTCACCGCGTGCTTGAATACCTCGCGGCCACGCATTACCAATGGCTCGTAGTTTTCCTCCTTGTCGATGTAGGGTGTTGGCTCCAACTTACGCTGGTAGTAGAGTACGTCTGTGAGAGACGATGTTGTGAGGCGGATGGCCTTCAACTCGTCACCCTCGGTCACTACCGCAGCGCCTGCACCGTCACCAAAGAGAACGCAGGTGCTTCGGTTCTGCCAGCTAACCATGCGTGATGGCTCCTCTGCGCATACGATAAGGATATTCTTTGCCTTCTTGCACTGAATCTTATCCTCTGCTATGTCCATTGCGAAGATAAAACCTGCACATGCTGCATTGATATCTACTGTGGGGCATGTTGCGCCCAGCTTGCCCTGAATGATGCAGCTGAGAGCGGGTGTTACATACTCGTTTACTACGTTCGAACAAATAATAAAATCGATGTCGGCAGCTGTGAGGCCAGCATCCTCAAGAGCCTTGTTGGCTGCGATTACTGCGAGATCCTCGAGCTTTTCCGACGATATTACGCAGCGCTCTTTGATACCTGTGCGCTCTGTGATCCACTCATCACTGGTGTCGAGAAACTTCTCAAGCATCTCGTTTGTCACTGCACATTTTGGATGCGCTGAACCTGTTCCAATAATTTTCATCAGAAGTATTGTGTTAGTTAAACTTATTCGCTTAATATGTTATCTTTTGAGTCTGTATGCCCCGCTCAATTTCGATGCGTACCGATGTACGAACGTGTGAGTGGTTTCCGTAACTCGGCGCAAATATATGTTTCGCGTTCGTATGCACACGCGATTTGTGGTGTAAAAGGTTATTTTGTGGTAAAAACGCCATATTTGTGGTAAAAATTTGGTAATAAATAGTTTTTTTTGTAGTTTTGTTGCCTAATTATATGTCAATGACACACAACGAAATACCAAAATTCCTCGTCTCGACGCGCTATATTGCAGTAACAATTGCGTCGATTGTTCTCTTTTCCGCACTCTTTCTTGTGGGTTACGAACCCTTCTCGTTGTCGATGTGGTTCGATCCAGACAATATGGTGAGTATGCTGTTTACATTGCTCTTCTATGTGGGCGCTATTGTCATCCTTATACTGAGCAGAATGGTGATGTACAGAGTGCAGGATAGATATGTTATAACAACATCGCAATATGTATGGTGGCTCGTGGTGGAGGCGGTAGTCATTACCATACTATATACATTCGTCACCTATCGATATTTTGCTCAATCGGGATTGACTGTAGTTGATATAGGTATGCGTGCGCTATTGTGCATCGTAACCATTCTTGCTGTACCCAATATCCTTGTGTCGTTCTATGCTGGTTATCGCTCGAAGTGCGAGGAGCTCGAAGTTACGCAATATGAACTAAAACGCATGAATGAGGAGTATGCTCGCTTGATGGGGCGTACCGAAGGTGAGCGCCGTGTGCTGGAGATGATGCCTAAGAGTGCCTTGCAGTCGCAGAGTCCGCACATGGTGCATTTCTATGATAATGGCGGCACACTGCGCCTCACAATCGACATCAAGGCGCTCTACTACCTTGAGTCTGAGGATAATTACATCAAGGTGCACTATAAGCATAATGAGAAGATGCAGTCCTATCTGTTGCGATGCAAGACAAGTACCGTAGAGAAGAGTCTTGAGGGTAGTTCAATGGTGCGCTGCCATCGCTCCTATATTGTTAATACGGGCAAGATACGTTTCATGGGCGAGGAGCACAGAATGCGTTTTGTGACTCTTGATGATGACTCCATTAAGCGCATTCCTGTATCCAAGAGCTATTACAATTCGTTGCTCGCATCGCTTAATACAATCGGCAAGAGAGACGAGACGGTTGAAAAAAGTGCCAAGTAGGTGAGAAAGTCAACTGTTTGCTTGGGTTTTTGCCTATTTATGTGAAATAATTGGTACCTTTGCTCCAAATATAATAATGTAATCAAATGAAGCGTATTGGTTTTATTGCGACTATTGTGGTGCTTGTGGCGACACTCTGCGTGGCGTGTGTTCGAGATAATGATTTCATTTTGCCAGGCTATGATCAGACTCCTGACGAGGATGATGACAAGCCGGAGGAGGATCTGCCACTATACAACGACTATCCAAATACATCGTGGGCTGCTGGCGAACTTGATTGGGTTTTCGATATGAATGTCGTGCCCGAAATTCATGTTAATATCTCTGAGGAAGAGTGGAATACGCTGCTTAAGGAGTATGACCGTGACAATAATACGATTGCCTATGTCCACTGTGATGTAGATTTTGAGTCGAAGGGCGAGAAGCATCACTTTGAGGATGCGGGACTACGTCTGCGTGGCAATACTTCGCGTCGCCGACCCGAGGGTAATGGCGGCGAGATGCACAAAAAGGATAATGCCGATTGGCACCATTGTCACTTTATGCTGAACCTGCGTAAGTATCAGAAGGATGATGCACATGAGTTGTACAATGTGCGTAAGTTGCACTTGAAGTGGCATAAGGATGACCGTGCCTATTGCCGTGAGTTATATTGCTATGACTTGTTCCGCCGCTTTGGTATCTGGACTGCTGCTTACAGCTCATATTGCCGCCTTTGGATTCATGTGGAGGGCGACTCTAAGCCTGCATATTATGGTGTTTATGAGATGATTGAGGCGATTGATGACAAGTATGTCAAGAAGCGCAAGGATCTCTTTGGCGACCACAAGCACAATCTATGGAAGTGTCGTTGGGGCGCTGACCTTAACTATAACAGTATCAATAATGTGAGCATCCACTATGATGATGACTCAGGGGCTAACTATACTTATGAGCTAAAGAGCAATATCGAGAATTTCGATGCGGCAAAGGCACAGCTTATAGAGTTTACGAAGAACGTAACGCAGCGTACGGGTCAGGACTTCCACGATTGGATTGCCTCGGTGTGTGATGTGCGCTTGTTGTTGCGTACCTATGCAGTAAATGTCGTTGTTGGCATGTGGGATGACTACTGGAACAATAAAAACAACTACTACATCTATTTCAACTCGTCTGATAAGAATAAATACAAGTTCTTCTTCATCCCCTACGACTATGATAATACGCTTGGTACGTCGCTGAATTGTGGTGTGCAGAGCGACTCTGGTCGTCACGATCCGCTGAATTGGGGCAATACCAATGAGTCTCCGCTCGTCGGTAAGATATTGCAGTATGAGGACTATCGTGCAATATATGTTGAGGCGCTTAACGAGCTTATCAATCCCGCGAACAACCTCTTCTACTATGAGTCATCCATTGCTCGCATCAACAGCTGGCACTCGATGATTCGCGACTATGTGGTAAACGACACCGAGGAGGACTGCGAGATTAAGGACAGACCTGCCGGCTGGGGTAATATATACGACTATCGCATCCTTGACCCTAACTCGTCTATGAACTTCTTTAAGGTTAAGGCTCAGTCTATACCAGCAAAGTAGAGTGGTGTAGTCGTGTTGCGTAAAAATTGGTAATGACTCAAAAACGCCACTTCTTGCATCATTACCAAAATTAAAGGCGGATGGAACATGTTTCCCATCCGCCTTATCTTTGGTCGGTCACGATGACCTGTGTGGTCTATTACACGGTCATGATCTCCTTCTCCTTCTTGTCGAGCTCTGCGTCAACAATCTTAGAGAACTTCTCAAGGAGCTTCTGTGCCTGTGCCTCGCCATCCTTCTGCTCGTCCTCAGACATGCCCTCCTTCTGAGCCTTCTTGAATGCCTCAACAGCATCGCGACGTGCGTTACGGAGGCTGATGCGTGCAGTCTCACCCTCGCCACGAACCTTCTTTACGATCTCCTTACGACGCTCCTCAGTGAGAGGGGGAATAGAGAGACGGATGTGCTCGCCATTGTTTGATGGTGTAAGACCGATGTTAGAGTCGATGATAGCCTTCTCGATAGGGCGAATCATATTCTTGTCCCAAGGCTGAATAAGCACGGTCTTAGCATCGGGTACTGTGACGCTGGCAACACCTGATACAGGGGTCTGTGAGCCATAGTAGTCAACAAATACACCATTAAGAACGTTTACAGATGCCTTGCCGGCACGAATGTTCAACAACTCCTCAACAAAGTGATCGATAGCGCGCTGCATGCGATCGGTTGTCTCATTTAGAATAGTCTTGGTATCCATACTTTTATCTTTATTGTATATAATCTCTGAATTACTCTCTTAGTGGTTATTTCACAGCCTCGCGGAGTTTTGCGTTAACCTCCTCGGCAATAGTCTCGTCGTAGCCTACGCCAGAGTAGAGTACAGTGCCGTCGGTGTCGATGACGAAGCAGCGTGGAATGTAGTTTGATGCGTAGAGGTTGTATGCCTTCTGCTCGCTGTCGAGACCCACTGCGAAGGTGTAGCCCATCTTTGCGATGTACTCCTCAACCACTTCGCGCTTCTCGCCGCGAGATAGAGGAAGTACGTTGATTGCATCACCAAAGACATCGATTACGCCCTCCTGGAGGTGTGCCAACTCGGCACGGCAGGGAGGACACCATGTAGCCCAGAAGATAAGGAGTGTGGGCTTGTTCTGAAGTGCCGAAAGTGTAACGCTTGAACCGTCGAGCATCTCGGCTGTGAAGTCGGGAGCTTTGTCGCCAGCATGGATAAGGGTTGTTGCGGCAACCTCGTCATCGACGCTGTTCTCCTGCTCTACCTCCTCGGTAGTTGTTACCATGCCCTTCTCGCTCTCCTGCTCAGGTGCTGCATCCATAGACAAGATTAGGTATGCCGAAATGGCGATAAGTGCTATAAGGATGATGCCAAGTGTGAGTGTCGAACCACGCTTCTTGTATTTAGTCTCTGCCATAGTGTTCTATTTTTTATATTGTTGATTACTCTGTTACTACTGTGCCAATATTCTCGCCACGTACCACCTTCTCAAGATTGCCTGGGGTGTCCATATCGAATACCATGAGTGGGAGATGGTTCTCGCGGCAGAGTGTGAATGCTGTCTGATCCATAACCTTTAAGCGGCGTGCCAATACCTCGTCAAAGGTGATGGTATCGAACTTGGTGGCTGTGGGATCCTTTTCGGGGTCTGCAGTGTAGATGCCATCTACGCGCGTGCCCTTGAACATTATGTCTGCCTCAATTTCGATACCACGGAGTGCCGATGCTGTGTCGGTAGAGAAATATGGGTTTGATGTACCGCCGCCGATGATGACTACGTAGCCCTCTTCAAGGTACTCCAAAGCCTTTGCCTTTGAGTAGTACTCGCCGATAGGCTCCATGCGGATAGATGTCAGCACTTTGCACTTGACGCCAGCAGACTCCAGAGCCGACTGAAGAGCGAGTGAGTTGATGATTGTTGCGAGCATGCCCATCTGGTCACCCTTTACGCGGTCGAAGCCACGACCTGCGCCCTGAATGCCGCGGAAGATGTTGCCGCCACCGATAACGATGCCTATCTCTACGCCCATGGCGTGAATAGCCTTAATCTGCTCGGCGTAAGAGTTTAGCACTGCTACATCGTGTCCATAGTTCTGAGCTCCCTGCAATGATTCTCCACTCAACTTGAGAAGTATGCGCTTGTATTTTGAAGTAGTCATAATTTTTGCTGTTGGTTAAAAATAACACTAATCAACTGCGAAGATAATAATTTTATCTAAAAATAACAATTTTTTCTACCACTAAAAAACCGCATCTTAGTCGTGTGGTCAAATTTTGCAGGAATGGGGCTGTTGTTAACGAAAATAATTCGTATATTTGTAACTTGAATGATCGCATGCCTAATGGTATGGGAGGTTTATTTTGAAGCAGATTGATTTTTATGACAGTGAGTCAGAAATATAAGTACTTAAATTCGGTAGATTCGCCTGTCGAGCTGCGCCAGTTTGATGTGGCAGAGCTCGAGGTGTATGCCGATGAGGTACGTCGTTATATACTGGAGTGTTGTGCAACAAACCCCGGACACCTCGGCTCAAGCCTTGGTACTGTGGAACTTACGGTGGCGTTGCACTATGTCTATAACACGCCACACGATAAGATTGTGTGGGACGTGGGACATCAGGCATACGCGCATAAGATTATGACGGGTCGTCGTGATGCCTTCACATCAAATCGCAAGCGTGGCGGCATCAGCGGTTTCCCTCGTATGGCTGAGAGCGAGTACGATAACTTCGGTGCGGGACACTCCTCGGTGAGCATCTCGGCAGCCTTTGGTATAGCAAAGGCGATGGAGTTGCAGGGCGAGAAGCATCATGTTGTTGCGGTGATTGGCGATGGTGCGCTAACGGGAGGTCTTGCCTTTGAGGGTCTTAACAATGCGGGCGCGTCGCCCAATACTGATATTCTCGTGATACTCAATGATAACGAGATGTCTATCGACAAGCCCGTGGGAGCTCTCGACCGCTATTTGTTGCATATCTCTACGTCGAAGTGGTATAACAAATTCAAGAGTTCGTTGTGGAGTATTCTCGGCAAGGTGCCCCCTGTGTTGAGGTTTGCACGCAAGGCTGGCAATGCGGTCAAGCATGGCGTCTTGCATAATAGCAACCTCTTTGAGAGTCTCAATTTCCGCTACTTTGGTGTTGTCGATGGACATAATATCGAGGAGTTGATAAATACGCTGCGTGGACTTAAGGAGATAGGTGGTCCTAAGCTGTTGCACATAAAAACCACCAAGGGTAAGGGCTATGCTCCTGCCGAGGCAAATCCCGCTACATGGCATGCGCCAGGCCGCTTTGATGTGGCAACGGGTGAGCGTGTTGTGGCTGCGTACTCGGCTGACCGCTATCAGGATGTGTTTGGTCAGACGCTTCTCGATTTGGCCCGTATCGATGAGCGCATTGTGGGTATCACGCCCGCCATGCCTTCGGGTTGTTCGATGAATATCATGATGCGTGAGATGCCTGAGCGTTGCTTCGATGTGGGTATTGCAGAGGGACATGCTGTAACCTTCTCGGCAGGTCTTGCAGCGGCTGGCCGTCGCCCATTCTGCAATATCTATTCGTCGTTCATGCAGCGTGCCTATGATAATGTAATTCACGATGTTGCACTTCAAAACCTGCCTGTTGTACTATGCCTCGACCGTGCAGGCATTGTGGGTGAGGATGGTGCAACGCATCACGGTGCTTTCGACCTCGCATATTTTGGTTGTGTGCCCAATATGACCATCGCGGCACCACGTGACGAATGGCAGCTGCGACAGATGATGTACGTGGCATCGAAGACCGATTCGCCTACTGTTATCCGCTATCCCCGAGGTTTGGGTGAGGGCGTGGAGTGGCGCGATACGGAGTTTGTGGACGTGGAGATGCGTGGCGAACAGCTTAAGGAGGGTAGCGATGTGGCAGTAGTTGCCGTGGGTACTATGGTGAATGTGGCGTTGCGTGCTGCCGAGCGTAGTACACGCAGCGTTGCTGTCTATGACCTGCGCTATGTAAAACCTCTTGATGTGGCTATGTTGGATGAGATTGGTGGTCGCTTCAGCAAGGTCATAACCATCGAGGATGGTGCTGTGCGTGGTGGTGCTGGCGAGGCTGTTGCGGCGCACTATGCACGCAGTGGCAAGGCTATTAAGATGGTAAACATGGGTATTGGTGATGGCTTTGTCGAGCATGGCAAACCTGCGGAGTTGTATGCCGATTGCGCCTATGACGAGGCGTCGTTGCTCGCTGCAATAGAGACAATATAAAATTTGGAATAAACGAATAATAATCTAAAATATAAATAGTTATGAAACGAATACTTGTTACAGGTGCAACCTCTGGTATTGGTCGCGCCACAGCACTTAAGCTCGCAGCATCAGACACCGAGATTATCATAACAGGCCGTCGTGCCGATCGTCTCAACGCTCTCAAGGCGGAGATCGAGGCTAAGGGTGCAGTATGTAAAGTCTTGAACTTCGATGTTCGCTCTGAGGTGGAGTGTATCGAGCACCTGACACCCCTTGGTCGTGTTGATGTGTTGATCAACAATGCAGGTCTCGCGGCAGGTCTGGAGCATATCGACCGTGGTGACTCACGCGACTGGGATGCAATGATTGATACCAATGTGAAGGGCCTTCTCTACGTTACAAAGATTATCAGCCACGCCATGGTTGAGGCTGGTCAGGGTGGCCACATCATCAATATCGGTTCTATCGCTGGTACTGAGCCTTATGAGAATGGCGCAGTATATTGTGCGTCTAAGCATGCTGTTCATGCAATTTCACAGGCTATGCGTGCCGATTTGTTGAGCGCAGGCATCAAGGTTGGCGAGGTGCGCCCAGGTATGGTAGAGACAGAGTTCTCTGAGGTGCGTTTTCATGGCGACAAGGAGCGTGCAGCAGGTGTGTATAAGGGTGTTGAGGCGTTGCAGGGCGAGGATATCGCTGAGGCTATCCACTGGATGCTCAACCTCCCCGCACACATGAATGTCAACGACATGGTGCTTATGCCTACATGTCAGGCTGGTGCATACTACACCTATCGTAAATAAACCGACTGTCAACTATGAAACTACGCTATCTATCAATTCTTGCTCTCGCGCTGGTTGGAATGACGGTTGCGGCTGTTGCCTGTACACCCGATGAGGGTGGCCCTGTGCCAGAGCCTAAGCCCGAGCCAGTAACGCCCAAGGCTGAGCGCTTTGAGGTCTTCCAGATGCCTACCCCCACCGAGGGTGATATTCCATACCGTATTCCTGCTATTGCCGTTACGAAGGATGGTACGCTGGTGGCTATTGCTGACTATCGCCATAGCGGTACTGATATTGGTGTTACGGATAAGGGTCGCATCGATTTGCACTACCGTCTGTCGTACGACAATGGTAACACATGGACTGAGGTGATGCCTCTTATCGAGGGTAAGGGTAAGGAGGCTACCGACTTTATGAGTGTCGGTTATGGAGATCCATGTATCGTGGCTGACAGAGAGTCTGACCGCGTGCTTATGCTCTCATGTGCTGGCAATGTGTCGTTTCAAAATGGTACGCGACAGAATCATCAGTGCATCGCTCGCTTCTATAGCGAGGATGGTGGCAAGACATGGGGTGCTCCCGAGGATATTGCCGAGACAATATATTCGCAGTTCGATGCTTCGAAGTATGGTCCTGTGCGCTCGATGTTCGTGGCTTCGGGTCGCATCATGCAGAGCCGCATAACAAAGATCGGTAGCTGCTATCGACTCTATTGTGCTGTGCTTGTGCGTGATAGAAGTGCCAAGCATATGAACTATGTGCTCTTCTCTGACGACTTTGGTGGTAGCTGGAAGGTGCTCGGCAGCATAGATACTCCCGCAGTTTACAACACTGCCGATGAACCTAAGGTAGAGGAGATGCCCGATGGTCGCGTGCTCCTCAGCTCGCGCTACAATAATGGCCGCTACTACAATATGTTTACCTTTGCGGATGTAGCTTCAGGCACAGGTGCATGGGATGAGTGGGTATTCTCTGGTGCTGCAAACAATGGCGTTGCGGCCAAGGAGAACTCTACAAATGGTGAGGTTATGGTGTTGCCCGTGACACGTGTTGAGGATGGGGAGTCTATGCATCTCTTGTTGCAGTCGCTGCCTTTGGGTCCCGACCGTAAGAATGTGGGTATCTACTACAAGGAGCTTGCATCGCAGGATGACTATGTCTCTACGTATGAACTTGCTGCGGATTGGGATGGCGTGCAGCAGGTAACAACGCTCAACTCGGCATACTCGACTATGGCATGGCAGAAGGATAACCGCCTCGCCTTCCTTTACGAGGAGGAGACCTACGGCAAGAGCAACTTCGCTTATGGTGGCTATACCATTGTGTATGAGTGCTTCGATGTTGAGGATATCACCGATGGCAAATATCGCTACCGCAAGGAGTAGTCTGATGCCATGAAAATAACAAAGCCCTGCAGACATCTGCAGGGCTTTGTTGCTTTGTGGACCCAGAGGGGCATGATCCCACGACCTTCGGATTATGAGTCCGCTGCTCTAACCAACTGAGCTATGGGTCCAACGTTTCCACGTTTTAGTGGGGCAAAGATAATACAAATTTTGCAATGCACAACATCGAGGCGCGGTTTTTTGTGAATTTTACACCTTTTATGGTATCTTGATGTGCTATTTACGCTCTCTAAGGGGTATTATGTTGCCTATTTTGAAGTATAATAGCGGTTTTCGGGGTTTACATCTTTGATGTAAGCATTTTTTTTTATACCTTTGTAAATTATTAGAAAGCGAAGATATAAATCAAAACTTATTTATATGAAGAAAACTTTTACTATGATTGTTTGCCTTGCAGCTGCGCTCTTTAGCTTCAACGCTGTTCAGGCACAGGATGCTGCCATCGAGGACAACGAACTCTTCAAGGTTGGTATTGAGGCGCGTTTCGACTACCTCAATCAGGCACTCGAGGGTAATCACGATGTTGCTGGCTCGGGCTTCAAGGTGCGCTACTTCAACTTGCGCATGGATGGTCAGATCACATCTAAGTTCAGCTACTCATGGCGTCAGCGCTTCAACCGCGCTAACTCAATCAGCGAGTTCGCGCAGAACACCGACTGGCTTACTTTGACCTATAAGCCTACTAAGAACTGGTCTATTCAGGCTGGTAAGCAGGTGCTTATGATTGGTGGCTGGGAGTATGACCGTGCTCCTATGGACTTGTACTTCTGCTCGGAGTTCTGGAACAACGTAAACTGCTATCAGATTGGTGCAAGCGTGGCTTACACAACCAACGAGGGTAACGACACTATCCTCTTCCAGGCTTGCCAGAGCCCATACGACACTACATCATCATCGGTTGACTACTATGCATACAACCTCTACTGGAGTGGTTCGCATGGTTGCTATACTGCGCTCTACTCTTTGAACTTCATGCAGTATGCTCCTGGTAAGTTCGACAAGTATGTTGCTCTTGGTAACCAGTTTAACTTCGGCGATGCTAAGTTGCAGGTTGACCTTATGAGCCGTGGCCCAAAGGCTGAGGATCTCTTGTTCGATAACTTCTCTATCATGGGTGAGTTCTCATACCTTATCGCTGACCGCGTGAATGTATTTGCTAAGGCTACATACGACAAGATTGGTGATAGCGCAATCGCTGCGTCGGGTCTTATCCCCGGCACTGAGATTACTCGTGTAGGTGCGGGTGTCGAGTACTATCCTTTGGGTGGTCAGGGCAATCGCGATGTACGCCTCCATGCTGCATACGCGTATAATGTTGGTGCAAACACTAACCCCTATGGTGTGGCTTTGGGTGATGGCTCATACTTAACAGTTGGTCTCACATGGAAGATTGACATCATGTCTGCGGCTGAGAAGTTCATCAACAAGGTTGTAAATCAGTAGTAACTATTTAAAAACTTAAAATAATTATGGAGAATAAAGAGAAGGGCTTCAAGAAATACCTCGCTGGTATTCTTTGCCTTGTTATCGTCGTTGCCATTTTCGGCAGTATCGGCTCTGTGATGGGTTTGCCAAACATGCTTAACACCATCATGAAGACTGCGCACGACTTGTTGCTTAACACCGTGTTCTACCTCATGGCTATCTGTGTTATCACAGGTGCATTGGGTCGTATCTTTGTTGAGTTTGGCGTAGTTAGCCTCTTGGAGCGTATCTTGCGCCCATTGATGCGCCCATTGTTCAACCTCCCTGGTGTTGCATCACTCGGTGCGGTTATGACATTCCTCTCTGATAACCCTGCAATCATCTCACTTGCAAAGGATAAGCGTTTCAGCACATACTTCAAAAAGTATCAGCTTATCTCGCTTACCAACTTCGGTACTGCATTTGGTATGGGTCTTTTGGTTATCGTGTTCATGATCAGTAACGGTTTCTATGTTGAGCCATTCATTGGCCTCTTGGGTGCCATGACAGGTTGTATCGTATCTACGCGTCTTATGCAGCGTTTCGTTGTTAAGGAGCATCCTAACTTCAAGGAGGAGATGGCTGCTGTATTGACTGAGGAGGACTCTAAGGAGAGCGAGGCAGTTAAGGAGACATCGTTCTTCACTCGCGTGTTGAACTCATTGCTCGATGGTGGTAAGACAGGTGTTGATGTAGGTCTCTCTATCATCCCAGGTGTGCTTATCATCTCTACTCTCGTTATGATTCTTACTTTCGGTAGCACAGATGGCGCATATACAGGTGCTGCATACGAGGGTGTTCAGTTCTTGCCTTGGCTCTTCGGTAAGATCAACTTTATCTTTGACTGGCTCTTTGGTTTTGAGAGTCCTGAGCTTATGGCATTCCCTATCACATCTTTGGGTGCAGTGGGTGCAGCTCTTGGTCTTGTTCCGGGCTTTGTTGAGAAGGGTTGGGCTGATGGCAACGCTATCGCCGTGTTCACAGCTATCGGTATGTGCTGGAGTGGCTACTTGAGCACACACACCGCTATGCTTGATGCTCTTGGCTTCCGTAAGCTTACTTCTAAGGCTATCATCGCTCACACAATCGGTGGTCTTGTTGCAGGTATTGCTGCTCACTGGTTATTTGTGCTCTTCGTGCTTATCTCAGGTGGTGAGCCTACAGCACACGAGGGTAGTGCACCTAAGATGAACACCATCACTATTGAGTGGGTTGGCGAGAATCAGGTAAAGGTTGGCGATCGCGTCTTTACTGATGAGGCTGGTGATACTCCCGAGACTGAGGGTTCACTTGCACGCGTTATTGCTGCAGCTCTCCTCGATGGTGAGCAGAAGGTGGAGCTCGTAGATGGCGAGAAGATCGACGCAGTTAAATATATTGAGACAGAGCAGGTGTCTGATACCAGCCGCGAGAGCTTGTTGCATGAGGTTGCAGCAGCATTCGAGATGTATCGCGATATGGTTGCCGAGCGTGAGTTCGGAAAGACATTTGATGAGTTGGACGAGGCTCAGCGCGACGAACTCAATGCCGCTATCCCTTACAAGATGGTCGTTGAGGAGGAGGCTGAGGCTCCCGCAGTAACTGAGGAGGTGCCAGCTGAGACAGCCGAGGTGGTTGTTGAGTAGGCGATATATATGTTTTTGGGAGGTCGTGCATTGCGTTGCACGGCCTCTTTTGTTTGTAGGAGGGCGGTTAGTCTTCCCTTATATATATAATAAATATAGGTATAAATGTAGTTTTTTGAAAAATGTAAATAATTTTGAAAATTTTTTAAGAAAATATTTGGAATTTAAAATAAATGCACTATCTTTGCACCCGCTTTCGCCTCTAAAGTTGGCGAGTAGCAGCGAAGGTTCTTGAAAATATTTTTGAAAAAAAAGTTACCAAAAAATTTGGTATATTCAAAAATATGATTTATCTTTGCACCGCTTTTCCGCCTT
>JAEIGA010003598.1_pt1 | contig 24201 bp, 15 predicted proteins | sample 9270691 | NCBI WGS metagenome assembly JAEIGA01 (sample SAMN17057246, study PRJNA624740) | gut metagenome | biome: biome; isolation source: fecal sample | host: Bos grunniens | place: China: Xizang | collected 2019 | reverse complement strand
CTTGCATATCTAAAAAGTGCCATCAGCTTATCCTCACTTTCACGGTCATGTCGGTTTGCTGCGCGTCAAAGTCTATAAGTAAACTGGTACCAGAGATTCGAACGTCCGTTGGCTCGGCTCCCCATATGCTTGTATAAATATCAATGGAGCTGCTAGATAAATCGCTAATTTCTGTAGTAGGGACTACAAACGATGCAGTAGTTTGGCCTGCTGTTAATGTTGTGCTTTTCTCTACGCATTTGGTGAATAAATATCTTTTTGCCTCTACTGTAGAAACCGTATTACTTTCCCCATCCATAGTGAACTCAACATCGGTCTGCCAGAACGTTACTTCTGTTATGTTACCGTTCTGTGTAGCAGGTTTACCTACCGAACTAAATTTAGCTATTATTTTGCCAGGCGTATCGTAATTAATCTCATCCAGTTTAGCAAGCCCACCCTTATTGGTAGGGCGCTGGAGAAGAATAGCGTAACCATCAGAAAATTTAATATTCATTTCGGTAAATGTTACAGATGCTTTCTCTATATCACCAGGAGCAGTATATGTGGGGATTATAAATACTTTATCCTTATCCAGTTCTTTACCACCAATATCCATACCCTCAATAGTCTTAGCTATATCATTCAGATACTTAGCTTTGGTATTAGGGCCGGAGAATATCTTTGATACCCCACCGGTCTTCTTCTTAAGTGCATCACGTATCTTTTTTATGTATTTTGCTTCTGTTTCCATATGATCTCCTTTATGTGTTAACAAAATGCTTTATCTTGTATTTGGAATATATCTTTACGTCATTTGGATCTATCGAGCTAGACGACGGAATATCAGTAATAAATCCAAGTCCATAAACAGCAGCTGGTGAAGTAGGCACTCTTACGTTATTATCCGCAGGTAATGTTTTGATTAATCTCAGTTTCGTTGGCACATTTGCCTTAACTTTTTTAACTGTATAATCATTAAAATGCGAATCAAACGGATAAAACGGCACCCTACCAGTTTTATGAAACATGTCATCATAGAACATTATTATTGTACAATCTATTGGAAATATAACGATAGCGTCACTAATGAGAACCGCAGAATTATAGTTAAAATACTGATAGAAATAACTAGAATAGAACGGCTGATTTGATTTATTAAAGGTTATTCTTTCTGATGTAATATGGTCTTCTAATATTGCCTCATTCGGAGTCGGCTTAAGATTTGCCGTATATTCAACGGTTGTACGGCAAGGTCCTTCTACAACCTTTTGTTCAACAATATCAATAGCACAAGAACTATCAGTAACAAGATGTGTTTCTTTAGTCTTCGTAGCACTGTAGAAATTAATATTAGCGATTTTATTAGTAACAACAGAAGTACCGTCAACACCAACATCCGAGACATCGCTTTTACCAGATATAACTCGATTTCTTATCGAGCCGTTAATTACTTTAGCTCCAGGATAGCTTTGAAGAACTGTGTTTCGAACGCGAATGCCCCAAACAGTCTTATGTGTTTCTTCATCATACCAGCTACTAAAATATACATTTGGTGTGGTAAGTAATGAATAGTCTTCTATACGAGCTACAATTTTTTGATGCTGTAAAGGATCTCCATACTTTACGCTATTGCCATCTATTAAAATATCATTTATTATTCGTCCGCCATTCATTACTTCATTAACTATTTTATCAAAATAGCTATCATTGTTGAGTGTTATTATGTCACGAATATTGGTTTGAAGCTCATCCACATAAACATCGTTCTTATAGTAATATGCATTTAATATCATAGAAGTAAACATTCTATTTGGCGGATTACCGTAAATAGACCGCATATAATTGGACCAATGATCAGGTGTTGAATCGGCCTCGCCTGGTATTTTAGCCAATATGTGAAAATATGTTGGAATTGTAAACTGACCTGGTGTTGCTATATGTGAATATGCCAAATTCTTACCGAATTCGGATATAACTAGCTCTCCGTTATTAAAAGTGGCTCCTGCTTTATATATAGATATCAATCCAAACCCAGTTGGATTAAGTGGAGTTTGTGTTGGGTCTATTCCTTGCTGTGGATCCCGGTTTTCCCAAAGCCAGCAAAATGGAGCATTTTCCTCTATCCAAGTAGCTCGTCGTTCTCTCCAATTAGCATAGTCGTATCTTGCACTGCTTTCATCATATAAGTAATAATGCGAAGCAGAAACTAGTACGTCATGTTCATAATTTTTAAACCATGTTTGTGCTTGATAATTATGTACACTATGTGCGCTTTTGGATTCAGAATATGCATCTAAAACGTCAAAACTCATTATTTGATTTTTCAAAGTAGGCGATTCAAATAACAGGTTAAACACTTGCGCGACTTCCTCGTTTTCAAATATAATAGAGTTTAATGGCACTTCACCAAAAGGACCCAAATCGACTCTTTCGCTACCCGTACTCATATAAATGCCATTACCATTTAAAATGCCTTCATACGTTGTTTTTGCATCAGAACCAGTTTTATCTGATGTTTCGTGTTCGTTACGTATGACTTCTCGTTCACTTGAATAAGTAATTTGAAAGTTATGTCTTATACGGTACAGCGTACCATCTGGAATATCAAGCTTATAGACCCAATGGTCACCATATGAACAACTAGCAGATAGTATTTCATATATTACCGGAAACATATCATATATGTGTGGTATATATACCTGATCTAAAAGATCCCATTGTATATAAGTTGTTGGTGGCAATTCGACCGGCGTTTCTGGTGTACTTTCTGGAGACTCAGCCCAATGCTTAAATTCGTATCCGTCTATTATTGTTTCATATGTGACTGGTAAAAAGAAATAGTAAAGATCCAGCATAGTAAATACCCTTGCAGGATTCTCAAAGAAGTAATCAGGGCAAACAAGTCCTAATGGAGTTGGCCTTAAATTATACTCTGGGTTGTATGCCATGATCATCGGAACATACATCTCATAAAAATCTTTTATGGAAATATCTGGCGTGTAACGATGATGCCTCTCATCACCCATGGATGTCCAAATTGGTGTTGGTCTTTTGGGACCATATGGGTCGTAAGAATATAAACGATCTTGTTCGTAATCTATATCTACGTCGTTAACTTCTTTCAATAAGTTAGCGTTAGAACTCCAATATGTTAAAACCGAATTTTCATAAGGGTTTTCTTGCTTATAAGTAGCCATTTCCTCAGAATATAAACTGCTAATCAACTTCATAGCGTCGTCTATACCGGCTTTTTGGCTATCAACACCATCGTCCGAGTAAATCAAATAACCGTTTTTACTAATATCAGAAGTTTGCGGCATCTCTCCAACTTTCATAGCCACACCTCCTAAATATCAATATTCTCTATAAATGTTATTTTGTAATTACCATACATCGAACAGCCTGCTAGTTTTCTGACTATAAGATGAAAATATCTTTCACTAGATGAATCGGTTACAGGAAAACAGCAGTTTAGTTTAGTAATACCGGGTAAATGCATACCGTCAATATCAACACTTTCATTTATTAATTCTGTATCAAAAGATGGATCAATATATGCGTTCTCGTCCGAGACCGGGTAAATAATGTTGGTTGTTAAGACTGATGAAATCCTGTCATTTCCATAATCTACAGCGTCATTAGTATATAACAGAATTTCATAAGTTAATAAACCAGTTACATTAGGAGGAATATAAATGTTTCCAAGTAATGTGTCTGTATGTACCTCATCTAGTTCGATGTTATATTGCCCGTTATCAACGACAGTAAAATGATTAGATAACCCATAAATATCAATTTTCTGTTCTATATAATTAGTATCTTCATCAACCGTTGTGACTTGTGTATAATTACCATTAAGAAGTCTTATTTGTCTCAAGCCGGTTGGCATTTCTATATCAGCAACGCCTTCGCTGTCAACTACCGATACGCCATCTACAGTTACATCAGTCACATCACTATTAAATGTAATTGTATTGGTTTGTGAATCTATAGATACTCCATGCCCAGCTGTTAATGGGAGTTGCAAATCATTTTCGTCAATAAGAATCGAATTTGTTTCCCCATCAAAATATAATCCTGGGCCGAGATTAATTCTTATAACGCCATCATCGTCTTTAGCCGAAACACTTGCTATAAGAATATCATTAATTTTTTCAACATAAGAAGAATTGTTATTAATATAGTCTACCAAATATGATGAGTAAGCTTCAGGTACATAAATACATTCATCGGCATAACCTGCAAGTTGACCAAAATGTATACCTGTTACATCGATTTTAGCCTGGGCATTGTCTATAGCAACTAATGGATCCTGAAGACTCATTTCCTCTCTGCTAAAAGGGTAACCTAAATATAATCCAGAAGATGCTAAAGCCGTATGTAATGGCCTTAACTCAAGGCTTATAATGTCTTGAAGCATTGAACCGATAAGTTTTGCTATATGATTCTTATAAACGTCGGTCTCCTCACTGCCCCCAGGCCAATCTGCGTATGAACCATCCACTTCGGGATTTTCTATCATCGATGTATAGACATTTTCGCCATTATCGTTATATTGAACTTCACCTTGCACTCCAGAAATATCAAAGTTAATGTATGTGTAAACGTTCTCATCTGGATAGCTATCTTTTGAGTAATATTTTGCAATGTTATCAATCGGACGACCAACGTTCTCGTATCCAGCGATAGCAACACCTTGACCAGCTAGAATAGGAAATGTTTCAGATAGAGCACTTGTTAAATCGTCTTCATTGTCAAAAATATCATCTAGCTCATAACGATACAGTGTTGCCCCAAAGCCATAGCCAATATGCCAGCTAATATTGAATGAATTTAATTCGGTAAGGTCATAAATTACGCTTTCCGAGTCGACATCACCATCTACAAGAAAATATATACGACATTTAAGAGCGCCTATATCCTCAGTTTTTATCTTATATACACCCGTACTAACCTTGGTGTAATCGTCCAGGGAATCTCCAATCCTATGCGGCATAGCGAATAATACATAAGGAGATTCTTCAGGATTAAGGTTTTCTATTTTAACGCTAACGTTGGATAAATTTGGAATATCATAGTTACTATCCCAAGCGTCAAACTGATAATGACTTGACCAACTGTCCCTTCTGAACTTATCGGCTAATCCCCACGGGCCTTTATACTCAGGCATATAGTCGGTTATTAGATAATGGTTAAGATGAGCATCGACGTACTCCTTCCACCCAACTAATCCAGAGCCAGTCTCCCCTCCAACTTCGGAGTCATTGGTCATAAGGATACCCATGGCTGTAGCGAAATCCTCTACGGTAATCTTTTTGGCATAAAGGCCATCGTCAGAGTAAATAAGAAACCCATTATTTTGTATCTCATCTACATCTGGCATTTCTCCTATTCGTGACATAGGTATCCCTCCTTAAATATCAATTATTTTGCGATTTTAAAGACTAGTCGTGTTGCTGGACCTGAACCACTAGAATTAGTTCCCATACCAGCAAGATAAGTATCCTCGCCGATATCAAATAAGAATGACTGATTATATAACTGCTGCGGCGATAGGTTAAGTGCACCATATACTTCAGCGTCGATAAATCCGCCTTTAAAGTCCTCCATTGGCGTAATGTGAACTATGGAGTTATTGCTTGAACCTACTACTGGATATAAGGTTAAAGTTGTGACCACTCCAGAGTTGTCATCAAACTTAATAGCACTACCATCCTTAACCAGGTATACAAAGCCATCTCCAGACTTATTAGGCAATACTGCGAGATTGATCATTGAAATCATATTTATTGCCGTTGATGTATTTTGCACTTTTGCCGCCTTAATAGCAACACCGCCATTGACAAGTTCATGGAACTCAAAATAGCAAGCGTAATTGTTAGCGTTTACTATCGTTTCAGCCCTTGAAGTACCATCACTGCCAACATATCCTAAAGCATAAATGGAGCCATTTACTGTTAATGTTAGATAGAATTTTTTCTCAGTATCCGCATTGAAATACCATTTTCCATCTTCCTCAACAAAACCAGCCAAGCCGAGTTTTGCTTTAAAATCTGCTATATCTCCAGCAGCTATCCAATAACTATATGAGCTCATTTTTATCCCTCCTTTAAGGTGTAAAAGGCCTTATGTTATTGGCCTCTGTAGAATATAAATCGTTTTTAACAAAGTTTGTTATGTTGCTGTAGTATACAAAATATCTATAGGCGAAAGAGGCCTCAAGTCCACCAATATGTACGCCTTCTGAGCCGCCTCCACCGCCTCCGTGTTCATCCATCCAGTCCTGTAAATCTTTTTCTATACGAGAGAGGGGCTTAATGTTTTCGCCCCTCAGTATAGCTTCTAATCTACTTAATGGATTAATTGTTTCTTCTGTGCCTGTTTTCAACAGGTCTTCCGTTCTAGAGAGTTCTCCCATTTTTGAATTCTCCTTTACTTAAACTGGAATGTATGGCTGCTTAACTGAACCGTCGTCAATATAATCGCCATAACCACTCTCAATATAATGATCTGGTGAGTAATGCTTAACAATACCAGATTTATTCATCATTGCACTTCTTCTAATGAATGAATTTACAGGATATCCAAGAGTTATAGACTGTAACTGCTTAGTTACACAGTCATACGAGAGACTGACTACTCTCAGGTCGCCATCGAAATTATGAAGACTACTACGAACATGAACATAGTCTCCTAAATATAAATCATCTAAGAATGCTAATTGCTCAAATCCTTCATACTTTCTAAGTAAATCCATATCAACTTCAACCGAAATAGACTCATTTCTTAACTGCTGTAAATCAAAGACTGCAGCGTTAATAAGTCTAGCTTCCAGTGTTTCCCAAATATCAGTATGCCATTGAAGAATTAACCGTTTGAGATCTTTTACGAAATCGTCCTGGCACCACGCCACAACGCCATCTCTATCGGCGTTATAAGTAGCCTGATCAGCTGCAGATTTCTCTTCCGCGGTAGAAGCTGTAGTCGTGCTACCAATTCCTTCACGGTTGTAATCAACATCCGGTTTCTTATCATCAACATGAAATGACTGTGAGTTCTCACTGAAATCGTCGGTTGTTGGGTCGGCATAACCATTGTAAAAGTAATACCATTTCCCATCTATTTTAGCCCACTGTCTGGTCAAGTAATTCCTATGGCCATCAGTGTAGCGCCATCCTTTTTTGTACTTCTTCCAATTCCATGAGCCATTCGATAAGAACAAGCCTTTAATTGTTCCTTTATCATTGTCGAATCTATACCATCCTTGAAGGTCTTTAATATACATATACTGGCCTTTATTAGGATAGTGGCCTGCTTTATGGTTTCCGTAAGAATATCCAGTAATTCTGAATGTCGCTCCGTCCTTACCAGGCTTAAGAGTCCATTCGCCATCGTCGTAGTCAATAGTATTAGCTGGATTTTGTGTTGATTTGAACTCCTTACGATATCCATTCGAGTCTACATAGTAATGCTTAGAAGCTGACTCCTCTATCCAAGTACTCTTCATATACTTACCTTTTTCATTCTGGTAACGATAACGATGAACAGTAACCTTTTTAGTAGTAGCGTCGTCTCCTTCGCCTTCTGTCTCTTCTTTCTCGTAAGGGTCATCAACCCATTTGTACTCCTCATAATCAAGGAGCTTTTTAATGATGTTACCACCAGATGTGAACCAATATAATTTGGAACCTATCTTGTGGTATGCGTATCTTATAATGCCGTTCTTACGATCAGCTCGTCCATAGTATTTACCGCTATTGTCACTATGCCATGACCACTTAGCTATGTTAGTTGTTTCACACCATTTGAACCCATCCTCTATAGCCTGACAAAATATCGCAGCTTCATTCTCATCTTTACACCAAGACAGAACACACTGGTCTTTAAGGTATTCGATGCTGTCCTTATAGCTATAGAATAAATATCCATAAGGAAGTGATACTCTATCGGTTCTAGGATTGTAATCCTCATTGTGCATATGGCTAATAGCGTCTTCTCCAGAATATCCCATGACCCTGGACTTGATTTTGATACGCTTTTTGTGATTCCACTTGCCAGCATGAGCCTTTTTTAGGTACGATTTTGAAAGTTCTTTCGTTTTTGCTTTGATTGCTGTTTTGCATTTGGCAATCATCTTCATTGTTTCAGTCTGCTGAATATCCCTTTCGGGGTCATACTCTTCTATAAGCTGTATGTCATCATGAGCGATTGATCTGGCGTGTACAAATGGATAATCGGCAATGTTTGGAGCATCTATGTACTTAGGTACCTGTGTTGGGTCATTACGCTTCTCTTGTGTATAGATCGTCTCAACAACCATTGTAGCAAATAAATTAGTTCTAAGACTTGAAAACATAGCTGACAACTCGCCAGGAATTGCAGCTCTAGGGTTTACCTTATCTTTCTTAAAGCGTATGGTTGCTCCTTCAAGAGTTGATGTACTGTATGTAACAGTCGCTGGTATATTTTCGCCATTGTTAGAGCTGGCGTTTGTTGATGTAACAGTTATTTCCTGCCCATCACGATAGATGCCCTCAACATAATTTAACTGGAAAAGACGTGTTACAAATCTTGAACACTGGTCTTTTACTTCCATTCTATGGGTACCAACACCACCTGTTGTCAGACCATAAATTATTATTCCGAAAGCGGAATTAGATGTATACATCTTATTTGGGTCTGTTGCAGCTGGTGAATGGTTATAACCCATAGTATCAATTTGTACAACCGCATCTACTAGTCTGGTAAAATCCATCTCATAACGTTCAGGTATCTTCCCTATTAGATCGCCGTACTCATTGTAATATGCATAAAATGCATTCTGCACATTGGTAAGGTTATAGCCTTCGCTAGATGTTGGGTATACTCTCGTAACAACATCAAATGTGTTTTCTGTAATAGTTATACCTTTGAGATTGGCTCCATAACTGATCAAATAGTCTTTTGAATCGTCCAATTTTCTTCCGGCTTGATTCATAATCCTATAAATATAATTGTCATAGATTATTTCGCCGCCATAAGTATTGACGAATGTAGCTTCATCGTCTCCAGCAATAACTTCTTGCATGTTGGAGTTCTGAGCGTAGATGTAACTGGTCCCATTTTGAATGTCTGTTTGTATCAGATACTTTTCTGGATACATAGCGCTCAATTCCTCAGCTACACCAGCCGCGGTCTTGTTCTCGAGTAACAAATTGTCTATTGGACACTCGAATGCCGACTCCTGAGCTACTGGATAACCTGTAACCTCAACACCATCTATGACATTTTGTACATCATAGACTCTGTAAAGCTGACATGGATAGGTCTGCTCTCTAGCAATCTTCGAGTCTATGGCTATTACACAACCTTTTTGTATGAAACTGTATTTGCCATCGGGATCGAATCGGTGTTTAAGAGTTAGCGTCCAAGCACTATTTATCTCAACATCTAAAACACACTCAGTTGGGTCCAGAACCATATCGCCATTAGCCGTAACAAGGTCTGTTATGTTACAACCAATTCTGTAAATGGAGTAATTAGTTCTGAATACGCTTAAGTTTTCAATCTTATAACGAGTGGTAACTCCGGTTTTCTGACCATATGGCGTATTAGTCACATTTGTCAGTATTCCCTTTGTTACCTGCTCGTTAACAAATGCTAAAGGGAGTAAATTTTGAGGAAGGCTAATACCCTTAGCATTTGCAGCACTGTTAACGGAGGAGGCAAATTTGTTGAAGTCCAAAAAGTACATGCCATGAACTCTTGGAACTATACCGAGGGCATCATAACCCTCAATTTGGTTGCCGTTAACAACGTGTTGGTATTCTGATAAGTCATACGTCCTACCCATTTTAGGCGAGGAGTAATTGACATTGATTTGTATGTTAATAGTTGCTCTTTTATCCTCAGCAGCGAGGAAAATATAAAAGAGAAGAACTTCTCCAGCATTTACTTTTGTAATACCGGACTCTTTATCATTTATTATCTTGTCTGCAACGGTTTGAACTTGAGAGCCTTTCAGTACCTTAACAAGCTCTAAACGGAACTTGTCCATGTCATAAATTCGGCCTCGCGAGTCAATGCTCTCAATAATATTATCTTTAAACAGCTGATTAAGCCAAACTCTAGCTACGAAATCATCTGCGAACTTATCATCGTTCTCCATAACATAGCCACCAAAAGCCTGGCAGTCTATATAATTATCAGTGTATAAGTTTAGCTGTTCGTTATGACTCTTCTCTTCCTGGTTAGAAATATCAAACCAGCTTTTCATATATGATAAGAACTGATCATAGTCCAGAATTTCGTATTGACCGCCGTTTTTATGTAAATATCCACGGCTAATCATATCAGCCTGGAATGCATCTACATCAGCATAGGTCTCATTTTGAAATTGTTTGAACCGTTCACAAAATTGTCTGAATGTTCCATTGTACCAGTTCCATACAGGTTCGTTTTTAGTATAAATACTACCGTATGTAGCCTGATTGTTATAATCATTGAATGTTTCAGCACTAAAGACTTTAATCATATGATCATACCTCTCCTACTATATACTTTTAATTGGACTGGGCTATTGTTACCAATGGAAACTAATTTGTTTGCTTCGAATCTAACGGCGTCATAATCGCCAGATAGGAATTTATTTGCCGGTGTTTGTGCATTTATGTATGATTGTAGTTTACCGGTGTCTATTGTGAGTGACTTACCCGTTACCAATGGACCAAATGTTAGTATCCTTTCAGATACAGTGGTTACAGTATTTCCTTTATTGCTTAATTCAGATGCTATTATAGGCTCATCATGGCAGTAAACTCGTAACTGAGTAACATATGAATTGGCGTATGGTCCAAAGACAAAGATTGGCCATGCTTCACTACATGGTCTAAGGTTGAAGTCTTGATTAATTAATGCGCCATTTGCTGGTATGGTAATGGCCTGATTACCGTCCAAGAAATACCTAAACGGAAATATCTCATATGTACACTTGACTACTGCAGCTTTCTCATCTGCGTCCTGTATCTCACATTTAGCAGATATAACTTCATAGTAGTCATTAGCTGGTTTACCGTTTTCTTTATAGCTTACTCTCTTAGCGTCTTGAAGTATTGACATAACAAACATTGCTCTCTCATACACATTATTAATGTATGGGTTGTCGATTGCTTTAAGCGGAGCATGGGGCCATGCATCTGCGACCAGCACTTCAATTGCTATCTGTGCATTACTTCTTTGTTTTACCGTCGAACGGTATTCTCCAGGTCTACCGGCGAGGGTAATTTTACTGGAGTTATCCGTTGACGGTGTGATTGTTGGTCTGCCTCTCATAAGACCGTAAGTCGAGACTGCAAACCAGGAGTCGGTACTTATAGTGGTCTCTCCAAGCTTATTAGCCTCGGTACTGACATAGAAATCTGTATCGTGGAATGTCCAACTCATAGAATACTTCCTCCCATTTTGAATTTATTTAACTACATTCTTTGCAGCAGTAAGTGAGATTGGACCAAAATGTCCATCAGTTGTTATTCCTACTTTTTTCTGAAAGTCTTTTACTGCGTTTTCAGTTAACGGACCAAATGATCCATCAACAGCTAAGCCATAACCACCAAACCAATTGAGGAAACGCTGTAATCTCTTTACTTCATCTCCTTTATCGCCTCTTTTAAGCGATGGTGATAGTTTTGGCCAGGCTTCATTGTAACCAACTTTAGCGATTGTGTTTACAACCTGATCGCCATAATTTGGTCTACCATAACCATCTATTGAAGCGTTATTTATTGAATACTTCTTCAGCATAACCTGATTATTAGCATTTCCCTCAGCGGTGTGCACATAAGCAGTTGTTACTTTATACACTATACCTGTATGGCAAATGCAATCCTTTGAGTTTTTGAAGAAGATCTGATCTCCGACTTTCGGATTTTTCTTATAATAACGCCCATGGTTTTTGTAATATTGTGCTGAAGTTGGAGTGTAAGCTGACCAACCGCCAAGAAGCTTCTTAGCCGCATTAAGTCCGTATGCTTTTATGAAACACCAATCAACCCACTCGTCACACCACTGTACGCCATTGGCATACGGTGCACCAACAAGCTTTACAAGATCTCTACCGTATTTGGTATAGTTTCCTGGTCCAGCGTTTGCTTCTTTTGAATCGAGTGACTTATTGGATTTCTTCTCTTTGTATCCAACCTCAGCCAAACAAATATCAATAAGTTTATTAATATCGTACATAAGTTTCTCCTTTAAAAATTACTACGGTCCCCTGTTACAACATTTAAAATATAAATTGTAGATGGAGTTATTTACTTTGGAGAATTGCGTAATATGGTTCAATCTGGATTTGGGCGAGGACCGTAGTATTAAAAAAGGAATACCTAATACCTACCACCGGTAGCCATTAAATATCCCATTTCTTGTTTATTAATCTGACCTATTGTATATTGTGATGACATCTTCTTAAGAGGAGTACCATCCACATTAGTGTCAGCGTTGACGTTAATCTGAACACCGTCCATGATCTTGGAAAGGTCCTGATTAGCCATCTTGTTTATGTCGGCTCTTAATAACCGAATTTCTTCTGCCATTTTGAATTGTGATGTGCTATCTATTGACAACTGTGAATTAGCAGCCATTTGAACACTAGCTGAATTATCAAGCATCGTACCATACTGACTTGCAAACTGGTCAACATTGGTTGTATCAACTACGGGTCTTATGGTTGGCGTTATTACGTCCATATCCGTGGCAAATAGATTGCTAAGTTGCTCCGTAGTTGTCGCCATAGTTTCTTTTAACGGATCGAGCGAGCTGTTTGAAGCCGCTGCCAGATTAGCTTTCATAGAAATGAGTCCGTTAATCATACCTTGTATCCAGTATTCGCCCATTCCATATGAAATCTTTGAAGGGGATTCCTCTCCAAGCGAATCTGCTGTAACATTGACAACATTGTCTTCCAATAAATTTGGCAATAGGTTTTTGTTGTTTTGGAACCAGTCAGTTGCACCATTACCAAAACCACCACACCAATAATAAGCTTTATTATAACCGTCATCTTCAAATTCACCATCATGATCTTTTAAAAATCCTAGTACACTGTCCACAGCACCGTCAACTTTAGATTTTGTTTCTTCAGTCGCAAATTCATCAGTGAATGTGTTTATAAGGTATTTACCATCCTCTGATAATGTCCATTCGCCAGTTTCTAGCAAACCTTTTTTCATCTGCTCTGGCATGTCTTTTAAAGATTTGGTTAGTTCGGCTTTTGAGCCTTCACTGCTAACACCTTCGGCAGTTGTTGATACTAAGTATTCACCAACTTGTGTCCAATTACCAGAATTAAGCATTTGCTGTCTGGCATTTGAATTAACCTCGCTTGCGGCCATTACAACGCCGTCACCATACTTTTCAAAGCCTTGCTTCATTGACTGCATTTGAGCTTCTGATATAGCACTACCAGATGCAGAAGCTTGCTCTACGCCATATTCAGTATATTGTTGATTGTATGCTTTGTATTTGTCAAAAACTCTATGTGATTCTTTCTCAATACCGTCGGCTTCGGCTTGCATTTCTCGCTCTGCTTTAAGTCTAGCCCTCTCTTCGGCCAAATATGCTTGTTCGTCAGCAAGTGTTTGCATGTTTTTGGCATAGCCGTCGAAACTTGATAACCATCCGCCAGTTATTGCATCCAGAAGATTCATTATTGTGTATGCAATAGCATTTATTAATGACTTTATTGCATTTGTCATTAATGGACCTTGATTAACTAAAGCATCAGCCATTTCAGCAACAAATGTAATTATCAATGAAATAGCTTGATTTGTTAAATCATGCATTCCAGCTTCTAGACCTTCCATAGCTCCGGTTAAGAAACCAACCGCTAAATAAGCTCCTAAAAAGCCAAAATATCCAACGTTATTAATTAAGAACTCACCGAACAATCTTATAATTTTATCAAGCTTCCTAAATATCTTTGGTAACCTATTGATTAGCTGATTTAAGAGGTTTTCTATACCATCGAGTATAACACCGTTAATCATTACTATAGATTTGCCTATAGCCTTTATTACAGCTGCTATTAAAACAGTTAAAGCCATTGTAATGTGCACTGCGTTCTTAGCAAGTGTTAAAGCCGCTTTAACTATACCCTGTGCTATAGCAATTATAATGTTAGTAATAAATTGGCATATGGTATTTAATATGGAAGTTAGTCCCATTTTGATTTGTTTGTGGTCTTTTGCCATTGCAGTAAGAACCTCGAGCAAATCTTTAACACTGTCTATAGCTTTTCCAACTACAGCAACCAATGGAGTTATTGCTATAGCTAAAGTTGCTAAGGATACAGAAACAATCAGTATGGCCGCAGCTATAAGAATTAATCCAACGCCTGCTATTGGTAATACTGTTGCTATAGCCATGAACAAACCAACGAGCTTTAGCATAGTTTTCATATGTGGTTCAAGCTTATCGAATGGAATCTCCGTTAATTTCTTAAGTGCCTTAACCAACATAAGTGATGAGTATGACATAGCCAGCATGGTTACTGCTAAAGTACCAAGAACAAGCACTAAAGCAACAGCTACAACAGAAAGGCCTAATAAACCTTGTGGTGTTGATGCTATTTTACCCAGCATAGCAAGCATAAGTGTTACAGCACCTATAACGGCTATTAATACAATAGCCGATTTAGCCATCTGCTCAAAGTTATAGCCGCCGTCTAATAGTATTGCTAAGGCAGCAGCAACCGCTATAAGTGACACACTAGCAATAAGTAATGAAGCCGCAACTGCTGGGTCTATATCTGCATCTTTCATATACTTAAGGCATAATGTTATAGTGCCTATAACACCCGCTAATGAGGCTGCAGCAGCTATCATTTGACCACCAGAGTTACCAAAATATAAAATAGCGGCCATCGAAGCTCCAACAACGGCTATCATAACTGATAAAGCTAGTATAATTTTAATAAAAGTATCTAACGCTTTGAGTCTATTCTGAGTCATCGAGCCCTGGAACGAATGTAGTATTTCTAGAACTCGTCCAAAAGCTAATAATATCAATGAAATCGATGCGGCGGCTGCTAGTGTTTTCAAGTAATCGCCATCACTAACCAATAGCACACCAACCAATGATGCAGCAATAATTGCCATAACACCCATCATAGCCAGCAATGCTTTAGGACTTGACTTATTTACTGATTTGGTGGCTAGATACATCGATGCTCCAAATGCTAATAGGATAGCACCTAAAGCAAATACAGCTTCGAATAGATCTTCTTTGTTTTTAATATAGCTTAATAGACCAACCATCAATGCAAGCACTGCCACAGTTGCTGCCATTTTGATAAATGCACCACCATCTATTTTAGCGGCCAGTGTTGTCGCCCTAGCGAGTATAACAAGGAGTGTTGATAATAATATTACAGCTGTTAATCCTTTATATAACTCATCAGGCTTCATTTTACCAAGACCATACATTACTAAAGCCAATATTGCAACTGCGGCTGACATTTTAAGCAGAGTGCCGCCGACCGATTTAAACTCATATTCAGCAGAACCTATTACTTTACACAATGCTATGATACCAACAAAGATAAGACTAAGTGCTATAATGGCTGGGAATAGATGTCCGGTCATTGATAGAATAGCGAGTTTACGTAGTGAATAAGTTATACCCATGATGGATAAAGTAAGCGCTAATATTACACCAACAGCGCCTTCTGCTTGTTTACCAGCTTTTCCTAAAGCGAAGATCATACCAGCAAGCATGGCAAGAACAATTAGCACCGGGATGAATACATCGAGATGATCTAGTATTTCATACATTGAAACACCAGAAGTTATTAACTTCTTAAGTCCTAATTCAATTAAGAACACCGAACCTATAAGAACTAATACGCCCAACGCTGAACCAATTTTAAGACTACTTGCCATTTTGGCTACTATAGCAACGGCTATTAATGCTTCAAGTAAGACTTTCATCTTATCTTTAAGCTGGGAAATATCAATTTCTTCTAGTTTTGCTAGGGCTTTTACTAATACCCAAACCGCTGCTGCATAAATAAGTATTCTAAACGACCCAAGAGTTAAAGCGTCTGTCATAAGGTCAAACTTATTGTAAAGCATAGATACGCCTATAAGAGCGGCCATTAATCCAACAAGAACGCCTAAGCTCTTCCAAGCATCCTTATCCCATTTAATAGAAGCCATCTCTTTCATAGCTTCAGCAAGTAATAAAACTGATACGCTCATTGCTAAAAGCAACACAGCAAAGCCTGCTAAACGCTTATTATAGCCTACAATTTTACCAAACGATGCAGCTGCCTCTGAAATAATACGAACCGTTATAGCCATAACAACCATTAACGCGCCAAGGCATATAGCAGCGTTCTTCAATTTATCCTGGTCAACGAATGTTAAAGCTATCAAAGCTGCGGCAAGAGCTATTATAGCTAACGCATAAGCTTTAATTACTTTCGCTTTACTCTCATTAACCATGTATTCTTTAATGCCGACAAATACGCCCTTTATACCAGATAATACACCAGTAACGGCTTTTGGTATCATGGCTAATTCTCTGACAAATTTACCAGCATTGAAAGTAAAATATGAAAGTGATGCGGTAAATGCGGTAATAGCACCGGCAAAACCTATAAGACCTATTTTTGCAAAGTCTATCTTCTTGAATACTTCACCAATACTATCAACCCATCCACCAATATGCCCATTAAATTCACTAAAGCTGTCTATAAGCGTGCCTAAAAATTCCATAGGCCCTTTTGAATTAGCTAGATCTTTTCCTATTTTCTTTAACTTTTCAAAGTTCGTAGAAATTTTAGAAATATCAATACCGGCTTCATCAAGCTTTTTGTTTTTCTTATCAAACCAACCAAACGCGGCTTCAATATTCTTTTTAGACTTTTTAGTTAACTTTAGGAACTTTTTAAGTACTGTGTTTATGCCACCAAGTACTCTGTCCATAGTTGTGGTATCGGAGTCATCAATGGCGCCAAAGAAATCATTAACAGCGTCTTTAGCGTCTCCAAAGAATGTAAGGAGTGAATCGCCGACATCACTTGCAAATTCAGCAAAATAATCTCTTAATTCCTTAACTGCTGGCAGTTCTACAAATCTGGAAAAGAACTCTTTTAAGACGCCAGATATCTTAAGAAATGTTTCAGATACCTTAGAACCGGCTTTATAAATTAAGTCATTTGTCTTTAAGAATTCATTGAATTTTGTTATTACTCTTCCCAGTTTACTTGCAGCATTTAAGAAAATATCAATCAAAGTAGAAAGTGTTGGACCAAGTATTTTTAATCCATTAGTTATTAATGAAGAAATTACTTGGCGTAAAATATCAAAGACCGAGAATACACCGGCAAAGATGTCTTGTATTTTCTCTCCTCTATCTTCAGTAATTCTTAAATGATTAGTGAAATCAGCAAAAGAAGAAATGAAATTAGTAATATCACGCTTCAAATCTTTGAAAGAAAATACTTTCTTAAACGCTTTACCAGCAGCTTTAACAATCTTTAATGTATTAGAGAATGCGGTCTTTAAAATATAAAAGACTCTATTTACATTACCCGCAGCCGTTGTGTATGAAGACTGTGTTGAAGCTGCTTCTTCAGTAGCTTTAGCACTTTCTTTTTTAGCCTCGGTAACTTCTTTTGCATTCTTTACCATATTCTGGGAAAATATCTCATCTGCTTTCTCAGCATCAAAGTTTGCTGCTTTTAAAGCATTTACATATGCCTGAGTTTCTTCATATACTTCCCCAAGAACATCTTTTCTATACTGTCCATTTCCGTAATCGCCTTGCCATACGGCCCTAGCTCTTTCACGTAATTCGTCAGTAATTTTAATAGCTTCTTTTGTAGTGTCTACTATATCTTTAGTAAACTCTTTTACATGAGTTCTTTCAAATATCAAGTCAAGTTGCTTAGTGAATGTATCTATCCAATTGGACAGGGCTTCCATTCCGTCAGCGACTTTATCTATAAACGAAGTAAAAGTTCCTTCGACATTAAATAATCTTAATATAGAAGAACCGAGTCTTGAAATTGATGAGACTAAATTTTTGAATGGCTCCTTTAAAGGTTCCATTGCTTTCTTAACTGCGTTTATGGCAGATTTTAGATTATTAAAGAAAGCTATTACATCTTTGTTCTCGATAATACCGCCATAAAATATCTCACCAATTCTGGATAATGCTGATCTAACATTTGCCAATACACCCTGAAGTGTTTCATTAGATTTTTTAGCCTGGGCACCAAATGAGTTGTCCATTGCTGCGGCAAATGTATTAAAGTCTATTTGGCCTTTGTGGACCATTTCCTGAACTTCTGCCTGAGACTTATTCAGATACTTCGATAGCTCGGCTACGACATTTATCGTACGGCCCTGTAACTGCATCATGTCCTGGCCCATAAGTCTACCAGCGGTTTTTACCTGAGCAAATATCCTACCGATGTCCTCGAATGAACTGTTTGACATCGCTGCAGCACCAGCAATACCTCTTAAGGCCGTATCCAAGTCACTTGCTTGATCAGCTACTCTTTTAAATTCAACACCTGAACCAACAAGCATTGAAGCAATATTAGCAGCCTCATCAAGACCAAATGCTGTATCGTTAACCGCATCTGATGCTGCGGAGAATACATCTGTAACTTCTGCAGCAGTATCAAGAAGACCGCCTAACTTAAATCTAGCATCTGCAACCTTTTGCGCTCTTCCTTTACCACCAGTTAATATCTGTCCAAAGGAAATACGTCCTAAATGTTCAACTAAACCTATTGCTTTATTAGTTAAATTTTGTATTACAGACGCGCCAACAATTCCTAATGTTGAAAATCTATACTGTAAATCTCCAACGGCTTTCTCTATGTTAGAAAGTGAGAAATTGTTTATTGAATTTTGTAATGTAGAAAGATTGGTTGCTGAAGTATTAAATTTTAATGCTTCTTTTAAGTTATCTAAGGAGGTTATAGTTTGTCTTACACCAGCTTCAAACTGTTGATTATCGAATTTCATCTCGACAACGCGATTGTCTACAGTATTGCTCATGGTCTATTAACCTCCTTCCATATTTCTTCAGCCATTTCATCAAAAATAGATCTGATTGCTGGATTAATGTAATCTCTACCCTCAATCCAGTAACCAGATCCTGTTGCATGTCCATATTGTATCATAAGAGCCACATTAAACCATTCATCTACAACATTGTCATTAAGCCAAGTAACAGTTATAGATTGGTTTTTAGGGTCTTTCTTTATTTCATACCGCCAAGAACTAGCGGTTAATCCTGTATCTACAGGCGTAGCATTAGAAAGTGCTTCAACGCCTTTTTGACCATACATTTGCAAATATGCATCTAGGTCAATGTGCTGGTTTCTTTTAAGGAAATTTTCTAAATGTATAAAACTTCCTCTATGCTTTACTGAAATCATGTTTAACCCTTCGTGTGGAATTTTGCTCTATTCCTAGCGTTTATTGCCTTATTCCGGGCAATCATTTCGGAACGACTCAATTTATCTGGTTGCTGGTCTTTTACTCCGAAAACACGCATTAATGTTGTAAGTTTATTAAAATGCCATTTCTCACACTCTTTTGGAATTCCAAGCTTAAACATATAATAGTAGATTAATTCGGCAGATTGAACTTCAGGCTTTAAAGGCTTTTTTGTCGGAGGATCTTTAACAGTTGTTCCAGTCATAGGGTCTTTAATATAATCTTGTATTCTTTTCATTTCATCATTAGGAATGCATTTAAACACATAAGGCTCAACATCGTAATTAGTCGTCATACATTCTAAGAAATATAAAGTTTCTTCGTTTGACTTTGGTTCCTCTGTTAAATACGGTTTATGGAATTTTGACTCCCATTTTGAAATTGCTAATAATGAATACTCCATATAAAGAGTTTTATCGGTCGGTATTTCGATAAACTTTTCATTTACTTCATCAAATACCTCACCTGCTGGAACTGTTATTGCTATTGGCATTTTATTCTCCGCTCTTCTGTACCTGTTTTTCTGCTTCTTTAAGAGCCTGTTCTTTAACCGCCTCAGTCATAATATCTGCTGGGAATATTCCGCTTATGAATGCGTCAAACTCTCTTGGGTTTGCTAGAAAGTCTGTATAAAGAGCTTCATATGCATTACTTGTCTGGAATTCTTCAAGAACAATGCTATTCTTTATAAATCTACCATCATCTGTTTTCTTACCATAAGAAAGCATAATCATATCGTCAAGGAACGACATAAAATCAACATAAAGGTTTGGATCTTCGTCGTTACTGCTAAGACGTTTAGCGAGTGTGTCCAACTCCTGTGTGAGTGTAGGCCTCTCTTTAAGCAGCTTAATAAGCTGCGGTTTATTCATGTTAAAATACAGTTTCTCTGATCTTTTTGTCCCATTAAAATCTTCGTAATTTACCTCTTTTGTATACATTCTATTTCTCCTTTCTTAATGACCTCCATTCTTAAATATAAAAACCGAAGGATAAGCTGATCAACCGCTTACCCCTCGGCTTAAAGAAAGGAGGTAAATAGATATGGAACAACCTATTTATTCCCTATCCTGCAAAAATATCAATTAGCCCTGATTAGCTGCTGTAACAACTACTGTACATGTGTCGTTGTATGTAACACCATCATCAGTAATAGATGCTGTTATAATAGCATTACCAGCGCCAATAGCCTCAACAGTACCGTCAGCGGCAACTGTTGCTACTAAATCTGAACTTGAGTCGAAGTCAGCTGTTTCAGTTGAATTCTTAACCGTAGCTACAAGCTCAGATGTTCCACCAACTGTAAGTGACAGATAGTGATTATTAAGCTCAATTGAAGGAACAACAGTTCCGCCAAATATTGCAAGAACATCTTCTGGTGAAGGAAGTGTTGGATCTGTGTTATCTGTACCATACAGAAGATCAAGAAGAGTATTCATCTGTGCTTCAGAAACCTTTGTAGAATCGACCTCAAGGCATGAAGTTGGCTTGAAGCCAGCAACAGGAATAGATGTAGTATCTATTTCGAAGCTCATTGCGTCAACATCTGTTGAATCGTTAATTGTTCCATAGCTCTTCTCTGACGGCGAAGCTGTTGCATTATAGATGATATGGATTTTGAAACCATGGTCCTGGAACTCTGTATCATTACCAATCTGTGATCTATATGAGAAGCCAAATGCCTTTCTTGTCTGCTGTCCAATAGTTACACCTGGTGCAATCTCAGCCTCACCGTTACAAGCCTTGAACTCATCAGGATATGAATAACACTCAATTGTAGCACCAAATGTCTCAGCAGCTCTGAGTGACAGGTACTTCATGTTATCAGCCCAGATATCGTTTACATCTGCGCCTTCTGGATTCTGTGAAACCTGGCTAAGACCAGACCAAGCGACACCATTATCGTATGTTCCATCTCCCTTCTGAAGATAGAGCATACCATGGTCAACACCTATCTCATAAAGTCTTTTACCAACTTCATCCCATTTAACTTTGAAAGAATCATGATATGCCATTGCTTTATTTCTCCTTTTTAATAATAAAGTACTAATACGTCGTGATTTAAATTGTCTGCAACATAATGCCGATTATAACTAATCTCAGCAAAATGCTCTATGAGCTTGTCCACGACAGAATTTTCTGGATTTGGGTCGATGTACATGATTTGATAAGCTTGTCTGTATATGTATGTCATGTTATCAGCACTTGTATGTCTACCTCTATCCCGAGTGTATCGTATGCAAGGATAGCTCATTTTGGTTGTACCGGAAGGTTGAAAATAAACGTTATTACTACCCAAAATATCAATAAGTTCTTGATGCAGTTTACGTCTCCGTTCAATGTTATTCATTGTACTCACCTCCCAATGACAACCGGACACGTGGATGAACTGGGTCTATTGAACTAACTTTCCATTTGACCCCTAAATATATCACGTATCTTATATAACCAATATTCTCAAAGAAGTAATCGTCAGCTACTATGCTTATTTCGTTACTTAGATTGAGATGGTCATTAACCTCTGTTGGTGTGTCCCATCTGCGTGTAAGTCGAATAATATCACCATAGTAATTGCGCTCGGTAACTTTAGGCGTATATACGCCTGGCGCAGTCTCTACGTTGTCTTTAACAAATCCGACTTTCCCGTAAAATTTAGACATAGTAGCCTCCTTTTACTCCCATTTTGAATTTAGCCCTGGTTAGCAGTAGATATTGTTACAGTCATTGCTGACTTAGGTCTAACGAGTGCTCCTGATCTACGAGTCTCTATCAGATACTTATACTGGTTGTAGTCGATATCGAAATCATCGAAAAGTGACTTCTCACCGCCCTTGTCGTTACCAAGCTTATAGTCGTTCATGTTAACGATAACACCAACAAGGTCCTTAGAGTCAATCTTCTGACCTTCCATAACCTCAACAGTAACAATCTTACTTACGCGAAGTGCTGTAGCAAGCTCTGCCTCAGTCTTGTAAAGTCTATGACCGATACCATCCTTAAGAAGGAGCATCTCTGTAAGCCAATCTTCTGTTGTGAAGAATACAGGGTTACCAGATCCCTTATAATCCTTACGTCCTCTAAGAACTCCCTCGATTATAGCGTCAGCCTTCTCAGCGCCTGTTGCACCAGCTTCAACTGTTACATCAACCTTGATGTTGAACAGAGGAACATCCTTAGCTATTGGACGGATGCAATCTTCCTTAATCTTATCGTCACTGTCAGAAGCTCTACCGTCACCGATAAGGATTGCTCTAGCAAGTTCCTCATCAAGCATTACTTCCATCTCAGCCTTGATCCAAGGTACGATGTTGAAATCTGTGATGTCGATTATGTCATCACGATCCAGCTTCTGCTTTTTGTAGATTGTGCAAGGATTTGTAGTTCTCTTGAGAGTTGTGAATACTTCCTCTCTCTTAAGGTTACCCTTCATGTAACCCTTAGCCCTTGCTTCGTCCTCTGTTATGTCAGCGAACATGGACTTAATTCTTGTGAATGGGCTCTTTGAAGCGCCGCCAACTACAGCAGCAACCCAGTCAGTATTTCTCTTAATCCATTCTGGTGGTGTATTGAGAGATCTAGCTTCTGGGAAAAGCATAGAAGCATCGTTAAAGCCATATGTCTGTTCTCCAGCAGCTACATCCATTCCTGTAGTATCTATAGAGTGAGCAAGTACAGCCTCCTTAAGAGAACCAAGTCTCTTAGCATCAGCAAATACTTCCTGGATCTCCTCATGTGAAAGGATCTCTCCGCCATCATAGTAATCGTTATCAAATGCGTTGTGTTTCACGTCATCATCCTCCTCATCATCACTTCCGCCTTTAGCATCTTCGAGTGCCTGGCCTATTATTGCATAAACTGCGGTTTTCTGTTCCTCGTTAAGAGTGTCAAATACTTCGCCTACTGTCTTATCGCTATTTGATTCTGCCACTTTTTTGTCCTCCTTTTTATCGTCAGAATGCTCGATAGTTTCTTCAACCTCTTCAACTTCTTCAGTCTCTTCTTCATCATCGAAATCATCATGAGATAACTCAAGACCTTCTATGTGGCATTCGATAATTGCTTCGTCTTCGATAAAGTCGTAACTATCTCCGTGGGCAATCATTGGAAAGTCTATTACAGCACCCGGATTAGCACCTGCTAGTACAAGACTAACCTCTTTAATGCTACCATGAAGTACATCACGATTTTCAGACTGTTTAAGCTGATTTGCATATATGGATAGTGAGCCAATATCGCCATGTCTAAGTAATTCTTTACTGTCTTTTGCTTTTTCAGAATCATTAAACGAGCAATACGCATACACACCATCTCTACGGTTTTCAAGAAGTGCGTGACCAAGCACAAGACTTGGGTCGTGGTGGTCATGTGACCATACAAGTGGCACTTTCTTACCGTCATCATCTTTGAATGCGTTTCTTCTAATGGTTCGGCCATCTGAGCATTTCAAATCATTTTTAGTAGCCCAACCACTAAAATCGTATTTTTCTGCCATTTTGATTTTTCCTTTCTAAAGATTTCATTCTAATTGTTCTTCATCAACTGGTTCTGGATTAACAGCTTCTTGCTCTTCTTCATTAGACTGATTAAGATTACTATTAACAAGTTCGTCAGCCTTAGGGTCATCGGATGGTCTGAAGCCAATAATTCCTCTGATTTCGTTAGAACTGAGTATCTCATTACGTGTAAACTTATCAGCAATGTCGGCTATGTTGTTAACTGGAACTAG
>JAEIGA010003597.1_pt1 | contig 24205 bp, 12 predicted proteins | sample 9270691 | NCBI WGS metagenome assembly JAEIGA01 (sample SAMN17057246, study PRJNA624740) | gut metagenome | biome: biome; isolation source: fecal sample | host: Bos grunniens | place: China: Xizang | collected 2019 | reverse complement strand
TTCCGATTTATCGCGCACTTGGGGAGCAAAAGCGCGTAGGGGGGATGCCCCTACGCGCTGGAAATGATGCTGTTCGGCGCTGTTTTAGAAGCTGTAGCTCGCGCCCACGTTCAGGCTGTGGCTGGTGCTGTTCTCCATGAGCTCCAGGCTGTAGGAAGCATTCAGGCTCCAATCTTCGGTGAGCTGATGAGCGGCGCCTACGCTGAGGTTGAGGCCCACGCGGCCGGGGTTCGTGCCGTGGGTGCGCTCATCACCGGTGGCGGCGGTGGGATTGTTGCGCACAATGTCGCCAATGAAGCTCAGTTCACCGAATACCAGCGTGTTTTCACCCACTTTGTGGCTGGCACCCACGCCGAGCTCCGCGCGGAGGTTCTGCAGCGAGCCTGTCTTGAGCCCTGCGCACTCCCCGCTGTCCGTAGCAAGGTACTGCAAGCCCGCAAAGGCACTGACGGCGGTCTTATCGCTGATGCTCTTGCCCCAAGTCAGGCGGGCATCCAGCTGCAGGGCATCCTGCGACCAGCTGTAGGGTGCGCCGAGGATGGTCGCCTCGCTCTCCGTGCGGGTGTGCGTGGCCATCCAGCTCAGCGTCAGGCTCTTGGTCAGTGTATGGTTGCCGTAAATGCCCACGTGCATGGAATCTTGGTCCACCGGGAAGGCGGAGAAGGTGCTCACCTTGCCCCAGCTGTTGCCTATGGCCACACCGAGCGTAGATTTCTCACCCACACAGCTCTCCACACCGAAGGCAGCGCCGGAGAGGGTGAAATCCGCCCCATTGTGCCCCTCTGCGGAGGAAATGCTGCTGCTGCCCCCCATCACGGACAGCCAGGCTGCGCCCTTGCCATCATCCAGCAGCGTGGCATGGCGGCCACGGCTTGCAATCGTCTCACCAAAGGCGCGAGAAGCGCCCACCGTGCCCCAAGTGCTCTGCACCAGCGTATCTGCCACCTTCGCCAGCAGCGGGTCAACATCCGCAGCAGCAGCAACCGGCTTCAGCAGCAGATCCTCGGCCTCCACCGCTTCCTCCGCGGCTGCGACTGCGGAGTCGTCTGCTTCGTCTTCTGCCATGGGCTCGTCTTTCTTCAGCGCCTCCTGCACATCAGCCACATAGGCATTCCAAGCAGCGGCATCCGACACCGTGAGGATAATGGCCGTTTCCTTGGTGTTCAGGGCGAGCGTGTACTCACCTTCGTAACCCAGCGTCAGGTTGCTGATATCACCCACCAAACTCTTGAAGCTGAACAGGGTGTACTCCTTACCCTTAGCGACATCCTTTTCCGTCACGGTGAAGCCGAGGTCGAAATTCACCACGCCGTTGAGCGTCAGCGCACCGCCCACTTTCACCGTGCTGAGCTTCGCGGAACCCAGCGTCAGGGAGCTACCGGCCTCCAAGGTCAGATTCTTGGCGGAGAGCGCGCCCGTGAGGCTCAGCAGGCTGCCGCTGCCGACAGTAAGGTCACCCTTTACACTCAAGCCCTTCGCCTTATTCTTACCGGAGTAGTCACGCAGGTAAATATCGCTATTCTGCATCAGCAGATTCCCCGCTACGGACATACTACCGTTCACGTATACAGAGCTGTCAGTCAGAATATTATCTTGAGGCACCCCCTTGGTGACATCCTTGCGGGTGAGCTTCATGCTCTGTGCAGCCATGCCCTCTTGCGCAGCAATGGAAATGACGCTATCTGTCGCCGTGAGGGCAGCGGCGCTTACCGTGCCCTTGGTGGACAACTCGGAATCATCCAAGAACAGACTACCGGCAACACTCATCTTACCGGCGACATGTATCTGCGAATTCCACACCTCATGAGCAGCGTTCTTAGCGCTCAGGGTCAAAGCACCGGCGGATTTTTCATTCACAATATCAATCACGGATGAACGCATGTGAAGCGTTCCACCGACGCTCATGGATGACTCCGTGCTCAGCTCTGCAATGAACAAGGACGCATCACCCTTCAACGCGATTTTGCTCTTCTTACCGGTCTGAGTCAGCACTGTATCAGCCAAATCCATGGATTGAGCACTGAGTGAAGCACCCAAGTTAATTTCTGACGATTCCGCAGCATGGCCATCGGCTATCAAATCCGCACGCAGCGTCAACGCGCCACCGAGGTTAAGGGTGGAGCCTTCCATCTCCAGAGAATAAGCAGCGGTCTTCCCCTCCACAGTCAACTCCGCGCCGGGCTGCAGCACAATGGCGCTTGCCTTGCTATTCATGGTAAGGTGCTGATTGGCATAGATAACGGCATTTTCCTCCAGCTTCAATTTATTGCAGCTGATGCTCCCACCGTCCAGCTCCACATCCCCCGCCACCACGACAGAGCCACTGCCACTCAACTTACCGCTGACCACGCCACCATACAAAGTAGCCGTGTGACCCGCCGCAATACTCAGCTGAGAGCCCTTCAGCAGGCTGCCGTCCATCATCATCAAATCACCGCAGAACTTGCCACCCTTGGTAATTTTGGCATCTCCATCAAGCTCGATAGAGTTTCCGACCGACTTATTATTAAGGTTCAGTGCACCACCACGCAGAATGACACGCGACTCACCCAAAGCCGTAGCAGCCCCGGCGGTAACGGTTCCCTCATGCACATACACGCTTCCTTGCCAGCCGGTATTTTCACTGCTGAGGGTCAAATTACCCGCACCGTACTTGGTCAGAACAGCCGTACCGCTGATGCTTCCGCCCTGCTTTTTATCCTGTTTCAGGGTCAGTGATTTGGCAATATCCACAGTCATATTGCCCGGGGCTACATCCCCGACTATGGTCACCGTGCCCTTGCCGTTGAAGAGAATGGTCTTGCCATCCTCATATACCCCATTGTCAGACCAACCGGCAGCACCTACCTGCCATACGGCTTTCTTGCCACCCAGCCATGTCAAATCCGGGGCAAAATCCACCACGATTAACCCGCTTTCTGCATCATAGCGCAGAGAGCTGCCCTCCGCATTCTGCAATGTCAGAGCCCCCTCACTGAATCCCTGCACCTCGCCCACAACCTTCAGCAGTTCATAACACCCATAGCGATCCGCCACTAAGTCCATCATGTCCAAGGTGGTGACACTGCCCTCTGTAAAGATGAGATTCCCTTCCAAGGTCAACAGCCCGCCCAGCGATATCATACCGCCGTCCAGCGTCAAATCACCGATGTAGCTCGCACCGGCCTCCGCCCCGAAGCTTACACCCTCGCTCACGGTATAGCCGCCCTCCACCGTCACTGTAGCGTTTTCCAATACGCCCAAATGGGTGAGGTTCTCCGCCCCGCTCAGCAAGCTTTGCCCATCTACGATGACACCGCTGCTCACCTGCTTACCCTGCAGATGCAGAGCGGCATTCCGCAGTGTTACGTAAGCGGAGCCCAGTGCCCCATCAACCTCCAGATAAGTAGCACCGCCGTTCAAATCCACCGAGCCGATAAACTCGCTGTTATCTGTTGCAAGATAAAGCGCACCGCTGCCATCTTTCACGACAGAGCCACTGCCGGTCAGGCTGCCATTGCCCTCTATGCGCACATCCTCCGGGGTGGATATGACCAGTGCTCCCGGTGCTACCTTCCCCTCCAAGGCTATCGTTGCACCATCGCAAATCAGCACATTGGAGGATTCCGTGAAGGCGACCTGAGCCCCCTCACTGTTCTTCCAATTCTTGGCTGTAGCATTCCATACGCCATCACCTCCGGCCGGGTTCCACAGCAAGGCATTTTCCGGCATTGCGGACAGCACAAAGCTTAACTGTAGGGTATTATCTGCTCCGGTCAACCAATTAATGTGGTGAACATACGCCCCCACGCTCGCCATATCACTCAGCGTGCCATCCTCCTCGCAGAAGACAAAGCCTGTAGCGCCGCTCAGTCGCTCCATCAAGTCGGCATCCGGCTCGCCTCCCAACTGTATTGCCTTGAGGGTAAGCGTTTCGCCAAGGGCACAATTATTCAGGAAATCCAACCCACACGCCACCTTCACAGCCACCCCCTCAGCCAAGCTCAAATCACCCGTCAGCGTGAGGGAGACTCCGCTCGCTGCTCTCGACATCGGATTGCTCATTGCCTCCGCACTCAGCACCAGGGAGGAACCGCTCTCCAGCGTCAACCCACTGTACAGAGCGCCCCCCGCAGCACTACCGGCACGCAGCTCACCGCCTTCACCGACTACAGTGTTACCGAAGCTGCCGGAGCCACTCAACACACTGCCACGGCCGACCGTTAAGATTCCGCTATCTGCCCCAAAGGCTATCACGCCATCGTTGTGCAAGCTGCTGCCCTCCGTTATCGTCAAGCTTGCAGCCGTAATGGTGGAGTTATTGCCCAAGCGAACCTCTGCGCCACTTACCGTGCTCAGCGCCGTATCCGGGGCGTCCACCCTGCCTCCCAGCGTCTCAGATATGCTGATGTCGGCAACTATATCTGATTCCGAACCAATCGTATGACTCCCCAGCGTACGGTCAAGGCTCTCTCCATCCTCTGTCAGGGTAAAGGCCAGTACGCTGTTGTTTAATTGTATGCCGAAATCGTACGTCTCTGATGCATCCAAACGGTAAGTCAAATTGGTGCTGATGTAGTCAAAGTTGTAATTATAGACACTGCTTAACTTGCCATCAGACGTCAGCAAAGACATAAACGCTTTGTTGAGAGAGTCAGACTGATTCAGTTGATTCTCAGAAACCGGCACCTCCACGCCACCGAAGTCGAGGTAACAAACCAATGTACCATTACCGGAAACCTGTTTAGCGCTCAACTCACACAAGCCTGACGCTACATTGTAGTAAGACGAGCCCAACTGCACGCACCCCTCACTCATAACATCTGAGCGCTGCAGTGTCAGCGACCCACATATAAGACTGGCATTCCAGCCTAATTCTACTCGACCTGCCTCAAGTCGGGTTGAAGAATCTCCATCCCATACACATAAGTTGCCATTGACGTTAAGAACATCCGTCTTCACGTTCAGTTGACGGATAGTCAACCCGGCACCACGTTCCACCGTCAGATTCTGCGCCGTCAGGTTTCCTGTACCTGCAGTCTTCCCTGTGAATACATAATCTTTGGCCTTTACTGTTGCAGTACCTATGCTGATGTTGCCATCGACCGCCACCGTCTTGTTGGTAACTGCTTCGCCCCCCACGGCATCACCAAACACAAAATTTGCCCGTTCGTCATTGGTGAAATACTTGTGAGCATACACCGTCTTCCCGGCTCCGCTGCACGCAATCTTGAAGCCATCTTTTACATTGGCTAATCGTATCGTACCATCTATCTTAGCGGCCCATGCTACACCTCGCCCCGTCCACTCCAAATCATTCTTCCCGCTGTAAAAATCCTCCAGCATCTCGTCCATGCCTTCGGGGGTGGTCATATAACACAGGCGTTCAATTCTCAAATCCTCTTTGTTTGATATACAAGCAACTTTATTGTTTTTATCATATTTCACCTTTAATCTGAGCATAGAATCCTGTTCAGAATCACTATCTGTAACATGAATATAACAAATATCTTTTTCAGGGAATATTTCTGCACCCCACAGCGTTAACACGTGACCACCTATACGTTCATTATCTTTATATTCTCCATAATGGAGAAATATAGCAGAATCGGACAAATTAAAAACAAGCTTCAGATTTGAAAAGAAATCTGACATAGAGTCAATATTTTTAACCCTCAATGTAATAAAGTTTTCTTCAGAAAATCCAAAAGAATTCACCCATGGAGAATAATCATGTTTCGATATAGCAATTCTATCGTTTTGTGATTTCTTGTTTAAAAACCATGGATACATAGCCGTTTCAAAATACGAGCCTTGGTCAACAACTCCTGATATTTTTTTGTAATAGGCAAAAATTGGCGAAGAATGAGAGCTAGAATCGGTATTTGATACGAGAAAATCAGCTTGGTAAAGGGGAGCATATTTATCTTGCCAGTATTCTATTATATTACAACCTGCAACCATCCAACATAACAAAGAATCGCCGTAAGACGTACTAGCTTCTTTGCTTTCAGTCACCTTCTTTTTGTTAATATCATAGTAATCAAAAACGTCACCTCTCCAAGTCCTATCCGAATAGAGTCTTGCCACTTTATAAAGCGACCGTGCTTTATTACCTGCATAATAGAACAATGTATTATCAATCCATGACAAACTATGCTTTGCATCGGAAAAGGTCCATGAAAACAAATCATTTATAGTATCTCGTGTATGTGTACCCAATTCATCTGAATACTCCCAACCTACATTTTCTCTATATACGTACCTAACGCCGTCGTATTCTACCCCTCTGCCCACTGAAACTAATGACCAAAGAGTAGTATCTTGTACTACTTTAGGAGGCGCTGCGACTGTAATATTTACCGATTTATCCAAAATTAAGAAATCATCTACAAAAACGAAACCTTGAGGCGCGCTCATTTCTGTCGCTTGATCAAGCTTGAATGTAATATCTGAACCGTTTTGTAGTATTAAATTACCATTTACCGTTAACGATTTCAAATTATATCTACGCGCCGATTGATTAAACACCAGAGAAGCACCTTTGTTTTGGCAACCTACGGTATAATTACCACCGATGGTCAATTGAGCACGATCTTCCCACTCCATTGAGCCACATCCCAAGATAGCATCATACAGGACATCACCTTTAGCATCCTCGCTCAAAACGATACGACCATCACCGGTAGGATTAAAGGCAGTTGGGTCATTTTTATAATTATATTTACTATTGATGTAAAAATCATCACTGAACTCTATACAGCTATCAGCCACACCCTGCTTTGTATCAAACACGGCTTTATTGGTAGAGAGGCCTTTGATGTTGCCGTAAAAACGGACATAATCATTACCACTAATCGTCAAATCTTCTGCGTTAACAGCATACGACGAGCCGTCATTTTGAACATTGTTCATAAACACGACAACGCCATTGTCGACAATGTTGAGGACAGGAGCACCGGAAGAATCGTTTGCCTGAATAGCGGAAGCACCACTGGTTGAAACATTACCGATAAATTGCACACGTGAATTATCAGATATAGTAATCACACCATCGTGTGCATATATGGCAGCACCGGCATCAGCAATATTTCCCTCAAACTTGAGATTAGTATTACCGGTAAGAGTTAATTCATCAGGTGTATTGTGCGGCATATATATAGCCCCGCCTTTTGTAGCAGTATTACCAATAAATTCAACAATGCCGTTATTTTCAATAATACCATAGTTTGAATCCATCCAGATGGCTCCACCTATTTCAGCCGAATTACTTACGAAACTGACCGTTTTATTACCGGAAAAGGAAAAATTATCAGAATGAATGGCGCCACCGCGTTTTACGGCAACATTTCCTATAAAACTCACAGACTCATTGCCATTAAAGTCTACATTTTGTCCAATTATAGCACCTCCATGCTGACCGGCCTTATTATTCTGAAAGAGAACGGTCGCATTATCATTAAAAACAGCAGTGGTAACAGAAATCGCTCCGCCTTGACCTCTTACTTCGTCGGCAGTGTCGGGCATAGCAGCATTACCAATAAAAGAGATAAGGCCATTCCCGGAAACAGTCAAACCATAGCCACCCCCTATCTCTATGGCGCCACCCAAAATAGAGGTTCGGTTATTTTCAAAAACAACTTTTTCATTATCGGATATACTAATGGCTTCGTAAACGCTAAACACACCACCCCATTTTTCGGATGAATTGTTCCTGAATAAGACATCCGCATTTCCAACCAACTGATGTGTACCGTTTTTAGCACTGGTATAAACAACACCTCCCATATATGCGGAATAGTTATCTTCGAAAATTATTTTTCCCTTATTGTCAGTGCATACCAGCGTCCCCATAAGCACGCCACCACCACCACTGCTGCTCGTTGTCTTATTATTCCGAATTTCGACAGAGCCGGAGCAACCCTTTATGTGCAAATCACCGGTAATAACACCCGAATTAGCACTATTATTGGTAATAGACACATTAGCGCAATCCTCAAAACAAAGAGATGAAGCCTTGGCAACCGCTCCACCGATTGCAGAATTATTGACAAAGCTGATATTGTCGCAACCTTCAAACAACACAATACCGGTACTATTAATGGCACCACCTAATCCACTGCCATAAACATCATCGATGGCCTTATTTGAATCAAAGAGCACGGAAGAACAACCGGCAAACAAGATATCACCGGCATGAATGGCACCACCCCATCGGGCGGAATTTTTTACAAAGCTGTATGAGCTACCGGTCAGAGCAAGAGAACCACCGAGCTTGACAGGATAAGGTGTTGATATTTCTTTACCATCGACAATTTCCGTATGATAATATACTCCTATTGTATTTCCACTTGACAAAGAAGAAAAAGAAAACACGGCACCACCATAAGTAAGGCCGGTATGACCATGAGCATACAAGCTATCAGACAATTGCAAATCACAGCCCCAAGCAGCGCCACCACATAACGAATTATACCCCTTCAAAGGGTCATCAAAGCCAACAATGACACTGTCTGCCATGGCGACCCCTCCTGCGAAAAGCGTAACAGCAGAAAGGACGGACAGAACGGCACGACGAAGAAGAAGCGGCAAATGTAATTTCATGGTGGAAAATCTAAAGGTTACAACCTATGGAGACGCGGAAAGATATAACGATGTTCACGAAAGACGCGGATTTCCCCGAAAAAAAGGGGGAAATCACAATAAAATGGTTAACATATATTCAGCCGTAAGTCAAGCTAAAAGGCGGAGATGAAAGGCCTTTGCAAGTCATACCGACATGCCAACGGAGCAAAGGCGAATAGCCTAGGTTCAGCAACTTCCGATTTATCCGCCAATACGACCTTATCAAAAATGACCGAGAACAAAAATGCACGGGTGTGACCGATTACTTCGGAGCGGGGCCGGAGTATGGCTGAGGAGAATCAGAGGAAAGGTCGAGGGCGGGATTGTAGTGGGGGGAGGAAATACCGAACGTGCCGAGGAGCGTATGGAAAATATGCTCATGGCCGACACACAAGGAGGAATGCTGCTGCAAACGCTGCAACGATTGCTCAAAGTGCGGGTGGAGGGCTCGAAACTCAGGGGAAGCGAAAACGAACATGCCCACGCGGCATCCTTGCGTATCGTGGTAATTCATCTTGGCATCACCGAGGGCGCCACGCCCCCATATACCATCATGCCCGAGGTACTCGCCGTGGTCACTGATGTACACGTAGAGGAAGGGGCGGCCCTGTAACTGCTCCGCCACGCGGCGGATGTACTCATCCGTGTAGTGAATGGTGTTGTCGTAGGCGTTTTTCACCTCCGTAGCCTGAGCACTCGGGTTCTCAAACTCGCGGACAAAGGGGGTAAAGGGTGCAGTCTCTTCATCGAAATGATAGAAGGGCGTGTGGCTACCTTCATTGTTAACGAACAGCACCAGATTCTGCTCGCGAGGAACGGAAGCGAGCACCTCCTGCATCTGCGGGATAGCCGTCCACGGGCTCTTCGGCGCATTGAAACGCTGCTGAGCACAGCGGGTGAGCAGGCGTACCACGCGATCATACTTGAGCTGCTGCCCTACCCTGCGCCCGAAGAAGGCGTATACCCGGAAGCCGTTGGCATGGAAGAGGTCCAACACGGAGCCGGTAGTGGCCTGCATGTTAGGCGTGGTATCATAAATATCGCGGCGGGCGTTGGTGAGAATGGCAATCTGTGCCTGGCAGGTATCACAAGCAGCGGAGATGCAATTCGGGAAGTTTATCAGCCCCGGCCGGGAGCGCAGCCACGGGGTGGTTTCTCGCTCATAGCCATTGAGGCTCATGTGGTCGGCGCGCACACTTTCGCCGATGTGCAACACCAGCACAGCCCCCTCATTACCCTGTAGCGTATGAATGGAGCTGGGCTGCTCCGCCGGAGAGGGGAGAGCCTCCACAATGCGAACGGTTTGCTGGTTGTGGTAAAGGGCTTCACGCACGGCTTCCTCCATCACATAAGCTTGGTGAACCGGCCAAAGGGCGTCTTCATCCAGCTCATCCTCCGGCACGGCAGAGGCAGAGATGAAAGCCAAGAAGAGGAACAATGAGCCGGTTAACAGGTAAGAGCCCAAGCCTTTCACCTTTCGCAGCAGCCATACCTGCAAGCCAAGCATCAACGCAATCCCCAGTAATACGACAGCCAGCAGCAGCAGATTACCCGCTGACATGTAGGCTGCTACCTCATCCTCCGAGGCCTCCAGCGCCTCCGCTATCACCAGCGAATTGAGGCGGGTGGAGTACTGCTCATACGCAGCAAATTGCACAAATTGAAGCAGCAAAAAGGGCAGCCATATAAGCAAGGCCGCATAACGCAGCAAGCCCCACAGTATGAACATGCAGCCCAGTGTAAGCAGCACGGACACATGCATCTGCCCCAAGTAGACAAAAGCGCCTATATTGCAACAGAAGACATAAACGGCAGCCAATGCGGTCATCCCCCACAGCAGCCCGCATGAGGGCAAGCAGGGCTTACCGCGCCACTTGCAAAGACGCCACAATACACAGGAAAGCGCACCGAACTCCGCAGCAAACCACAGACTGATACCGGGCTTCCCTTCCCACTGAGGAATATAGCAACATCCGGCGTACAGCAAATAGGCGAACAAGAGCCCCCAATACAGCAGAGGACTGCGCAATACTCGCCACACACGTGCCCACCTACTCTGTTCCACCGGCTCAGACATACTCCTCAGGTTAATGATTTACTCCAAACATTCGCGCAGTGTCTTGCCACCGCTTTGCCAATAACGCAGGTCTTCCTCAAAGTTATCGGCCATATCTTCGGAATCTGCAAGATGTTGCGCTGCGAGTTCCTTATCCTCTGGCAGATACAAGCCGGTACTATGCAGTAGCGCCAGCAGATAGTGAGCGACAGGCTCCTCTACGCCGGCCGCCTGCATCTTCTCCAACCATTCGGGCACAGCCTCGCGCCCACCTTTGAACTGCTCCTCATGCAGACCGAGGATAATGCCGAGGAATGCATCCGGATGAGCGGCATCCATCTCCAGAGCCTTGGTATAGAAAAGCATGGATGAGGCATAATTACGGCGGGTAGCATACCCGTGGTAGTATATATCACCCAGGGTGATGCAAATCTCAGCGGATTCATCAGCATGGTCACGCAGAATCTTTACCACACGCTTGCCTTGCTCTTTATCAAAGCAATCCATTTCAAGAGCAGCTTGCAAGGCAATCAAAGTGTCCCAGTTTGTCGGGTCCTCCTCCAACGAGCTGAGCACCTCCACGGCAAATCGGTCAGGCTCGCCACTCTCCGCTTCATCATCGGTCAGCTCATCATCCTCCTCATCAAAGAGGTCATTTTCCGTCGAATCTTCCTCAACGGGGGAGTCCTGATTCTCACTGTGAATCGGATACCCGGCTTCCACGCAGCGAGCCTCAAGCGCCGGCAAGTCCACAGTAGGCAAATTCTCATCAGCCTGCAAAACGCGAGCTCTTTCCAGCAAGTCGAGGCCGGTCTGAATATCCTGCTCTACCCCGATACCAAAATAGCAACGCTCCGCCATCATGGTAATGCAGTGCAAATCTCGGCGTTCCACACCCTTCTCCAGCCAAAGGAGAGCTTGGGCGTTATCAACATTCACACCGAGGCCCTCGGTATACATGTAGGCCAAATAGCCACAAGCCTCCGGATGATTCGAGGCAGCGGCGCGGGAGAAATAATCGAGGGCTCGCTTATAGTTACGGCGCATCCCCTCGCCGGTGAAATACATCATACCCACGGAGAACAAGCCATCAATATTCCCGAGATTGGCAGCCTTTTGGAAATACTTGAGAGCGAGCTCGGCATTTTTGCGCACGCCTATACCCTTGCGGTACAGCACAGCCATTCTCATGCAAGGCAAGCTGTCTTTATCATCAGCCTTCATCCAAAGGCGCAGGTATTTGACAGCCGCTTCCATATCCTCCATCTCATCGCACACATCCGCCAAGGTAGCAAGCATCTCCGCACTCATCTCTTTTTCACTACAGCAGCCGAGCAGCAGGTCGCGCACTTCCTCAGGGCTGTGCTCCTCCTCATCCTCATACCAATAGTAATCAGCCAACTGCTGACAGCACAGGGGGTACTTGTGCTCCGCACCCTTCTTCAGCAGAGCAATCATTTCATCATAATCATTGAAGATGCCGTACATCGGGTTGTACATGCAACTGCGCTGGTAGAAAGACAAACCGGGGTTGGTCGCTTCTTCCGCAATCGCCCATTGCTCCAGCTTTACCCAATCCGGGTTCTCGATATTGCCAACAAGCGCTTGCTGTATGTAAAGCATGCGCGTATTAGGCCAGTCCTCTTTAACAAGCTCCTCTAACCACTGAAGACAAGTGGGAGATAACACGCCTTCGGTATTTTCATACTCCGTAGCTATGCAGGCAAGTTGGGCATGTTTGTCGCCACTCATGCCGAGTCGCATCAACTGCTGTGTCTCAGAATCTCTGTATCTCATGGTCTTCTTTGGAAAGGTAGGAATGTGTAAATTATGCCAGCAAGGACTTCCAGTGAGCAATGCGGCGGGCGGTATTGGCGGGGTTAGGAGCACCGGGATTGGTGCGCAGCTCAAAGGCTCGGTCAAGGCTGAACACGGAGTGTACGTCATCACCGTATTCTGCGGAAATCTCGCGGAACTGCTCCAGCGTCAGCTGATTCAGCGGGGTGCCACTGCCCACCGCCACGGCTACAGCCTTACCCACCAGCTCATGCGCATGGCGGAAAGGCACGCCACGGCGCACCAGGTAGTCCGCCAAGTCCGTTGCCAACAGCAGCGGGTCAGACACGGCTGCTGCGCACTTGTCCTCGTTGATGCGCATGGCTGCCACCATCTCGGCATTCACACGCAGCGCGAGCGACACCGTCTCAAAGGAATCGAAAAGTGGCTCCTTGTCCTCCTGCAAATCACGGTTATAGGTAAGGGGCAAGCCTTTCACCGCCACCATCACGCTGACCAGGTTGCCGTACAGGCGGCCACTCTTACCGCGGGTGAGCTCAGATACATCGGGGTTTTTCTTCTGCGGCATGAGGCTGGAGCCGGTGGTGTGCGCATCGGACAGGGTGCAGAAACCGAACTCCGCGCTGCTCCACAGCACGAGGTCCTCGCTCATGCGGCTGAGGTGAGTGCCGATGACGGACAGGCAGAACAGCGTCTCCATGATGTAATCACGGTCCGCGATGGCATCCATGGAGTTTTCCGACACGCTGTCGAAGCCGAGCTCCTCCGCAATGCCACAGCGATCCAAATTGATGGTGGAGCCGGCAATAGCACCGGAACCGAGCGGGGACACATTCAAACGGCGGCGACAATCCTGCAGGCGGGTCACGTCACGCCCAAGCATCTCTACATATGCCAACAAGTGGTGCCCGATGGTCACGGGTTGAGCACGCTGCAAGTGCGTGTAACCGGGTATGCGCACCTCCGCATACTCCTCTGCCTTGGCAATGAGGGCACGCTGCATCTCACGCAGCAGCTCCAGCGTGGTGTCAATCTCCGCGCGGCAATACAGGCGGGTATCCGTAGCCACTTGGTCATTGCGGGAGCGTGCCGTGTGCAGTTTGGCACCGGGGGCGCCGATGCGGCGGGTCAGCTCGCTCTCTATGTTCATGTGAACATCTTCCAGCTTAATGGTCCACTCAAAATTACCGGCCTCGATATCAGCCAAAATGCTGCGCAAGCCCCCCTCAATGGCGTCAAACTCCTCCTGAGTGAGCATACCGGCGCGCAACTGAGCACGGGCGTGAGCAATGGAGCCTGCCACATCATGCTTGTACAACTTCCAGTCATACGAGATGGATTCACCGTACTTCAATACCAAATCAGCCGTTGCCTGAGAGAATCGTCCTGTCCACATAACGCAGGAGAGCTTACACCATAACAGCGCAAAAATCAAGCCCGGAATGCGTTACACCCGCGCAAAGAGCGGAGGAAATGCGAAATTCCGTTCACTCAGATAACGGAGCTCCGGCAACAAGCGCTACGTATTATGCCCAAAAAGCTGCGACATCCCCCAAGCGACTCATGCTCACATAGCGAGTGCGCAGCAATGTACTGTCCCGGTGACCGGTCTCGTATTGCAACTCATTGTAGTTACGAAAAAAGCGCAAATGGTAACTGGCAAAGGTGTGGCGCAACACATCAGGAACCCAGTGACTGAAGCCGCCCAGGCGGCGCAGCTCACGCCAATGCCTCAACCATTGAGTCGGGCAAATACGCCCTACCCCCGCGCACCCTTCAAGCAAACGCAACAATGGCGCATGAATACTCACCAAACGCGCACCACCGGTCTTGCTATGCTGAGGTAAGATACTGATACATCGATTCTTTAAATCCACTTGTTCCCAACTCAGGCGTGCCACTTCGTGCGGGCGTATACCGGCATAGAGCATCATTCCCACCGCTGCAAGGCAACAGCCATCACCGTACTGACGCGCAGCGCCCAGTAAACACTCAATTTCACGCGGTGACAGCACCTCAATGCGCCGTTCAACTACTCGCGGAACCTCCACCTGCAAAACAGGATTCTCGCTACACCATCCACGCCGCACAGCTGTGCTGAATACCCCGCTTAGCACCAGCCTCGCCTTTTGGCGTTGCCTAGGAGTATCAAAAGCAGTCTCAATATACGCTGTACATTCCTGAGGAGTTATAGCTCGTACACGCCTCGAAGCCAAACCTTCACAACGCTTCATAAATCGCCTCGTAAAATAGCGGAAGTCACTTTGTGTCCGTGCTCGCCTCTCTCGCCGCGCCTCCAGAGCCGCCGTCACCGCTTTCTCGAAGCTCACGGTACGCTCCAGCCGCCGCAAAACCTCCGCTCCGGATTCAATGCAACGTCTCGCCCGCTGCGCTCTGCCCCGCCCTGCCCGCATGGCATCGCATGCCACCTGTGCAACTTCCAGCACATCTCCACCACAGCTCTTCAGCAGCGCCAGAGCAGCCACCTCCTTCTCTGTTATTTTAACCTGTATTGTCTCCATATTATGTAATCGGGTTTCATAAACCGCATGTCAAGTATAAATATCAAGTATATGCAAAAAAATACTCCACGTGGTAACAATAGACAAGATTAATCAGCATAATAACTGGCATAGCGAGCGTTAATTAGATATAATTTTCTACGGTTTATGAATGGGTATGATAATGCGCGACGGGGAAAAGAGCGAGTCGCTCTAAACAACGCCCCTCACCTTACTAACCATCCAAACACATAACACGCATATGATTACAACTATCGTTACCATGATCAGCCCCTTTGTGGTTGCTGACCAGCAGGAGCAGGTTGCTACTCCGGTAGAGACTACTGCCACTGTAGCTTCCTATAACTGGGATGCTCAGACCATGCAGGCGACTGAGGAGGAAACTCTCGATTGCGGAGCCACGGGTACATGGAGTTCCTTTGGTAATAGCGGTTACCAGGTAGATGACTGGCACCTTGCTTGATACGCTTAAAATTCAGGGGTAATGTTATAGCAATATAACATTACCCTTTTTTTTTACCATCATGATACTGTTACTCACCAGCAGCCATGACTTAACGACAGACATCCTTATGCCTTACCTGAGGCGGAGAGAGGAAGTCTTTCGCTTTAACATAGACCTGTGGCAACAATATAGTTGGAGCATATGGAACGGAGGGTATGAAATAACCGACCCCTCGGGCCGAATATGCAGAGAAAGCGAGGTAGGCGCAGTGTATGAACGCAAAGTAGTTTTCAATCCGCCCTATATTGACACACCCGCCGGGGGTAGCCCGGAAGCATGGTTACGCAATGAAGTAATGCTCATTTGGAGCAGCATCAAAGACTTGGCATTCCATTATGGTAAGCTGGCTCTCATCCACCCGTCTCCTTACGGCACATGGTATAAGATGCGTCAAATGAGATTGGCAGCGGAATACTTTACTGTACCGGATTGGCAAATGTTGCATTCTGCGAAAATACGTTTATCCGCCCCCGTGGTCTGCAAAACGAACGGAGTGCAGCCGATGGGCAACGGAAAAATATTGGCGGTTAACAAAGTAGATCCAAATACCGTGGATGTGACTTATCCTTGGTTTCTGCAACAACAAGTAACAGATGCCACACATGATGTCACCGTCGCTTATATTGCAGGCAAGCTATTTGCCAGCGAAATAAAACGTGTATCCACCGTGGATAGTCGTATAGCTGCCGTTAACGGTCACGCAGAATGGCAGCCCTGCGAATTATCGGACGAGGAGCAACAGCAAATCATCGCCATGATGCAGAAAACCGGGTTATCGTTCTCCCGCCTTGATTTTATGAGAACGCCGAACGGCTTATGCTTCTTGGAGTTTAATCCAAACGGACAATTTGCTTGGCTCGACATTAAAAATGAGCGAGGTATGATAACGGCGATTTGCGATGAAATCATGCGTGTTCATAACCAACATATATCCTAATGATGAAAGGAAACCCTAACATTATCTGCTTGTTACAGTTCCTGCTGTATGTTATCCTGCTGTCTGCGGGTGTATTATTAGTGATGTATTTACTGCTTAACTTCGCGGAATAAGAGGATAGGCTAAAAGCCCGGAATGCGTTACACCCGCGCAAAGAGCGGAGGAAATGCGAAATTCCGCCTTGACCTGAGCAGGGATAAAAAGTATACTCCGCTTGCAATGGCAAATTACGCACTCATACTCGCCGGTGGTAGTGGCACACGATTCTGGCCGCTTTCTCGTAACGCAAAGCCCAAACAGCTGCTGGATTTGTTCGGCAAAGGCACCATGCTGCGCCAAGCAGTAGAGCGCTTGGGCGGATTGGTACCGGCGGAGAACATCTTCATCTTGACCAATGCCTTGCAAGAGGCTGAGGTACGCAACCAAGTACCGGAGCTGCCGGCGGAAAACATTGTGGCTGAGCCCGCTCGCCGTGACACGGCTCCGGCCGTTTCTCTCGGCGTGGCGCTCATTGCAGCGCGTGACCCGCAGGCCAACATGATTGTGATTCCCAGCGATTCGCTGATTCTGGATGACAGCGCTTTCCGCAGCCTGGCGGAGGATGCGCTGAACCTTGCGGGGCGCGAAAACGCACTGATGACCATCGGTATTCGCCCCACGTGGGCTTGCCCGAGCTACGGCTACATTGAGCGAGCCGAGAAGCTGAACGATGCGCAGCTCCGCCATGATTGCTATGAGGTGGTGCGCTTCCGCGAGAAACCGGATGCCGCCACGGCGGAGCAATACCTTGCCAGTGGCAACTTTACGTGGAATGCAGGCATGTTCATTTGGAACGTGGCTCACGTGCGCGCCCAGCTTGCCGCCCACACCCCCGAGCTGGCGGATTTCATCGACCGCCTGACCGCTACGGACAACATTCCCGCCTTCATTGAAAATGAGTTTGCCAAGCTCACCCCCATCAGCATTGACTTTGCCCTCATGGAGAAAGCTGACCGCGTGCTGAACTTCGAGGCTTCCTTCGATTGGGATGACGTGGGTTCTTGGATTTCCGTGGGCAAATACCTGCAACAAGATGACGCTCAGAATGCAGCCAACACCGCACTGAGCGCTCAGGATGCCTCCGGCAACATCGTTTTCTCCGCCCAGGGCAAGCACGTAGCCTTGGTAGGGGTGGATGACCTCATCGTGGTAGATACGGGTGATGCCCTGCTCGTTGCCCACCGCGACCAGGCGGACAAGATTAAGAACGTGGTAGCCAAGCTGCCGGACAATCTCGTATAAAACACGGCGACCATGCACCCCGCGCTCGGCATAGACATGGGAAAAGCCCGCATCGGCATTGCTGCTACGGATGCTTGTGGCATTCTGGCGCACCCGGTGGAGAGCATTCACTTAGCCAAGACCGAGCCGCTGGGGCGCATTGCTCAGCTGGTGGAAAAGCTGGGCATCCGCACCTTGGTGATGGGGCTTCCCATCCGCATGGATGGCACGGAGGGCTCCGCCTGCGAGTATGTGCGCGCCTTCGGTGAAAAATTGCGCGCCAAGTTCCCCTCGCTGCCGCTGGTGTATGTGGATGAATACCGCACCACGGTGGATGCACAGGCAAAATTGCACGCAGCAGGCAAAAAAGCGAAGGATTTTAAGCCCATCATCGACCAAGCCGCCGCGGTGGAAATCCTCAATCTCTGGTTAGAGCAAACCGCCCCGCCTCCTGATTTTATGGATGCGCCGCCATGGTAAATGGCATTCGCCTTTAAGAACAAAAACTCCGCCCGATGTTCAGGCGGAGTTTTTGTTTGGATTCTTACAGATAACTCATTACAGCGCAGAGGGCACGGGGCGCCCCGTGCGGGCGGCGTAATCAGCCTTTTGGTCGTCGCCGATGGGGCCCAGGGCAAAGTAACGAGCCTGCGGATGATTGAACACCAGCGCACAAACCGCGGCGGAGGGCTGCATCATGCAGGTTTCCGTCAGGGAGGTACCGGTGAGCTCCGTGGCATTCAGCAAGGAGAACACGGTACGCTTTTCCCGGTGGTCAGGCTGGGAGGGGTAACCGCAGGCGGGGCGCACCATTTGAGAATCCGCCACCGGCCACACCTGCTCCATGCAATCCTGCGTGCACTCAGCCAGCGCTTCCGCCAACATGTTGGCAATGGCTGCAATCAACAGAGCATTGTAAGGATCATTTGCGGCGTTCAACTCGGCAGACCATTCATCTGCACCGCTGATGGACAACTGCATCGCCCCCACGTAACCGGCGTTTTCGTTCACAAAATCCGCCAAGGCTACGCGCGGAGTTGCAGCAGGCTTTTGCTGGCGCAGCGTGTAGAAGACTGTACCTCCCTGCACCTCAATATCATCCCCCTTGCGGACAGCGGGCCATATACCGAAGCAGGCGCGGGCGCGGAGGCGGTTCTCCGTAATGGCTTGTTGCAACAGAGCCTCCGCATCGGCACGCAATTTGTCGGCCTCCGCCTTTTTCTCATCCGTCTTGGCACTGTGCATGCCGAAGGTACGCAGCGTAATGCTCCAGTCAGCCTTTTGCAGCAGATGCTCCCAGCTGAGGGGGTAATCCGGCTGCGGATAATGGCAGGAGCAACCGTACGGCACCCCCACGGTGAACACACCGGTGCGCTGCGGGGTCGGGTTGTTGCCGGCATCACGCAAAGCCTGCTCGCGAGCAGCACTCAGCGACATGAGGAGCACCTCTTGCTGAGCAAAATCTGCGCACATGCGGGCTTGCTCCGCCTTGTGGGCAGCAATGTATTCCTCACGCCCCGCGCCTATCAAGGCCGCCGCCACGGGCACAATGGTGGAGGCATCCGCCGTTTGCACCACTACGCCATCGGGATAATGCGGGGCAAGCTTCAGGGCGGTATGCAGGGGGCTCGTCGTCGCACCACCCACCAACAGCGGGATGCGCATCCCGGCCTCCTGCATGGCAGCAGCAACGGCTGCCATCTCATCAAGAGAAGGCGTAATCAGACCGGAAAGCGCCACAAAATCCGCCTTTTCGCTCAGGGCGCGCTCAATAATCTGCTCCTTGGGCACCATCACACCGAGGTCCACCACACGGAAGCCATTGCAGGAGAGCACCACGCTCACGATATTCTTACCGATGTCGTGCACATCACCCTTCACCGTGGCAAGCACCACCGTGGCAGCTGAGGATTGACCGGATTGCGCAGCCTCCAGCAAGGGAGTCAGCACCGCCACGCTCTGTTTCATCACGCGGGCACTCTTCACCACCTGGGGCAGGAACATTTTACCGCTGCCGAACAGCTCGCCCACCTGCTTCATGCCATCCATGAGGGGGCCTTCAATCACGGCGAGGGGAGTACCGCACAGCTCCAGCGCCTCGCGGGTATCTGCTTCAATAAACTCCGTGATACCATGCACCAGCGCATGGGCCAAACGCTCCTGCACCGTCTGCGTGCGCCAATCCGCCACTTTCGGGGCTGTTGCAGCGGCAGGAGCCCCGGCTCCGGCTGCCTTGAGCGCGTTTTTGGCCTCAGCCAACTCCTGAGCGTAGGAAATCAGGCACTCGGTAGCATCTTCACAGGTATTCAGCAGCACATCTTCCACCAACTTGCGGCGGTGCGCCGGGATGGTATCATAATCCGTCATCAAGGCGGCGTTTACAATGCACAAATCCAGCCCGCCCAAGGCAGCATGGTGCAAGAAAGCGCTGTGCATGGCCTCGCGCACGGGATTATTGCCACGGAAGGAGAAACTTACGTTGGAAATACCGCCGGATATGTGGCAAAGCGGGTGGCAGCGGTGAATCTCCGCCGCAGCTTGGAAGAAGTGTAACGCATAATTGGCATGCTCCGCAATGCCCGTGCCCACGGTGAGCACGTTCGGGTCAAAGATGATGTCTTCCGCAGGGAATCCCACCTTCTCCGTCAGCAGCTTATAAGCGCGGTGCGCAATCGCCACGCGGTCATCATAGCCACCGGCCTGCCCGTTCTCATCAAAGCCCATCACCACCACGGCAGCACCGTAGCGGCGAATGATACGGGCTTGTTGCAAGAACTCTTCCTCACCGTTTTTCAGGGAAATGGAGTTCACAATGCCCTTACCCTGCACGCAGCGCAAGCCTGCCTCTATCACCTCCCACTTGGAGGAGTCAATCATGCAGGGAACCTTGGCAATATCCGGCTCCGCAGCCACGAGGTTCAGGAAGCGAGTCATCGCCGCGGGGCCGTCAATCATGCCGTCATCGAAGCAGAAATCCAGCACGCGAGCCCCCTTTTGCACCTGAGTGCGGGCAATTTCCAGAGCCTCCTCATACTTACCCTCGCGGATAAGCTTCGCAAACTTCGGAGAGCCGGCCACATTGCAACGCTCACCGATGAAGGTGATACCCTCCTCACGCTTGTGGTTGAAGGGCTCCAGCCCGGAGAGACACAGCGTACCGTCGGACTCATGCACGGGAATCACGCGCGGGGCATAGCCCTGCACCGCCTCGCGTATAGCAGCAATGTATTGCGGGGTCGTACCGCAGCAACCGCCCACAAAGTTCAGCAGCCCCTGCTCAGCGTATTCCTTCAAGATGCCTGCCATGTGCTCCGCCGTGTGGGCGTAGCCACCGGGGGCAAGCGGGTCCGGCAAGCCGGCATTCGGGTACATGCTGACGGCGCAGTCCGCCAAGCGCGCAAGCTCTTGAGCAAAAGGCAGCATGAGGTCCGCCCCCAGCGCACAGTTGATGCCGATGGACAGGGGCTTGGCATGGCGCACGGAGTTCCAGAAAGCCTCCACCGTTTGCCCGCTCAGCGTGCGCCCCGCTCTGTCCGTAATAGTAAAACTGATCATCACCGGGGGCAGCTCGCGCTCCTCGCGCAGCTCATCAATGGCGTACAGGCAAGCCTTGGCATTCAGCGTGTCGAAAATCGTTTCCAGCAGCAGAATATCCACCCCTCCATCCGCCAGGGCAAGCACCTGCTCACGGTAAGCGCGGCGCAGCTGGTCAAAGTTCACCGCGCGGAATCCGGGGTCATTCACATCCGGGGAAAGTGAAGCCGTCACAGCCATGGGGCCAATGGAACCCGCCACCAGACGCGGGCGCCCATCCTTTGCCTCCGCTGCCTCTACCGCCTCACGGGCAATGCGGCAAGAGGCGAGATTCATCTCGCGCACCAAGGCAGCCAGCGCTTCATCAGCCAACACTCCCTCATAATATGCTTGGTCATGGCGACAGGGCGCACAGAAATGGAAGAACTCATGCTGGCCAATGCTCGTGGCGGAGAAGGTGCACGTGCTGATAATGTCCGACCCCGCCTCCAAGTATCGGTCGCAGATATCGCGGATGATATCCGGGCGAGTGAGCACCAGCACATCGTTGTTGTTTTTCAGGTCGCGGGGATATCGGGCTACATCCGCAAAGCGCTCACCACGGTAGTCAGCCTCTTGCAGGTGGTGCTTCTGAATCATGGTGCCCTGAGCGCCATCCAGCATTAGGATGCGCTTCTTCATTTCCTCCGTCAAATACTGCTGACGAGTCATCGGCGTGCTCATTGTCGTTTAGTTTCTTCAAAAAAAGGCGGCTTCATGCAGAAGCCGCCCGGAAAAAGTTTCTTTACATCGTGAGGAGATTCTCTCCGGCTCAATCACGCGGCTTCGGGTTGCGGTGCCATACGATAACACCCTTACCCAGAGCATACAGATAAGCTACCATCAGCACGGCAATGAAGACGCTCATTGCGCCGAATGCTGCACCGTTCTCCACCACGAAATCCTTGAAGCCAAGTGCCCACGGATACAGGAAAATCACCTCCAAGTCGAACACGAGGAACAGAATAGCCACCATGTAGTACTTAATGGAGAAGAATGCCGGAGCACCATCACCCTCGGGCACGTTACCGCACTCATACGGTACATCCTGTGCGGGACGCAGCTTCGCGCGACGACCGAAAAGCACACTGAGCACAATAATCATACCGGCAAATCCGAACCCGGCAATCAACTGAATCAACGCTGAAAAATATTCCTGAGACATGGCTTGTACGCGCCTCTTTTAGCATGCTTTTTGTGCCTTGTCAAGCAAATTCCACCGTTCACCCCGCAGCAAATCCGTTTTTACTTGACTTACACAGCCTTACTTGCTACCCTAGCACCGTATGAAAAAGCTTGCAGCACATCTCATTCTCTGCTTTGCATCCCTTTGCGCCGTAACGGCTAACGAGCAGGAACCTCTTATTTACGATGAAAGCACCATCGTCGAGGCGGAGCTGCGTTGCCCCTCACCGGATGGCAAGTGGTAGCTCGTTTATAAAGGGCGCCGACATACAGCCGTCACGGAGCTCACCGTTGCTGATGAAATAATGTTGGTCTCATGCGAAGGTCACGAGATTCCTCTCACCGGACTCTTCCTGTCAGGCCAAACACTGTACAAACGCCACATTATCAAGCAACCGTGGTCACCGGACGGCAAATGGTTAGCGATTCCCAACGGCAACACCGGTTACAAGTTCTGCAGAACAAGCTCGCTTAACACAACCTCATTCAACAGCGATATGCTGCTGAGCATCATCATCAAGGATAATGACGGACGCAGCGTCTACCGCGTGCAGGATGGGCATTGGGACGAAACCGGCACCTTCCTCTTCTATGCCGGATTATCCGGCTGGCTCGCCCCCTACCGCGCGGAGCTAACGGATGACTCCGTCTCCTACAAGCAAATCGGCAAAATGGAGGGAGCCTTCGAATCTGCCGGTATGAATAAGTAAAAAACGGCACCTGAGACATCACACCATGAAATCCCTATTCATCAGCTTAGCTGCACTCTGTGGCACATGCAGCTCAACAGCCCCCGCAGCCACGGAAACGGATGAGTTTGCCGTGCAGGTATTCAATCAACTGGCACTGACGCAAAAAGACAACATCGTGTGCTCCCCTGCCTCGCTGGAGGGTGTGCTACTCCTGCTGCGCCAAGGGGCACAGGGCAACACCGCGCAGCTGCTGGATGCCATCCCTAGGGGCAAACAAGGCGTTGTGAGCAATATTACCCCGGTGGAAGCCAACGCTCTCTTTATTGCCGATGACTTGCGACTCAATCCCGAGATTAACGTGGATGAAGTCATTGCGGTATCCTTCAAAAAAAGCCCCGCAAAAGCGGCTAAAACCATCAACCAATGGGCATCAAAGCACACGAAGAAGCTGATTCGGCATATTATTTCCGCAAGTGACCTTTCACCCTACAGCCGATTGGTAGCAGCCAATGCCATTTACCTCAAGGCGGAGTGGAGCTTGCCCTTTGAGCCTGATTTGGTTGACACCGGCGCGAGTTTCACCACGCCGAAAGGCAAAAAGGTGACGGCACCCATGATGACTCAGACGGAGCAGTTCCGCTACGCGGAGGGTGATGACTGGCAAGCCGTAGCGCTGTATTACTGCGCAGAAATCGGCGCCCCGAAAGGTGAAAGCCTCTGCTTTATCGGCATTCTGCCCAAAGGCGATGCTCGGCAATTCGCCTCACAGCTCACCCCGCAGCAATTTCAGGAAATACGAACCGACTTGGCCAAGAGCGGTCCACAATACGTGACGGTGAAACTACCGAAATTCAACTCAGATTCCGGGGTAGTCTCCCTGAATGACGTGCTGGAAGCCTGTGGCTTAGCGGAATTATTCACCCCCGAAGCGAACTTCCGCGGCTTCACGGATGAGCCATTGATGCTCAGCCAAGTGTTGCAGCGCTGCTATGTCAACGTGAATGAGGCAGGCACCGAGGCAGCTGCCGTAACATTGGCCGAGGAGGAGGAAGGCTGCTGTGCGGAGGATGAGCT
>JAEIGA010003596.1_pt1 | contig 24215 bp, 16 predicted proteins | sample 9270691 | NCBI WGS metagenome assembly JAEIGA01 (sample SAMN17057246, study PRJNA624740) | gut metagenome | biome: biome; isolation source: fecal sample | host: Bos grunniens | place: China: Xizang | collected 2019 | reverse complement strand
CGACCCGGGTTGCAACCCCAGGTAGCGATCCATACGCTGCTCTGAGGCAAAGGAGAGTTTGCCCTGGTGGAGGCGGTGCTCCAGGTCGTGGATTGCGAGCGCCTGGTCGCAGTCGAAGCAGACCAGGTAGTGGCGATTGCCCTTGTGGTTGCGGAAGAAGAGGTTTTTGCAGTGCTTCGAACCATCCTGCCTCCAGTGAGCCTTTGCCTCCTCGATTGTCGGTGAGGCGGGGTGCTCGTACCACTCATATTGAAATCCGTGCTCGTCGAGCCACTTCAACACTTTCTCTATTCGCTCCATCTCTTTTATTATTAGCAGTCAGCCCTCAATTGTGAATCACCCTTCTACTCCACATACAGCACCAACCCCTTGAGGTACTCGCCCTCGGGGTGGTAGATGTTGATGGGGTGGTCGGCCGGTTGGGTCAGTTGGTGTAGGATTCTCACCTTGCGCCCCGCGATGGCCGCTGCCGAGAAGACCGTGGTGCGGAACAACTCCTTCGATACGGCTTGTGAGCAAGAGAAGGTGAAGAGGATACCTCCGGGCTTGATCTGGCTCAGGGCGCGGGCATTCAAGCGTTTGTAGCCCTGCATGGCATTACCCAACACCTTGTGGTGCTTGGCAAAGGCGGGCGGGTCGAGAATGATCAGGTCATACTTCGGGCCGATCTCCTTGAGGTACTCCACCGCATCAACGGCAAGCGAGGAGTGGTTTACCCCCTCCCCAAAGTTGAGCACCATGTTTTCGTCGGCGAGCTTCACGGCGCGCTCCGAGGCATCGACCGAGACCACCTCCTTGGCCCCTCCGGCCATGGCATAGACCGAGAAGCCGCCCGTGTAGCAGAAGGTGTTGAGCACAGTACGCCCCTTGGCGTAGTGGCCCACCAATTCGCGGTTGCGGCGTTGGTCGATGAAGAAACCGGTCTTCTGTCCCTCCTCCCAATTCACCTGGAACTTGTGGCCGTTTTCGAGCACGGTCTGTGTGGCACTTTCGGCACGGCCGTAGAGGTAGCCGTCCACGGCATTGAGCCCCGCCTTGTAGGGGACGGTCTGCGAACTCTTGTCGTAGATGGCCGTGATGCGGTCGCCATAGACCGCCCGGATGGCCGAGGCGATCTCCAGGCGCGAGCGGTACATACCCACCGAGTGGCACTGCACCACGGCGGTCGAGGCGTAGATGTCGACCACCAGGCCCGGCAGCGAGTCGCCCTCGCCGTGAATAAGTCGGTAGCAGGTGGTCTCCGCATTGTCGGTCAGCCCCAGCAGGTGGCGTACATCGTAGGCCGTGGCCACGCGCTTCTCCCACCAAGCCGAGTCGATAGGCTCCTGTTCGAAGGTGAGTACGCGCACGGCAATCGAGCCGATCTGGTAATGGCCGCGGGCGATGAAGTCGCCCTGCTTGGTGAAGATATCCACCAGGTCGCCCTCGCGGGGCTCCTCTTCGGCTTTGATATACTCCACGGCTCCGGAGAAGATCCAGGGATGGCGGCGCAGCAACGACTCCTCCTTGCCGCGTCTGAGATAGACTTGTGCAATCATGCGCGTTTCGATTTTTGCGTGTTGATTTTGGGTGTGTTGTTGAGTTTCTCGTAGATGCAGCCGCAGACCCAGGCATCGGTGGCGGCGTACATCTGCTGTTGGGGGGTGAGGCTGGCGGCCTCCCAATTGCTCAGGCGTTGGGCCTTCGAGACGCGCTTGCCAAGAACCAGGGCCGACATCTTACGAATCGACTTCTCCTCGATGCCCCATTCACTGACAATCTGCTGAAGATCCACGAAGCCTGCTTCGCGGAAGTGCCTTAACTCCTTGAGTCCGCTCAAATCGCCATGCACGGCAGCTCCTACCTTCTTTACCTTGGGGTTCTCCAAGAGGCGCAGGATCGGTTTGTCGAGCGGAATGCGGCAGAGTCGGAAGAGAAAGCAGCGCTTCGGGGTGGAGAGTTGCAGCAGCGATACGCGGTAGTGTACACCGGCCTTGAATGAGGGGCGGGTCTCGGTGTCGAAACCGATTACGGCTTCGCGGCCGAGCTCCTCGCAGGCAGCTTCGATCTGTTCCGGCTGGTCGACAACAACGATCTCACCCCCGAATTGCGCGGCAGGCAATTGGGCGGTTTCGTCGTTCGATAGGGTGGCTTGAAACGGGCTTATTCTCTCCATAAGATTGCTTTGACCCACAAAGGTATAAAAAACTATTGAAAGTCGAACAATTTTTTAGCCTCTTTGCATCAAAAGGTTCTTGTGAATGGAGTTGCTAACGCAGAAAAATTTTTCCATCATCGCCTTGTCTGATCTTTCGCTCGTCGAGGAGTCGGTCGATCGCCTCGCTTCCCTGCTCGGGCGAACATTTCGATTTCTGGATCGTCTCTCGGATGGTTAGGGGTCCTTCGTGTAGCAACTCGAGAATCCTCTCTTCGACTCTTTTGGGGGCCCTCTTTCGGGCACGTTTCTCTTCGAGGCAGTAGTCGCAGACCCCGCAGTGGCGGGGCTCCTCCACTCCGAAGTATCGCTCCATCAGGGCCGATCGGCACTCCGTTGAGGCGTTGGTGTAGTGGAGCATTTGCTCGAAACGCTCCGAGGCGAGCTCCTTGCGGATTTTGTAGGTTTCGGGCGAGATGTAGAGGTCGGCCTTGGGAAGTCGCTCGGTGGGGTAGTAGATCAGGGGCGAGCGGTTGGAGGGGACATAGCGGATGATGCGCAGTTGCCAAAGTCGCTTCAGAAGCTCCTTGACGCGCTCTACCGTGTAACCACTCCAGTGGGCGATCTCCAATTCGTCGATCTTGCGGAATTCGGTGAAGACGCCGTTGTAGAGGCGCAAAATGGTGCGGATGAAGGGGTCCAACTCATCGCGTTCGCAACGGATGCGGTAGAGGTCGTCGCGGCTCACACAGAAGATGATACGGGCCGGATTCTCCATCTCGTCGGTCAGGGTGAGGTAGCCGTTCTGCTCCAAGAGGTCGGCTGCCGCGCGTACCATCCCGTGGTAGAGGTGTTCGCGGGCGCAAAAGTCGTGGATGTTGAAGGAGTAGGAGCCCAATTCGCCCTCTCCGATCGGAATCTGGAGGTAGGATCCGATCTTTTCGTAGATCTCCTTCACCTTGTCCAGCGGGGGAAACTCCGCCAGAAAGCGTTTTCTTACACGCTCCGCATCGTCGGGGCCCACCATCAGCAGAGCGTAGCTGCGCTTTCCGTCGCGGCCGGCGCGGCCCGCCTCTTGGTAGTAGCTCTCCAGTGAGTCACACATGGTGTAGTGGACCACGAAGCGGACATCGGGCTTGTCGATTCCCATGCCGAAGGCATTGGTGGCCACCATGACACGCGCCTTGCCCGACATCCACTCCTCCTGACGAAGTGCGCGTTCGGTGTGGGGCAACCCTCCGTGGTAGGCCGCTGCCGTGATACCCTCTCCGCGCAGCATCTCAGCGATCTCCTCGGTTGCCTCGCGCGTGCGGACATAGACAGTTCCCGACCCCTCCACATTGCGGATCAGTCGCAAGAGTTGGCCGTTCTTGTCCTCCACATGGCGCACGGCATAGCTCAGATTCGGACGCGAGAAGTCGCCTCGAAAGATCCGTTTTTCGTCGAAGCGGAGGTTCTCCATGATGTCGTTGGCCACGGTGGAGGTGGCCGAGGCGGTGAGGGCCACCATCGAGGCCTCGGGGCATCGCTCGCGCAGTTCGGCGATGTGGCGATAGGCGGGGCGGAAGTCGTAGCCCCATTGAGAGATACAGTGGGCCTCGTCGACAGCAATCAGGCGCACATTCATCTTGTGGAGTCTTAGGCGCAGGCTCTCCGACGGGACACGCTCGGGGGCCATGTAGAGGAAGCGCATGTGGGGGTCGTAGGCGCAGTTGTCCAGGGCAATGTCGATCTGGCGGGGCGAGAGCCCGGCGTGGATAGCCACCGCTCCGATCCCCTTGGCGCGCAGGCGATCCACCTGATCTTTCATCAGGGCGATCAGCGGGGTGATGACGATCGTAAGCCCCTCGCGGGCGAGGGTGGGAACCTGGTAGATCAGGGACTTACCGCCTCCCGTGGGCATCAACACCAACACGTCGCGACCCTGCATGATCTCTCCGATCACCTCCTCTTGCAGGGGGCGAAACGAGTCGAACCCCCAGTAGCGTTTGAGGACTTGCTGCGGGGTTTCGGGGGAGGGTATGGCCTTGTTTTTCGGTTCCATCTCCACAAAAGTAGGTAAAATTGGTGATAAATTAGGTGTTTTCGAGAAAAAAAACTATCTTTGTCGCGTTAAGTAGACGAATATCAATGAAGATCAACGAAGCCTATAAAGTGCGCGAGATGGCCGGTGAGCATGTGGTAATCATGCAGGGTCGTCTGGGTGTGGATATGACCCGCGTGATTTCGCTCAACGAATCCTCACTCTTGCTCTGGAACGAACTCCAAGGAAAGGAGTTCGAGGTGGCCGATGTGGCCGACCTGCTTGTCGAGCACTACGAAATTGACCGCGAGGTGGCCATGCGCGATGCTGCCGCCTGGGTGGAAAAGTTGGCCGCTTGTAAACTCCTATAAACGAAGAGCCCTTTGAATCGAAGACGACGCATATCTCTCTTGTTGCTCGCCGTCTACCTCGTGGTGATGAGCGTGCCGGCTCTCGCCTCGCTTACCTGTACCTGTGAGGCGCACGGAGTCCGGGAGATGGCGTGCTGTGGTTGCTCGGGCTCCTCGTGTGACGAGAGCCATCCCCATGGGCGCGGACATCTGCACTTCGATTCAATGTGCTTGTGCAACCATTCGCACGATACGGAGGTTGCGCTCTATACCTTCTCCACGGATGAGGAGAGTCGCCACGCCCTGCGTTGCGTGGTCTTCCAATTGCCTGCAGTCATTGCTTGCGAGGCTCCACTTTTCGATTTTACCCCCTCCGATTGCCTTCGCATTCGCTTGCGGTCGGAAGAGGGCAGGGATCAACTCTGCCCGCCCACCTTCGGATTGCGTGCACCGCCGGTACTTGTTTAAGTGTTGGAACGGGGACTCCTGCAGAGGGGCTCCCAAATAGGCTTTCTCTTGAATTCAGAGAGAGTACACATGAAACAAGAAATCGAAACCTATCGCAAAGAAACTTGCAATGAAAATGAAATATCTGTTCACAACCCTGACTTTATTCCTTTCGATCGCTACGGCCATGGCCCAGGAGGTGCGTGGTCGCGTCGTGGATCAAAACAACGAACCCCTGATCGGTGCCACGATCCTTTGGGAGGGTACCACCGTCGGCACCCTTTCGGATGCGGAGGGTAACTTCCATATTCACCGTGTGAAGGGCTTTGAGAGCCTAGCCGCCAGCTACCTGGGGTATGGCATCGCCCGCCATACCATTGATGCCGATACCTCGGAGGTGCTTTTCCGCCTCGAAGAGGAGGGCGTGGGCATCGAATCGGTTATTGTTGAGAGTACCATCGGAGGAAACTTCGTCAAGAGCGACGGCCTGCTTAAAGGGGAGATGATCTCCTTTGCCGGCCTCTGCAAAATGGCCTGCTGCAACCTGGCCGAGTCGTTCGAAAACTCCGCCTCGGTGACCGTGGGCTATAGCGATGCCATCTCGGGCGCTCGTCAGATCAAGATGCTCGGCTTGGCCGGTACCTATACCCAGATTCTGGACGAGAATCGCCCCGTTATGCGCGGTCTGAGTGCCCCCTACGGCTTGAGTTACACACCGGGTATGTGGCTCAATTCGATTCAAGTATCGAAGGGTGTGGCCTCGGTGACGGCCGGCCACGAGGCCATTACGGGTCAGATCAACCTCGAGCACCGCAAGCCCACCGACGAGGAGCGTCTCTTCATCAACGGCTACATCGACGATGAGTTGCGCCCCGAGATCAACATCTCGTCAGCACTTCCCGTAACGAAGGATGGCAAACTCTCGACCGTGATCTTGGCCCACGGCTCGATGGATACCGACAAGAATGGCATGGATCACAACCACGACGGCTTTCGCGACATGCCCCGTACGAACCAGATCAATGTGGCCAACCGCTGGCTCTACCAGGCCGACAACGGCTTGCAGTTGCGCTGGGGTGCCAAGTATGTGGAGGAGAACCGCTTGGGCGGTATGACGGCCTACACGAAGGAGATGCACGAGGAGCGCGAGAAACTCACCGAGATGGATCCCATGACCCCGGCCGGCGAGCAAAACATCCGTTCGATTGTCGATCGCGGCATCTATGGCTCGCACATCAACAACCGCAACGCCAATGCCTACATCAAACTCGGTACGCCGATCGGTGCCGCGGTTTATGATGTCGATGTGCAGGAGGAGTTGCGCTCGAACCTGGCCATGATTGTGGACTATGACTTCTTTAACGAGGATGCCTACTTCGGTCTGAACGACTACTACGGTGAGGAGCACACTGCGACGGCCAACCTGATGTATAACCACTACTTCACCCCCCGCTCGACCCTTATCGTCGGCCTCTCGGGACAGATGCACTTCTACACCGAGCAGCTGCGCAACAATCAGCCGCGCGACTACGCATCGGATATCGTCTTCTTCGGCCCCCTCTACAACTTCAACCGCGAGGAGCACGAGGTGGGTGCCTATGCCGAGTATACCTATTCGATTCGCGACAAGTTCTCGCTGGTGGTGGGTGCCCGTGGCGACTACAACTCCTTCTACGACAAACTCTACTTCACCCCGCGCGGCCACATCAAGTGGAACATCACCCCGACGACCGTTCTGCGTGCCTCGGCCGGTATGGGTTACCGCTCGACCAACCTGATTACCGACAACATCGGAGTCTTGGCCACGGGTAGAACCCTGCGGATCAATGACTTTGACCACTTTAACCGCATGGAGGAGGCCCTCACCCTGGGAGGATCACTCACGCAGACCTTTACCCTGGTGCGCGAGAAGGATGCCACGCTGAGCTTCGACTACTTCCGTACGCAGTTCAACAACCAGGTGGTGGCCGACCAGGAGTATCAGCCCGGCGTGGTCTACTTCTACAACACCGACGGCTACTCCTACACCGACTCCTACCAACTCGACTTTACCTGGACCCCCGTGGAGCGTCTCGACATCTTCGCCACCTTCCGCTATACGGACAGCGCCATCACGCTCAACCGTCCCGATGGCTCGCGTCAGCGCGTGGAGCGACCCCTGATCAGCCGCTATAAGACTCTGCTCAATGTGCAGTATGCCACCAAGTTCCGTCGCTGGACCTTCGATGCCACGATTCAGTTCAACGGCCCTTCGCGTCTGCCCGACTTGAATGGTGGTTTGGACGAGATGAACTACTCGCCCGCCTACCCGATGCTCTTTGCGCAGATCAGCCGCAAGGTGGGTCAGTTCGATATCTACCTCGGTTGCGAGAACATCCTCGGCTACACGCAGGACGACCCCATCACCGTGAACGGAGCCAAGTTCGAGCCCGGCATGAACCCCTTCGACCCCTCGTTCAACTCCTCGGCGGTGTGGGGGCCTCTGATGGGGCGTAAGATCTATTTGGGATTCCGCTTCAATCTCTATTGATTTTATGCGGCCCCTTTTGCACCTCCTCATTGACCCCGAAAGGGTGGTGGGCCAAAGGAGCCCCTTCCGTGTAAAATTTCGATCGGTGCAAAATAGGCTCGCCTAAAATCAAAAATCCGCTTATGGCGACTTTATCAACACAAACAAAAATTACTAAACAACTAATTTAATATGAAAAAGATTCTTTTGTGCTGCCTGATGGCAGTGATAGCGCTGGCTGTAAATGCCGCCAATGACAACAACAAGAAGGCCAAGGCCGAGAAGCAGACGGTGGTGTTCTGCACCGATATCGACTGCCAGGGCTGTGCCAACAAGATCCTGAACAATGTGCCCGTGCTTGGTAAGGGTGTGGAGGATGTTAAGGTGGATCTCCCGACCAAGGAGGTTACCGTTGTCTATGATGCCGCCAAGACCAATCCCGAGACGCTGGCCAAGAATTTCCAGAAGATCAAGGTGAAGGCTACTCCCAAAAAGTAATCAGGGGCAGTAGCAAGTAATAACCGCGAGGGGGATTTGAATGCTTATCCAAATCCCCCTCGCGGTTTATTTTTCGGCTTCTCTTCATCCTCGCAGCAGTGAGAATAATTGTTTCGATTCGCAAATCACGATTATTTTTAGGGGTATTAAGGAGTTGAAGGGCCGAATCCCTTGTTGATTCGATCGGGTAGGGGTGTGTAAATTGTTGATAACTATATAGGAAAATAGGTGAAAATATTTGGAAGGGGAGGAAATAATCGCTTATTTTGTACCCAAATATACCAACTTGCAAACTATGCAGAAAATTCTAACCCTTTGTTGGCTTACCGTGCTAAGTGTGTTGGCTCCATCGGTGATGTGGGCACAACAGGCGGAGAAGGTGACGGTGAGCGGTGTGGTAACCTCCGAAGAGGATGGGCTGCCGATGATTGGCGTGGCCGTGGTGGCCGATGCCATGAACGGAGTGAGCACCTCGTTCGACGGTACCTACACCATTACGGCTCCGGCCGGAAGTAAACTATCGTTCCAGTACCTGGGCTATGCCACGGTGGAGTATGAGATCCCTGCCGGCCAAAAGGCGGTGGTCTTCGACCTGCGGATGCAGCCCGAGTCGGAGCTGGTGGAGGATGTGGTGGTGATCGCCTACGGTGTCCGCAAGAAGGGCACGGTAGCCGGTTCGGTCTCTACGGTGAAGGCCGAGAAGATCGAGAAGACCCCCACGGCAGCCTTTGATCAGGCCCTGCAGGGTCAGGTGCCGGGTCTGACGGTGCTCTCCAATACGGGTGAGCCCAGCGCCTCGGCCACGATGACCATTCGTGGTACCAACTCGATCAACTCGGGAACGGCTCCCCTCTACATCCTCGACGGTGTGCCCATCTCGAGCTCCGATTTCAACACGATCAACCCCTCGGACATCGAGTCGTTGTCGGTGCTGAAGGATGCCTCGTCGACCTCGATCTATGGTGCGCGTGCCGCCAACGGTGTGATCGTGATCACGACCAAGCGCGGTCGCATGGCCGATCGTCCCCGCATCGAGTATCGTATGCAGCTCGGCTTTTCGCAGGTGGCCAACGACAAGAATTGGGACATGATGACCACCCCCGAGCGTATCGAGTACGAGAAGCAGATCGGCATGACCGAGGGGCAGGATTACAACCTCTTGAGTCAGACCGATGTCAATTGGATGAACGAGGTATTCAACGCCTCGGCCTTGCTCCAAAATTACGAACTCTCGGTGTCGGGTGCCTCGGAGAAGACCAACTACTACCTCTCGGCCGGTTTCTACAGCCAGGATGGTACGGCCGTGGGTTCGAGCTTCGAGCGCTACTCGCTACGTGCCAATGTGGAGCAGAAGGCGGCCAAGTGGCTCAAGGTGGGAACGAGCACGATGCTCAACTTCCAGAACATCGAGCAGGCCGACGAGGGTAGCTACAACCTCGTAACCCCCATCTCGGCCGCCCGCTTCATGATGCCCTATTGGAGCCCCTACAAGGCCGATGGTTCGTTGGCCTCGCTCTCCGACGGTTCGTGGAAGGGTACGGGTCAGAACCCCCTGGAGTGGCTCGAGAACAACCCCGTACACTACAAGAAGTATAAACTGATCTCGACCCTCTTTGCCGAGGCTACCCCGATCGAGGGGCTCACCCTGCGTTCGCAGTTTGGTGTGGACTACTCGCATACGACCGGTTTCGGCGTCTCCTATCCGAGCTATATGCCCAACCAGGGGCAGGGAAAGGCGTCGCGTAGCACGACCGATAACTACACCCTCACGATCACCAACACGGCCAACTACGCCTTCTCGTTGGGTGATAAGCACCACCTCACCTTCCTGGCAGGTCACGAAGGGGTGGACTACCACTACGAGGCCTTCTCGGTGGCTACGGCGGGACAGGCCAACGATCGCCTGACCTCGATCTCGACCGGTACGCGTGCCACCTCGTGGGGCGATACGACCGATTCGGACTACGGATTCCTCTCGTTCTTCTTGCGTGGCGAGTATAACTACGACGACCGCTACTTTGTGGAGGCCTCGGCCCGTACCGACGCCTCGTCGCGCTTCGGTAAGGAGAATCGCTGGGGTTTGTTCTGGTCGGTGGGCCTCATGTGGAACCTGCGCAACGAGCGTTTCATGGAGTCCTCGCGCCACTGGCTCTCGAATGCCCAGATCGCCTTCTCGACCGGTACGTCGGGTAACTCGACGATTCCCAACTACGAACACCTGGCCCTCGTGGGCGGCGGCCTGGATTATGTCGGCAATGCGGGTGTGGGGCTGATGCAGCCCGGAAACGACCAACTCGGCTGGGAGAAGCCCTGGACGACCAACCTCGCCCTGCATTTCGGCTTCTGGGGCCGTCTGAATGTCGATGCCGAGCTCTACTACAAGAGAACTTCGGATATGCTCATGGAGGTTCCGCAACCCTATGCCGATAAGGGCTATGGTTACTATTGGGACAATGTGGGTGCCATGGTCAACAAGGGAGCGGAGTTGAGCCTGAATGGTACGGTGATCGCTACCAAGCACTTCTCCTGGGCCTTGAATGCCAATGTGTCGTACAACCACAACGAGATTACGGAACTCTACAACGGAGTGCAGGAGTATGAGCGTTCGAACACCAACACGAAGTTGGTGGTGGGCCATCCCCTGGGAGAGTTCTTCATCAACCGTTATGCCGGTGTGAACCCCGTCAATGGCGACGCCCTTTGGTACGACAAGCAGGGTAACTTGACCACCGAACTCCGCGACTCGGACAAGGTCTTGGTGGGCAAGAGCTACATCGCCCCCTGGCAGGGAGGTTTCGGTACGACCCTGAGCTGGAAGGGGCTCTCGCTCTCGGCCCAGTTTAGCTGGGTGGCCGATCGTTGGATGATCAACAACGACCGCTATTTCGATGAGTCGAACGGTCGCTTTGCCTCCTACAACCAGTCGAATCGCCTTTTGGAGCGCTGGATGAAGCCGGGCGATGTGACCGATATTCCGCGCCATGGTGTCTACACGGAGTTCGACAGCCGTCTGTTGGAGGATGCTTCGTTCCTGCGTCTGAAGAATGTGATGCTGAGCTACAGCTTCCCGGCGGAGATGATTCGCAAGAGCCGTGTATTCAGTGGCATGCGTATCTATGCCCAGGCGCAGAACCTGCTCACCTTCACCAAATTCACGGGTCTTGACCCCGAGGGTAGCTCCAATATCTATGCGGCTCAGTACCCCATGTCGCGCCAATTCACCTTCGGTCTTGACTTAACCTTCTAATTCCGCTATGAAAAAGATTTTTCGATACAATATGAAAGCGCTCTTTGGATTGGTGCTGGGGGTGATGCTCTGCACCTCGTGCCTGGACAAGGAGCCCGGCTCGGCCATCCCGCAGGAGCAGGCGATGCAGACCTTTAGCGATGCCGAACAAACCATGGTGGGTATCTATGCCCAGATGAAGAGTTCGGCCTTGTGGAGCGGACTCTTGACCCTGTTGCCCGATATTCAGACCGACCTGGTCTATGCCGTCGATGGCTATACGAATACCTACGGCACCATCTGGCAGTGGGATATTCGCCCTACGAACAGTGAGATCGAGGCCGTCTACGCCGCCCTCTATTCGGTGATCTCGAACTGTAACTTCTACCTCGAGCGCGTGGGCAATGTGCGTGCTACGCTGGTGGATGACGAGTCGATCGCCACGCTCGATATCTATACCGGCGAGGTCTATGCCATTCGCGCCCTCTGCTACTCGGAGCTGATCAAGTGTTTCTGCAAGGCCTACGATCCCGCCACGGCCGAGAATGAGCTGGGTGTGGTGTTGCGTTCGCACTTTGAGACCCCGGAGGCGATCACCCGCTCGTCGCTCTACGACAGTTACCAGTTTGTGCTGCGCGACCTGGAGAAGGCCGAAGAACTTCTCGACGAGGAGAACGATGGCCCGGGCAGCGTCTTCATGACCCGAGCCATGGCCTACGCCCTGCATGCCCGCGTGGCCCTTTATATGCAGGATTGGGCGACGGCCATCGACTATTCGACCCGTTTGATCGATAACAAGCGTTTCTCGCTGATGAGCACCAAGACCACGATCTACAGCCAGTACAGCGACTACGACTACATGTGGCTCTACGACAACGGTACGGAGCTCTTCTGGCGTCAGGGCTTTACGACCACCTCCTACGGTGGCGCGCTCGGTCAGGTCTTTCTGAACTACAACAACGACTACACCTATTTCTATCCCGACTATGTGCCGGCCCAGTGGGTGCTGAACCTTTACGATCAGAACGACTTGCGCTATGGCAGCTTCTTCTACACGGGACAGACCGGTTACGACCACGCTTTGGCTTGGCCGCTGTTGGTGAAGTATTACGGCAATATCAACTTCATCGAGTCGGCTCTGATCTACCATGTTTCGATGCCCAAACCCTTCCGTTTGGCAGAGCAGTATCTGATTCGTGCCGAGGCCTATTGTCGCCTCGAGACTCCGAACTATTCGGCCGCTGCGAAGGATCTTACCACGCTGCGCTCGGCCCGCTACCTCTCGGGTGGCAACATCAACATCACGGCCGACAACTGGCTCGATCAGATCGCCGCCGAGCGTGTCCGCGAGCTCTTCATGGAGGGCTTCCGTTTGCAGGACTACAAGCGCTGGGGAAAACTCTACAAGAATGGCGAGGGCTTTACGCGTACGCCGCAGCAGAGTACCCTCGACGAGGGCAGTTCGTTGAGTGTCAAGGCCGACAACCCGCTCTTCGTGTGGCCCATACCGCAGCATGAGATCGAGTCTCCGGGTTCGATGGTTCAACCCAATGAAAGTAACAAATACATAGGCACGTTATGAAACAGAAACCTATATTGTCGATTTTGCTCCCTGCCTGGCTTTGCCTGCTCGCTTTTACGGCTTGCGATGAGGAGTATATCACCTATAAGAATCCCGGCAAACTCGCTCCCGTGGAGGGAAATCCCGAGTATGTGATGTTTGCCGATACGCTCACGACCTGCATGGTGGAGCAGCAGCAGAAGGCCCTTCCGATCGTTGTTGCCTCGACCGTGGCATGTGATTACGACCGCACCTTTGGTGTGGAGGTAGTCGATCAGGGCAGTACGGCCATCGAGGATTTCCACTACCACCTCGGCAGCCATACGGTAACGATTCCCGCCGGCGAGATGACCGCCTGCGTGGAGGTCTTCGGACACTATGAGAATATCGGGCCCGAGGATGAATTGGGATTTTCGCTCCGCTTGGTGATGCCCGAACAGCTGAAGTGGGACCTCTACAAGGGTTGGGATCAGACCAAGGTGGCCCTCTTCAAGTCGTGCCCCTTCGAGATCGACTCCTTCACGGGTTGGTGCGTGCTGACCTCGCAGCTGTTGCTCGACTACCCCGGTACGAACACCATGTATCAGCGTCTGATCTATACGGAGAAGCACCCCACGGAGGAGAACCACATCCTTGTCCGCAACGCCTTCTACGATGGTTACGACATTGTCCTGGGCTTCGATCCCTCGAATCCGGCAGAGCCCAAGCTCCTGATGGCCGGTGGTCAGGTGCTCAGCGACGAGCAGTCGGTATTCGGCCAGGTGCTGGGCGACAACCATATCCTGGGTGGCGAGAGTCCCTACTACGACTCCTACTTCAATGCTTGCCAGTCGTTTGCGATCCTTTGGTTGCAGGTCTATGTCGAGGATCTGGGCTCGCCCTATGGTACGGTGGGACATTTCTACAACATCATGGAGTGGGTGTCGGACGAGGAGGCCGATCGACTCCGCCGCGAAGAGGGTATGTAGCGTTCTCTTGGCTTTGGAATTTTGAGAGAAAATTAAAAAATAAGATAATCATGAGAAAAGCGATGAAAAATTGGATGTTGGCGGCTGTTGCGTCGTTGGCATTCGTAGCATGTGGTTCGGACGGCCCGACGGAGTCGGCGGACTCTGTTGTGGAACCCAAGTTCCCGACCAAGGTAACCGAGGCGGTGGAGGCCGGTGAGGTCTACACTCTTGAGATCGAGCCCAACATGGATTGGGTGGTGAAGGTGCCCACCGAAACAGCGGCATACTTCCAAATTTTGGATGGCGGCAACCTGCGCTACGAGAAGCGCGGCAAGGCCGGAAAGCATGAGATTCAGATTCAGGTGGCCGAGATCGAGGAGTTCGATGCCACCCACACCTGCATGGTTTCAATGACCATGGGAGGCAAGACCGAGACCATTGCCGAGTTGACTCTCTATCCTCTGGATCGCATCCTGCGTGTCTATGTGGCCGAGGTGGATCCCAATGAGAACGACTTCGTGCGCGACGACGAGTATCAGGTGGTCTATCAGGGTGAGCCCTCCACGGAATTGGCTCTGATTTGGCCCTATGGTACGGTAGGCTATATGCACTACATCCGCGTAGAGGCCAACTTCCCGTGGACCATTGGTGGTGAGATTCCCGCTTGGCTCAGCCTGCCTATCACCTCCGATTATTCGGGCGAGGGCGAGGGCTTCCGCATGGATTCCAATTGGGCGGCCTATCCCGAGGAGGATACCACCGGCACGCTCCTCTTCCAGGATCTCTCGGGCGAGGAGGCTGTAACGGTCTTGGAGTTCGAGGTTTCGATCCCGGGCGTGAAGGAGTATTGCGAGGTCGAACTTGCCGCTTCGTTGCTCTTCGATGTGAATGGTTACTACTACAACAGTGGTGAGGCCCTTGAGGGGGTATCGGCCATCGGAAGTATCACCTCGATGAAGGGGGCACAGGCTTGGGCTCTCAACCTCCTGGAGGATGGCAGCTGCACGACCCAGAGCGAGTGGGTGCTCCTGACCGAGGATGCGTGGGATACCTCGGAGGGTGAGGGCGGTTTGCAGCGTCGCGCTATGCATGTCGCTTGCCAGGCCAACGAAACGGGAGCCGTGCGTGAGGCGATGATCGTGGTGCTTCCTAAGACCAAGGCGGTGGCTTCGGCCGAGGCTCTCTTGTCGGAGGGTGCCTTGAAGGAGGAGTATGAGGCCTATGTGGTCAGCTACCTGACCCAGGAGACCGTCGAGGAGGCCCAGCCTACCTATTTCAACGATTTCGACCTGGAGGCTGCCACCCAGGCCTATGGCAAGGAGGGTAAAAATTGGCCCTACCTGGATCAGTTCCAGGGATGGATGAACGAGAGCGGTACGGGTGCGGAGACGATCACCTATGATTATAATGGGGTATCGGCCCGCAACAACTCGCACTCCTCGGGTAATTATTCCGATTATGAGGGTTCGGGTGTGAATAACCTCATCTTCGGTACGAAGGCCTACTTCACGATTCAGAACATCACCCTGGAGAGTACCTCGATGACCCTTACCTTCGGCGGTGTGAAGTATAAGAGCAATGCCGACAACCACTTCTCGACCGAGGAGTTTACGATCCGCCTTTCGGGCGATGGCGAGAATTGGTCTTCACCGATTGCCTACACGGCACCTGCCGGTGAGGGTCGTTGGAATGTGGGCCGTGCCGACTTTACCCTGCCCGAGGGTACGCACCACCTCTATGTGCGTTTCGATGCCCTGGTGGAGAGTGCCTACCGTATCGACGACCTGCTGCTGATCCCGAGCGAGGGTGGCCAGACCGTAGCCTTTGATGCCGGCCCGATCCTCCCCGAGCAGCCCAAGGAGGCGGTAAAGGTGACCATCGAGGAGTTCAATGCCGCAGCCGAGGATGATACGCTTTACGAGCTGACGGGTACGATTGCCAATGTGCAGGATGAGACTTATGGCAACTTCGACCTGGTGGACAAGACCGGTACGGTCTACATCTACGGCCTTTGCAGCCCCGAGGGTGAGACGCAGTATTGGGCCGCCTCGGGTGTGAAGGAGGGCGATACGCTCACCGTGCAGGGTACGCGCTCCTCATATAACGGAAAGATCCAGATGAAGAATGCCATCTATGTTTCGCATACGCCGGCAAGCGGCGAGGAGCCCGAACCGGAGCCGGAGCCCGAGATCACTTACGATACGACCGACTATGCGGCCGATACCGTAACTTCGACCGAGGAGATGGAGGTGGTCTTCTGGTATCCGGGCAACGACCCCGAGATGCCGGGTGCCGCCGAGCAGCAGGCCACGCTCTCGCGTGTGGTATCGGGTTCGCTCTACGACAAGTATGCCTCCTACAAGGTGCCTATCTATTGGTTGGTCTACGAGGGCGGCGATGTAGTGCGCAACATGTGTATGATGAAGAACCTGCCCGAGTACTACAAGTTGGCCTCGGCCGACGACAAACCTTGGCTCTCGTTCGAGCCCGGTGAGTATGCCACCGTTTCGATGGACGACTCGGTGCTCAAGGACAAGGAGGGCAACGCCATTCAGGCCACGGGTGCGGTTGTGCTCTACTCGAATGCCCTGAAGACCCGTTGCAAGTATGTGCTGGTTTGCACCTTCAAACCTTAATCCGAATTGCACTATGATCAATAGGGTGGGGTTGTCCTCTTTGAAATAAGGGGACAACCCGCCCCCGAAACCAAAACAATACAAGCGTTTTTAAGCGTCTTACCCTATGAAACGACTTAAATTTTCCGTGTGGATGTGCGCGATCTTGGCAGCTATGGCCGGGGTGGTCGGATGCTCCGAGGAGGAGGCGATCGATAATCGCGACACCGATTACGGATATGTACAATTCAAACTTTTTAAGGAGGCCTCTTATGTCGCCCCGAGCCGAGCCATCAAGAGCGAGCTCGACTACCTGGCTGAAGCCTCGAAAATGAAGGTGACACTCACCTACGGCGAGACCACCATCGCCCAGACCCTCAACCTCTCGTCCGCCGGGAAGGACCTTGCCGAGTTTGGTCTGAGAAGCGATAAACTCAAACTGCTGACCGGAGCCTATAGCGTGATTGCCTTTACGCTTTACGATGCAACCGATGAGCCGATCTACCACGGCGCTCCCGCTGTGGAGAGCCACTTTACGATCCTCTCGGGCGGACTTACGCAGTACGACCTGACGGCCGATGTAACGCCTCGAGGTACGGTGCGTTTCCACCTGAAGAAGGATCTCTCGCAGTTCGAGGGTACGCGTGCCGTCGAGCGTCAATACACCTTCGATGAGATCGCAACGATCAACATCACGGTGCAGAACCGTCGCACGAACGAGCAGATTCGCTTCGAGGAGCTGCCGGCCAAATTCTCGCTCCACTTCGATGAGGAGGACGAGGTGGAGGACGGTTACCGCACCTCTTCGCTGCTTTGCGACACGCTCCTTTCGATCAAGGCGGGTGATTATCGCGTGCTCTCTTACGAGGCCTTCGATGAGCAGGAGGGGTTGCTCGAGCGTAAGAACAACCCGAAGGCGGTGGAGTTCTCGGTGGAGGACAACCAGACGACCGAGGTCGATGTGCCGGTGGCTCTCTATGAGGCAGACGAGTACATTCAGGACTACTACGCCCTGCGCGAGATTTGGGAGAGCCTCAACGGTGAGACTTGGTATTACGAGGGCGAAAACTTCCCGCGTGGTTCCAACTGGAACTTCAACAAGGATTGCGACCTATGGGGCGATCAGCCCGGTGTGGAGTTGCACCCCAACGGCCGTGTGGCTCGTATCGACATCAGTAACTTCGCCTTCAGTGGTCATCTTTCGCCGGCCATTGGTCAGCTGACCGCCCTGGTGGAGCTCTACCTGGGTACGCACAACGATGTGAACCTTATACCTACGATCCCTCCTTGTCGCTCGATAAGAGCCTTTCGGAGCGTAATCGGAGTCGTATGGAGAACCACAAAGCCTTCCTGGAGATGATCCATCCCGCCACGCCGATGTCGGAGCCTTGTGCCCGAGCCCTGAAGGAGAAGGGGCTCTCTTCGCGCGCTGCCGACCTCTACGACACCTATTCGGAGGCTCAACTCATCGATCGTAAGTCGGGTTCGGCAAAGCAGATTCGCCCGATGGATACGAACCACGGAACGCTCTGCAACGGCCTGAAGTCGATCCCCAAGGAGATTGGTTTGTTGACCAATTTGGAGTACTTCTATATTGCCAACAGCGAGATCGAGGAGCTGCCCATGGAGATGGCCAACATGACTTCGCTGACCGATGTGGAGATTTACAACTGTCCGAAGATGACCCGCTTCCCGATGGCTTTGACCCAGTTGCCGGAGTTGATCTCGCTCAACCTCTCGAACAACGCACAGTGGTCGGCCGAGGAGATCTACAAGGGCTTTGAGGGGTTGGCTACCGGCCCGTCGAAGGAGAAGATTCAGATCCTCTATGCCCGCCAGAACAACCTTAAGGAGCTTCCCGAGTCGTTTAACGGAATGAAGAAACTCGGTCTGCTGGATTTGGCCTTCAATAAGCTGGAGAAGATCCATCCGCTGACCAAAGAGGTGGCTCCTGTGCAACTCTATCTGGACAACAACTTCCTGGAGGAACTCCCGACCGATGCCGATGGTTATTTCTGTGGTTACGACGATATGGAGACCTTCTCGGTGAAGTACAACCGCCTGAAGAAGCTGCCCAACATCTTCAGTGCCGAGAGCAAGTTTACGATCGCTTCGGTAGACTTCTCCGGTAACCTGATTACGGGCTGTGAGGGCGAGGAGGATGGCTCCTACAAGGGCATCAAGGTGGAGACCTTCACCTTGGCTCAGAACCCGTTGACGAAGTATCCGAAGGCCTTTGCCGAGTCGAATTCGTCGATCGCTTACATCATCCTGCGTGGTTGTCAAATCGACGAGATCCCCGTGGGTGCCCTGACCTATGAGCGCTCCTCGGTGATGACCTCCATGGATCTTTCCTACAACAAACTCACCGACATTCCCTGGGAGTTTCATGCGGGCAATATGCCCTACTTCTATGGGTTGGATATTTCGTACAACAGCTTCAGCATCTTCCCTTACGAGCCGCTCGACTGCCCGGGTTTGACAGTCCTTGCCATTCGCGCCCAGCGCGATGAGAAGGGTGCCCGTACGCTCTCCGAGTGGCCCGTGGGTATCTATCGCCATACGGGTCTGCGAGGACTCTACTTGGGATCGAACGACCTGGGTATTGTGGAGGATACGATCTCGACGCTGATCTACTACCTGGATATCAGCGACAACCCCAATATCGTCTTCGATGCCTCGGATATCTGCTATGCCTGGCAGGCGGGTGCCTATATCCTGATCTACGATAAGACGCAGCAGATCTTGAATTGTGATTATATGTTGGAGTAAAAGATGGCTATGAAAGATATGAAACGGATAAATTATATGGTATGGATGCTGCTCCTGGTCGCGCTTTGGAGTTGTAAGGACGACGAGCAGACGGTGGACTTTGCTCTCGATCGCAATCGAATCGAGGTGGGCCCCACCGGCGCCAAGGAGCTCATTCAGGTCTTGTCGGGCGAGGATTGGATCGCCTCGACCGATAGCCCCTGGATCACCATCTCGCCCGCCAATGGCCGCGGTACGACGACCTGTGAGTTTCGCATCGACTCGGCCCTGAAGGCTGAACCGCGTGAGGGCGTGGTGCGTATTCAGAACCTTTCGACCTGGGCCGAGCGCGAAATCGTCATCTCGCAGCAGGGCTACCCCTACCTGATCGAGGTGGATGAAACGGATGTCGAGGTGAGCAACTTTGCCGCCTTCGGTACGCGTTATTTCGATGTGAAGATCAAGACCAATGTCGATTTCGAGGTGGAGATCCCCGACAATGCCGGTTGGCTGATGAACGAGGGGTACACCCTGGAGTTGGATCGCGGTATTCGTCCGCGCGAGGTAACCGTGCGTTTCAATTGGGATATCAATACGATGCCTGTGGAGCGTCTGGCCGATGTGGTCTTCAAACCCAAACAGGAGGTGGTGTTGGCCCGTCAAGATGGCCTCAACGTGAAGCAGCAGGCGGCCGAGCCCATTCAGGAGAACAGCCGTGCCGGAGACTCGGTGGCTCTGCTCTCGATTCAGCGTTCGCTTAACACCCTCTCGTCGTGGGATCCCTCGACGAGCATGAAGACTTGGACCAATGTAGAACTTTGGGAGGAGGATGACGAGGGCTACACCCCCGAGAAAGAGGGGCGTGTGCGTAAGGCCGAGTTCCAACTCTTCAATACGAAGGAGGGAATCCCCTATGCCGTGAAGTACCTGACGGCTGCCGAGGAGCTTCACTTCTTTGGTAACACCAACACCTTCTTGTTGAGCCTTACGCCGGGCGATGATATTGCGTTGCTCACGCAACTGAAGCGTCTGACGATCGGTGCCTATGGCTTGGTGGAGTTGCCCAAGAGCTTTACGGCACTGAAGAATCTCGAGTTCCTGGATCTGGGCTCGAACAACTTCCAGACCATCCCCAATGTCCTTACGAAGGAGAATTTCCCGAAGTTGCGCCACCTGATTCTCAATGCCAACCAGCGCAGCGTGGTCTACGACCTGAGCAATACGTCGCGTACGGATTTGGGCGGCTTTATCGAGGAGCCGGAGTTCCCGGTGGATCTGATCAAGTGGGATTTGGAGACCTTGGTGCTTTCGGTGAACTACCTGCAGGGGGAGTTGCCCGACTTCCTGGACGACGATACGATGCCCTACTATACGCAGGAGGATATCGACCGCGTGGATACGTTGCCGCAATTCCTTGTGGATCACAAGATCAAGAAGGTGATGCCCTCGACGACCCGCTTTGCGATCAATCTGAACCGTCTGTCGGGTAAGTTGCCCGATTGGTTACTCTACCACCCGGCACTCGATTGGTGGATCCCCACTTCGTTGATCTATCCCCAGGAGGGGCGTGCCATGGATGGTACACAGGCCAAGTTCGAGAACGAGCCTGCCAATATGAACTATTACTACGATATCTACACCACGAAGGATAAACCCGAAATGGAGGAGTAGAAAGAAACCTTTCTTTGAAGTAAAACGTGTTATGAAAAGATATATCTTGATACTTTCGATTGCCTTCTCTGCGCTCGTGTCGTGTACGAAGGAGCCGCAGTGGGAGCCGATGCTGAGAGAGTCCACGCAGGAGCCCGAGGCCTATAAGAGCGGTGTACTCTTGGTGAAGTTCACCCCCGAGGTGGTGGCTGTGCTCGAGGAGCAGGGCGAATGCTTCGCGGGAGCCCTGACACGCAGTGGCGCTCCGGCGTTGGATGAGATCCTTGCCCTGTTGGGCGACTGCCGATTGGAGCGTGTCTTCCCGCTCAATGTGGCCACCGAGGCAAAGACCCGCGAGGCGGGCCTCCACCAGTGGTATGTGGTGCGCTTCGACGAGAAGTACGAAGTGGCGCAGGTCGCTGCCCGTATGCGTCAACTCGGTGAGGTGCAGCAGGTGGATCTGAACCGCACGGTGAAGCGTGCCTACAACGGAAAGGCGACGCCCCTGGAGGTGCAAAATCTCCCCAAGACGACCCGTGCGGAGGCAGCACCGATGAACGATCCTCTCTTCTCGATGCAGTGGAACCTGGAGAATCGCGGCGACATGTTCCGCGAGGGTGAGCTGGTAAAGTCGGTCAAGGATGCCGATGTGCAGTGTGTGGAGGCTTGGTCGAAGACGACGGGATCTCCGGAGGTGATTGTTGCCGTGCTGGATGAGGGAATCTTTGTGGATCACCCCGATTTGAAGGCCAATATGTGGGTCAATCCCCTTGAGGTGAATGGATCGCACGAGGATAACGATGGAAATGGTTACGCCGGCGATGTGTATGGTTACAACTTTGTACATGAGACGGGTAAAATTACCTGGAACGATGCCTGGGACTCGGGTCACGGCTCGCACGTGGCGGGTGTCATTGCCGCGGTGAACAACAACGGTGAGGGTATCTCTTCGATTGCCGGAGGCGATGGCCGTGCGAATACGGGTGTGCGCGTGATGGCTTGTCAGATCTTCTCTGGCAACATGTCTACGGGGCTGCTCAATGTGGTTCGTGCCATGAAGTATGCCGCTGACAACGGAGCCGTGGTCTTGCAGTGCAGCTGGGGCTATGTCTCGGGCTCGGCCAACATCTACGATTGGGGCGAGGCTGGTTTTGCCACGCAGGAGCAGTGGGAGATGGGGTCGCCCCTCGAGAAGGCTGCCTTGGAGTACTTTGTTCACTACGCAGGATCGCCCACGGGCCCCATCGACGGAGGTATTGCTGTCTTTGCCGGAGGCAATGAGTCGGCTCCTGCCGCCGGTTTCCCGGGTGCGGCCGACTTCTGTGTCTCGGTGGCGGCTACGGCTGCCGACTTTACGCCGGCCGTCTATACGAACTATGGCCCCGGTACGACGATCTCGGCCCCGGGTGGCGATCAGGACTACTATTTCGAGTATGTGGACCAGACGCACAACTACGGAGAGATCGGTTGCATCCTCTCGACCCTGCCCTACCATGTGAGCAAGAGCGGTTACGGCTATATGGAGGGTACCTCGATGGCTTGTCCTCATGTCTCGGCCGTGGTGGCCTTGGCCATCTCGCATGCCGCAGAGCAGCGTCGCCACTACAAGGCCGACGAGTTGCGTGAACTCTTGCACGCCACGACTGTCGATATCAATCCCTATATGACCGGCAAAAAGACCTACTGCCGCTATGTGGCCGATGTGGGCCCCATTCGCCCGATGCAGATGATCTTGGGCGATTATGCCGGAAAGATGGGTACCGGTCAGGTGAATACCACGGCACTGCTGGCTGCCATGGATGGCGCCGGTGTGGAGATGCGTTTCCCGAACTTGACAATCGCGGTAGAGGGTCAGGTGGCTGTGAGTCCTGCCCGCTACTTTGTGGAGGGGGAGTCGCTTACCTATACGGTTTCGATTGCCGACACGACGATTGCCGCTTGCGAGAGCCAGGAGCACCTCCTGCTCTTCAAGGGGTTGAAGTCGGGTTCGACCACGGCAACCATTTCGGCCTCAAATGGCGAGGTACACACCTTTGCCATTATGGTTCGTCAGACGGACGGGGGGCTTGGCTGGTTATAAGACGCGAAGAGTGCTCTGTCCATGAGGTTTTTCTCCTTTCTGCTTGTTGCGCAGCTGCTGCCCATGCTACTTTGGGGGCAGATTCGCTTGGTGCCCCAAGAGCGCTTGGATAGCGTGAAGCACCCGCCTGTGCTGCGCTCGGAGTTGCTGTTTCCTGCGGCTCCGATCGAGATGGGAACGATTCCCGAGCAGGGAGGGGTTTGGACGACCGAGGTGGTGTGGGCGAACTGCGGGGAACGGACTCCGGTGGTGATTACCGCCATAAAGAGTTCATGCGGATGTCTGAAGGCCGACTATAAGGCCGAGCCCCTGAAGCCGGGTGAGGAGGCCACGCTAAAGATTCACTACAATCCGAAAGGCCACCCCGGGGCGGTCGATCAGCGACTCTTTGTCTACACCTCGCTTTCGTCCGGCCAACCCACGGCCATCATTCGCCTGGCGGGCCATGTGCAGGCGGCTGCCGACCGTCGGGGTACCTATCCCTATGGGTGCGGTGCCTTGCTGTTGCGGCAGTCGGAGCTTCTCTATCGCGGCGAGCCTACGTTGCGCGTGGCTTGCATGAATGGAGGATCGAAACCGTTGCGCATCACCGAGGATCGGCTCTTCGCTCGCTCCGGAGTGACCCTGCATACCCGACCCGAGGTCTTGGCTCCCGGGGAGGAGGGAAGCCTGGTGATCCTCATCGAAGGGGAGCCCGAATTTGGCCCCCAGGGTGAGCTCTCGATCCTGCTTGGCGGATTGGATCTGCCACCCCGCATGCGAACACTCCGCCTGAAAAGAGCCGAAGAGTAACAGCATCGGCTAAATAAGAAATATAGAAAAATAAAATAGAGATAAGATGAAAAATTGGTTCAAATTGATGCTCCTGTCGTTGACATGTGTCGCCTTTGCAGCCTGCGACGATCAGCAAGAGGTAAACCCCAATCCGCAATTGGAGGTTACTCCCAACAACATTGCCGGTGAGTGGGAACTCCTATCCTACGATGCCGGAGCAACCCTTCCCGAGGGGTGCTATGTGCGGATCTCCTTCGAGCGTAAGGATCGTACCTACACCTTGTGCCAAAACACTGACAGCTTCACGGAGCATACCCTCACCGGAAGCTACAACATCCTGACCGATCCCACGCTGGGTTCGATCTTGGTGGGCAACTACGACTACAACGGAGGCGAATGGGCTCATCGCTACATCGTCCGCTCGCTGACCGCCGCGCAGATGGTTTGGGTGGCAAAGGATGCTCCGGAGCAGGTGCAGGTTTTTGCCCGCAAGAAGTAGTGAGGATTTCTCGATGAGCGATTCTCGTCGGGGCTCCTGACGCGCCGGATGATCTCCTAAAGACTCGTGCCGTCGATTGGCCTCGATGCTCAAATCCGAATCGAAAAAAGGTTTTCCTTGTTAAGGGAAAACCTTTTTTTGTAGGAAT
>JAEIGA010003595.1_pt1 | contig 24217 bp, 24 predicted proteins | sample 9270691 | NCBI WGS metagenome assembly JAEIGA01 (sample SAMN17057246, study PRJNA624740) | gut metagenome | biome: biome; isolation source: fecal sample | host: Bos grunniens | place: China: Xizang | collected 2019 | reverse complement strand
ACCGCCATAGAATGCTGCAGATTCAAAGAATCCACCACTATACAAACCTGCAAGAATCACCTGTTGGTTTACTTCAAATATGGCATTTCGCTTGTTTTGCTCTGTCGTCAGATCGTAGCGTGACAACATGCTGTCGTAAATTTCATTTTTCATCGTCTTAGAAACTTTAATACGGTTGCAATAGAGTCGGCCTTTTTGCCTACCTTTATATACTCTTCAAAAATAGTTGCATCAAACTTATAGAACTCATCCATATCCATTCGGATGTCATGCTCAAGATAATTCTCTACATCCTTCAAAAAGCGCAGATTGACCTTGGAAGAATTTGCAATCAGGTCGCACAAAGCCTTTTCGGGTGATGCTATCAAGAAAGCATATTCTCCCTTATGCATACTCCTCACTCCTACTGAAAAGGCATCTCGGGCAATGTATTTGTAATCGTAATTACCAATAGGAGTCTGAAAACTTCGTGAATGCTTTATCGTCATGGATTGATGCGTATACACAGCTTCTGGAATCAAACCATAATATCTCAATGCTGTCGACATGGAGATGTAAGAAGGGGCATAAAGATGATTAGCTATCAGTTCACTTGAAAGCGTCTTACCCGAATGTTCGGGGGTGACAACATAGAGTCCTCTCTTCAATCTAATAATATACCCATTCTTCTCAAGCCAGGTGACCTTCTTGTCTGGTGACTTGAGTTCCGGATATAACGATTCAATGATAGAAGTCGTTACAGGGATAGCTCCTATTTCAATTAATTGCTTATTCATACTGCAAATATAGTAATATTTTGAACAATAAAAGAGTTTATTATTCTTTTTCTGTTCAAAATATTACTACATTGGAACTTGGGATGTAAATGTAAAAAAAAGGTGGAGCATTTTTAGTAAATGACTCCACCCGGGTGTAAAGTGTCTTTCTGCTTTTAAATTCACTTTGTATTCTTGTGCAAATATATTCTTCTTATTTGGCTTTGGCAAATTTTACAAGGATTTTTTTAAGGGAATTTTATCTTTTAATCTTCCAAAATTTCTTTCAATTTTATTTTTGCTTCAAATAAGGCACTTTTGACATATCCCACTGATATGTTCATGGCTTTTGCAATCTCTTCGTATTTGTATCCTAGCAAACGCATCTTAATGATTTGAGCTTGTGTTCTTTGTAGTTTGTCTATTGCGGAATATATATCTTGTTTGGTGTATTGGCTTTCGCTTTCTGTAGCCATGGGATGCAAACTCTCATCGTCGGTATAGTTGATTCCTTCTACAAAGGTCTGTCTGTGCGAGGTATGCCTTGCGGCTTCGTTCAGGAAAATGTTCTTCATTACACTTTTTGCCCACGCTTTGAAACATCCTTGGTCTTTATATTTGTCAGAGTTTGTGAGAATGCGTAGCATGGTCTCCTGTTTAAGTTCATTGGCGGAGTCCTGTGCTTTGGTGAGAAATGTTGCATAATTGGCGAAAAAGTCAATGGAATTTATAATCTCTTTTTCAATATCAAATTTATCGTGCATAACCGTGTACTTTTAAATTTTTTATAAATATAACATTCGTTAGCACCGTTTTGTTCTTGTTAAGGGTGAAATTTAACAATCTTTAAGAATTGATATCCTCGACTAAAAATGTGAAATGAAAGGAAATATCAATTCAGCAACTTTATAACATGTTGTGAAACATAAATTTGCATAGTTTTCGACTTAACTAAAATTTATGAAATATATGGAAGATAAAATTTTAATTAATGAGTATCGTAGCTTACATTCCGGTGATAAATCTAAATGGAATCAGCTTACAAGCCTTGGACAATTCATTTGGGATGATGTGTATGCCATACGCCTTGCCTATAATGATGTTTCGTTAGACTTGCCTTTTAAAATTGAAGAGAATGAGATTGTGAATCTTGTTGTAAAGGACCAGACCTGCGATGCAAACACTCAAAATGACAGAATTGTTGTACAGACACTCACCCGTGTCGACCGCATGAGTGGAAATGTAATTACCTATACCCGTACACGACGTTATAGCAAAGGTGAACATAAATGGGGAGAGTGGACAACAGTAAATGAGAATGTTAAAAGTGGTGTTGGTGTTGTTGAACAGACTGACGTTTCAGTAAGTATTAAACCAAACGTGCTAAATATTTGGGGCGAAGTCTTGGAACTGGATATCACTTTGGCTGCACCAACGGACAATACAATTATAAATGAGTATATGATACAGTTTGAGAGTGGAGAAGTGGCAACAACACTGATTTTGCCGGACAATATCAGGTGGGTTAATAATAAAATACCAATTATAGCAGAGAATAAGGTTTATCAGATTTCTATTCTTAATGGCTTGGCAGTCTGTTTGGAATTTAGCAGTTTAATTTTAAAATAAGTATAATGAGAAGAGTAGTGTCAAATAATAGTGATAAAATAGGTGTTGACAACTATCTTACCTTTGTAGCTTTGGAGGATGATTTTCAGGCAAGTCTAAGTGTGAATGCGTGTGAATATTGCGTTGACGGTAATGGGCTGTGGAAATTACTACCAGCAGGGGAACTTACCGAGCCTGTCAAAATAGGGCAGACAGTGTCCTTTCGTGCAAATCTTGTTCCTGTATCAGGAAAAGGAATAGGAACATTTAGTGCAACAAAGGATTATAATGCAAAGGGTAATTGCATGTCTTTATTGTATGGTGACGAAGCCATCGCTCATGACGATGTGCCTGCAAGTGCTTTTTATTCTTTGTTTAGAGATAATACAAAACTGATAAATGCAGAAGGTTTGAAACTGCCTGCTATAAGGCTTGCAAATGCCTGTTATTGTAGAATGTTTCACTCTTGCACGCGTTTAATTGCTGTACCTGAATTGCTCGCACCGTCATTGGCTTCTCAATGTTATTCCTATCTGTTTTGGTTATGTTACCCTGTTAAACATATTAAGATGATGGCAACTGATATCACTGCAACACAGTGTTTACTAAACTGGGTTGGTGGTGTACGCTCACAGAGTGGTACATTTATTAAGGCAAAAGATGTTGAAATACAAAGTGGAGATAGTGGTATTCCTACCGGTTGGACTGTTATTGAAGAATAAAGAGTTAAAGATATGAAACAGTATATTAAAGATAATAGTATTAAATTAAAGAATCATATTTTATTGAAGATAGATGGTAAGCAGATTATCAACCCTACAGAGGAACTGATTTTGGCAGACGGTTGGGTGGAATATGTTCCACCCATGGTTGAACCTTACAAGCCACCTTATGAGGAATTGGTTGAGCAATACATCCGCGAGAGATATAGTGTAAGCGATGAACTCGCTATTCTTCGTCAACGCGATGTTAAGGTTGATGAATTCAACGAGTACTTTGCGTATTGTGAGGAGTGTAAACAACGTGCTAAAAGTGCTAATAATTAAACATTGTTTAAGAGATTGAGTCAAATGTAATTGGAACCCCAAAAAGTTTTTTGTCAAACTTTTGGGGTTCGTTTAATATTTAAAAGATTAATTTCAAGTTTTTATAATTTATTAATTGTATTTAAATATTGTTCTGTTATATTTTCCCAAGAGAATAAGTTACGTTTCTTGAAATTTATTGTTCCTGCATTAGTAATTAATTTCGTATTTTTGTATAGTTTTCCAAAAATATCAACAAGTTCTTTTTCTGAAGAGAAGAAGTAACCATTTTCTCCATCTGTTAAGATATCGTCAGCAATACCTACATGCGTACTTATAACGCAACGTCCGAGTACAAATGGCTCTACTATACTTTGTCCAAAAGTTTCGCTGTTACTTGCAATAACACCAATATTGCAATTTAAATATAGTTGTAAGATTTCTTTTTTCGTAATTTGTCCAGGAAAGGAAATACGATTTTCAACACCTAGGCTTTTTGCGAGTTCTTTCATTTCATTATAGCATTCCCCGCTTCCTGGCAAATATAAATGTGACAAATTATCTGTGTACGAGTTTATATGTTTAGCAAAGGCTCGTATTATAAGATCTTGATTCTTCCCTTTTCTAAATTGTGCAGGAAACACCAACTGTAAACCTTTATGTGGCAAAGGGGGATATTCTGTATAAAAGTATTCATTGCTAATGCCTAAAGGCAGGAGAAAAATTTTCTCCCCTAAAAAAAAGAATTTTCTTTTTAAGTTGTTACACATACACATAACTTTAGTGGCAAACAAAGCTAACATTCCACCAATTAATATACGTGCAATAATTGATTTTATGGGACTATTGTGTCTAAAACCATGTAGTGTATATAAAATTTTTATATTAAAACGTTTAAGAATAATATATTTTGTATATACAACTAGCATCATTTGCCAATTATTCTGTACATGTATACACTGAATGTTTTCATGTCGAATAATCTCTGCTATTTGTTTTGCCAAGGATTTGAAATTTTTGTGTTCATCAAGGTCTTTAATGCGTCGTACGTCTGCTCCTGCTTGTTTGCATCTTTCTTTTAACCCTTTTTCTTGTTCTTTTTCACTTGAAACAGCAATAACTTCTAATGAACTATTATATATTGCCAGCATTTGATCTGTAGCAAGACAACTTTGACCAATTTTATAGTCAGATATAAAAAATAATAATTTATCCATTTACATATCTCCTTTTTAATGAATTTTGTAGTTTTGACGGCAATAGGACTATTAACATCATTAGATAAACCTTATAGTTGTATATATTGTAACTTAAGGATGTACATCCAAATTCCCATGTTTTTTTTATATTCCCCATTCGCATATAAACCGATGTACGCATTTTATACCATAGCGATATATATTTTTTAAGCTCTGAGCGATGCGAAATTTTTATTTTATCCAATAATTCAAGTAAACCATCTCCAACTTTGTCAATTTCATCGTGAGGGCGTTCTTGCTTTTTGCCATCAAATAATAGGTCAATGTTATATTGTGCGTATTCATTCATGGAATATGCCCATTGCGTACGAGTAGCAATACGTGCCCAAGTTAGCAGATCTTCACCTGATTTTACACCTACGGGAAAACTTCCAATTTCTAGTAATAATTCACGCTCAATACATATAGCACTAGTCCATACAGGCGGATGCGAACAACTTGCTACTTCAAAGTAGTTGGTAAGTATACCGTGCTTGCCTTTAAAAGGTAGTTTGCGCAGAATAGTTGATGACTTTACTCCATTGGAATTGAATGTATAGTTTGTTGCTTGTGCCATGCACTCCGGGAATTCGTTTTGTAATGCAACAATCTCTTCCAGGAACTGTGGCATCCATTCGTCGTCGGCATCAAGAAATGCAACATATTCGCCTTTAGCTTCTGCAATACCACGGTTGCGAGCTGCACTGACACCGGCGTTTGCCTGACGGATAAGACGTATGCGTGGGTTGCCGTATTGCTCCACAATGTCTGCTCCGCCATCGGTGCTGCCATCATCAACTACAATGACCTCAAAATCCTGGTAGGTCTGTGCAAATATGCTATTGAGTGCATTAGAAATGCTTTCGGCTTTGTTATATAGTGGGATAATTACTGAAATCATATTGTGATTATTGTTTATTTCGCTTTAACAAATTTTGAACAGAATTATACAGTGTTGCTACAATATATGAAGAGAAGAATACCAATGGTACAATCACAAGGAACCATGGAAGGAACTGTGCTTGTGACTCATAAAAGTGTTCTTTGAACCATGGATAATACAATTGGTCGAACATATAGCAACAGAGGTACATTTCCAATGAGACCATAGAGCAATGTGTTATCCATTTCTTTACTGCCGGGATAACTATATCCTTGCGGTAAAGCATAAGAAATATTGCTACAGCAATCCACGTAAAGAAAACTCCGCCAGGACCTCCAGCTATCTGGGTAATATCCCCCCCCCTGTTGGGTGCTATAATATTGAAAATAGGGTTTACTGCGGCCATGGAGAGTATAACTATCCATCCAAGCCAATTCTTGATGGTGGGCTGATATTCACGTATGAATGTTCCAACAAAATAAAACATAAGTGGGTAGCAACCTTTCGCAAAATATCCTGGTACAATATGGTAACCATATCTGTTGCAAAAATCGGGTATCGAGGTCAATACAAATAAGGTGGCAACAAGTAATAATTTTTGTTGTATTGTTGGTATGGCTTTCCAAAGATAATTAAGGAACGGGGCAAGCAATGCCAAACCAATCCACATTTCAATGTACCATGCATATGGAATAGCTGAATATCTTAAAATTTTTCCAGTCCATTGTATAACGCTAAACTCCTCTCCCAAATAATAGATGCGGAAAAGTATTGTAATTATACTAAAGATTAAATATGCGACCAATACTCTGAGCATTCCTATGTAGTATTTCTTTGTAGCAACTTTGTTTATATTCAGGTAGCCTGTAAGCATAATAAATAAGGGTACACTAACATAGAATATGCTCATCATTATTGCTTGAATGAACATTGATGTACCTTTGAATGTAACACTTAAATATTGAGTGTTACATATGAAGAAATGTCCTGCAATTACAAAGAATATGGCACACAGGCGTATCAAATCCAATCCGCATATACGTTGCGAGGTACTCCCTTTTATTTCTTTATTATTGATTGTGTATAACATCTTTTATTTGTAATTTATAGATTTATTGTAGCATTGTTGGTTTTGTATATTGTTTTGATTGATTGTTGGAATCAATGTTTCTCTTACCGTTTTTTCTAAATCTAATGCCTTTAAAAAGAATCCAAGAAAAATGTATGGCATAACCATTGATTGCATGGAGTTGGAAACCACATTGTTGAAATACATAGAAAAGCCGATACCAACTATGCTTGACAAAGCCATAATTCCAGTTAATTTTACCAAGGTGTTGCTTTTGCGTAGAGCAACATTTGATGTTACTTTAAAAATGACAATAAGATAGAAAATTGTAAGTAATGTTATGCCAACTAATCCTGTGTCGCAAATAATTTGCAGGTAATCATTGTGCATCATTTCCAAATAATTACGTGCTCTGCCGTAATTCTTTACAAATCTACCTGATGTTCCAAGTCCTCCTCCAAATACTTCATTTCCGTAATAACAGTTTTTCTTAACTCGCTGCCACATATATTCACGACCATTCATCTCTATCTTTTCAAGACTGAGAGCATCGCCTTGTACAATGTCTGTTGCAGAAACTGTGCCGGCATCTTTTCCAAAAAATTTCTCGTTTACTTCCGGTACAAATAGTATGACCCCGATGAATATAGCTCCTGCAAATAATATGCCAGGAATGGCTTTTGCTTTATTCTTAAGTAAAATAGCTACCATAAATACCAAGAGCATTCCACCCATACCGGTACGTACTGATTCTAATACCGTTGAAAGCATCATCCAAAGTGCACAGAAGATGTATTTTCTCTCTCTTGTCAGCCAATAGAGTAGTATTGGAGCAATGAATATAGATGTCAAATAATCTGCAAATCCTGCATATGTTGAGAATTGGCCACCAATAGGTCCATAATAAAGCCATGGCATCAATTTAGATCCTTGTCCTCCAATAAAAAAACAATAAATGCATGCTGTAATATTTACAACTTTAAGGAATATAATCAAATCTTTCTCATTATTAATAGCAGAATATCCTAACCATAGAAACAGCATCGGGAGAGAGAATTTAATAAGCATCATTGCTCCGTCGTATGGTGTGGTAGTATATGTCATGGTGTAACATAACCACAAAAAGAATACACTGTACATTGCTGTAATGCTTTCAAATTTCATTCGTACTTTTCCGGTAAATAATAGTAGCAGAATAATGATGAACCATAGACCGTATTTCAACAGTGAAAGAGAACCTAAAAAGATAGGAGCTGTACACACCGTAAATATCACGAAATACATATTGCGCGATAGTAAGTGTTGTTCTCCATTTTTATATTGTATGGTACGGAAATTCTTTTTACCAGAACCGTATATCATCCATATCCAATAGAGTAAGACGATGAATATTATAACTGAAAGAATCGTTTGCATCTTATGTTTATTTTGTAATGTTTACTTTATTAATCTGCTGTACAAATCGTTAATTAATTTTGCATAGTGTTCAAAACTGTATTTTTCTACTTCGCGGAGCGATTGTGTACGCATTTTTGTATATAAATCTTTGTCGCTTATGAGTAACGATGTTTTATCAGCCATATCTGCGATATCCTCATTGCGATGCAATAAACCACATTTGTTATTGCGTACCACTTCGGGGAGTCCGCCAACGTTTGATGCTACCACCACGCAACCATTTGCCATAGCCTCTATTGCTGTAAGTCCAAAACCTTCGCTGCGCGATGATATAAGAACTATGTTCATTTGAGAATACCAGTGTGGGAGCTCTTCTTGTGGCTTGCGTCCCACCCATGTGATATTCTCGGTGCAACCCAAGTCTATTGCTTGTTGCTGCATGGCAGAACGTAGAGAACCATCACCCACAACTATAAGTTTAATGTGTGGATGTTGTTTCAACACCTGCGCAAATGCCGGAATAACCAGGTCCATACCTTTGATTTTTTCCAAACGGCTTACAACGCCAAGTGTAAAATGTGTGTTGTCGGCATTGGATTTTGCATCGCTTTTAATTATGCTTGTGCTAGAAGGCAAAGTATTGTGTATGGTAAAATGATTCCTCTTTTTTAGTTCTGTTTGCGGTGTATACATTTGCGATGTGCCAAAGAAACTATGCTCGGCAAGTTCTGTTATACAGGTGAAAGCGCGCACACAATGGCGTTGTATAAAGTGGATAAGGCGCAGGTTCTTGTATATATCTGCAGCAGTGTGTGCTGTGGCAATTATGTTTTTTAGTCCCATCATCCACAATAACAGAATAACCATTGCACCAGGTGTCATGTATTGCACATGTGTAACATTGGGGCGCACAGTTTTTATAGTGCGTCGCAGATGTTTGTAAAGAAACGGAATAATGCGATAACCTGTTACTCTGTTACCTTCGGGTGAAAAGAGTATGACTTTTGCCCCTGCCTTAAGGTAACGGTTCACCATATCTGTTGCATGCTCAAAATAGCAGGCAACAGTAACATCGTAGCCGCCTTGTACCAAAGCTTGCACTGTGTTAAGGGTTTGTATTTCTGTTCCTCCTGTTAAGAGGCAAGGGATGCATATAAGCGCTTTCATTTTTTAATTAATTAATGATGAATACTACGCCAAATCTTTGTAGTTATACGATGTATAAACATAGGTATTAAAGCTATTGCAATTTTTCTGTCTGATGCGAAATAATACCTATATGCTTTTGCTGTTTGCAAAAGTCGCCACCATTCACTAAATGTAATTTCTCGAGATAATACACGGCGAATATCTAACACCTCATCTATCATAGGATATTCACTTTGTGTATAACACATGTCATTAGTGGATAAAACACCTTTGCATGCACGGTAATATACGTATGGTATATTAACTCCTGAAGCTAACGGATAATGTGAGGTGCCGTCGTTACGCAGGTTTATTTCAAAGAAATAGTTTTTTCCTTTTTCTAATCCAAACTCTATGCTGAAAGGACCTGTATAGTCGAGAGAAGCTATAAATCGCTTGACCGAATCCATTTCAGGCAGATGTTCTGCAACAGCGGTTGTAACTATGGCATGAGTATATTCTCCGGTTGGTGAGACACCTGGCTTTTTAATTAATGAAGGCATCCATATGTCACCATTTGGTAGAGCAATGCCTAGGAATAATAAGTCAGCCTCATTATGTATATATTGCTGTACTATAAAATCTGAAGTTTCTTTGGCTGTGGATAGTGCGTCTTTTAATTCGTTATTATTATTACACACTTTCATGTCGCCTTTGCTTCCTGTGATACTCTTCAAAGGTTTTACCATACATGGATAAAAGGCAGTCTTTATATCAAAGTTTTCATTGCATGTATATTTGCTTTCCAGTACACGAATTCCATGTTGACTTGCCTGCTTTATTTGAGCGCTTTTCTCCATGAATGATGTAACCTTACCTTGGATTCCACAATTTGGAAAGCAAAAATGTTTGATAAGCGCGTTGTAATGCAAATCAAGGAGTGATTCTGCGGTATCAGAAGTCGGGTAAATTATTGTACCTTGATGAAATTTACTTGTATTGGACTGTAACCAATCTATACCTTCTTGTTCGTTTTTCACACAATGTCCAAAACGTGCAAAACGGCTGTATTCGATAATGTTTCCTTTTAAACACTGTTTGCCAGAACCTACTAATAATAGGAATACCTCTATACCGCGTGTTGCCATACAGTGAAGCACTCCTAAAGTATTATAGTTGCCTTCACCAAATAGTATAAAGTCTATATTGCCGTTTGTGGTTTTCATTTTGCTTTAAAATATAGTTCCTTATTCCAACGTGCTGCTTTCAAAAAAGCTTTAGGCAATACACCGCTCCATGGCTTACCACATGGTGCCAATGGGGTGGTGTATTGCCCTATTGCTCGCAACCTACGCTTATGTTGTATCTTAGACAATTTTAATATTCGTGCATTTTTGCGGTCAAGATTCCATACATTGTAATACCATATCCATACACAATATTCGTAAATATCAATAGTGTCTTTGTTTATGATTTTCTTTACAATATCTTTTACGCAAACATGGTCGTTCCATCCTTCACCATGGTGAGGAACAAATATTGTTAGTGGCTCAAGGTCATTTATAAGAGCTTGTAGGCGTTCTGTTTCACAGTGTTCTGCTGCAACTGCGCCATCGGGGTAGGCAAGGCAATGAATATGTGAATTAGGCAATCCTAATATGTCGGCAGACTGTATAGTGAGTTGATGGCGTGCCTTGATAATCTCCTCAGCCGAGGTGTCGCAACAGCCACGATGAGAGCCTTCTCCGCCTGTCAGAATAATTACATGCGGAGGAGTACCTTGCTCTACCAATGCTTGTATAAGCCCTGCACATCCAATAACTTCATCGTCGGGGTGTGGGGCTATAATAACTGTATTATCCATAAGTGACAATTCTGGTCGGCATCGATAGAGCAGATGCAGAATAATCAATCGGAGATAGCGTATTATGTCTATAATTCCAAGCATTTTTTATATACGTTTATAGTTTTTTCAGCACATGCATTCCAAGTAAATTTATCGGCTTGTGCCAAACTTTTTGCAACAAGTTTATTAATGTCTATTACCTTGTCTTCAAAACATTCCATCCATTGTGCCATAGCAGTAATATCTTCCGGCTCTACATATATTGCGGCATCTCCGCCCACTTCTCCTAAAGAACTATTGTTACAAGTTATAATGGGAGTTCCTGCTGCCATTGATTCCAACACCGGTAAGCCAAAACCTTCATACTTACTAGGAAAGAATGTCGCGCTTGCTTCGGCATATATGTCGCCTAATTCTTCGTTACTCAATCCTGATACAAAGTGTATTTTTTGCGCGAATGCACCTTGTGTGTATTTTTCTAAAATATCTGCTGGTGGATTTTTCCAGACCAATACCAAATCGTGTGTAGGATTGTTTTTGATAAATTCTTCGTAAGCACGTAGAACTGATATTGTATTCTTCCTACCAATATCACATGATACAGAAAGGAAGAAAGGACGTCCTTCTGTAAATCGGTTTGGCTTTGCGTTGTGAGGATAGAACAAAGTTCGATCCACCCCCCAATGACATACATGTATTCGCTCTTCAGGTATATCCATGTACTGCGCTATTTCATTCTTGGAGTTTTGGCTACAAGTAATGATGGCTTTAGCACGACGTGCCAACTTGGGATAATTCTCGCGGGCAAAATCATGTCCAAGGAATTGTTCCGGGTGTGAAAAGAACATTGCATCGTGGATTGTTACAATTGTTTTCTCGGGACAGTGTGTGTGTGCAAAGTTGCTTGGTATATGTTTGATGTCATATCCCGTGAGCCATTCTTGCAATGGTGTGCGTGCAAGCAGTTTGTCATATTTGTCACGATTAGGCCAATAGAAATGCTTCTTTTTAAATGGTACATCCATATTTCGCCCTCCAAAGCCTTTCATGTTCTGCGAATAGAGCATAATGTCGAATGGCAAATCTGTAAATTTGGATAGGGCATGTACAAGTTCAATGGTTGTACGTCCTATTCCGCTTACTTTGCCTGAAACATAGTAAGGAACAACGGAGTTCACATCTATAAGTAATCTTTTTCTTCTCATTATGGATGATTGTAATTTTATTTAGGGGCGGTTTAAAAGTTTGTTATACACATTCAGTATACTTTCAACATGTTTATCAATAGAGATTACATTCTCGTGTAGTGAACATGTGTTAATGTTAATACCTTTTGTGGCTATTTCATCTATTTTGTTCCGTAAGGATATTGCATCATTTGTCGGTATCAGCCATCCGTTTACCCCATCCTTAATTTGCATTTCAGAACCTCCGCAACGTGTCGCCAAAACGGGTTTGTTCATCGCGAGTGCTTCTGAAATGTTTAAGCCAAAAATTTCAAGGCATATAGTCGGGTGTACCATGATGTCATATTCGTTTATGGTATTGAATATTTCTTCTGCCGGTACTTTCCCATGCCATATTATATTTTCAGATTTATAACGATTTCGCAGGCTTAGCATATAACGTTCTTCGCTTTTATTTCCTGCTCCACCAATTATATGCAGTTCTGCTTTGTCATTGTGTTTAATACCGTTGAATGCCTCCAATAATATATGTATTCCTTTTATATGGCATATACGACCTACATAAAAGAAACGTATTTTCTCTTTTTTACTATCATATGGTGCTATAGGAGTTGTTTGGGGTATTCCGTGTGGAACAACTGTTATTTTCTCTTGTGATAGCCCGTTACGCCGCATGGCCTCTGCAATAGCATTGCTTGGTGCAATAACTGCTGTTGATTTATCGCATATCGTTTGCCATTCCGTCATCTTGTTCTCAATAGATAACGCAGCACTACCAATAGGGGTTACAAATGGAATAAAACGTTTTTTCTGTAGGAAGTTACCTAGTCGTATATAGTTTTTCACAGGCAACAGTTTCATGAACGGATACCACAAACTTCCTGTACGTATATTTTTTAGTGAGCATTTTAAACAATCGTTGTGTGAAAGTGTTGTTTTGCAAATGCAATTGTTGGCGTTCATTAATGTGCCTGTCGGGCAAAGAATCCCGCCATGGTGCGCTGTGATAACCACAGGAATATGCAACTTTTGCCCTAAAGCGGAAAACAATGCTTTTTGGCTATGTGCATGAATGATGTCAGGCGAAATGGATAACAGTAAATTTTCTATATCAGAAACATTGGCTTGCTTTCCAATTTCCCATAGCGGTATTCTGTTATAATCGGCTTGGGTAATACAAATTTCCTTGTTTACAAATGAAAGTACTGCCACGTCAAGTCTTTGTCGAATCATTTCATCGACAATGTTCTTGACATATACTTGCCCGCCTCCATAGGTGGAAAAGAAGTCGCCCGAAGCAATTTGGAGTAGTTTCATTTGGTGATATTACTATTATCTTCTATTTATTAAGCGTTTTAATGATACTAGAATTTTAACTGCAAAGATAGGTAAAACAGGGATTTTGTGCACCAGAAATATAATTATATTCTTTTTAATGTATTTGCTCTTGATGGATGTTATTCCTGATTTTTTTAGTTTATTGAAAATTTCAAGACTTGCAGGAATTGGATAGTTTCGGCTGGTTTTTAACAATCCGATGATATTGTCAACAAAACTTTCATGCAAAATTTCCCAAAAAGAATTGTTTCTATCAATGACTTGCTCGTAGAAAAAGTAAGTTTCGATTACGCCTTTTGCATTTCCTTCGAAGGATTGTATGGAATACCCTCTTGTTGTACTGTCATTGGATTGTCTATAACCATAAAATGGAAATTGGATGAAATCTATATCTTGGGCATAAAATAAGGCTTTTTGACTCCAATCAGTATCTTCAAATACTACATTTTCTCTAAAGAATAAATTGTTATTCAACAGAAATTCTCGTTTGTATAATGTACCCCAAACAGCACAACTGATTTTGCCAGAACGCCATTGCCTGAAATTGTATGTTGTATTTTGAATGCAATCAACATCGGTGAATATTTTATTTAATTCTACATATTTTGTTTCAGTAGGGATTGATTGAAATGATTCTGAACGCAAAATAACTGGGTCGTATTTTTCTACAAGTTCTTTTAGAATGGAAAATGTATTGTTATAAACTATAATGTCATCAGAATCCATGAACATTATATATTCTCCTTGTGCTATATGTATTCCTGTATTTCTCGCACCTCCCTGTCGTTTGTTAATATCGTGTCTTATGTATTTTATGTTGGAACATTTTTTTATATAACTATCAACAATCTCCTTTTCCCCATGAGGTGAGCTGTCATCTACAACTATTACTTCATAAAAGCTTTTGTCTAAATCTTGGTTAAATATAGACTCTAAGCAATCCGAAAGGTATTTGTATACATTGTATACAGGAATTATGATAGAGAATATGGGCATGTGATTTTACGTTAAGTTTATATTTATTTTTTTGATTTAAGGTAAAAGTATAGTTTAAGGCCTAAATTCAGTGAATTATAACAATTGTGCTTGATTAAATAATACCAGATATAGAAGTCTTTAAACTTGAAATTCGGAGTGATTAGGTCTTTGCTTAATTGATGTAATATGTTAAAAAGTGCTTCGGCTTTTATATAATTTTTTCTTTCGTAATAAGATTTTAATTCAGCAATACCTCTTACTATTGGACTAAATAAACTATGGCTATAAAAAGAATTGTTGTTTAATGTTGGTTCAAAGTGCTTACATAAATTGTAGTATTCAACAAGGTACTCTTTATTTAACATTTTGTGAATTGGGCACATGCTCAAGTAAACACAAAAATCGAAATTATTATTTAGAAAACATTTTTTTTCTTTTGCAAAAGTATTTTTTACATCAATAATCCTATTTAGGGAATAACTAACTTCTTCTATGGATAAATTATATTTTGATACTATATCTATTTCGATATTGTCATCACAATAGTAGTATCCACATTTTGCTGTAGTACGAATGCTGTTGCAATGACAAATGTATTGTAGATTAAAAATAATATCTTCGCCGTATCTTACTTTTTTATCGAATCTTATTTTGTTTTTTTCAATAATGTCTCGATTCAATAAATTACCCCAAGGTGCTCTGAGTTTTTCTAATTCATGTGTATTTAAAAAATCAATCAGTTGTTTCCCTGTATATACATTTTCTTCTCGTTTTACCGAATTATTAGCAGTTTTAAAACCACCTATAATAAAATCTGTATCTATATTAATGCTTAGGTCTTCAAGATAATTTTCTTCAACCCAATCATCCGCATCCACAAATGCAATCCACTCTCCTTTTGCATTATCCAAGCCTAAATTTCGTGCCGAGGATACTCCGCCATTCTCTTTGTGGAATACGCGTACACGGCAGTCCTTCTTTGCATACTCATCGCAAATAGCACCACTGTTGTCGGGGCTGCCGTCGTTTATCAAAAGTAGTTCAAAGTTGGTAAATGTCTGCGCCAGGATGCTGTCTACACAACGGTGCAGATATTTTTCGGCTTTGTATACTGGTACTATAACGGAAATCTTGGGTTGCATGGTGAAGTTGGTTTGTTTGCTTATTATTGCCAGAGCTTTCAGCTCTTTCGGCTGTTTATGGGCGCGGTGTCCATATCTCGCAAAAATAGTGTTTATATATAATATAAACAATTAATTTTTATGAAAGTTTGTAACTCGTTTGTTACAACGGTTTGTTTTATCAAAAAAAATAAGGTGGAGCATTTTGTAAATGACTCCACCCGGGTGTAATGTAAAGTGTCTTTCTGCTTTTAAATTCACTTTGTATTCTTGTGCAAATATATTCTTCTTATTCGTATTTGGCAAATTTTACAAGGATTTTTATTTCTTAATCTTCCAAAATCTTTTTCAAATTGGACTTTGCTACAAATAAGGCGCTTTTGACATATCCCACTGATATGTTCATGGCTTTTGCTATCTCTTCGTATTTGTATCCTTGCAAACGCATGTTTATGATTTGAGCCTGTGTTTCTGAAAGACTTTCAATGGCGGAGTATATCTCTTGTTTTGTATACGGATACTCGCTTTCTGTTGCCATGGGATGCAAACTCTCATCATCGGTATAGTTGATTCCTTCTACAAAGGTCTGTCTGTGTGATGCATGTCTTGCTGCTTCGTTCAGGAAAATGTTTTTCATAACGCTTTTTGCCCAAGCGTTGAAATGTCCTTGATTCTTGTATTTGTCGGAGTTCTTGAAAATACGTAACAAGGTTTCCTGTAGAAGTTCATTGGCAGAATCCTGTGACTTGGTCAGAAACATTGCATATTTTGCAAGAATGCCTAGCGCGCCTATAACAGCCTGTTCTATTCTTATTTCATTTTGCATAACCGTGTGCTTTCAAATTTTTTATAAATATAACATTCGTTAGCACCGTTTTGTTCTTGTCAAGGGTGAATTTTAAGAATATTTAACACAGTGATGGGGTTTAAGGGCTTGAATATGAATTCCTTATTTTATTTAAAGATCAAATAAAAGTGCATTTTTGTATTAAACCAATCGCCTCAACACGATAATATGTAGATGTGATTGTAAGTGGTTTTTTGTAGTAAAATAGTTGCCCTTTTCGGTGGCATCCCAGTGGAGTTAGACACTGCAAAATTACTACAAAAAAACAAAAGCCACAAGCATGTCCTCGGGACAAACTTGTGGCGGATAATGTATTGGATAAAAACTTGTTTGTAATGCTTATTTCTTTATAACCTGATATTCCGTAATAGGCTCAAAGTTATATGGTACAAACTGATAGGCACGGCATAGCGTTATGCTATGGCTGTCGGTTGTGTATATATCCACCTTTATTGGCAGATTGTCCGAACTCTTGGCTTTTGCCATTATGCCTGCCATATCCTGCTTTGCCAACAGGCTTGCAATGTTCTCTTTATCCTTCTGCTCAAAGAAAAGTTCGTGTCTCTTCAGAATCTCACCGGTGGGGGAGTAGATGAGCGATTTGTCGGCAACAAAGAATTTTATCACTCCTATTACAACAAGTACGAATGCAATCAGCAATGTAGGCATTTTTGCTCCGTTCTCGTCGTTGAGGCTGAGTGCAACGGCAAACGATGCTATCGCAGTGGCAAATAGCAATAAAGGAATAATGGGAGTGCTTCTCTTCACTACGACACTGTTGTTGTCGAGTACTGTCTTGTCAATTTCTATATTCATGATTTTAGCTTTTTTGAGATTTAAACAATCTCCTGTTATACAATGTTGATTATGGTGCATGTATAATCTGTGTCTGGTGCACCTGATAATGGGCGGGCAAGATACTTTGCACGCCTTGTTAATAGAATTTTGTATAACCGCTAAATGATGATATGCCGCAAGGCATAGATGTAATAACCATGTGCATGACGCGTTGTGGCTATAACCTTGTGGCACGTTGTGGAATAGAATTTCTGAGTTGTTTTTTGGGCTTGTGGGCAGAGTGTTATCCCCGTTCTGCTGCCACCAATGCGCTTGCCTGTCTGCTGCTCGCCGTTTCGTTTAATTACATTGCAACTATTGGCTTGTGGCAGTTCGAACCTGCATTCCTGCAGCTCATCGGCAAGTTCCGAGAAACCTTTTTCAAGGTCATATTCATTCATGATATAGCCATGACGCTCTGTTTGCTCAACAGGCATGTAGGCACTCTTGGCAGGGACGCACAAGAGCATCATGAACAGAATGAATATGTACTTAAGGTTTTTCATCACTGCAAAAGTACGGCAAATGTGTGAGAAAACAGAAAAATCTACAGAAAAAGCCTTATTTCTTGCCGATATCGGCAAGAAATGCTATATTTGCGACTGAAAACGGTGTAAAACTTGCCGATAATACTGAAAATTATGGATTATATTTCTGTATCGGAATATGCAAAAAAGCATGGCATTGCCGAGCGCACAGTACGTAATTATTGTTCAGTGGGAAAAATAGAGGGTGCTGTGCTTATAGGTAAAACATGGAGCATTCCTTGCGATGCCGAGTTGTTGCCGAAAAAACGTGCCGGTCGCAAAGAATCCCCTTTGTTGTGTGTGCTGCGTCGCGAAAAAGAGGCAAGGCTGAAAGGCGGAATATATCATAGGACCCAGATTGATCTCACATATAATTCCAATCACATCGAAGGTAGCCGTTTGACGCACGAGCAGACACGCTACATCTTTGAAACCAAGACCATAGGCGTTGATGGAGAAAGCGTGCGCGTTGATGATATCATAGAAACAACAAATCACTTCCGCTGTATTGATTTTATTATTGACAAAGCCGATGAGAAACTTACCGAAGGTCTTGTCAAGGAGTTGCACAGATTGCTGAAAACGGGCACTTCCGACAGCGATAAGGAATGGTTTGCCGTAGGCGACTATAAACTGATGCCTAATGAGGTTGGTGGTACTGAAACAACTTTGCCGGCTAATGTAGGCAAGGAGATGAATAAACTGCTTAAGGAATATAATTCTCTCAAGGTTAAAACTTTTGAGGATATTGTCGACCTGCATCAACGTTTCGAGGCGATACATCCGTTTCAGGACGGTAACGGACGTGTAGGCAGGCTTATTATGTTTAAGGAGTGCCTTGCGCATGGATTTGTACCGTTTATCATCACCGACGAACTGAAACTGTTCTATTATCGTGGCTTGCGCGAGTGGAATAGTGTGCGTGGCTATCTGCTCGATACTTGCCTTACCGCGCAAGATAACTATAAGGCATTGCTAGATTATTTTCAGATAAAGTATTAGCTCTCCAAATCGCGATGGACTTGGAGAGTTTGTGGGTATCTGGTGTGTTAGCAAAAATCATCAAAAACTTCGCCACCTGTCCATTCTAATCCTTGTTCTAATATGAAATATTTACGTCCTCCATTTTTATGGAAAAAAGTACCTAAACTCTCATGTATAAAATTGTTTTCTGAAAAATAAATTTTTGAGAGTGCATAAGGTTTTAAGGAATTTTCGCTTTTGCTTAGCACTAAAATAGCTTTGTTATTGTCGACTAATGCTTTATCTTCTATAAGCTGAATTGTAGTCTCGTTATTCCAATAATAGTGTGTCTTATTGTATATATTGCCTATTACTAATAGGTTGTAATAGTCTCTTATGGGAGTACTGCTTATTTCTGTTGGGCAACAAAGAAACTCCGAGGGAGTTTTCCATTTTTTTTGCCAAGCAGTCTTGGGTGATTTTGCCTGCACTAATTCAAATTCTTCTTTAAAATATAAATCAATATTGTCATTGTCTTTTTGTCGTTCAAATTCCGTATGTGGTTTTCGCAAGGACATTGTCATTTGCTCCCATTCTTTACTTGATACTATATATGTGCTTTCTTGAGAATGTTTTTGGGTGACAATATCCTCTTTCTCTTTTTTATTGTGTTTAAATGATTGTATTGGGGCTTTTTGCTTGTTATATACACTCTCATTTAATTTTTCGCCAACTAGTGGCTTGGGGTTTTTTGCTTGTTCTTCCCAGTATCTTTTTATATTTTTATACGCAGTTTTTGCTTCCTCTCTTGTTACAGCTCGCATCCATTCTAATGATGGTTCGCCAATTATCTTTTCTTTCAAAATATTAGGATTTTCAATAAAAGCTTCAAGGCTTCCGCAAATCCAAATAATTTTATTTCGCGTAATTTCGTTATTCAATGCATTTTCTAATCGAGTAAACCATCTTAAATTGTCTGCACGATTATTACATCTGTTTGTGTCTTTGTGATCAACTACATAGATCTTTGTATCGTGTTCACCGTGAAATGCTGTAGCGACGATTATATGAACTCTGTGTCGCCCATGTAGCATGTAACCACTCTGTAGGTTTTTTACACCAAAAGTCCATATTCCGTCATTTTTTCGCGGCTTTTTATCTAGTCGCAAATGTCGCATAATTGCACCGTTGTCGCGTACGGAATATTTTTCTCCTTTGTATGTGCATTCTTTTATATGCTCAAAATCGTTTATGTCAACCATCTTTCTTTATTTTTTTACTGGTACAAAATCTATGCTCATTCCTAATGTGTTAGCAATTTTATTTAGAGTATCAAAACCTACAGAAAATTTGCCTTGCTCTATGCGACATAGATTGCCTGCATCAATGCCAATCCTTAGTGCTAATTCTTTTGCATCTATACCTTGTTCTTTGCGTAACTCTTTTATACGGTTGCCAATTCGTATACGTTCTTTGTTTTTGTCTGGCATAGCCCAAATGAAACTACTTAACCGTGCATGAAACATACCGCGAAATATTGCACCCCATATTGATTTAGAATTACCGTCATAGAATTTATCGAATAATTCTGCGACGGTTTTTGTGTAATAGCCGTCCCATTGTTGTTCGATTTGATAGTTCATTGTGTCGCTATATCCTAAAATATAGGTGTCGCCAATAGATGTTTCAACTCTAACTTTGGTAGAATCGATAAATTCAACTTTTGTACTCATAGTATAAAATCGTTTTTATCGTGGTGTACTCCCACTTCTAATTAGTTAATATTGTCTTTGCAAAGATATAATAATTGTCAAATAAAGCAATTGTAAAATTGGTAAAAACAACAATCGCTTTCAAAATTTAGGGTTGTTTGACAAATGCGTGATTAGGTATATATATACTGTTTTTTGTTTTTCAGTTGTTCTTTGCCATTATTTAGGAATGTGTCTTGCGGTTCTAATAGTTGCGAAAAGATCGTTACCTAAATGAGCAATCCCTGCTAGCTAGCAGGGATTGCTTTCTTTGTAAAATGACTTCTGAGTCAGTCTTATTATTTTGAGTTAATATTTTAAATGATTATAAATATATTGAATGTCTTCCAGATTGTTTAACAAAACTTTATTTGATTCATATTCATTAATACATTCAATGATTTTAGAGAAAGAATCAAGTTCTATAGGCGTCCAAACTTGACATTCTTCAAATTTTATATCGTAAAAAAATAGCAATTCTTGAGGTGGCATAGGTGTTCCAAAGTCGGCTTTGCAACGGAAGCGATGTGTAACCGCCCAACCGTTGATTTCTTTGTCGTATAAGCTGTCTTTTGCTGTTCTTAATGTTAAAACTTTTTCCTCAAGTTTCTTATTTAAGGATAGCGCTTCTAATTCATATTCTTCCTTTTCTGCTTTTGCGCGATTATATTTATACTTATCTGGAGTATAATATTTCATTGTAGATTCAGCATACTCTATTTGAAGTTCCAACCATTTGGTTTTATCATATAAATCAATACATTCTTTAGTGACCTTTATGATTTCTGCCATTCTTGAAATATTGATACGAGAGCTATCAACACGAGTAGAGATGCTTTTGTAACTTTCGGGATATGTAAGACGGTCTCTAATATAATTAGAAATTAGATTTTCTGCTCGTTCTTCATTCGTTGTGCATGATGCAAACATAAGAATAACTGCAGAAAAAATAAAAAGCTTGTTTTTCATTGTATTTACAATATTGGTGGATTAGTATATTTTCTTACATATTGTAAAATTAATATTAAATTTTATCTAATCCAAATATAAAGTTTTTGTTTTTAGCTTTTTAATAATTTGGTTAATTGCAGTTGCTTTGTTTTAGCCGCTTTGCGGCTCTCCCATTGAGGCTGTTTTTGTTACCTGCGCTAATCGCATCCCGCACGGCACAAACTTTGTCTGTGCTGCGTGCGACCTTCTTTCCAAAAGGTTGTAAGTGGTTTTTGTAGTAAAGTAGTTGCCCCCCTGCGGTGGCATCCCATTGACAAAGCTCGCTTTTCGCACCCCGCGTGGCACTATCTTCGTCAGTGCTACACGCGACTATTGCTGCTCGCATTGTCGAGTGGGAATAAATGAAAAAAGAGCCTTGCGGCTCTTTTTTCATTTATTCCCATTCAATTGTTGCACTGGGTTTTGGTGACATATCGTAGCATACGCGGTTGATGTTTGGAACTTCAGCGAGTATGCGGTCGGTAATCTTCAATAGGATTGGCCATTCAATCTGTTCGATTGTAGCTGTCATGGCGTCAACGGTGTTGACAGCGCGGATGATTACGGGCCAGTCGTATGAACGTGCGTTGTTGCGTACGCCTACCGACTTGAAGTCGGGTACTACTGTGAAGTACTGCCATACTGTCTTGTCGAGACCTGCGTTCTTGAATTCTTCGCGTAGGATAGCGTCGCTCTCGCGCAAAGCCTCCAAGCGGTCGCGTGTGATTGCGCCAAGGCAACGTACGCCCAAACCGGGGCCTGGGAATGGCTGACGGTATACCATGTCGTATGGCAAACCGAGCTCAAGACCGCAAGCGCGCACTTCGTCTTTGAACAGCTGCTTCAATGGCTCTACCAATTCGAACTGAAGGTCTTCGGGCAGACCGCCTACATTGTGGTGGCTCTTTACGCACTTTGCTGTCTTGGTACCGCTCTCCACGATGTCGGGGTAGATTGTTCCCTGACCAAGGAAGTCGATGCCGTCGAGCTTGCGTGCCTCTTCTTCGAATACGCGGATGAACTCTGCGCCGATAATCTTACGCTTCTCTTCGGGGTCTGCTACGCCTTCGAGAAGGTTGAGGAAGCGGTCGGTTGCGTCAACATATACAAGGTTTGCGCAAAGCTGGTTGCGGAATACTTCTACAACAGCCTCGCTCTCGCCCTTACGCATAAGACCGTGGTTCACATGTACGCAAACAAGGTTCTCACCGATAGCCTTCAAAAGCAATGCTGCTACAACAGAACTGTCGACACCGCCTGAAAGTGCGAGCAGAACCTTCTTGTCGCCTACCTGACGACGGATAAGCTCTACCTGGTCGTTTACGAAGTTGGTCATGTTCCAGTTCTTCTCGGCTTTACATGTGTCGAGAACGAACTCTTTCACAGCCTCTTTGACAACTTCTACATCGTTGCCGATTTCTGCTATCTTTACGTCGCAGAGTGCCTTGTCGTGACCTGCGGCCATAACAGGGAATCCTGCTGAGTATATGTCGTGGTTAACGTCGATGGCTACACCGTCGATGACGTTGTTAGGACCACCGTTGATGATGATACCTTTTACGTTGGGAAGTGCCTTAAGCTCTTCTACTGTAATGTCGTGAGGATAAATCTCGCTGTAAACGCCCAAGGCGCGGATTGCTCTTGCAAGCACGGTGTTCTCGTGGCTGCCGAGGTCCAGAATGACAATCATGTCCTGTTTCATATTCTTGAATATATTAAATGGTTTCTAAATTGTTTTGCGAAGTTACTGCTTTTTATCTTTTCCTACAATAGTGTTTCTGCTAATGTTCTTTAAAAAATCGAGAGTGAAAACCACAAGGTTTCACTCTCGATTATATGCGCTGTCATTTCTTCTCCTTCAAGAGATTGCAAACTTCGGTAAGAAGTCTCTTTTCTGCTCTGAGGTCCTGAAGAAATTTTTTCATTTTTGTTCTGTTTATTATTTGCATTGCAAAGATAAGAAGTTTTGAAGAAAAAGTTCCATAAAATTCGTTTTTTCTTTGCGCTCGGGCTGCTTTATATGCTTTTTCTTGCAATATATAGTGCAAATGATGTGTTTTCTTGTAAGTTTTTTTATTTTTTAAGTGGTTTTATTGTTTTGCATGTGAAAACATTTTCTTAAATTTGCAACATAAATGTTGCGAAGATAGGCAGCGCTCGTTGAAAAAAGTTAAAGCAAGCTTTGCTTTTCACTCGCTGGCACTATCATTGTCAACGAAAACTCTGCGAAGATAGGCTGTGCTCGTTGGAGACTAGGCACTATCATTGCAATAAAAATGATTATGGAAATATGAAAGCAGTCAGATTTGCATTATGTTTGGCGGTGGTTTTGCTGCTGGTAGCGTGCAGGGCTGCTGAATATTGTAATTGTGGATAATATATTAAGGTATTTTTTAACCCTTTTTTAATTTATAAAAAACTATGACAAAAGTAGGTATTAACGGTTTTGGCCGTATCGGCCGTTTCGTTTTCCGTGCAGCTCAGACAAGAACTGACATCGAGGTAGTAGCTATCAACGACCTTTGCCCAGTTGATTACTTGGCTTACATGCTTAAGTATGACACTATGCACGGTATCTTCGATGGTACAATCGAGGCTGATATGGAGAACAACAAGCTTATCGTTAACGGTAAGGCTATCCGCGTAACAGCAGAGCGTAACCCAGCTGATTTGAAGTGGGACGAGGTAGGTGCTGAGTACGTTGTTGAGTCAACAGGTTTGTTCCTTT
>JAEIGA010003594.1_pt1 | contig 24218 bp, 16 predicted proteins | sample 9270691 | NCBI WGS metagenome assembly JAEIGA01 (sample SAMN17057246, study PRJNA624740) | gut metagenome | biome: biome; isolation source: fecal sample | host: Bos grunniens | place: China: Xizang | collected 2019 | reverse complement strand
GTAGCAGGTGCAAGCACTTGGTTAAGCATTTGTTCTCAATGGGGCATAGAGAATATCTGCTTCATAGCCATCCTAACTCTATACCCTCAAGTATGCTCTATTTTACCTATTTTTACCAGCAGATTTGAAACAGACCCCAAAGCCATCTATGAAGAAGTGGTGAAAATTGTAGGCGTAGGTCGTAATACAGCGTGCGCAATTTTGTGTCTGTTGCCGGAGATTGGCGTTTTGAACAGCAATAAAATCACTAAGCTTGCGGGTCTGGCACCAATCCCGAATGAGAGCGGAACGTCTGTTAAGAAAACGGCTCATACTCGGGGAGGCAGAAAAAACGTACGTACAGCCCTATATATGCCTTGCATGGTCGCATGTCGATGTAATCCTGTACTACGCCCCTATTACCAGAGAATAAGAGAACGTAAAGGAGGGAAAGGTGTTAAAGGCTCCGGAGCTATTGCTCTGACAGCCTGCATGAGGAAATTGCTCATACACATCAACTCAGTGGCAAGGATTGTCCGTGAGAAGATGCAACGGAACGTTGCCGCCGTGGGGTGTGGGGAGGCTGCGCAAGCCTCCCCATGCAGGTAGAGAGTGCCGCAGAGAGGGATCCAAGGGAGAGAGCGAGAAGCTCTCTCCCTGGTCAAAGGGGGTAAGGGGGGAAGCGAAGCATCCCCCTGGCATAGTAGTCAAGTGAGCGACTGCTCCTGCTCATGAGACAAAAGCCCCCCAATGTTCAGCTCCCAGAAAAACAGATTCCGGGAGCTCAAGACTTATGGTTTCAAAATTTGCACAATTTTGTATGACACAAAGCACGATTGCTCGCTATGGATATGCCGCCCGCATCAGCGGGCTTTTAAGTTTCGTTCGCTTCGCTCACCCCGCTAAATTCGGATTTAGCGAGCCGACGGCGACCGTCAATTTGAGCTCCATTGGGGCGGTAAGCCGTCAGGCAGGCGGCCGCCTGTATTGACAATTTTCACTATTCCTTCTTCACTATTCACTCTACAAAGACATTTATCGGGCTGCATGATAATTGCCGGATTTATGAGAAGATGCCTCCAATCTCGATTTTGCAGCCTTTGCTTATATCTGCCAGCAAATCTGAAACAGACTCAAAAATGGCACTTACATGTCTCTATTGGCGGTTGATTTATGGGGTGCCAGTCGTTAGAATAGGCGGCATGAGCATACTCCGCATAGGAACCCGAGGCAGTGAGCTGGCGCTGGCTCAGACCCACCAGGCGATTGCAGCCTTGCAGGCGGCCAATCCCGGGCTGGAATGTGAAATCCGCATCATCTCCACTGCGGGAGACCAGCGTACCGATATCCCGCTGCATCAGGTAAATGCCGCCACCGGAACGGGGGACAAGGGGGTATTCATTGCCGCCATCGAGGAAGCCCTTGCCGCAGGTGAGGTTGATTGCGCTGTGCACAGTCTCAAAGATATGCCGGGTGTGCTGGATTCCCGCTTTGAGTTGGCGGCTGTGCTGCCGCGAGAGGAAATTCAGGATGTGCTGGTGGTCAAGAAACCGAGTGAACATCCGCTCATTGCCACGGGCAGCGTGCGCCGTGCGCATCTGGTGCATACGTATTGGAAGGGCGCAGCCCGCACCGTGCCGGTGCGGGGTAATGTGGCCACGCGCCTGCGCAAGCTGGTGGAATCCCCGGAGGTGACAGCCACCCTTCTGGCGCGCGCCGGGCTTAACCGACTGGGGTATGACCATGATTCATTTGCCGTGAATGGTGTGCAGCTGCAGGTGCAGGGGCTGCCGGTGGAGGAGTTTCCCCCGGCGCTGGGGCAGGGGGCTATTGCTCTGGAATGCCGCCGTGGCGATGCTGCCACCTCTGCCATGCTGGCGCGCGTGAATCATGCGCCCACCTACCGTTGCATCACCTGTGAGCGCGCATTCCTGAATCTGCTGCAGGCTGATTGCTCGGTCCCGGTGGGCGGCTACGCAGAACTGACCCCCGATGGCAGCCTGACCCTGCACGTGGTGCATTATGCCGATGCGGAACATTTTATCCGTCTCGCAGAAACCGGGGATGATGCCGAGGAGGTGGCTCGCCGCCTGCATGGCAGATTGCTGGCAGCGGGAAACCCTGTTGCCTGAAATTCCAGCTTGCATTGCCAGGGCTGAAGTGGTAGAGTATCGCGCAGCGAGTCAATATGAAGAACATCCTCGAAATCAGCAGGCTTTGTATGCACTTTCCTGTGCATGGCGGGGCATTCCGCCGCCGCGTTGGCACGCTGAAGGCCGTGGATGATGTCTCGCTGAGCATTGCACCTGGTGAAACCCTGGGGCTGGTGGGTGAGAGCGGCTGCGGTAAAAGCACATTGGGCCGCTGTATTGTGCGCCTGCTGGAGCCAACGGATGGAGAAATCCGCATACTGGGGCAGAATGTGACGCACCGTTCCGAATGGCGTATGCGCCGGTTTCGCCGGAAGGTGCAGATGGTGTTCCAGGACCCTGCCGGTTCGCTGAACCCGCGCATGACAGTGCGTCATCTTATTGCGGAGCCGCTCAATATACACGGCATAGGCTCCCGCGGCAGCCGCCGTCGCCGCATTATCGAACTGCTCGATATGGTGGGGCTGCCCACCACGGCTCTGGAAAAGTTCCCCCACGAATTCTCCGGTGGGCAGAAGCAGCGCATAGGTATTGCGCGAGCCCTGGCTATGGATCCGCGCCTCCTTGTGCTGGATGAACCCGTCAGTGCGCTCGATGTTTCGGTGCAGAGCCAGGTGCTCAACCTGCTGCTCACGCTGCAGCAGGAACTGAATCTGGCTTATCTGTTCATATCGCACGATTTGTCGGTTGTTCGTCATATATCTGACCGTGTGGCGGTCATGTACATGGGCAAGATTGTGGAAATGGCGGATGCAGACAAGCTGTACGACCGCCCCTGCCACGCCTACACGCGCGCGCTGTTGTCAGCCATACCCACCCCGGACCCCACGGACCGCCGTCGCACTCCCATTCTGCCGGGGGATGTTCCCTCGCCCATCGACCCGCCGCCGGGCAGTGCCTTCGGTCGGCGTATCAACCACCCCTATCTTGAGGCCACGATTGGTATGGATCTTACCCCGCGGGAGCTCGAGCCCGGGCATTGGGTTGCGCCCGACCCCTGCGCTGTTTCGTTGACTGATTTGCAGCGTCTGGGCGTAGATATCTACCAATAGGTGCAAGTCCTGCATCATGAAGAGGGCCTCCTACTTGTTTTTTTTGTAAAATATGACAAAGGCGGGGTAATCTTTCTGCCTGCTGATTCCAGCGCTTTGTGTAACAATGTGTTGCAATCTTTTCTGACGGCGCGGGAATGCTTGTGTGGAAAAAATGCAATACCTCAATATATAGTGTTGTCTGGGGGGGGGTAATGGGGTGGGTATACAATATGTTGGAAAGTGATTTACCTGTCCACATAGAGTAAAAAGCTAGACAAAGCACGAATACAGGAGTATACTCCCCGCACGCTCCATTGATGTAAGAATAATTTATGGTTTCGCAAGACAGGAACAGTGTGAGTGTGCACTTTGCTTCGCAGCGCAGCGGGGCAGGGTGTGGTTCCTGGTTGCGCTATTTTGCCGCGGCATTATGTATGGGTGGAGTCTCGGCTCAGGACCAGCCGCTGCTCAATTACTGGTGGGTGTACGAGGATGAACTGCCTGCCGTTCAGAACGATACCACGCGGGTTATCCGCGTAATCGGCGAGAAAGGTGAAAAGTACGAGGAAGTCCGCGATGAGGCGTACTGGACGCCCATGATGCGGGAAGCCCGCGCTGAACGCGAGCGTATTCTCCGGGAAGAAGCCGTGGCCCTGGCACAGCAGTACATCGAGGATGGGAAACCCATGGCTGTGGCATACGAACTGGCCTGGGCTACCGTGTACCGCCGCCATTGGCTGAAACGCGATTTTTCCAGCTCCGGCTCAGACCTGGAGGCTTTGCTTGCCCGCCTGGCAGATACCGACTCTGAGCAGCAGTTTACTGAATCCGAGCTGCGCTTTGCGCTGCAGGAGCTCTTGGCAGATGCCCGTTATATGGAGACGGATGATGGCCGGGCTCTGCTGGAGCAGATTGCCAACCGTCTCCGCGCTATGTCGGGGACATCCCGAGTCAGGAGCATCGGGAGGAACGATGAACTCATGGAGCGCTTCGTGGATGCTCTGCAGCATGATTTCAATGCCTTTGCAGCCTATCGCGATGCATTGTTCAAGACATACCGTGACCGCATCGTGAAGCACGAGCTGGTGGGCTACAAAGCCCCCTGGGGGGCCGGCATGGGCGGGCGCGTGCGCTACCGTCAGGCGCCGCGGAAAGTGACCCGGACCGTAGGTTCCGGCACTTCCGGTGTCAAGAATCAGCCCGTTGAAGAGGAAGAAACTCTTGAGGAAAACAAGAAGAAAACCACCGCTCAGGATGACGAGTCGGCAGCCACCTCTCCCTCCATGCCTGGAGCGGGCGAGGGGGGCTCCACCTTCAGCCTGTCGCCCATGCGTTTCAGCATGGCCCGGGCGGCGGCCGAGCCGCTGGCGCTCAACCCCGGCTACACGGAGGTGACTGATACAGCCGCCTTTTATTTTACCGATAACAACGGAACGACGGCTAGCGGAAACACCACCATTACCCGCACTGGTAAAAATAATAACAACTATAAGTATACCACGAAGACCCCGGGGTCATATAATGGAACCAGTACATCATGGACCTCCATTTCTAACAACAAAGGCACAGGTACAGCCACGTACTGGAAAGGTTCGAGTGCCTTAGGCTCATTCCGTTCGAATACTGCAACGGCTGCCGGCGGTGTAACGGGTACAATTACCGGTATTGAAATCGGGCAGGGAGACAAACTGTACATAGGAGGCAGCAAGAATCTGTACGGCGGGACTATTTATGTCGTGCCTGAAACGACCATTGCCTACATCGGTTCCTATCTTCCCCAGGGGACACTATTCAACATGGGTAAGCTGGCCGGCAGCGGTGCGGTCACCTTCCTGGCCCATGGCGCCAGTAACCAGGCCTCGATTTACACATTCAACGATGCCGGCGTATCCAGCAGTGACTGGTTCTCAGGCACGGTGAACCTTGGCGCATCGCAAGGCGGCATTATCGAGCTGGACCTCGGCGCAAAGGGGGATTCCTCAGCCTGGGCCAATGTCGTGTTTGACATGACACCCACCAAGGGCCCTGGTCATTCGACCTCGACGGGAACCGATGCTTCTCTAACTATTCTCAACGTGCGCAATGATGTCACCATTGCCGGTCTGGAAGGCGGCGATGCCAGAAGTACTGTTACTAGTCAGTCCGCCGATGCCCAGGCGGGTAATGTTTTCTACAACCTGACCCTGGGTAGTGAAAATGCCGATGCAGATTACGATTACGTGTACAGCGGCACGTTCAACGGGCGGTACTACACCTCTGCCACGGCTTCACAGGCCAGTACTTCTTCCATTGACCTCATCAAGGTCGGCAATAACCAGCAGACCATTACCCAGAGCATCACCAAGGATGCAAACCGTCTACATTCCATAGAAGTGCAGGGCGGTGAACTGCGCTTTGATGCGGATGAAAAATATTATGATGAAATTTACGACCAATCCGTAACGGTGCGTTATGCATCGGTGAGCGGAGGTAAGCTGCTGGCAAGTAATCTCTATGTCTTCGGCGAAGAAGTGGATGAGCCTTCGCTCAACATCACAGGCGGTGAGCTGCATGTGAACAACAGCATCATCGTTTCTCCCAACCTGATTAATCAGGAGGAAATATCCTCTGCGGGCACCATGGGAGTAAGTGGCGGCGCCAAGGTGACTGCGGCTCATGTCCTGGTCGACAAAGCGCTGGAAGTCTCCGGTGCTGGCACGCGGCTTACCGTATCTGGCAAAACGGAGCATGACGTCGAAAAATCGGGCTGGATTAATGCCGGTTCCATGGCAATAACAGCCGGAGCCCACGTTGTGGCTGAGAACGTGAACGTCATCAACTGGCTGGAAATCGGCCAGGGCGGCACCACGGCTGGTACGCCCACGCTTACCGTCAGCGGAGATTTAGAAGCGGGGCAACTGCGCCTGCGCAGCAATGGCTTGCTGGAGACGGGCGATTCCGCCATTTCGCTTAACTCCGCTCACTTGCACGGCGGCGCGACGTGGAAGCTGCAGGGCTCGCATAACCAGCTGCTCAACGAAATGGAGCTGGAAGACATCTTCGTCAATGGCGATGGCATTCATCTCACCAGCGCCAATACCGTGACGCGTGATGCCGGTAATCCCGACACCATACCTTCTGATAGCCCGGTGCTTACACTGCCGAAGATAATAAACGTGAGCGGCGGCAACTGGACCAACCCGGACACCCCCCTCTTTGAGCTCAGCGGCGTAACGCTGGACTTCTGCGAAGACGTCATCATCTCCGGTCTGAACTTCCAGCTGAAGGAAGACCACGATAACCCGATGGTTATCACGCTTGCGAGCACAGATGCCGTGGCTGGTGGCTGGTTCAAGGATTCATCGTATACGGATACCAGCGTAGCTTCTGTGCGTTTCAGCCAGGGGGGCTACCTGTGGCATGGCGCGTTGAGCTACGATGAGAATAACAACATCGTGGCGACCATCCTGCATAAGACCGAGCAGCCATTCATCCTCGGGTCCGGCAGCCTTACTTACATTGAGATGCGCCAGAATGCCACAGCCCCGGCGCTGCCCCACCTGGCGTATACAGATGGCAAGTGGAACAACGGTTGGACGGGCAAGGAGTTCCCGTCTTCAGATTTGCTGAAGTTCAGTAATGTGCAGCTGGCAGGTGGTGCGAATTTGTACCTGGGCGAGGACCTCACCGTGGTGTACGATGCCAACGACCCCACCAAGGTGGTGGCAGATTACCGCCCGGACCGCAACTTCGGCGGCAAGATAACCGTGAATCCCGGGGATGCACCGGCCTACCTGCATGGGCAGATTGCAGACTGGGGCAAGTGGACCCTGCATGGGCAGCTGGCTGGCGGCGGTGAGCTTGTGCTTGTGGCGCATAATGGCTCCGCTGCTTCCAATAACGACAATAACCGCGCCTCCTCCTTCGTTTTCACCAGCACATCAACTCCGGAAGATTGGTTCGATGGCACTCTGTATATTGATGACCCCACCGGCGGCATTGTGCAGCTGCATGTGGGTAATGTCAACATTGCCGAACAGGGCGATACCCGCTGGAAGGATACGCTCATCGACCTCAGCCACACCGACATGAAGGATGCCGCCACGGGCGCCACGGATACAGGTGAGCGCGCCACCCATGTGCTGGCGGTGGAGGGCGACACGACGCTGCGTGGCCTGAGCGGCACAGATGCGCATGCCACCGTGGTTTCCACCCAGCGTGAGCAGGGTAATCTGCCCTCGGTGCAGTTAACCCTGGGCGCGGACAACTCCGCCATCTACACCTACGCCGGCATCATCGGCAAGGGGACCTATTACCAGGGTGGAGACGCCGATGCTGCTGCGCAGACTAACTGTTATACCACGCGCACCGGCAGCCTGAACCTCACCAAGATTGGCACCAATACCCAGGAATTCAGCGGCTCTGCCTACCTGGACGCGGTGGAGGTGCAGGGCGGTACGCTGGTATTCAGCGGTGTTGCCGATGTCAATTTCCTCACCGTGCGCGACGGCGCGACCCTGCAGACCGGTAAAAATCTGACGGCCGATGTCATCACCCTGGAAGGCGGCGCGACATGGCTTTCGGAAAGCTCCATCAGTCAGACCAACACGGCGGATTCGCTGACTACCATATACCTCACTGATATATTCCAGGATGGTGTCGTGCATAGCATTACCATCGGGTCTGCCACGAATACCCCGATTACCTGGGAGCCTGCCCAGAATATGGGCATGGCGGCGGCGGGTACCTGGTTTGATAATGCAGACGCTATTTTCAAGATTGCGGCAACCGAGACAGGCACCCCGAGTGTCACGCTGCAGATAGGTTCAAAACCGCGCGTGATAGCCGGGCTTAATGGCGTTACTGCCGGGAGTATGGTAGCCCTCTATTCCGGTGTTAAAGAAGGTGCATACACGAACCTGAGCAATAAGGACAACCTGGTCATGGTAGAAGATGGAAATGGAAACTTCTACGATGCCTGGTATGTGCAGACGGGTGATACCATCTACCTGAAACTTGATGACAAGATGGGGGATTATGGTATCGTCGTGCCGAAACCGACGCCGGAGCTCAGCACCATTACCGGCTATATCTGGAGCGGTGAACAGAACGGTACCACCGTGCCCAATGATGTGCACTACATCAACATGACCCTGGGCAATATCTGGAAAGCAGACGATGCCTACAACACCGGCTGGCATGAACAGCGCGCAGAGGGGAGTGCGGTGACCGATATCGGTAAGTATGTAAACGGCAACGCCGTCTACTTCCTTGATGTCAATGTGCACGGCTGGGAAGAACTGGGGTATCGCGATTATACTGCAAGCGAGGCCGAAGGCGAATATGCCGCTGAGCGCAAGGTGGATATCCGCGGCAACGTGGCACCCGGTAAGATTTTCATTGACGCTGACCACAACCTGGGTTATGTGAACAGCAGTGGCGAGGCCAAGATGGAGTATGCCTACGCCTTCGTCTCGACTGATAATAGCGGCTGCATCACTGATATTGACAAATCTAACCCCACCTCCATCACCAAGACCGGTGACGGTCTGCTGGTGCTCAACCTGCGCAATACATTCAGCGGCGGTATTGATGTGCAGGACGGCGGTTTGTACCTTGCAGCAGAAGGCGCTGCCGGCACCGGCACTCTCACCTTCCATACCGATGAGGTGTGGTCGCAGAAAGTTGTAGGACCAAATAGTACGCTTTCTGTGGACCAGGAGCGCACTGGCGCAGAGCTGATGATTTGTTACCCCTTCAGTGATGATGCCGTGTCTGCCTTCCGCCTTTCTGAGGTGGCGAACGATATTGTGCTGACCAGCAGCAACAATGACAAGGGCGGTTTCTTCACTATCACCTTTGCCTACGCCAGTTTCAACTCTGATTCCGGCGGTGACCATTCGAACCTTCCCCGCCACTGGCGCAATGTGTCCTTCTCCGGTGCGCTCATTGGCGCAGGGTATGAAACCACGGATGCCTCCGGAAAAACCTCCTGGGTGAATACCAGCAAGGATGATACCATTGTGCTCACGGGGTACTCTTCCACCTGGTCAAATGCCGATGACCAGAGCTATGTCACCGTGCTTACGCTCAACGAAGATTCTGTTGAGGATGCAGACAAGAATGGCATCGGGGATGCCTACCGCTATGTCACCTCTTCTACCGGTGCCAATCAGGTGGTGAACCGGTTCCAGGGTACGGTGGTGATGAAGAACACCATCAATACCTCGCCCATTGCCTCGAACAGATTGTGGAGGGAGGAAAACGGTAGAAAAGTGGACGGGCGAACGGCAGGTACGGTGCAGGTGACGCTCAAGGGCGACAAGCTGGTCGAGGCGCACCTGAACATGACCCGCGAAAATGTGATTTCCTCCTACGATGAGGGGTATGATAGTAATGATGACCGGGAAGCCGACCCCCGCCAGACCTACAATAACATACTGGTGCTGAATGGCAACGCCAACATTCGTGGCCTTTCTGCCGGTTTCCTGGGCTCGGGCTGGGATTACAAGGAATCCAGCGCAACCAGCGGCACGACGTCCCGTGTGTTCGAGGATGTGCTGCCGCAGAATGATGAGGTGTGGCACGTGCGTGTGCTGACCGCGGGTGAAAATACCCTGCAACTCGGCACCTATGGCGATACCGCCAATACGGAAACCTACGTATATTCCGGTGCCATGGGCTTTGCCCAGGCCTATACCGGCACGTCTCAGGGCCACATTCCCTGGGGGGATGGTTTCTTTAACCACACCAACCCGGACTGGAAATACGGTGGTCATGAAATGGGTACTGAAACCCTCAACCTCGTGAAGAGCAGTGCCTCGACGCAGTTCATTCACACTGCTCTGCTTGACGATGTTTCCCTGTACGAAGGAACGCTGGGCTTCAACAACCTGGAGCTGAAGGGTAACTTGAATCTGGCGGGCAAGACCACCCTCATCCTCGGTGCCACCGGGCAGATTGACGACAAAAATACCTGGAACAAGATTGATGAGAAGTCCTCTTCCGTCATGTCCAGCACTTACGAGAAGCGCCTCACCTCGGACACCGTGACTGTGGGTGCCGGCAAGACCCTGACGGTCATTACCCAGAGCACCCAGATGCGCGGGGATAAGGAGGTTCCGACCACGGCCTTTGTAAAGGGCATGGACGATGACAGCCAGGGTCATGTCACCATGGAGGCTGGCTCCACCCTGACCTTCCGCACGAATGATATTCTGCCTTATGCCCTGCAGGCGGAAGCTTCAACTGGTGAGAATGGTGATGTGATCCTCACCTGGCCGACGACTGCGGAATACGAGGCATCCATCGTCCCCCTGCTTGATATTGATGGAACGCTGACCATCAATGCCCTGGATAAACTGACCGTGACTCTGACCGGTACCAACTTCTCTGTGGATGCGTTCAGCAACAAGAAGTATTACCTGTCCGCGGCTGATGAAATTCGCATCTACGGCCAGACGGGAGAGGATTGGCGGGGTAATCCCACGTATGGCTATCTGGATGAGACCCATTTCGGCTCCCGCACCATCTCGCTGGGCTATGGTTATTTCGGTACCCTGTATACCGTAGGTACGGAAGGCTCATCCATCAATGATGGTGACTATGCAGTGAACAGGGACTATCTGGTAATGTCGATTACCGGTGACCCGCGTCGCACCTGGTCCGGCAATCTGACCAGCTCCAGCGAGGAACATCCGGCACACGCCTGGTTTGATACGCCCACCGCCCCGCCTGACAACGTGTACGATTACCGCTGGAAAGAGAACAAAGCGTTCCAGGAGGGCCTGGTGGTGCTCTTCGGTAATCTGTATGAGCCGGTTGAGTGGACAGAAACCTCGGAGCTCAACAGTGACCAGACGGTGAGGGTGAAAGCTGATCAGTTGAACCCTGGTACTACTGTGCAGCAAGTGGCGGCTGAATATAACTTTGCCATTGACCGCCATTCCCTGGAGACGACATATACTGATGCTCAGAAAGCCGCTGCAGAGAAAGCCGGTATCAACCTGGATTACCAGGCCGTGCGCGTGGATGGCAAGGTGGCTCCGTTCTCCATCATCCTCAACTCTGAGTACTATAAGTATGCTCAGGATGGGGAGGGAAATTATACCGTTCTGGTATTGAATGAGGATGGCGGAAGTCTGCATGAGGATAATACAAACTATTACTTCTACACCACCGGTGAGCTGATAGTTAACGATGACGGGGACGTGATATCTGACACCCGTGGTCGCATTGTGGATGCAGACCCGGGGATTCTGGAAAAGCATAATTTTGACGGCGCATGGAAGACCATGCTCCACAAGAGCGGTTCGGGCACGACCGTGATGGCACTGGATAACAGTTACTCCGGCGGCTCGATTCTGCAGGGCGGACGCCTGGTCATGCAGCACGAGAATGCACTGGGTACGGGGACGATTACCCTGATGAACGGCGCGATGCTGCAGGGCGATTTCCTGGATGATAACCTGGCTGATTCCGGCAATAACTACCTGGGCAAGGCCATGGATACGACCACGATTCACAACCACGTGGTGGTGAACGTGTATGCCGACCCGGAAAACCCGGATTATAATGCTATTATCGATGGCCGCATTGCGAACAGTTACGACAAGAAACTTGTGCTGACCACGCTCGCCGGTGAGGCTGACACGGTGTTGCAGCTTAATGGCGTGGGTTTGTCTGCCGCGAAGTCCAAGGAGCTTTACGGCCGGGATGATATGTACCGCTATGGTGTGTTCAAGGTGCTGGACCCCAGTGGGTTCAGGGGAACCGTCACCATGGTGGGGCATGAGTGGGGCGCGGAGGGCCTGGATGCCGCTGTCCCCGGGCGCGTGCAGCTCGATATCATGAGTACCACCAAGTCTGACGACGGGGCAGACTGGACTAGTGCCACGATTGACCTCTCTGTCAACGAAGGCACGGAGCGCACCGTGCTGGCGCTGGATGCCACGGGTGAAGTGGACCCGGACAAGGGGTATGAATGGTGTGTGCTTGACAGCATCACCGGTTCCATCAATACCGCGGGCGGTACTTCCAGTGTGCTGAACATCAGTGCGCATAATCCGGTGACTCTGGTACTCAAGGGCATGCGCGATGGTGATTATCACGGTGTCATGGGCTACGGTGATTTCCAGGTGGCGGTGAACTACGGCGGCTATGATGAAGAGCTCCAGGGCTCTGAGCAGCATCACTACGGTGCCAAGGGATATGGCTCCCTGAACCTGATTAAGCAGGGCGCCGGCAAGACCCAGCATGTGCGCCGCGCCTGGTTGAACCAGGTGGAGATACAAGGCGGTGACTTCCACGTGGAGGAGGCGCTGGTGGCCAGTTTGCTGAAAGCGGGTGGCGGTACGCGTATCATGGTGGGCGGTGAGCATGTGCACAGTCTGTATGCCCTGACTGTGGGGGCTGGCGGTGTGCTGGCCATGAACACGGATTTCGACGTATCCGGTACCAAGCAGGATGCCTGGGCGGGTATCACCGCCGGTACCACCGCTGGTGACACCACCAATAAAGCCGGCTGGGTGCTGCTGGAGAATGGCTCCACGCTTTCTGCCCGCCAGGACTGGTACACCCGCAAACAGGTGGATATTGCCACGGGTGCCCATGTTACTATCAATACGCACAACTTCACCATTGACCCCTACATCCTGACGGATGAGTGCAAGGATGAAAAATTCCTTGCCCAGCGTGAATACAGCCACATCATCCAGTTGCTGGGTAAGGTGAGCGGCTCTAATGTCAACCTGACGCTCAATAACTGGAAGACAGACCCTTCGAATCAGAACAATCCTGATGCTGAGCTGCGGAATGAGGTTTCACGGGATATCGGTTATGTGGCACTCAATGACCTGAACGACTTCTCAGGCTCCAGCCATGTGACTGTGGAGGACATGACCGTGCTCCAGATTCTGAATCACAACGGAGGCGTCAAATCTGATGTAGACATCACCGTGGCGGGTAAGAATGCCACCCTGCAGATTCTGGATCAGGTTACCAGTTATGAGAGCTCTGATTCTCCTGTGCGCTCCAACAAGATGGTGCAGTACATTGATGAGCTGACGCTCGGGGCTGATTCCGGTGATGCTTCCTCCGACCCCTACAAACGCGAAAACAACGGCCAGCTGCTGCTGGGCGGTATGGAGCAGACAACACTGACCCAGAGTAGTGGACAGCGCCTGACCGCTCCCGACATGGCCGGTATGCAGGTGACGGTAACTTCCCGCCACGATGGCTCCGGCAATCAGGGCAAAGTGAATTACCTGAATGTCGATATGACCGGCACCGCCGTGAACATGGGCGGCACGACCACGCAGAAGGCTCAGTTCATCAATACCCATGTGGATATGGAGAACATGCAGGTGGCGCATAAGGTGCACCATGCGGAGGTGACCAATTCGCTGATTCACCTGCAGAAGATGGCTTCTGTGAACCTGGCAGATGTGGTAACGGTGGATGCTAAGTCTTCTGTGCATGGCGGCTATGTGGTGGATGCGAATGATATCACCCCGGATGACCCCTGCATTGTGCGTGGAGTGACAGGCCTCATCGAGTCCGGTGGCCCGGTGCGCGCGGCAGAGGTGGGGTCATCCACCCACCTGAACGAAGTGAGCACTTCGGTCAGCACGCATGTGCACATGACCTTTGCCGACTTCAAGAATAACGATCCGAACAACAACGTGTTCCAGGCCGGTGATTCCCAAATTCTTGTGCTCATGACCGAGCAGTTCAAGGGCGTGGATGTGAGCGGCAATGGCCTCACCATTCAGCTGCAGGTGGATAACTGGGTATCGCTTGCCCATCAGACCGGCGCTGATTACATTGCCATCCAGATGGGTGGCGGCACCGGGCAGTTCCATTATGAGGTGGATTTATCCAACTTCGGTAGACTGCTGGATTCGCAGTTCGTGCTGCGCGACAGCCATGGCAACCAGATGACCGGCATGTGGGTGACAGCCACGGATGTCTGGAGTGCCACCGGTCAGGAGGTCTCTCCGCACATGCTCTACTTCATTATCCCGGAACCTGCCACGGCTACGCTCAGCCTGCTGGCCCTCGCTGCACTCTGCGCCCGCCGCCGCAGGAAGGCCTGACATTGAGAAGATACGCAGCCTTGCTATGGTGTACTTATGCGTGATACCACGCGTAAATCATGGCGCCGCCTGGCGGTATATTCACCGGTAGCCCCTGAGTCTCGAGCTGCACATCATCTGCCGTTGCAACCGGGGTTCCGGCATCCAGCAATGAGACAAAATGGTACTGCCCGGGCTTCATCCCGGCCCATTCGCGTGCATCCTGCGGGATGTGGACATGCGTCCGGGCAGGCGCTGCCGGGTTCATGTTGCACAATACCAGCAGGGTGGCCTTTTCCTTGCGGTGGTGGCGTAAAAATGCATACAGGGAATGCCCGGATACCGTGTCTCCCGGCCGCCGTCCGAAATCCGGCGTTTCCAGGTTTGCCCAGTTGAGCCCATAAAACCCGCCCCGCGCCAGGGCAGGGTGTTGCAGCAGTGTCAGCAGACGGCAGGTAAAGTCGCGCAGCTCGCGCTCCTGCGGGGTCAGCCGGGCGCCGTCGTATGCCCCGCCATTAGTCCATCGCTGAAAACGCGGCAGATGGGTGTAATCAAAAATGCTGGTACGGCCATTATCGCCGCCGAAGCCGCCGGGACCCTCTGCGCGTTCACCGGTTTCCTGCCCGTTGTAGACAAGTACCGGGCCGCGGGTAGAGCAGTATTGCACCACCAGCGCCGCCTTTATTACCTGCGCGCCTGCGCCACCCCAGTACAGTGGTGATGCAATGCGCGGCTCATCGTGATTCTCAATATAGCGCACACCTCCCGATGCCATGGGCAATTCGCTCAGATTCAGGCGGTCGAGGTCATTTGCCCAGGCTCCACCCTCAAATATCTTGCGCAGGGATTCGTACGAGACACCATCGTACACGCCGTTAAAACCGGCAGAGAGCAGGGCTTCGTGTGCATTCCCCTCCATCAGTTTCAAGTGGTCATCGTACCCCTCTGCCATGAAGAACGCGCCCGGGTCGCGCAGGCGCGCATGCGCTATAATCCAGCGCCAGAAGGGCAGCGGCACCATGTGCGCCATATCACAGCGGAAACCGCCCACCCCCATCTCCTGCCAATAGGCAAGCACCTCGTTCATGCGCTGCCAGGTGCGTGGCAGCGCATATTCGGGCGCAAGCAGGCTGGGCAGGGTTTCTGCTGCGTGGCAGCCGTGGCGGTAATCCACGCCATAATTCAATTTTACCGTCTCATACCAATCGTAGACCCCGGGAGTCCAGGAGGCCACGTTGTTACCAGTCACCCTTCCTTTACCTTGTTCCCGCGCAAAGCTTCCCTCAGGCAGCGTCATGGGAATATCGCTCTGCTGCGGTTCCAGATAATAGAAGGCATTATCCCGCGCATAGAAGCACTCCACTTGATCGTGTGCTCCGAAACTGCTTTCCGGGCGTACGGTCGAGCTGTAATTGCGAGATACATGATTGGGCACAAAATCAATAATCGGTACCATGCCCCAGCGCCGGCAACGCTGCAACAAGGCCGCAAACTCATCGCGCCTGTGTTCTACATCCTCTGCCAGGTCCGGGTCCACGTCAAAATAATCCGTTACCGCATAGGGGCTCCCGGCTATGCCTTTGACAATGCAGGCGGGATCGGCGGGCAGCCCGTCATGCGGTGTCTGCGTGGCGTGCCGCAATACACCGGTCAGCCACAGGTGCGTCACCCCCATGCGGGCAATTTGCTCCAGCGCTGCGTCATTAATTCCATTGAATGAACCACAGCCATTCTGCTCGCGGGTCCCCCATGAGACGCCACCTGCCTTGAAATTACTGAAATGCCGGACAAAAAGCTGGTATACGACGGGTCTCATAGTGTTACTCTATGCATATTACCATTCGTTGCTCCGCGTTTCAAGAATAAATCAGAAACGGCTGGTATATGACCACACGTGTCCCAAAGATTTGGGACACGTGGATTTACGAGTTTTGATTTATGATTTACGATTTGAAAGTTAGCAGCTTACGCTGATATGTCCGCAAGCGAATGCTTACTGACGATGGTGGGGCAGGTGATACTCCAACGCGGTTTTTCACGCAGAACACTATGCCTTTATGTCGTTTAAGTCTGTTTTTCCATAATCTTTGGGACATATGTGCCAAATTTTAAGGATGCTTAAAGAATATGCTTGCCATGGGGTGGTATATATGTTAGTGTTCAGGAGTTGAAGCTCCCCGACTACCCCATGACTGAGCCAGCATGAACGGGTGTATTGTCTCCCCGCTGCAGGTGGTGTCACCAGGAGATTCGGGAGGGTGTTCAGCAAATAACCCAACCCCAATACCCCGAGACCCTATGATACCCGAAATTGAAGATAAGAAGAGTACTGTCGTTACCGCATTGCGTCGTAATCTGCACCTGGCGCTTCGCCGCCGTACGTGGCGATTCCGGCAGAATGGTCGCTTGAATGAACTGATGCCGCAACAGCCGGTGCCCCGCACCCATACGCTGTGGACCAGTGTGTTGCCGGCCTTGGTTGCCTTGCTGCTCCAGTTGTTCAGGATGGGGCCGGCTGTATAAATAGTTTTTCTGGTTTGTTTATATTTTCTGATGAGTATTATTCACCAGTCAATATGAAACAGCCCCGGTTTTTGGGGGCTGTTTCAGATTTGCTGGTAGATATCAGCAGAGGCTGCAAAATCGAGATTGGAGACATCTTCTAATAAATCCGGAAATTACCATGCAGGCCGACAAATGGGACTTTGCGCAAGGTGAGCGAAGCGAACGAAACTTAAAAGCCCGCTGATGCGGGCGATATATCCATAGCGAGGGGCGTAAGCCCCTCGAAATGAACGAAAAAAATAACCGAACCCGCGAAGCGGGTGACAGAGGGCTTTGGCATTCAACCTTTCTACGGCTTCCCGTCTCCGGGCTCACGCCCTTCCGTCTTCGCTGAAGCTTCGCCGAGACAAGCCGCGGTGGCAGGCTGTCACCCGCTTCACGGGTTCCGGATTACTTTTTTTGCATACGAGGGGTTCCGCCCGCCAACGCTACGCGTGTCGGGCTCTACCCCTTCGCTATTAATATGCCGCCCCAGAGGGGCTCAAATAGCCGCTCGCCGTTGGCTCGCCAAAGTCAATTTGACTAGCAGAATGAGTCAGCAAATCTGAAACAGCCCCGGTTTTTGTGTGAACCTGTCTGCGATTCACAAGATGCAGAAAGCGCCCTGGTGATGACCAGGGCGCTTTTGCTGAATAGAGAAAATTCTCTTTATTTTTAGTTGTAGGCGGATTCCACGCGGGCGGCCACATCCTTGTAGCCGTAGTCCACTTCGTAGATGGCTTTGAGCGTTTCGATGCTCTTGGCCTTGTTGCCTGCTTCCTCGTAAAGTACACCAATCATGTAAAGCACTTCCTTCTTGGTGTCGTCCATGGTGAGCAGCTCCTTGTCTGCATCTTCGAGCTGGCGGATGGCCATGTCGACCATCTTCTTGGCGTGGTAGCACTTGCCGAGCATGAGCATGGATTTGATGCGGATGTTCGGATTGGTGCGGGCACGCTGCAGGGCAGGGATGGCTTCGGTGTATTCGCCGGCGTCGAACAGCGCCTGACCCAGCTTGAACTGCAGCTGTGCATCGGTCGGGTTGGCTTCCACACGGGCGCGGGCATCTGCTACGACAGCCTGGGCAATTTCGGCCTTGCGCTGGGCGAGGGTGGCGGCGGCTTCCTGGTTTGTGGGGTCGGCTGCCAGCACCTGCTCGTAGTAGGCGATTTCTGCCTGCATGGCTTTTTCATGCATGGCCATGGCCTTGTCGTTCAGTGCAACGTCTGCAGAGCCGCCAAGCTGGAATGCGTAGGCGTAGAAGGAATAAGCGTTGGCATAGTCTTCCATCTGCTCGTAAACGGAGGCAATGTCCTTGACCACGGGCAGGTTGGCGGGGTCTGCGGCGTATTGCTCGGAAAGCTGCCCCAGGCGGGTTTCGAGCTCTGCGCGGGTAAGCCCCATCTTGTCAGCGCTTTCGAGGTCTGCTGTGGCATTGGCGTTCTTCATTTTGGTGCGGAAGTCGCCTTTGCCTTCCCAGTTGCCTTGCTTCATGGTGGCGCGTGCGGAGCAGTCTTTTTCACCGCGCATGGCATCGGGGTCGGTCGGGTCAATTTTGAGCACACGGCGGAAAACGTCTGCCGCTTCGGTGAACTGCTCGTGTTTGATGTAGTGCTTGGCCAGCAGGTGCAGATGCTTCTTGGCATTCGGCACACCCTGGCAGATGGTTTCGAGCGCGAAAGCGGCAATGTCCGGCAGATTCAGGTCATTGGCAGCGGCGAAGAGGGCTTCGTTCGCAGTGACGGAGTAAGGGTCGCGCTCAAGTTCGTCCTCAATATTGATTAACACGCTCTCCGGGTCGCGGCGTGTGGTGGTGACGCGCAGCCCGCCGAAAAGGGATGATTTGCGGCCGGAATCCGGGGTGGACTTAACCTCGCAGGCGCGAAGCAGCTTGCGGCCTTCCAGGAATCCGGGAACACGCTTCACCAGGGTCTTGAGAATGGTGACGGCGTATTTGTAATTCTTGGTCTGTACGGCCTGAAGGGCTTTTTTCCACAGACTCTGCTGGTCGGCAGCCAGTTGGCGTTCGGTAATGAGTGTAATCATATGAGAAAACTGAGTAGTAAATTGAGGTGGGCACAACAGGCCGCAGCACGGGTGACCAATGCTCCTGAAGTGGTTTTACCACAATTTTTGCATGATTTCAACCTTGTTTTTTCAGTTTTTTGTGGCAAAATGCCTGCGGCATGAGAATAGACGCACTAATGAGTCGATATGGGTATTGCAGCCGGCGGGAGGTGGCGCAGTGGCTGAAGCGTGGCCGCGTGACCCGTGCTGGCGAACCGGTGCGTTCTCCGAATGAGAAGGCAGACCCTCAGGATGTGCTGGTGGATGGTGAGCCAGTGGAGTTTCCAAACGGGTTGTATGTTGCGCTGAATAAGCCCCTGGGTTGCACCTGCAGCCACAAGGAGGCAGGGGAACTTGTGTATGACCTGCTGCCGGCGCAGTGGTTGCGCCGCAATCCTGCCGTGAATACCGTAGGCCGCCTGGATAAGGAGACGAGCGGGCTGCTGCTGCTCACGGATGATGGGGCATTTGAGCACGCGCAGACCAGCCCCAGACGCCACGTGCCAAAGGTATATGCCTTTACAACAGAACAAGCTGTGCCGCCTGCTGCTGTGGAGCAGTTTGCCAGCGGTGAGTTCATGCTGCAGGGGGAACGCACGCCTTGCCTGCCGGCTGAATTACGGCTTACAGGTGAGTGTGCTGGCCGCCTGACGCTGCACGAGGGGCGCTACCACCAGGTGCGGCGCATGTTGGCGGCTGTGGGTGCTCCCGTGCTCACGCTCGAACGGGTTGAAATCGGCCCGCTGAAGCTGGAGGATTTGAACCTGGCTCCAGGTGAGTGGGTGGCAATAGACCCTGCCATGTTCTCATGAATTACGATATGCCCATAGCCGTGGTTCCTGAGTTCTCGGTCTTATACGAGGACGCAGGTGTGCTGGTGGTGGATAAGTCAGCCCCGTTGCTCACACACCCCACCGGTGAGAAAAATGAACCCACACTCTGGCATGGGCTGCATGAGTTGCTTTCCTATGAAGTGGCAACCGGTGGGCAGGTCTCACTCATCAACCGGCTGGACCGCGAGACCAGCGGCATTACTCTGGTTGCCAAAACCGCTGAGGCCGCGCGGGAACTGGGCAAGGCTATGCAGGCGCGCCTGCTGCATAAGGAATACTACGCTGTGGTGCGGGGGGCGCCGCTGTGGCATACCGCCTGCTGCGCAGAACCCATATTGCGCATGGAAGATGTGGCAGAAACACGTGTTCACGTGCGCCAGTGCTGCCACCCGGACGGTAAGGATTGCCGCACAGAATTTGAAGTGTTGCGCCGTTGTGGTGCATTGTCATTGCTGCGCTGTCGCCCGTATACTGGTCGCATGCACCAGATTCGCGTACATGCGGCCTACATGGGGCATCCGCTGGTGGGGGATAAGATATACGGGGGCGATGAAAATTGCTATCTGGAGTTTATGGAAACCGGGTGGACGCCGGATTTGCAGCAGCGGCTGCTGCTGCCCCGCCAGGCACTGCATGCGTACCGGCTGACATTCCCCTGGCAAGGCCGTGAGATTACTGTGGAAAGCTCACTGCCGCAGGATATGGCGCAACTATTGGGAAACAATATATAAGCGAAATATGAAATATAAGTCATGGAGTGGATTATGCGCTGCTGCGGCCATGCTGGTGACAGCCAGCGCTGCCCAATGGGAGACGCGTTACGATGCCGCGCTGCAACAGGCTGCGCAGCAGGATAAACTGGTGCTGGCAGATTTTACGGGCTCTGACTGGTGCTACTACTGCATCCGCATGCGGAAGGACGTGCTGGATAAACCGTCCTTTGCTGCCTGGGCTGGCGCTCACTTCGTCCTGCTGGAGGTGGATATGCCCGAAAACCCGGACTTTGATCCCGCACTCCGGAAACAGAATACCCGCTTGTGTCAGAAATACGGGGTGGATTCATACCCCACCATCCTTGTGATGGATGCCGCCGGTGAACCGTTGGGTGGTTTCTTCGGTTACATATCAGATGCAGATGCCGTGCAGAAAGAACTGGCAAAGGCGCTGCGTGTGAAGGTGCTGCTGCAGGCAGCCAGACAGAAGCAGGGTGCGGAGAAAACGCAGCTCATGCTGGCTGCCTGGAATCTGATTCCTGAAGATATACGAGAATGCAGCCCCAACATTGCGGCGCAGGTGGCTGCAGTTGATACGCAGGATGTCAGCGGTCTGCGAGCCGCGGCTGAGGCTGAACGTATGCTGGAGGAGTGCCGGGCAGCAGCTGCTGCCGCGCCTACGGATACCGCAGCTCTGCAGATTGTAGATGCTGCGCTGGCCAGGGCTCTGCCACAGAACAAGCGCCAGTTGCTGGAACTGAAGTACCGACTGTTGGTTCTCTGTGTGGAAACGCCGGAGGATGTGCTGGCGGCGGCTGAAGTGGCCTACGCCGTCATTGATGCTGATCTGAGGTTGTCACCCCAGGCAAAGGAGAGCCATAAAAAGCAGCTCCGCGGAGTGTACGCCAACCCTCAGACCATCATCAACAGAAGCCGTATGATGCTCCGCAAGCGACCTTCGCGCTGAAACGGCACCGGGCAGTGGGGGCGTGTGCGCTTAGTGCATCAGGAACACGATGGCTACTGCCACAATGATGCAGCAAAGCAGCGTGAGCCCGAAGAACATGAGCGCAGCACGTATGGCGGGGCCGCGCTCTATTTTGAGTATGGTGCGCCCGAAATGGTATGTGAGCATGATGGCGGCAATGATATCGCACATGCCGGGCATGTATTCCGGCAGATAAACGTTTAACGCGGTAATGATACCAGAGACGCCTGTTACACAGGCAGTGGCCTTCAGGATGTTTGCCTGGTTGCAGCGTTTGCGGGCAATAATCACGTATGCTGCATAGACCAGCAGAAAGTATGCAATGATACTGATTATCAAGGATTGCGTGGGAGTAATGGCGAACATAATCAGAGGTAGAGTTCAGGTTGTCTGGGAGAGGTGGCAATAGCGGCAAGCCTGGTATCGAATGCAGCTTGCGCCGGCGGAGGAAGAATGCGGGCTTTGCGCGGGCAGATGGCTACGCAGCGCATGCAGAGGATGCACTTTGAAGCATCGGTGCTGCGCGGGTCGCTGGTGGGAATGGCTCCGGTGGGACATTTGCGGGCGCACATGCCGCAACCGCCGCAGGCTTCTGTCACCATGGGGGTGACGGGCATCTGGGGCAGGGGGCGGTATTCGGCATTGCCCGGTACACTTACTCCGGTGAGCTCTCCGGCTAACTTTTCTGCCACAGCTGCACCAAATTGCACGCACTGGGCGAGGTCGTCTGCACCGGGGCGACCGGTGGCGATGCTGCGGGAGATGCTGTGTTCCGCAATGAAAGCCGCTGCGGCAATGACCTGGTAGCCTGCCTCGGTGAGCACGTTTTTGAGCTCCAGCAGGGCATCTTCGTACGCCCGGTTGCCGTAGACAACCACGGCAATGGCCGGGTTGCCGCTGCCCTGCAGCGCCAGCAGTCGCTGGGCCGCTATGGCGGGGATGCGCCCACCATACACCGGCACCACAGCCAGCAGAGGAGCCCCTGCGGGTATTTCCTGCGGCTCTACAGGGCTGCAGAGGTCGATTCGTGTTCCCATACGAGCCCCCGCAATGGCGGCGGCAATTTTAGAGGTTCCCCCGGTGGGGCTGAAAACGGCAGTAGTCCAGTTGTTCATACTGGCAATCAGTTTATCACTCCCTGCGTGTTAAATCAAATAGAAAAACCAGATAAATCCGGCAGCCAGATTTCCACCCAGAAGGGAACGGGGGCATCATAGGGGGTGCTGATGATTATCTGCTGCACGTAGAACAGGTAGCAGAGGAATATGGCGGCGCCGATGCCGCAGATGAGGGTGGCTGCAGACCATTTCACCGGGTGTTTTCTGCTGTAGAACAGGAGGGGAAGAGCTGCCGCCAGAGGGGTGATATACTGCGCCGCAAAGAAAGCGTGCATGGGAAGCGGGCTGTTGAGTGACCGCAGGATAAAGGGGGTATACATCAGCAGGCTGAGTATAAGCAGAATGTTGCACAGGAGAAGTCGCTTCCCCTGCTGTTGCTGGCGCACACGCCAGGCGCAGCAAAGACAGAGAAAAAGTCCGATGAGGTAGTATGCCATGCCTGCCAGAGTAGCAGGTTTCTCCGTTGGAGTAAAGTAAATTCCCAAGGCTGAATGCATGGGGCGGGGATGGAGCATCCATGCAGACTGCTGGCGATGGTTACTTATAGGTCTGTGTCATCAGCGTGCGGAATGCTTCACTTGTGTGCATGAGCCAGGTAAAGGTGAGTCCCGCCAGAAGAGCCAGTCCGATAAAGATGAGGCAGGAGCACCAGGCCTGCCTGTTGCTCTGCTGCAGCATTCTGCGCCCCATGAAATGCACCAGCGCAGCCGCGACCAGGAAGGAGAGGGAGCGGGGCAAATCGGCAAATCCGAGCAGGGTTCCGGCCATCATGCTGTAGGCCGTTACCACGAAGGAGGCATGAAGCATCTGTTTCTGCGTTACCTTTTTACGTGATATGGAAAGGTAGGCGAGGTAGATGGTCAGAAACTCACCGCCGATGGCAGCTGTTAAAACGATGAAGAAAATCAGAATGTTCATGGAGACCAGTGGGAGTAGAACAACGGGAGTGAGGCCCCTGTGGAAAATTATTCCTGAACCATTTCCTGTATCAGTGAGCGGAAGGCTTCGCTGGTGACCATGAAATAGACCATGAGGATGACCATGGTGATGGTGCAGCCGATGTAGATGCCGCAGGAGGCCCAGGCCTGCTTGTTGCTCTGCAGGAGCTTGCGGCGCCCCATCTGGTAGACAAGAACGGCAGTAATGCCTATAGCTGCGCCGTTGGAAATGCCGATGAACCCGCACAAGACTCCGGCCAGCAGACTGTATAGGGCCACAACCAGTGATGTTTTGAGAATGGAGCCCGGGGTAGCGTGCTTGCGGGAAATAATGAGATAGGGCAGGTAGATGAGCAGGTATTGAATCGCAAGTGCGGCAATGAAGAGGAGTATGGTTATAGAAAGTTGCATCGTTGGGGGATGGAGTAAAGCCCGCTTTTCCGGGGAAAAGCGGGCTTTGGGTGAATAGAAACAGGATGGATGTTTACTTGAGAATCATCTTGAAGTCCACCACCACGGCGCGGTCGGCGGTGACGAGCACCGGGTTGCCGTCGATAGCGGTGATTTCGGGAATCTCGAGCACGAGCTTCTGCACCTTGGCCAGTGTGTCGGCCAGCGGGCCCACAGCCTTGGGAGCCTCGCCACGCACACCATTCAGGATGGTGCCTACCTTGGTCTCCTTGATCATGTCGGAGAAGTCATCGGTGGGCAGGATGCGCATGGTGGTGTCGCGCATCACCTCGGTGTACACACCGCCGGTACCGAATACCATGACGCGGCCGAAGTTCTTGTCGGTGTTC
>JAEIGA010003593.1_pt1 | contig 24224 bp, 19 predicted proteins | sample 9270691 | NCBI WGS metagenome assembly JAEIGA01 (sample SAMN17057246, study PRJNA624740) | gut metagenome | biome: biome; isolation source: fecal sample | host: Bos grunniens | place: China: Xizang | collected 2019 | reverse complement strand
TCGGGCTTACGCCCTCGCCCTTATCTGTCGGCCTTCCGCGTCTTCGGCTGCGCCTCAGGCGCTACAGGGCTCCCTATCATTTTCATGCGTTACCGGGGGTTCTCATCTTCGGCTACGCCTCGATGAACCACCCCCGGCTATTTGTCTGTCGTCCTCCGGACTCTCCAATTCGGCTCGCTGCGCTCGCGGTATTGGGGAGGGATGAGAACGGCTTACGCCGTGGTGAAGAATGCCCGTTGGGCATGGTGAAGAATCTGCCTGCGGCAGATGGTGAAGAACAGCTTGCGCTGTAGTGAAGAACGTACCTGCGGTGCGTAGTACGGAGGGCCGACAAACTACCATTTATCAACTAAAAACTTTAACAGAGCGTTGTTATAAGGCGGAATGGAAGGTGCGATATACAAAGCACGAAGTAGGAATTCTGATTTCGGACTTTAGATTAGGGATTTGGCAGTTAGGCGGCTGGCTGCGTCGGGGGAGGAAGACCTTAGCACAACATACCTCTAATCTTTGCTCTCCCGTCGTAGCCGAATTTCAGCGTTCGACATGCAAATGAATATTGGCGTTTTTTTGGATGTTGCATTTGCGGCGCACTTCTGCAAAAGAAAAATCCTGCCGCAGCATGGCCTCCAGCCAGGTATCCGTGGGGGGTAATTGGGGCGTTTTATTAAAAGCTTGCGGGGCGGTAATGCGTGTAAAAATGAGGTTGTGCGTGTTGTGCAGCGGGGCAGTTTTAATGCCGTAGCCCTCCGGCTTGTTGGCGGACCAGTATTTGATGTGGTTTTTCCCGCCCTGTTGCACAGTACCAAGGTACACCACGAGGTGCCCGCGTTCTTTGCGGCCGATGTTGGGAGTCCAAAAGATTTTCAGGAAATCTCCGGGGCGAGCTTGTTTTACATCGGTAAAATTGATGCCGGCTCCCACATCCGCCACCAGTTTGGCGAATCCGGGGCCATTGGCGTTGGCCCTACCCCATATACCGTGTCCATCCGCTTGGTCAATACTGATGGCAAAAGCTTTCCATGCCTGTGGCGAAAGGCGTTTCCCGCTATGCTGCTCCCACATTTGCAGGGCTTGCAGCAGCACCAGATAGCAGGCGCCGGAGCAGAACGAAGGCTGCGCCCGGTGCGGTTGAATTGTTAGCTTTTGCTTTTTCTCATTCCATTGGATGACATTGCCAACCAAAGCATTAACCGTTTCCGGAGTGCCGGAATAACCGCCGCCTCGAGGCATCTTTTGAATACATTGCAGCACATAGTTGGCAAACGCGGCACTTTCTGCCGTTTGTCGAGTTGTTTTATCGGCAGGAGAATCTGCCGGGGCAAGCATAGCACCGCCCGTTAAGACCGCGGCGCAGGTGAGAAATAACTTCATCATGATTCATCCGAGTGCGGTTTGCGGTGTTCAGCCCAAGCGAAAAGGATGCACAACTCATATAGGGCATACATGGGTAAGGCCATCAGAATCATTGTGGCGGGGTCCGGAGCCGGGGCCAGCACGAGCGCTGCCGCAAAACAGGCAATCAGTGCATAGCCGCGAGTGTGTTTCATGCGCTGATACCGCAGAATACGTGTCTTGATAAGCGGAACAACAATGACGGGAAGCTCAAAAATAACCCCGAAGACAAAGAGCAACTTGACGGAGAAATTGAGATAATACCCAATACGCCAATCGTTTTCAATGCCCATGCCCTCTGAGTATTCATAGAAGAAGCTCAGCACGCGAGGCAACACGCCCCAATACGCAAAGGCGCAGCCTGCTATAAACAGCAAAAAGCCCCATACCACACACTTATAGAGCAAGCGCCGCTCGTGTTCGCGCAAGCCGGGTATGATAAAATGCAGCACAAGCAGCACCAATACCGGAAAGGACACAATGAGCCCGGCATAGAAGGAGAGTTGCAGTGAGAGCATGAAAGCCTCTCCCGGTCGAAATGCCCCCATCAGTTTCATGGTGTCGCGCGAGGATACGGCGCGCAGCTCTGCGCCACTTTGCCATAATTGCAGCGCCAAGTCGCGTTGTGCTGCCGGGGTGGCGGCCTCTAACCACGTGGCCTGATTCTTTTGGGGTAAAAGACGGGCAGCTCGCAGCAGGGGAATGATGCCGGAAAGCTCTACTACACGCGGAGATAAGTGCGCTTCTAAAGATTGAGCCGCCTGCTGTGGCGTAGCCGCTTTAAGGTCCGCCCATTGTTTGGCCTGCAACCATTCTTGCGGGTCAATATGGGCCGGTAATCGCTCGCCTTCATGCCTCAGCCACACTTGTTCTGCCGGGTGGCGCAACAACTGCATGATATGAGGCGCTAGGAAAAAGCACAAGGCCATAGCCACGGCCAGGGTAAGCAACATGCGAATGATGGTGTGGCGCAGCTCCTCCAAGTGCTCCAGAAAAGTCATCTCCTTTTCATCTTGCCGTGGGGAGCGTTGCAAATGCTCGCGCGCGCGAAAAATTTGTTTGAGAAAAAACATGAGCGCACGCTTATTGGTAAATATCAATGCCTAGTTTGGCAAGGTCGGCCAGAGATACCGCGCAGGGATCCGGTGCCACCCAGTGGCCGGGCTCAATTTCCAGCGGGGTTAAATCCATACCCAGCGAGGCTTCTAAATATGGGTGGTTAATGCGTCTACCAAAGGCACTGCCGGGGGGCGGATTGATGGGCGACGGCACATCGCCCGGCAACACGGGGGTATGCTCACGACGGGTGGGGTCAGCTTTCGGAATAGCAGAGAGCAGCGCCTTGGAGTACGCATGGTGCGGGTGGTGGTACATGGCATCCGCGCCCCCCATCTCTACAATTTTGCCCATATACATGACGGCAACGCGGTCAGCCATGTGGCGTACCACCGACAAATCATGAGATATGAAGAGGTAGGAGAGATTGAGCTCTTGCTGCAAATCCAACAACAGATTAAGCACCTGCGATTGCACGGATACATCCAGAGCGCTCACGGGTTCATCCAAAATCAGGAGCTTGGGCTTTTGCGCCAACGCGCGGGCAATGCCGATTCTTTGCTTTTGCCCGCCGGAGAACTCGTGCGGGAATTTATCGCCCGCCGTTTTAGGCAGACCCACCATATCCAGCAGCGTATCCACGCGCTTTTGTTGCTCTGCACGGCTGCCCGTGCCGTGTATTTGAAGGGGCTCTGCAATAATATGGCGCACATCCATGCGCGGGTCCAACGCCCCGGCGGGGTCTTGAAACACCATCTGCACCTTGCGGCGGATGCGTTGCAGTGCCCATTGAGAGCGGTGTGTAATATCCTTACCCAGCACACAAATCTTGCCTGCGGTAGGTTCCAGCAATCGCACAATGCAGCGCGCGATGGTGCTCTTGCCGCAGCCGCTTTCGCCAACCATGCCCAGCGTTTCGCCGGATTTGATGCTGAATGACACGTTATCAACAGCTTTTACGATGCCGTTTTGGCGCGAAAAAACACCGCCACGCACAGGAAAGTGCATGCTCAGTCCTTTTACCTCTAAAACCTGCTCCGTCATTCGTTTCTCGTAAGCTCCTTTACTCTATCACGAAGCACCCGTTCTCTGCAAGCTCAAAATGCCCGGACGCTGTAAACAAGAAACGCCGACTCGTACGGTGGCGAGACGGCGTTTCCGGTAAAGCGTAAGCACGAGCGCTTAATAATCGCGCTTCAACAGGTAATCATTGATGGCCAGTAGGGCTGCGCGGCGCTTGTCGGAGAAGACATCCAGCGCGGCGCGGGCTGCTGCTGTAAGCTCGCGGGCTTCGGCACGGGCGCGGTCCATACCCACCAAGGCAGGGTAAGTGGCCTTTTGCACTTTTTGGTCCTTGCCGATACTCTTGCCCAACACCTCGGGGGTGGAGGTCACATCCAGAATATCGTCAATGATTTGGAAGGCAAGGCCTAAGTCGCGCCCATAGGCGGTGAGTGCATCCAGCTGCTCCTGGGTTGCACCGGCAGCCATGGCACCCAAGCGTACGGAAGCAATGATGAGAGCCGCTGTCTTGCCGTTGTGGATGGCGCGCAGCTCGTCAACAGAGAGCTCACGGCCTTCGCCCTCCAGGTCAAGCACCTGCCCGCCTACCAGAGTAAGACTACCGGTGCGGTAGGCCATCTCGGCAACATAATCGCGCACATCGTAGCGCTCATTAGCAGGCACACGGGCCAGCATGGCAAATGCCTCTGTCAGCAGGGCATCGCCGGCCAAAATGGCAACACCCTCGCCAAATACCTTGTGGTTAGTGGGGCGGCCGCGGCGCAGGTCATCATTATCCATGCTCGGCAGGTCATCGTGAATCAGCGTGTAGGTGTGCAGGGCCTCCAATGCGCAAGCGGCATTCAGGGCGGGCGTTACATCGCCGCAGCAAGCGCGGGCCGCCTCCAAGCAAAGCAGGGGGCGAATACGCTTGCCACCGGCAAAGATGCTGTAGCGCATGGCCTTGTGCAGCGTGGTGGGGGCGGTGTCCTCAGTGGGTAAAAGCTCGTTGAGACGATTTTCTACCAGCTGGGCTGTTTCTTTGATGAGAGCCTTGATGTCCATGGAGATAAGAAACTGTTGAGATTAGGCGCGGCTGACCAGCAGCTCGGCAATCTGCACGGCATTGAGGGCGGCACCCTTGCGCACTTGGTCGCCTACTACCCACAGATTGAGGGCGTTGTCCACGGCAATATCCTTGCGAATGCGGCCAACGTAGCAGGTATCGCCATTGGTGGAGTCGAGCGGGGTGGGCCATACGTTGTTGGCAATGTCGTCCATCAGCGCAACACCGGGCTTGCCGTCGTAGCAGGCGCGGGCGGCCTCGACGTCTACCGGCTGCTCAAACTGAGCAACGCAGGAAATGGAGTGGCTGCGGTAAACGGGAACGCGTACGCAGGTGCAGGTTACATTCAGCTCCGGCAGGTTCATAATCTTGCGGCCTTCGTTGAGCATCTTGAGCTCTTCTTTGGTGTAGCCGTTGGCATCAAACTTATCAATCTGCGGCAGCACGTTGAAAGCAATTTGGCGCGGATAGGTGGAAATCTCGATGGGGTGGCCATTGCAAATGGCGCGCACTTGGTTCTCAAGCTCTGTAATACCATGCTGGCCACTGCCGCTCACGGCCTGGTAGCTGCTGGCAATGATGGTCTTAAGACCGAACTTGAGGTGCAGGGGGTACAGAGCCATCAGGGTGATGATGGTGGTGCAGTTCGGGTTGGCAATGATGTTGCGCGGGTGATTGAAAGCGGCATCCGGGTTAATCTCAGGCACTACCAAGGGCACATCGGCATCCTGACGGAAAGCGGAGGAGTTGTCCACTACCACGCAACCTGCCTCACCGGCAATGGGGGCAAACTTGCGGGAGATATCGCCACCTGCGGCGAACAGGGCCAAATCCACATCACCAAAGGAATTTTCCGTCAACTCTTCCACGGTGAGCATTTCACCACGGAAGGCAACCTGTTTACCGGCAGAACGTTTGGATGCCAGAAGTTTCAGGGAAGAGAGCGGGAAGTTGCGGCTCTCAAGGCAGGAAAGAAGCTCGACGCCTACCGCTCCGGTGGCGCCCACAATAGCTACTCGGGGATTCTTGTTCATTGTCTGATTTCTGTATCAATTGTTCTGTCGGCATCAACCCACGCGGCTGACGCGCGGGCGATATTATACGCATTTCTGCATGAATAGCAAGCGCGAATTGTTGTTTTTAGCTTCTTGCACCAATCTTTCGCATTGCCTCAAAAATCCAGTCACCGAACTGACACTTCTCATGAGTTTGGCTGACACGTGAAAAGCTGGATGCCTCATAAATCAGGCACTAACATATACACATGTCACTCAAAATGAGTAAGCAAGCAATAATTGAGTTACTGAATTCCAACGCGTTAAAGTATCGAAAAGCTCACTCGCGCAAAGCCAAAGGTGAACTGCTTAAGCAACTAATGGAACTCACTGGTTACAAGTCATCTAAAAGTATTATACGTTACTATTCTCGCATACGAAAACGTAAGCGAGTTGAGAAAAGGGGGCGACTGCCGAAATTACAACTCAACGATATCGAGCTCATAAAGACCATTTGGTTGAAATCTGACCAACCTTGCGGTAAAAGGCTTCACTCCATGTTGCCAACGTGGCTAAAAGCCTTCTCAAAACGACAAGAAATAGATGAAGAGTCTCAAAGTCGCGTTCTAAGTGTCTCGCCAGCCACTCTGGATCGAGTCTTGCGAGGATTTAAAGTAGATGATATTCATAAGGCCAATAAACAAACTATCAGCGCATTAAAGCAATCCATACCAATTATAGACACAACTCGCAAGATTGATATTCCCGGCCATCTGTATGCCGATACGGTAGCTCATTGTGGGGATAGCACACGTGGCAGCTTCGTATGGACGTTAACAGTAACGGATGATTTGACCTTATGGACACAGAACCGAGCAATCTGGAACAAAGGCCAAGAGGCTACCTGTGCGGCCTTTCTGTACCTGCTACGAGAGATGCCTTTTATGGTTCGCAGCATTAACACGGACAACGGCTCAGAGTTTATCAACTATCATTTACAAAGGATGCTCAAAGAGCGGTACAAGAGGTGTAAACTGACTCGTTCTCGACCTTACAAAAAGAATGATAACGCTCGTGCAGAAGAACGCAATCGTCACAAAGTGAGAGAATTGATAGGCTACGAGAGAATAGACAATGAACAATGCGTATTCTTGCTCAACCAGGTATATCGCTATCATAATCTTCTCACCAATTTTTTCATAGCCAGCACAAGGTTAGTATCAAAGCAACGAAACCCAGTCACAGGCAAAACGAAAAAGAAATACGACAAAGCACGCACTCCGTACGAAAGAGTCATGGAACAAATGAAAGACGGGCCAAGGAAAAGAAACCTTGTGTCTCTGAAAGAATCTCTCGACCCCATCGAATTACAGGAAAATATCCAAAAATCCCTAAAAAAGCTCTTCAGTCTCATGAAACCCGAGAGCATTTTATGAGTTTCCCACCCCCTTCCGGCGAATTTTTCTGCACCAAAATGCCGACTCGCTACGCTCGCTGTCATTTTGGTGCAGAAAAATGGTGGATTTGCCTTGTTTTTGGGTCAATTATTGGCTAAAGTTTCGGTGACCGCAATTTTGAGGCATCCACTTTTCGGTGACTGTTTTTTTTGAGGCAATACGTCTTTTACGGGATTCTCTCGTTGCCGTCCCCGAGTTTCGGATGGTTAATCGGGCGGTTTGACATGAGTTGAATTTGTTCTTTGAGTATGTAAGGGCTTGCTATCAACCAGAGCGTTCCCCAAGCCAGACTTGAGGGAACTGCATCCACCACTTTCAGAGGCCATGAGATGGGTTGCAGCGCGTAATGAACAAAGCCGTTTTCATCCGGTATAGTCGGGAGGTAGTGACCAATGGGGTAATAATCGTGGTAGTAGGTGTTTTTCGTCAGTTTGGGCGTGCATCGGGAGGCGCGGCTGAAATCAAACTCCTCTTTGGGTATGATGGCGGTTTCGTCCGTATCTGCCTCATCAATCCTGATTTGCAGGCATTCGTAAACAAGCTCTTTATTTAACGGCACCATATAAGGCTTAGGCGTGAGCTTCTTGAGTCGCTCTTTATCGGTCTTCCACAGGTGAATGAAGGTGCCCTTGTTACCCCATATATCTTCCCCTCGCACCAGGGCCGTTTCTTTTTGTGCCATGGCATAGTACATTTCCATATAATACTTGCCGTCCAGGCAGTAGATAGAGAAATCATCAGGCGAGGCCGTTTTGAGGTGATTCTGCTCCGGTGTGTCGGCTGTTGTACTGATGCGGTAGGCTTTGTCAACGCCGAGGTCGTTTGTAAAGCCGCCCAGATTCGTTGTCGTAATGCAGCTGTTTAACACAAGGAGAGCAACGAGGGTATAGAAGAGAGACTGTATCATGGCGAGAGGTCTGAAGGAACGTGTTTAACGCGGATTTGGCATGGGTACGGGTGGTTCCGGCTGAGCTTGCATTTGAGCTATCTTTGTCGGCAGATATACGAACAAGCCGAAGGCGCTTGCCTGTACGGCTTGCGGAACGAAATCCACTGCCGTCAGCGCCCATGAAACAGGCTTAAGAGCATAGTGTATGGCGTGTTTTTGCTCTTCCGGGAGTCGGGATGTCGGCATGTAGTGTTTGTTATTGAAGTAACTGCCGTCTTTCGCTTTTTCTAAATTGACCTTGCACTGTTGTGCCGTTGAGAAGTCAAATTCGTCGTATGGTATAGCGGGCAGAGCTCCCTGCGGGGGCGCAACCTGCTTGATTCTCAGACAACGGTACACACTTGTTGGCTCCATCAACACCATGTAAGGCTCAGGGGTGAGCGAGGCAATGCGCGATTTGGTGGGACTCCATAATTCGCAGAATCTATCCTCGCCGAAAACGGTATACATCTTGAAGAGGGATGCTCTTTTCTGGGCGTAGGTAACGTACATTTTCATGTAGTAGGCATTGCCCAGTTTGTAAATATGGAAATCCTGAGGGTTGGCAGAGACGTAGGCGTTAGTCGCCGGTGTCGGCTTTTCTGTGACGCTGACGCGAAGACGCTCATGCACGCCCAAGTCATTGGTGAATCCACCCAGATTAGTGGTAACATACACGCAACTGTTGAGCGCCAACACCGCCATGCCGAGAACTGCCGATACGCGTTTCATTTCTTGTTTATAACAAAAAACAACCGAAGATTCAAGTTTTTAGTTCTTTCTCGTTGAGCACAAGCAAATTGCTATTTGTGTGGATATCCAACTGAAAACTTAAACAAAGCGTAAAGTATTACCCCGCCTGAGAGGTACTCAGACGGGGTATATGCCGATGATTACTGTTTGTTAGAGTGGAACTATTCTCGCCAATATTCACATGCCCTTAAAGTCACACAGCAGCCTTGATGTAAGGCTTGCGTTAAGCATAGGCTTGTTCAAACGCCTGTTGCAAGTCAGCCAGGATATCGTCAATATGCTCTGTACCGATGGAGAGGCGAATGGTGTTTTGGCGGATTCCGCTGGCTGCCAATTGCTCCTCCGTCATTTGGGAGTGCGTGGTGCTGGCAGGGTGAATGACGAGACTCTTCATATCTGCCACATTGGCAAGCAGGGAGAAGAGCTGCAATGAGTTGATAAAGCGGAAAGCCTCCGCCTGTCCACCCTTGAGCTCGAAAGTGAAGATGGAGCCGCCACCGTTCGGGAAGTATTTTGCGTAGGTGGTGTGGTGCGGGTGCTCTGCCAGCAACGGGTGGTTCACTTTATCCACCTGCGGATGTGCAGTTAAGTAACGCACAACGGAAGCGGCGTTGGCTGCATGGCGCTCCATACGCAGTGATAGGGTTTCAATGCCTTGCAGAAGTTGGAAGGCGGCAAAGGGGGAAATGCAGGCACCCATGTCGCGCAGCAACACGGCTCGCAGGTACACGGCAAAGGCGGCCTCGCCCACGGCCTCAGTAAAGCTGATGCCGTGGTACGCCGGATTGGGTGCTGCTATGCCGGGGTACTTGTCGCCCGCTGCCCAGTTGAATTTGCCGCCGTCTACCACCAATCCGCCCAAGGTTGTGCCGTGTCCGCCGAGGAACTTGGTGGCAGAGTGTACGACAATGTCGGCCCCGTGCTCGATAGGGCGCAGCAGGAAGGGCGTGGCAAAGGTATTGTCTACCACCAACGGCAAGCCGTGTTGGTGGGATAATTGTGCTAACGCCCCAATGTCCGGAATATCACAGTTGGGGTTGCCCATCGTTTCAATGTAAATGGCGCGGGTATTCGGGCGAATGGCGGCTTCTACTTCGGCTTTGTTATGAATATCCACAAAGGTGCAGCTGATGCCGAATTGGGGCAGGGTATGTGCCAACAGGTTGTAACTACCGCCGTAGATGCTCTTTTGGGCAACAATGTGGCCGCCATTTTGCGCTAATGCTTGCAGTGTGTAGCTGATGGCAGCTGCGCCGGAGGCTAATGCTAATGCTGCTACGCCTCCTTCTAAGGCTGCTATGCGTTTTTCTAATACCTCTTGTGTGCTGTTGGTGAGCCGGCTATAGATATTGCCGCCTTCCTGCAAGCTGAATCGGGCTGCTGCCTGCTCGCAACTGTCAAAAACGTAGGCGGAGGTGGCATAGATGGGAACGGCGCGGGCTCCGGTGGCGGGGTCCGCTTGCTCTTGCCCGGCATGTATTTGGAGAGTCTCGAATCGGCGCATTTTAGTGTATGTGTGTTGTTGGCCGCTTATGTAACATAAATAACCTAGCAAGTCAATAGGAAATAGAATAATATTGCAAAAAAGTGAAAAAGACTGGAAAAAAGTGAGCTTGTTCGTTATAATAAGCGCGTTATGAGTAAGGAGACCACAAGCTTGCGCGTACAATTAATCGTTCCGTGTTATAACGAGGAGGAGAATATACCGCTGTTTGTGGAAACGGCAGAAAAATGCCTCACCGGCTACGATTGGCACGTATTGTTCGTTAACGACGGCAGCCGAGACGGTAGTTGGGAGGTGATTGAGCGCATGAGTGCCGAAAACGAACGGGTGGAGGGTGTTTCTTTTGCTCGCAATTTTGGGCACCAGAACGCCTTGAAAGCCGGCCTTGAAGAAGCGTGGGCTCAGCACCATGCGGATGTTTACGTGACTTTGGATGCAGATTTGCAGCACCCCTTGGAGTTTATCCCGACCATGGTGGCGGCTTGGCAGAAGGGTGCGCGCGTGGTACAGGCTGCTCGTGAGGATGCCGGCAGAAAGATATCTCTGTTTAAGAAACTCAGTTCGAAAGCGTTTTATGGCATCTTTAGCTGGCTGAGTGGGGTAGAGATGCAGCCCGGTATGTCCGACTTTCGCCTGATAGACCATGGGGTGCTGGAGTTTGTGGTTAACTGCCATGATAAAGATTTCTTTTTGCGAGGCTTGTTGCCTTGGAGCGGCTTAAAAACAGCCGTTTTGCCGTACACGCCCCATGAGCGCAAGCATGGAGTGTCCAAGTTTACGCTGCGCAAGATGTGTGCTTTGGCTCTGAGTGGCATTGTGGGGTATTCCGTGCGCCCGCTCTATATTTCCATTGTGCTGGGGTTGGTGTCCATTTTGCTTTCGTTAGCTTATTTTATCTATGTGCTGATAGTAACCCTCGGCGGGTGGGCAACCATCAGTTTGGGCTGGCCCTCCCTCATAGCCACCGTGTTGGCCATTGGTGGTGTGCAGCTGTTCATGCTGGGTATTCTGGGTATCTATTTGGGCAAATTGTACATGGAAAACAAGGGCCGCCCCACCTATGTGATTGGGGCTCGCACGGCTGATAAATAAGCCCGAACCCTCCGATAGTTTAACAGGGTATATAAAAGCTCCGCTCCCTTGCGACAGAAGGAAGCGGAGCATTTGATACATAAATTCTAAGCTGCAATTTACTCTTGCTCTTGCACGCCGTAATCTTTGCCGCAGAATCTCTTGCGGATGCGTTCCGGGGCTTTAATCATATCAACTAGAACCAAGCAGTCGAGCGTGCCGCCGAAATCTTCGTCGATACCGAAGGAGAGCATCACACCACCGAGGCGCAGGTACTGGCGCAGCAGCACCGGAATAGATTTGCCGTCCTTCTCCGTAGCGGATACAAGGTGGCACAACTGGCGAACATCTGTCACGCCTCGCTTCACTAAGCGATCATCTTCACTCAGTAACTTAAGCTTAGTGGGGGGATTGAACGCTGTGATGTCTTGAGCCAAGTCGTTATCCATACAATGGTGCCTCAGGTAAGACAAAATCAGCGAACGGCTGGCGCTGGTATATTCGGCAGAAACGCTTACGGTGCCGTACAAATAGCGGTATTGCGGGTGGCGGCTCAGGTAATGGCCAATGCCTTGCCAGAGGGTATCCAACGAGGCAGGGTGACGCTGGTAGCGCGGGGTGATGAAGGCGCGCCCCATTTCCAACCCGCGGCGCAAAAGTTTCTGCACTTTGTCACCAAACTTGAAGAAGTGCGCATTGTAGACCGCTTTGATGCCCTTGGCGCTGTCCATGAGCACATCGGTGCGGCCAATGCGGTAGGCTCCGGCGAGCTCGCGGTTTTGCGTGTTCCACATAATGAGGTGCACATAATGCGGATCATAATCATCCAAATCGATAGCGGTGCCGGTGCCTTCGCCCACAGCACGGAAGGTTTCCTCACGGCGAATGCCGATTTCCCGCATCAGGTGCGGAATCTGCGAGGCCTCTGCTGCGTACACCTTCAAATGGGCGGCATCATTGCCGGCATACAGGCAAGACTCGGGCAGGGCTGCTATTTCTGCCTCCAATACATCTGCACCTACACTCGGTTCAATATCGGCTTTGGGGCCGGAGTCGTAGGTGACGCCGGCGCTTTCTTGCGGATAACGCAACAGCATGCTGCTGAGGCGCAGGAAGTCGGACAGCGATTCCGTATCCTCCGGAATGGCTAAGGTGTTGGCACAAATGGGTGCGCCGATTCGCACTTTGTGCAGCGTGCGGCCATCTCTCAGAATCTCGCGAGCAAGGAAGTTGGAGCGCAGTCCTTTAGCAAACATAGAGATGGTTTGGAAGAATAAGCCGTTGCTGCCGGAGAAATGCACGGGCACAACGGGTACACCCGTTTTGCGGATAATGCCGGCCATGTTGGTTTGCCACGGGTCATCAATCACGCGGCGGTCTTTCCAAGACCATGTGGCGGCGGAGCCGCTGGGGAAAATCAACAGGCAGTGCCCCTCCTTGAGCCATTTGAGCATTTCTCTCATGCCCGCCATGTTGGCTCGTACGGCAGCCTCTCCGCCGTAAACATCAACCGTAATCTGATAAGGGCGCATGCCACGCACATGGTGCAAAAACTCATTCACAACAATGCGCACATCGCTGCGCACCTTCATGACGATATCGCCGAACATGAGACCATCTGACATGCCGTGCGGGTGGTTACTGACGATAACGCAGGGACCCTCCTTCGGTATGTTTTCCAAGCCCTCGAGCTCGTAATTCAGGTTCAGGTATTTGCAAGCCAGCTTGAAGAAGTTGTCGGTACAACCGTTGGCCCAATCGTCTTCAATCTTGTTGTGGGCAACGTTTAGAGCATGCAGCCCGAGTTTCTTCTCTGCCCATAACACAAACCACTTGGGCAGGTGCTTGCCGCCTCTTACCAGTTCGGTAAGATCTGTTATTTTTTTTCGTTCTGTAGCGCTCACAATAAAAAGAAAGTTGTTCCGTGTATGCTAATGCTTACTCTAACACACTAGGAGGGGATAAGTCAACTTCCTTTTCTGTTAATAATAACATTATTTTGAAAAGAGCACCGTATTCGGTTGTTTTGTGCTCTATTCGTCAGTGAACACTGTTGAGCGCTATCTCAAATGCTCGCATGGTGCTGGCCGGGTTTGCCAAGCCTTTGCCGGCTATGCCGAAGGCGGTACCGTGGTCGGGGCTGACACGCAGGCGCGGAAGTCCGATGGTGACATTGACGGCGTTGTCGAAATCAAGCAATTTGAGAGGAATGAGCGCTTGGTCATGGTAGGGGGCTACCACTCCGTCATACAATCCTTGCGCGGCATCGCGGTACACGCAGTCCGGTACGCAGGGGCCGGTAAATCGGGCATTGCAGCTCTGTTGGCAAAGCTCGTTTATAGCCGGGATAATAAGGGTGGATTCCTCGTTGCCGAAGGCGCCGTTTTCTCCGTTATGCGGATTAAGACCGGCAATGGCTACGCGGGGAGCCTGGGTGCCTGTTTTTTGCAAAAAGTCTGCCAAAAGATGAGCTACACGCACAATCTCGCTGCTTTTCAGCCGGTGCGGCACCTCTGCAATAGACAGGTGCGTGGTGCAAAGGGCAACAGTGAGGTGCTTGCCGGTAAGACACATGGCAAAATTGCTCACACCTAAGCGGTCTGCAAAAAATTCCGTTTGCCCCGGATAGTTGAAGCCTACCTTGTGCAGGTTCTCCTTGCAAATGGGGGCTGTTACGACGGCATCAATTTCTCCGCTTTTAAGGGCGTCTGCAGCCTGTTCCAAATGCTCCATCGCAGCATGCGCGGTCTCTATGGTAGGTTGCCCCGGTGTGCAGCTGATGCTTTTGCCCATTGAGCGATAGTGAGCTTTGCCGGAAGCCTGCTGCAGTGCGGCGCGGATAACCTCCGGCCCAATGCCTGCCTGGTCTCCTAACGTATAACCGATAACGGGTGATTCTATGCTCACGGTGAAATGAAACGGGGCTTAGGGCTGTTTTTTCTTTTGCTCTGCTGCCTTGGTCGGGGTGGGGTCCGGCGGTGCAGGGGGGCGGTATGAACGGTGCGTGTTGATATAATCTGCGTGCGCTTCCTTGGATTCAAAACTCAGGGAGGTATTGATTTCCGTGTTGTACACCACGGTGCCCACCACCGCTACAATGGTGAAAAATAACAGAAGTATACCCAAGCACGTTCTCATGCCCATATATTACTATAAGATGCCGCCGGGTGCAAGTCTTTATCTTTCTCTCCTCGCGGCCCGGGGTGTCATAAAATTACGGAAAAATTTAATAAAAAGTGTCATAAAATTGGAAAAGTGCTTGACAAATTCGAATTCGACTATATAAACAATTCAGCACTTTTGCCAAATACTTGACAAAATGTGTATAATGAGGAGTATTGTTTAATTTTCTCTGCAAGAACATGTCTACATCCAAGAAGAAAGCTGATTCGCCTAAATCTGAAGGAGCCACTACCGCCAAAAAGGCAAAAGCTCCTGCCAAGGCTAAGTCAACACCCGCCAAAACGGTTGCCCCCGAAAAGAAAAAAGTTGAGAAGAAGAAGGTAGAAAAGAAGGTGACGGAGCCCACCGTTATCGAGGAGGTTCTGCCCGTAGTGGAAGAAGTGGTTGCCAAGCCTGAGGCTCGCCCGGCTGCGCCCAAGAAGTCTTCTTCTAAAAAGGCTGCCGCTAAGGAGGAGGAAGTAGCACCGGTTGAGCCCGAGGCGGAGGCTTTTGCATTGTATGAAGAAGAGGATGGCGCTGACTCCGGACGTGGTCGCCGCCGCCGTAAGACATTTACTCCCCCGCGTGTCACCGCCAAGGAGTTGCAGGAATTCTTCCCCGATGATATCACGCTGAAAACGGCATTCAAGAACCTTGTAGCGCTGGCCAAGAAAAACAACGGCTACGTGACGGATGACGATATTCTTTCTTCTCTGCCCATGGATGGCTTTGAAGACCAGGATACGGAACGCTTGTTTGAGCGTCTGCATGATATTGGTATCGAGGTGCGCGACGAGAGTGTGGATATTACTCCCATTTCTGCTGCAGATTTGCGCTCTGTCAAGGGCTTAAAGAACGGCAGCGTTGTAGATTCTCCCATTTTTGCCAAAAAGCTGCGCGAGCTTACCTTCAAGGCTACGGAGCAGGGGTATTTGACCTATGGCGACGTCAATGAGGTGTTGCCGAATGACATGATTAACCCCGCCGACCACGAGGAGCTCATGGAGCGCCTGCGTGGCATGAATATTGACATCATTGATGAATCGGACGTTGATAACTACAATGCCCGTGAGCGCATGGTGGAAGCCTGCGAGGAGGATGACTCGGAGAAGATGGAGGCTAAGCTTGACATCCTCGATGACCCCGTGCGCATGTACCTCAAGCAGATGGGGCAAAAGGAGCTGCTGAAGCGCGAGCAAGAGGTAAGCCTTTCCATCCGTATCGACCACGCAGAAAGCGAATTGCAGGAACGCTTGCATAAGTTTGGTGTGGTGGCTCATCTTTACATGGAGACGGCTCAGCGTATTTTGCAGAATAAGGAGCGCTTTGACCGCGTGGTGGCCGATAAGAATATTGACCATCGCGACCAGTACTTCAAGGAGATTCAGACCCTCATCAACAAGGTATACGATTTGCATGATTCTGCCCAAGCTGCGTACAATGCCCTGCGCCGTGCACGCCGCCGTGGTAAGGGGGTAGATGCTGCTCAGAATGAGTTCTCCGGTTATCTGTCTGAGTTGGACGGCTTGTACCGCCGTTTCTCCTTCAAGGGGAAGGTGTACGAGGATTTTGTTGCCAAGCTGCGCGATATTCGTCTGCGTGTGCTGAAGCTGATGCGCCAGTACGAAGGCGCCCACGATTGCAAGGAGTACAAAGATGCAATGGCTGAGTACGAGGTGCAGCTGTGGATGCCCATTGCTGAGTTCATGGAGAGCTATCAGTCCATGCGCAAGGCGATGAAGGAGGCCAAGGATGCCAAAAAGGAAATGATTGAGGCTAACCTGCGTTTGGTGATTTCCATTGCCAAGAAGTACACGAACCGTGGCCTCGCTTTCCTGGACTTGATTCAGGAGGGTAACATGGGCCTGATGAAGGCTGTAGAGAAGTTTGAGTACCGCCGTGGTTACAAGTTCTCCACCTACGCAACATGGTGGATTCGCCAGGCTATTACCCGCTCTATTGCAGACCAAGCCCGTACCATTCGTATCCCGGTGCACATGATTGAGACTATCAACAAGCTCATGCGTGTGCAGAAGAAGTTGGTACAGGATTTCGGCCGCGAACCCACGCCTGAGGAAATCGCCCTTGAGAGCGGTATGCAGGTAGAGCGCGTGCGCAGCGTGCTGAAGATGGCTCAACAGCCTATCTCCATGCAGCAGCCCGTGGGCGACTCTGATGATACCTCTTTCGGCGACTTCCTGGAGGATAAGAGCGCAGAGAACCCGATGGATGGTGCTGCCTTCAATTCTTTGAGAGAGAAGCTTTCCGGTGTTCTTAATACGCTCAATGAACGTGAGCGTGCTGTGATTGAACAGCGCTTCGGCCTGCGAGATGGCAACCCCCGCACCCTGGAAGAAGTGGGCCGCCAGTTCAACGTGACTCGCGAGCGTATTCGCCAGATTGAAGCCAAAGCCCTGCGTAAGCTGAGACACCCCACGCGTATCGGCTGCATTAAGGGCTTCTTGGATACAACGAACAACTAATCGTTGTTTCCGGCAGTCTTTGGCTCCGCCTTCTTGTTGCTTTACCGGCGATGAGAAGGCGGTGCTTTTTTTGCGGCCTGTGTGTATAACAAATCCGGGCATTCAATCTCACAATCATAAGCTCAAAACTTCTTGTTTGCTTGTGATGGGCAGAGCTTTTGTCGGGTGGTAATTCATCTTTCTGAATGAAAAACTTCGGATTGATGTAATTTTTTTCAAATTTACTCACTTTTAGAGTGACTTCATGAAAGGAGTTTGCTAGAATGAATGCACTTACCATGATGAGACATTTTTCTCGCGCCTCCGTATTTTCTCTTATAGCTCTGGGGAGTCTTTCCTCAGCGCCGTTCTGCTTTGCTCAACAATCAACCGTTCCGACGATTAATGCTGAAGCCGCTCGCCATGAAATGGCCGTGCGCGATGCTCGACAATCCGTGCAGGAAGCGCGCCTTGCTTACCAAGCGCGCCGCTACAGCGATGCCGTAGAGCACTACCGTGCCGCTTTGGCTGTGTTGCCGAATACTCCTGCAACAGAGAAGTTCGGTTCTTTTGTGCGCGATTGCCTTTCCGATGCCTTGATTGCCAAAGCTATCGATTACAGATTGGTAGGTCGCAGAGATGAAGCTATCTCATTCTTGCGCGAGGCTATCCAGCTTTCACCGGATAATAAGCGTGCAGAAGTTGAGCTCACCTACACCATGGACCCCGTGCGCACGAATCCCGCTCTCACCCCTCAGCACGTGGGCAATGTGGCAGAGGTGACTCGTTTGTTGGAGCTGGGCTATGGCCACCTCGATCTTGGTAAGTATGATGAGGCGATAGCTACCTTCAAACAAATTAATGCTTACGATGCTTACAATGCCGCAGCAAAGCAGGGCATTGAAGCGGCTACTTCTCGTAAATTGGCTGCTCTGAAAGCGGCTCACAGTGCAGTGCGCTCCGAGATGCTGGCCGATGTGGATAAACAGTGGGATTCTCTCCCCCTTGTAGAGACTGTGGAAGATTTGGAGGCTTCCGGCGAGGATTCTTGGCAGGCTGTGGATAGCGAAGTTGAAGATGCTTACGCTGAGGCTATTGCCGAGATGAAGATTCCGAGCATTGTGTTTGAAGATGCCGGTATTATGGATGTGCTTGAGGCGTTGCAAAACCAGATTCGTCGATTCGAAGCCTCCGCCACGTACTCCGGCCGTAACATTAACCTGACAACTAATTTCGGTAAGCCTGATTCCGACGGTTACAAGGAAATTATGGGCAGAACGATTAACCTGAAGCTTAACGATGTAACCGTTAAGGAGATTCTGGATATTCTTTCTTCTCAGATGGGCACCACATATTACTACACCACCACCGGTGTAGAGCTTTCTTTCTCCGGTAAGAATTTCGGCCCCCTGATGGACCGCACCTTTACGGTGCCCCCGCATTTCTTTGATACCTCTGCAGATGAGGAATCTGACGACGAGGAGGATGCTTTTGAATCTGAAGGCAGCCATGTGACGGTGCGCCGCGTAAATCCCGTGCAATCTCTTAAGGGGATGGGCATTGCCTTCCCTGAGGGTGCCACGGCTCGTTACTCTTCCTCTACACGCCAGTTGCACGTGCGTAATACAGCCTACAACTTGGAGGATATTCGTGATTTGCTGAATGAGCCCATGGACGAAGAACGCCAGGTGGTGCTCAACGTCATCATGATGGAAATTGCAGAAAACGACTTGGAGCAGCTCGGCTTCGATTGGTTGCTCAATATTCGCCTGAATAGTGATTTTGCCACAGGTGGCGGTATGGATTCTGCCGCTTCTACGGCTTCCGGTCTGCCTATTTTCAGCAGCTCTTACCAGCCGCCGAACGATGCCCCGGCCATGACCTCCGGCCTGCGCAGTGGTACAGCCGTGCTCTCTCCCGATGGTATGGAGCATTTGATTTCTTCCGGTAGTGTTGCCTCTTACAGTGATGGTATCAGCGACCGCTCCCCCAGCATTTTCGGTATTCGCGGTGTATGGAGCTCTGTTGACGTCACATTCATGATGAACGGTTTAGCTCAACGAACCGGTGTGGATATTCTGCGCAACCCGCGCCTTATCTTCAGCCCTGGTATGGACGAGCAGGTTACCTTTGCCGATGTAACGGAAATGTTCTTCCCGGAAACGTGGGATGCTTCCGAGATTTCCTCTTCCGGCGGCTATAATAATAACAATAATGATAACGGTAATGGTAATGGCACGTCCATCAGTGGTTCGTCCATTGCTACGGGTGCTATCCCCACAGACTTTGTGCGCTTTGGTATGGTAGACGATGCCATTGGCGGCTTTGGTACCATTTTGCAGGTGCACAGTGCAGAAATCTCTGAGAGCGGCCAGTACATTACCTTGGCGCTTACCACCACCACCAATGAGTTTGAGGGCTTCATCAACTGGGGTACGCCCATTAACTCCGCTATTTGGGACGGCTCCGGCAAGATTGAGTACTACGAGTTGACCCCGAACTACATTTTGCAACCCATGATTAAGCGTTATGTGGAGAACACCAAGATTACGCTTGTTCCCGGTTCTGTCATGGTGATGGGTGGCTTGAAGGAGGCTAAGCACGTGCGCTTTGAAGACAAGGTGCCCGTTATCGGCGATTTGCCGCTTGTGGGGCGTCTTTTCCGCTCCGAAGGCGAGAGCCGCATCCGCAAAGCTCTTATCTATTTTGTTAAGGTTGACGTAGTTGACCCGACCGGCCGCGATGTGCGAACCGGCGAACGCCCCTCTTCTGCAACAGATAACCTCTGAAATCTGTAATTTACATGAGACATAACGAAGACGATAAATACACACGCGAAGGTGATGAGAATTCTCAGGTAAGAAACATCATCAACCAGCTTAATAGCGATAAACCCTCTCGAGAAAAAAATAGAGAGGTTGTGACGCGTGATGACGGTACGAAGGTTGTGCGCGTTACCAGAAAACGCAAAGTTATGGTAAGCAATGCTGAAAAGCACAGACGCTCCCGCCGCAATGTGCTGTATACTGTGCTGGCCTGTTTCCTGTTTGTAGGTTTACTGGTGGCATTTGCAGCGTACCGTATGTCCGTTATTTGCTCGGAGTCTTACTTGGATGAAACCCGCCAGAAGATTGCAGCTGCTTGGGGCGCTTCTACCGTAGAGATTATAAACGCCAAGGTGGAGGGTATGAACCTGACGGCCGACCGTGTCATGGCCACGTTCCCCGAATCCTCAGTGCTGGAGCGTGTGGAGTTGACTCACCTGAGCGCTCCGCTTGATTTCTCCTCTCTCTTTACAGGTGAGTATCGTATTGATAACCTGAATGTAAAGAAGGCAGATGTGCGAGCCCGCGCGGGTGTGGAAAAACTGGCCATGCCGCAGTGGGGTACAGAGGAAGCCATTTGGAAGATTAAGAATGTAAACTGCGAGAAGTTTAACTTCTCTGTTGGCGAGCCCTCTACGTCTCCTGTCGTGATTCAGAATGCCGCTGCGCTGATGTATGCCACCACCGGTTCCGGCCACGTGCTGAACCTGAGCAAGGGTAAGCTGACCATCGCCGGTGTGGGTACGGAGTTGCGCGCCTCTCAGCGTTACGATTTCAACATGCTGGACGGCAAGATGTTCTTCACGGCCGTATCCATTGAAGACATCCGCATTAATTGCCAGGACCCCAACAGCGTGGTGCACGAGAAGGAAGCCTCCCGTGTGGACTACATCTCTTCTGCCTCTGTGCGCGAGTTGGTAACGGCTGATTTTGTGCTCTTAGGCCGCATTGCTGAGGGTGAGAGTATGTATGGCCCCTACGAGCTGGAGATTGACCGCTTGCCCTTCAACCTGATTACGCATGGTGTTTACAACAACATCTTCTATGCTCAGGTTTCTTCCTCCATGAACGAGAATACGCCGAATATTCAGATGTTCATTTCTCCGGAGGGTAAACCCGCTGTATTTGTCGGTAAGCTTCTGTTGACGGATATTCTCTTCCGCGATGCCGATTTGCAGGCCAAGAACGTCTTTATCTCTCACATTGTTAATGCTAATCACAACCGTAAATATCTTAAGCTTGCCTTTGGTCAGGCTTGGGTAGAGTTGTCTCAGCAAGACGACAGCCTTACGCTGACGATTCAGGAGGGTGCAATGAAAGAAACCGGCACGATGGATATCTCCATCTACGGTGCCATTACCGTAGGCCTTACTTCTGAAAACGGGCAGTGGAATGACCTCCCGCTCAGCGGTACCTTGTCCTACTCTCTGCCCCGCAAGGTGCTTAACAGTGAGTACAAGGGCGGTGTTATCGACCCCGTATTCGTGGCAGATCCCAAGGATGACCTTCGTTGCGTGCTCAACACGGAGCTCTCCGGCGTAGCTCTGTTGCCCAAGGATAACGCTCGCGAGCAGCACGAGGCTACTCAGGAGGTGCGCGCCACACTGCCCAAGCTTGAGGGTATGTATGATGTGGATGCTCTTCCGCAGATTCTCGACACGGAGAAGAAGAGCTACACGCAGCCCAAGGAAGATGAAAATGCCATCTTCCACCAAGGCGAAAAGAAGGAGCAAACGGATGATGAGTTCTTTGGCCGTAAGGATGAGAATGATATCTTCTCTCAGCCTTCCACCGTCCCCGCTGATCCTTCCATCAAGTTCTGATGTTGAGCACGAAGTTAATATCTCCTCATGGCTAAGTCATCCGAGTTGCGCAAGAAGTGGTGGACGGTTCCTGTAGGGCACCTTGTGTGGTTCTTTATCTCACTGGTGTGCTTCACTCTCAGGAAACGTGTGATTACCGAAGATACGGATGGCAAGCCCATGGGCTCGTTCCAGTGCATTATTGCACTTTGGCACAATAGAGTCTTTGTGCCTTGCTATGTGTACCGCTATGTGCTGAAAGGCAAAAAGGTGCAGATGAGCATGCTCACCAGTGCCAGTAAGGACGGTGCCTTGTTGGCCACGGTAGCGAAGGATTACGGCATGCGTGCTGTGCGTGGTTCCAGTCGTCGTCGTGGCGTTGCCGGTTTCTTGGATATGGTGCGCGAGCTGAAGGATGGTTGCAGCATGTGTGTGACCCCGGATGGCCCCAAAGGCCCGATATATAAGTGCCACCCCGGTGTTATCAAGCTCGCTTCCGTCAGTGGTTTGCCCATTGTTCCCGCCTGCATCAGCTATAGCTCCTATTGGCGTATTGGCAAGGCTTGGGATGGCTTTGTGATTCCTAAACCTTTCTCTCGTGCTATCATTCGCTTAGGGCAAGGTATTAGGGTGCCGCAGGAGCTTACGCCCGAGCTGCAGGATGAGTATTGCCTCAAGTTGGAGCAGGCTCTGGCTCATGGCACCCCTGATTTTGAGCCCATTACTCCAAGCCAACAATAATTCACGTCTATGTCGTCTCCTGTCATCATTAATGGTAAAGAAGTAGCCCAAAGCATACGCGAAGGGCTTGTAAAGGAAATAGCTGCGCTTAAGGAGCAGGGGATTACCCCCGGCTTAGCTGTGGTGCTTGTAGGTACCGATCCTGCCTCCCAGGTGTATGTGGGCTCCAAGGTGAAAGCATGCGAAGAGCTGGGTATCTATTCTCAAAAGTGGGAGCTGCCGACCGAAACAACACAGGAGGAGCTTGTGGAGCTGATTCACCGGCTGAATGCAGATGTCCGCATTCACGGTATTTTGGTGCAGAGCCCGCCCCCCAAGCATATTGACGAAGAGGCTGTCATTCTTAATATTGACCCCCGCAAGGATGTGGATGGTTTCCACCCCATCAATGTTGCTAAATTGGTGCTGGAGGATGAAGAAGGCTTTGTTCCCTGCACCCCCCAAGGCTGCATGGAGCTGCTTAAGGCATACAATATTGAAACGGCTGGCAAGCATGCCGTGGTTATCGGCCGTAGCATGATTGTGGGTAAGCCCATGGCAAATCTTCTTGTGAGCAAGAAGGCTAATGCCACTGTCACGATTGCACACTCCCGTACCAAGGATTTGCCTGCTCTTTGCCGCACTGCGGATATTATTGTGGCTGCGGTAGGGCGCCCCGAAATGGTAACTGCCGACTACGTGAAGGAAGGTGCCGTGGTGCTGGATGTTGGCATCAACCGCATTCCGGATGAAACGCGCCCGCGCGGTTATCGCATTGTGGGCGATGTGAACTATGAATCCGTCAAGGAAAAATGTGCCGCTATTACTCCGGTTCCCGGTGGTGTAGGCCCCATGACGATTGCTTTGCTTATGGCCAATACCGTTAAGGCGTGCCGTCAGCTTACGCGCTAAGATAATTCTTCAATTTCAAGGCGTCTCTTGCTGCTCTGTGTGTAGTGAGAGACGCTGTTTCTTTGACGCCATACAATGAAATCGGAGCTGACATGTTTTGAGCAGTACATACAAGGCAGTTTGAATCGCGCTAAAGGTGAGCTGGCTAAGCATCCGAGAACCCGGCGCTCAGCGCGTAGTGATGCGTTGGTCCTCCGCTTAGTAGACGCCTTTAGTAAACGCACTTGTCCCAAGGATATGTATCTTCTCTTAGCCGGTGAAGCTGCGGATGATTATGGTCATTCAGAGATTGTTAATGAAATTAATAGGCGCGACCGCACTCCCCGTAACTATTGGCAAGCGATTTCCCCGGAAATGCTGTGGGCCTGCGAGGATGCCTTGCCGGCACTGGAACCCGAGGCGTTTTGCTATGTTTTGCCTGCCTTTTTGCGCGTGATGATGGAGCGCCCTTATTATTTGGATGAGGATAAGGTGCTCTTTTATCTCTGCTACAAGCCGGAATCCGAAGGAGCCGAGCGCCTGGTTCCTCTCTCTGGTGCAGAACGCGACGTTGTGACCGATGCGCTGAACGAAATGCGCTGCTGGGCTGTATTTGTTGAAGAAGTAGACGTTGATTCTTTCATGTTGCCTTGGGAACATCAGCGCTACCTTTCCGAGGGCTCAGCTATGTCCCCTCGCCAATTTTGCGAGCTCCTGGCCCTCGAATATGCCCATAAGCATCATATTCTTGATAAATAAGCAAGCGCGATTTGTTGGACATTAACAATTCTTTAACCTATTATAAATATCTGCCCTTATGTACGAATCTTATACAGGACAATCGCTGCCATCTAAACAATATAGAGAGTTATTAGGTAGTGCTCTGTGTGTGTTTAATTCCAATAATTCCTTTAGCTCTGTTAAAGTTTTTAGTTGATAGCCCCTCAAATAGCAATTTGTGGGGTTCATTGATGTGAGCGCAGCGAACGGAATTCAAGAGCCCCGGCCAGTCAATTATGAAAATAAAAAAAGCCAAAATTAGTGCCATACTTCGTGGGAAAGGGCTCATTGCCGCCCTTCCCCACACCCCTTCCTGCTAGGGTGTTGGGCACCTTCGGAGACTTTTGGATTCTTA
>JAEIGA010003592.1_pt1 | contig 24226 bp, 14 predicted proteins | sample 9270691 | NCBI WGS metagenome assembly JAEIGA01 (sample SAMN17057246, study PRJNA624740) | gut metagenome | biome: biome; isolation source: fecal sample | host: Bos grunniens | place: China: Xizang | collected 2019 | reverse complement strand
CATTGAACGAGAAGCGTCCGGGCTTGTAGCCGCGTATCTTGGCCTCGGGGAGTTCGACAAAAAGGTTACGGATATCTGAGAAGACACCGGTATATGTCGCCGGGTTGGAGCGCGGAGTGCGTCCAAGCGGAGACTGATCAACATCGACAATCTTGTCTATGTGCTCAATGCCCTCAATAGAGGTATATGGCAATGGCTCGCGCAAGGCGCGGTAGAAATGCTTTGCAAGGATTGGTTGCAGGGTATCGTTGATAAGAGATGACTTGCCGCCACCCGACACACCTGTCACGCAGATGAGCTTGCCAAGAGGAAATTCGACATCGACATTCTTAAGATTGTTACCGCATGCGCCTGTAATCTTTATTACATTGCCGTTTCCCGGGCGACGCACTGCAGGTATCTCAATTTTCTCTTTTCCGTTAAGGTAGCGTGCGGTCATGGTATCGCCCTGCAGCATCTGTGCAGGTGTACCGGCAAAGACAACCTCACCACCCTTGCGGCCGGCTTTGGGGCCAAGGTCGATGATGTAGTCCGATGCAAGCATTATATCGCGGTCGTGTTCCACGACAATGACTGTATTTCCAATGTCACGCAATGATTTGAGTGAAGATATAAGCCTGTCGTTATCGCGAGGATGAAGACCGATACTTGGCTCATCGAGAATATAGAATACATTTACCAATTGGGAACCCACCTGTGTCGCAAGGCGTATGCGCTGCCCCTCGCCACCCGAGAGTGAAACAGAAGAGCGGTTGAGCGAGAGATATCCAAGACCCACATCAAGCAGGAAGCCGATGCGTGTCTTCACCTCCTTGACTATTTCACCTGCAATGGCGCGTTGCTTGTCGCTGAGCGAATTGTCGAGCTGTTCGAGCCACTCATTGAGGGCTGTAATGTCCATTGAGGCAAGCTCGGAGATATTCTTGCCTGCAAGGCGATAGTGAAGCGCCTCCTTGTTGAGGCGTGCACCGCCGCACTCGGGGCAGGTCTGCATCATGGAGAACTGCTCGGCCCAACGGAGTTCCTTGGCCGATACGCTTGTATCCTTCTGCAACTGTATATACTTGACAAGACCATCATAGGTCGATATGCTGTCATAGAACATTTCGTTGGAGTTGCTGAGCTTCAACGGAACGGGAGAACCGTAGAGGATTTCGTCGAGCGCCTCCTCGGGCAGTTCCTCGACGGGGGTCTTCAAATCGGCATCGTAGCGTGCAAGCACTGCCTCTATCTGCTGGAAGATTGACGAGCGGCGGTATTTGCCAAGTGGAGCCAAAGCACCGTCATAGACAGAGAGCGTGCGGTCGGGCACCACCTTGTCCACATCGACACTGCTCACCACTCCCAAGCCCTTACATTTGGGACAGAAGCCCTGGGGTGAGTTGAACGAGAAGTTATGCGGGTCGGGTTCCTTGTACGAGAGGCCTGTGACGGGGCACATGAGTCGCTTGCTGTAGTGGCGCACCTCGCCCGACGGCATCTCCATTATCATAACCAGCCCATCGCCCTGCGCCAGTGCAGCCGAAAGGCTTTGCTTGAGACGCTGGGTATCCTTGGCATCGACAACGAGTTTGTCAATGACAACCTCTATGTCGTGGTTCTTGTAGCGTTCGAGCATCATTCCGCGCGACATCTCGCACAGTTCGCCGTCTATACGCACATTGAGATAACCCTTGCGCATCATCTGCTCGAAGAGTTCCTTGTAGTGTCCCTTGCGGTTCTTCACGAGCGGAGCAAGAATATAGACACGCTTGCCGTCATAGGCACTGAGCAGGAGCTCGAGTATCTTCTCCTCGGTATATTTCACCATCTTCTCACCCGAGAGATAGGAATAGGCTTCGGCTGCACGGGAATAGAGCAGACGCAGATAATCATATATTTCGGTTGTTGTTCCAACGGTTGAACGGGGGTTCTTGTTGGTTGTCTTCTGTTCGATGGAAATAACGGGACTGAGGCCTGTTATCTTATCCACATCGGGGCGTTCAAGGCCGCCGAGAAAGTTACGGGCATAGGCCGAGAATGTCTCGAGATAGCGACGCTGTCCTTCGGCAAAGATTGTATCGAAGGCAAGCGACGACTTGCCGCTGCCGCTGAGACCGGTTATCACGGTGAGTGAGTCGTGCGGTATCTCAACATCTATGTTCTTGAGGTTATGCACCCTGGCACCATAGACCTCAATCTTTCCTTTTTCCTCTTTTTCCATCATCACACATTATTTCGACCCCTCGGAATATCCGCGCAACAGGTTTACATCTCTATTGATTTCATATTCAATGCCATCGGCACCCAGAGCTCTAATGACAACAAAATAGACTCCGTCTCTCACAGGACGCCCATTGTAAGTGCCATCCCAACCATATCCCTCGCGTCCCATCTCATCAATGCCCCAACGGTAGAGTTCCTGCCCCCAACGGTTGTATATCGCACCATGGAACTCTATAATGGACTTGACATTGAAGACATTGTAGTAGTCGTTAATGCCATCGCCATTGGGCGAGAATGCATTTGGAGCTTCAATCCCCGATTCGGCAAGGACGATGCTGAAAGGCGAACCATAATATTCGGCATCAAAAGGCCAGTAGACTTCACTGTCCTCGATGCTTGTATAGGTGATAGCGGGCATTACGGTTGTCAAGCCACTCTCGCGCAACTCTATCTGCGCTTCGTAATCGTGACGGACAAGATATGGCGTGGTCTCACCCTCCTTGAAGAAGTTCCATGTGCAGGTGAGCGAATAGCCGTCCACCTCGGGGGCGTTGGCATAGAACCTCACTGTAACGGGAGCCTCGCCCGAGTATTCATCACCAATGGATATATCGGTAAGATTTCCTTTTGAATCAATTACCAGAGCCGTCGGCTTGGGCGCTTGCGGTGCTTCATTTGCCACCTGTGCATTTACTGCCGAGAGACAAAAAAGCAACAATGACATGACAAGATATGCTTTTTTCATAATGTTCAATTTTATTGTATAACGCCGGAAAAGAAGGAATAGTGTATACCACCACCCCTAATGGCACTCCAAAAGGCAAAAATAATAAATCTGCATGAAAAATCACAAAGAAGCCACTTAATTTTCTATAATCGGGAGCGGCTTGCAAAAACCTGCAAACCTTTTCGCAAAACAATGGGATTTTTTACTTTTACATTATTATTTTTGGCAATAATTATGTATCTTCGCAAAAATTTGGTTTAAACTGCACAAAGAAGAGTGCCTACTACTTTGTTATTATGAAATTCAGCAAAAGAATCTTGTTTGTTCTGGCCATTGTCATGATGGCGATTACCGTAAACGCACAAAGCAACAACTATGTGAACCACACTGTTGCCAAAGGCGAGACTTTGTACTCTATTTCCAAGAGATACAATACAACGGTCGAGGAGGTTGTAAGGCTCAATCCCGGAAGCGAAAGGATACTCTCTATAGGGCAAAAGCTCATTATCCCACGCAACACGGCAAACAAGGTGAAAAGTGGCAAAACGCACCTGATTCAACCGGGCGAGACATTGTACAGGCTGAGCAAGATGTACAATGTCACAATCGAAGAGATTTGCGATGTCAACCCTGGCTTGAGCAAGAACAACTTCAGGGCCGGAGAAGAGATTATAATACCGACAAAGCAGGCTACCCAAAAACAGGAAGAGCAGAAAGCCGCTGTCAGTGTTGAACCAGAAACAGAAAAGGAACAGACTATAATAGGCACCCACAAGGTAAAGCGCAAGGACAACATTGAAAGCATTTGCGAGAAATACAACATTACCAAAGAAGAGCTGATTCGCGCAAACCCCATTCTCAAAGAGAAGAAGATGAAGCGCAAGATGGTGCTTAACATCCCGGCTCCTTCAACCGACAGCAAGAATGTCTATATAGAAGAGGAGACAATAGAGAAAGAAGAAGAGAAGGAAGTTGAAGAAAAGAAAGAAGAGCCAAAGCAGGAAGAAGAGGAAGCTACCAAGGAAGATGTGACAGGCGAGCAGGAAATTACCGGTGAGGAACAGGTTGCCGGCGAGCAGGAAGTTACAGACGAGGAACAGGTTGCTGGCGAAGAGGAAACCACCATTGAGGAGGAAGGTTTCGTTTATGAGGAAGAGAAGGCATTGAGCGAGGAAGAAATAATTGACAATTCATATGTCGAGATAGATATCGTAGAGATTGACGAGGACAAGCTGTACCCCGGTGCGTTCAATAAAGACAATGTGGTGAATGTTGCCTTCGTAATGTCGTTCTTGCTTGACAGACATGCTCCAAATGAGCAGGAGCGTCTGGTTGAGTATTACCAGGGATTCCTCATGGCTGTAGAGCAGTTGAAGCGCGAGGGTCACTCATTTGTGATAAACACATTCGATGCAGGACACAAGGATGCAAGCCTTGACAGTCTTTTGAGAAGCGGTGCGCTTGACGATGCTGAAATCATCATCGGTGCTACATATGCAAAACACAACAAGGAGTTGGCGAAATTTGCAAAAGACAACAGGAAACCGCTCATAATACCATTGGCTACCAAAAAGGACGAGGCTATTGACAATCCTATGGTATATATCGCCAATGGTATCCAGCAGTATATTCTTCCCGAAGTGAGCAAAGGCTTTGTAAGCACTTTCCAGAATGCAAAGGTGTTGTTTGTGGAGGATGAAAAGAGTGACAAGAAAGAATTTATAAAAATACTTACAGCCCAACTGGAGAAGAGCAAAATACCATACACCACACTTCCGCTCAAAACGCTGACAAACCCCAAAAAGATAATACCTGCGTTGTCAAAAGTCAAACAGAAGAAAAAGGAGTTGATCATAATACCTACATCTTCTTCGGCAGCAACGCTGAAATCTTTGTTGCCGGCGCTTTTGGAGGCTAAGAATACTGATTCTACAAAGATTGGCAAGTTCAAGCTGTTCGGATACCCAGAGTGGCAGATATATGCAAATGACACAAGAGAAATGCTGTATGAGGCAGACACACACATCTATGCAACATTCTACAGCCACTACTCTTTGCCAAGGGTTGCCAAGTTCCTCGAGGAGTACCTGCGTTGGTATAACACCCCTATCAAGAATGTCTATCCAAGATATAGCATGATGGGTTATGACACAGGTTACTTCTTCCTGCGTGCAGCAAGCCTTTACAAGAATGACATGCCCGAGAGAATCAACGAGACCCAATTCACGCCGGTACAGTCCGACTTCATGATGGAGAGAATCAGCGAGAGTGATGGCTTCATAAACAGCAGGTTCTTCTTCATACACTACTGCCCTGAATACCGTATCGAGAAAATCAATTTCATCAAAGAGAAAGCGAAATAATAGAATGATTTGAACCGGAACGGTGTGTTATACGATAATATGTAAGCATACCTTACAATGCTACATGCAGTCGTTAATTATTTGAATGAAAAAAAGGATATACATATTTGTTGCATTCATTCTGGCATTCTCTGCGAGTGGACACGCTCAGATTGAAGAACCAAGAAGCATTCTCGAAGTGGGTATTTCGGGTGGTCTGAACCTCAACAGGATGGAGTTCCAGCCATCTATCAGACAGGGGTTGCAACAAGGCTTGAACGGCGGTATCAATGTGCGCTACACCAGCGAGAAGTATTTCTCTATGATTTGTGCCGCGCAAATTGAAGTAAACTTTTCGCAACGCGGTATGATTGAGGATTTTGATGACGGAACAGAGAATACCTACAGCCGTGTGTCAAACTATATTGAAATCCCTTTCTTCGCACATGTTTCATGGGGAAAGGAGAAGCGGGGCCTGCAGTTTTTCCTGAACCTTGGCCCACAGCTGGGTTTCTTCCTGAATGAAAACGAGAAATACATCGGCGATTGGATGATTGAGGAGCGCCCGATAAGCATTCGCCCACTATATGGCAAGGCAACCCAGAACGAGTTCGACTATGGCATTGCAGGAGGTCTCGGTCTGGAACTAAAGACCAAGATAGGAAATTTCTTTATTGAAGGACGATACTATTATGGCCTTGCCGATATATTCAGGAATTCCAAGACAGATGATTTCGGCCGCTCGGCAAACACCACCATCACCGCAAGACTGGGATATTCAATAGCAATATTCAACAAGGATTTTAAATAAAAAAGTTTCTTGGTATACAAAATGAGAACAGGCTGCCTAGGGCAGCCTGTTCCTTTGTATTATATTGATTAACGGTTCTTGTACATATCGTCATAATACTTCTCGTACTCGCCACTGGTGATGTTGTCCATCCACTCCTGGTTGTCGAGATACCAGCGCACGGTCTTCTCAATACCCTCTTCGAACTGCAGGCTTGGCTCCCAACCGAGTTCCTTCTGCAACTTGGTTGAATCGATGGCATAGCGCATATCGTGACCGGCACGGTCGGTAACATATGTTATGAGGTCGAGCGATGCGCCCTCGGGGTTACCAAGCAGACGGTCAACGGTCTTGATGATTACCTTGATGATATCAATGTTCTTCCACTCGTTGAAACCACCGATATTGTAGGTGTCGGCAGTGGTTCCGTTGTGGAAAATGACATCGATTGCACGGGCATGATCCACGACATAGAGCCAGTCGCGCACATTCTCGCCCTTGCCATACACCGGCAGTGGCTTGCGCTGACGGATGTTGTTGATGAAGAGCGGTATCAATTTCTCGGGGAACTGATAAGGACCATAGTTGTTTGAGCAGTTGGTAACGATTGTGGGCATGCCGTAGGTGTCATGGAATGCACGCACAAAGTGGTCGCTGCTGGCCTTTGATGCCGAATATGGGCTGTGTGGGTTATACTTTGTCGTCTCGTAGAAGAAATCATCGCCATAGGCAAGATGGTGTTCACCCGAAGAGGCTGTGGTGGTGAACGGCGGTTCAATACCCTCGGGGTGATTCATCTCCAGCGCTCCATATACCTCATCAGTCGAAATGTGATAGAAGCGCTTGCCCTCGTACTTCTCGGGCAGTGACTCCCAGTAGAGCTTTGCGGCCTGGAGCAACGAGAGGGTTCCCATTACATTGGTGCGTGCAAAGGTGAAGGGATCCTTGATTGAGCGGTCGACATGGCTCTCGGCAGCAAGGTGTATGATGCCATCGACATTGTGATCGACCATGAGCTTGTACATTGCATCAAAATCACAGATATCGGCCTTGAAGAAGGTGTAATTGGGTTTATCTTCAATATCCTTGAGATTGGCAAGGTTGCCGGCATATGTGAGCTTATCGACATTGATTATATGGTAATCGGGGTATTTGTTCACAAAGAGGCGTACTACATGACTACCGATAAAACCGGCACCGCCTGTTACTATTATGCTGCGCTTCATTTCCTTATTGTATATTATTTATTGTTTGTTTGCTTTCAATCTCTTTATGCAATATTCCATTGACTCTCTCCAGTGCGGGATGTCGATGTCAAATGTGGCCTTGATTTTGGTCTTGTCAAGCACCGAATATGGCGGACGGGTAACCGGTGAGGGGAACTCACTGCTGTGACATGGGTTGATGCGGCAGTTAGTGTGACCTGCTGCGGCAGCTATCTCAACTGCGAAGTCGTACCATGAGCAGACACCTTCATTTGAAAAATGGTATATGCCTTCATTGCCCGGGTAGACGCCGGCTTCAATGATCGAAAAGATTGCCAAGGCAAGGTCGCCGGCATATGTAGGTGTGCCCACCTGGTCAAAGACAACATTGAGTTGTTCTCTCTCGGCTGTAAGACGGAGCATGGTCTTGAGGAAGTTGTTGCCGAACTCGCTGTAGAGCCATGCGGTACGGAAGATGAGTGCCTTGCAGCCGCTCTCCTCTATCGCCTGTTCGCCATGGAGTTTGGTGAGACCATAGACGCCAAGAGGATTCAGTGGCATCTCCTCAGTGCGAGGGGTGTTGCCCTCACTGCCGAATACATAGTCGGTAGAGACATGGAACAGCGTGCCGCCAACCTCTTTCATTGCACGGGCAAGGTTACCTACTGCTGTTGCATTTATAAGTTCTGCTGTTTCCTGGTCAGTCTCAGCCTTGTCGACATTTGTATATGCGGCACAATTGATGATTGCATCTATCGAATAGTGCTTTGCGACATACATCACGGCATCGGCATTGGTGATGTCGAGTTCTGCGACATCGGTAAATATATAGTTGTTGGGGGATACTGCACCAAGGCGACGCATCTCGTTACCCAACTGTCCGTTTGCTCCTGTTACAAGTATGTTCATCGTATGTTTGCATTAATAGAGTTTTTCATTATAGTCAAAGAGGTAGTCGGCATCGGCAATATTCTTGCTGAGCTTGTCTTTCTCGGAGAGGATTACCTTATCGGCAGGAATTCTCCAATCGATTGCAAGCTGCGGATCGTTCCAAGCAACAGAGCCTTCGCTCTCCTTGTTGTAGAAATTGTCACACTTGTACTGGAACACAGCCTCGGGGGTGAGAACGGCAAAGCCATGGGCGAAGCCACGGGGCACGAAGAACTGGCGGTGGTTATCCTCGGAAAGTTCCACTGCCACATATTTGCCGAATGTGGGTGAGCCTTTGCGTATGTCCACCGCAACATCAAGCACCGCGCCCTTGATGCAACGCACGAGCTTGCTCTGGCAATAAGGTGGTTTCTGGAAATGGAGACCACGCAAAACGCCGTATGATGATTTGGACTGGTTGTCCTGGACGAATGTGGTGCGGCACACCTTTTCCTCGAACTCACGCTGCGAGAATGACTCGTAGAAGTAGCCGCGGTCGTCCTTGAATATGCGTGGTTCAATGATTACCACGCCGTCTATCTCTGTCTTTATTACTTCCATTGCTATCAATCGATGTTCGCTCCAAAGTTCTCAACCTCGCTGATCACTTTAAGGAGATATTGTCCATACTGGTTCTTTATCATTGGCTGGGCTATCTCGCGCAGCTTGTCGGCAGTTATCCAGCCTTTGCGGTATGCGATACCTTCGAGGCAGGCAATCTTCAATCCCTGACGCTTTTCAATAACCTCGACAAAGATTGATGCCTCGGCAAGTGAATCGTGTGTACCTGTATCGAGCCATGCGAAACCGCGCTGCAAGGTCTGCACCTTGAGCTCGCCATCACTGAGGAAATGCTGGTTGACAGTTGTAATCTCCAGCTCGCCACGAGCCGATGGCTTGATGTTCTTTGCAACCTCGACAACTTTATTGGGATAGAAATAGAGACCTACCACAGCATAGTTTGACTTGGGGGTGGCAGGTTTTTCCTCTATTGAGAGACAGTTGCCCTCCTTGTCAAATTCGGCAACGCCATAGCGCTCGGGATCATTCACCCAATAACCGAAGACTGTAGCCTTGCTATTCTCCTCGGCATTGCGCACGGCTTCCTTTAGCATTCTGGTAAAGTCGGCTCCGTGGAAGATGTTGTCACCAAGGACAAGGCACACAGAATCGTTGCCGATAAACTCCTCGCCGATGATGAATGCTTGGGCAAGACCGTCGGGAGAGGGCTGCTCGGCATACTCGAAGCGTACACCGTAGTCGCTACCGTCACCAAGCAGACGCTTGAATCCCGGCAAGTCCTGGGGAGTCGAGATTATAAGTATCTCCCTGATACCGGCAAGCATCAGCACCGATATGGGGTAATAGATCATGGGTTTGTCATAAATGGGAAGCATCTGTTTGCTCACTCCTTTGGTTATGGGGTAAAGACGGGTACCCGAACCTCCTGCCAAAACAATTCCTTTCATAATGTTTTATTTATGTATTCCATTATGCCACCAGACAAGTGCCGTGGCTCTTGATCATCTACAATGTTTCTTTACATTCATATATATAATCAGGCCATGTACAAGCGCAAAGAGAAGCGACAATGATAATGCAATGCCGCATACATATAGCAGCGAGACCGGTTCAAGACCGGGCAACATGACCTGTAACAGTCCAACCAAATGCGGATATACAATGATGGCAACAACTGCCGCACCACTCCATACCACTAAATCGAGGAGCAAAGCAAAAAGGCAATATATCCCCGATATCTGTTTTACCGAATACCCTATCGTATAGAGATTCGAAATCTTTTCCTTGTTCTTTTCAATCAACAACAAAATGCTTATTACAAGCAACACAAATGCAAGAATTGAGAATACGGCACCGACTCCTATTATAATATAGAGCAGTCCATAGACAAAATTCTGCAATTTCACACTCATGGCGTCACCCTCGACAAGATACCCCTTTTCTTCGAGGAAAGCGAAGGTTGACTCATCAAAATCACTCGACTTGGTACTTAGAATAAGGCGGGAGGGCGAGTCGTCGCTACCCGGCATATATTTTTGGTTAGCCTCGTTAATGAAGTCCCAGGGTACAAGTATTGTATTGAATTTATCAGTAAGTCCACACACGACAGCATTGTGTCTTATGTTGCCCTCTTCTGTACTGAATATCAGTTCAAGTTTCAGATTACCGACCAGTTCATTGCTGAGCTGTGGAAATCCATTCGGTATTGCAAATCCGAAGTTATAAAGATTGAGATAATTATTTGGCAATATGACCGGTACCACATCACCTAATTTTGCGCTCCAAGGCATTGCCTGCCCCTGGATAGGCTTGTAATTTCCAATAACGAACTCATCAGGGATACCCTCGAGGAAAAGACTGCTGCTCATTCCCTGAAATCTCGCATACACCTCAAAACGGGCCGGAATAAACTTGCCGACTGATGATACTGAAGGCAAGGACTCCAGTTCACGGATCTCTTCATCACTGAATGTCGGATGAATACCCAACAAGCTTGCGACAGCGATGTCGGCAGGGAGTTTCTTGTTGATGACTATGACATCTGATGAGAATTGGTTCTTCCCGGCCAGAGCACTGAAATCGCGATAAGCCTCAACGCCAAGCAACACAATGACACCTCCCAGCAAATTAACTGCAAGGAAGACCAGGGTCTGCAGGATGCTGACATTCTGTCTCAACAACTTATACAACAATTTCATAGCAGCCTATTTACAAATTAAATATCACATCGTAATCGTATGGGAGTCTATAACCTATTGAGGTCACAATCACACCCAACCCATCCTTCTGTTGCCTTTCACGCAGCATGCGCGACATCTCGACGGCATTCACCTCATCAAGGTGACTTATAGGCTCATCGAGCAATATGAAGTCACACGGCTGAGCCAATGCCCTGACAAAGGCAACTCTCTGTTGCTGGCCAAGAGACAAGGTCGCACATGGACGGTCAATGTGACCTGCAAGCCCGAGCCTTGAGAGCATCTCACGCACCTCACTCACAGAGCAGCAGTTTGTCAACTGACTTTTGAGCATCACATTCTCTACAGCTGTAAGTTCCGGGAAAAGTCTATAATCCTGAAACATTACCGCAATGGATTCCCTGCGCAAGCCAACAAAGAAAGAGCCGGAGTTCTCCCCACCCCGCAGTGTCCTTGTGCCGAAGGTTATTGCTCCTGCATAATCGTTGCGCAAGCCGCAAAGAAAAGCGCACAAAGAGCTTTTTCCTCTTCCCGAACTTGCCTCAACAAGATATGAAAAACCTTTGCGGAACTCTACATTTGAACAAAAGACCTCCGACGGTGCACCACCTTGTGGCGCACCGGCAAAGGCCTTCAGATTCAAATTATCGAGAATAATACGGTCTATCATAACAAATGGTCAAAGTTCCTTATCTGCTCATTGATACCTGCTGACCTATACTTATAGCCTTGTTGAGAATTGCCTTCAAGGAATTTGTATTGCCGTCATTCAGTTCCAATGAAACATCCAACTTAAAGAATTCAAAACCTACAGTCAGTTTTTTAATCATTCCAAGTACATCAAGCAAAATCTTGTCTCCGTCACTCTCGGTTGAACGACGAAGAGGTCTGTTTGACAGAATCTCACGGATTGGAGTCGGATCGACAAGCAAGCCATTTTCCATTGATGCAAAAACCTTGTTCTGGAAGATGTTCTTTTTCAATGGTCTGAACTCTTCCGTGTCGTAGCACAATATATCATACAGATTCTCGGGCATGATCATTATTGCACCATCCCTGTACATCAAATAATAATCATAGCCATCGCTTTCGTACTCATACTCATAGGTATAGCGGTTATAGACCTGTCTTTTGTTCACATTCAATGCATATACATCCTTGTCAACTTCTTTCAGATTGTACATATCGTCAAAGAATTCCGTCAAGACCTCAAATACAGAATAGTCCCTACAATCAAGTGCAACCATAAACTGCAGATTGCGTCTATCCTCCATGTTATAACCGTTAATCCACGCAGCAAATGTCAGGTCGCCATTGATTTCCCTCAACAAAGCATTTACTTCATTAATTTCCTCACGGGACAAATCCTTCATTTTGGCAACCGGAGTTATATCGATATGCCTCAGTTCAACAGCACTGCTCAAGACAGCAAAACTGTTCTGTGGAACATACTCGAAATGACGCTTGGTAGATTTCTTCAAGAATTTATTGAAAGCGGCTGTGTATGCATCCGGGATATTTGAATTGGCCACAAAATCAATTGAGCCCTTTGCAAAATCCAAAGATGCGAACAAGGCATAATCGGACATCAGTGTTTCAGCAAACACCTTGTATTCATACATGCCCGAGTTATTCATCAATACATTTATTATAGGCAGAAGGTTTACAGCGACCTCAAAATCCTTATCCTCTTTGAACAACTGTTCATATTTAATGCTCTTGACAGCCATTGCCTCGGGAGCGAGATTCAAGTAATCAGTGACTCTTGCACGATACTCATCGACAGCAATGACAATCCTGTCCGCATCGTATGCAATTTCTACCCTGTAATCACCCGTATTGACATATGTCATGTTATTTTTCTTTTCATTCAGGGGCATTGCTCCCAGGAATGTCGAGAGTGTCTTTTCCAATGCCTTGACATCACTGACTGCCATTGTCAACATAGCACGCGAGGGGGTCACACCTTCTCTGAAATCGACATTGGTGATTGCTAAATACACCGGAGACTTCACATTGATACCGGAGTTGTTTGGATTGTCATATATACTCCTCAACAATGGTCTGATATTCTCAGGCACCTCGGCAATTTCTCTCTCGAGCAGTTCTTTTGCAACCTTATGCTTAAGGATATCGGACTTATCGAGCAGATTGCCCAGATCCAGCTTAATGATAGCATAGGCATCAGAAGGCAACACATCGAGATATGCTTTTTTTGCTGCTATACCCCGGTTGGCAAGAGAACCGCTCTCCGATTGCTCGGAGGCGGTTGTTGCATTATTCTTTTCACTCTTGTTGCCACCGGAACATGCGGCCATGATGACCGCACATGCCAGAGCAATAAAAGGTAATAAAAATCTCTCTTTCATCATCTATAATCTTTCACAGTTTCCTGTTACTCCTTTATCAATTCAAACTCGGCACCGGAAGCGAAGTCCTGACCATTCTGAGAGCTTGTTGCCGTGAAGCGCACGAAACGGGCATTTACCGGAGCTGCGAAAAGCACAGTCTGCTTGTCTGCGCTGTAAGGGAGTTCACCCTCGGTAACAAGTGACCAGTTCTTGCCATCGAGGCTCACCTCGATCTTGTAGCCCTTCACATTACCATTGTTGCCACCATCCTGGCGAGGCATGTACTTGAAGCCCTTGATTGTAACCTCCTCGTTTGCATCGAAGTCAATCCAGTGAGGATAGTTTGCAACAGTCACAGAGTACATTGTGTGCCATATTGTCGATGGGTCACCATCAAGCATCTTCTCGGCACCCGAACCCGGCTCAAGGCTTGAGCAGAACGCAACTGTAACAGGAATTGATGTGATTGCCTCATAAACATATGTTGCTGCGAGTTTTGGAGTCTCCTTCTCCCATACGGTGATTGTACCACCCTTGCTCATGTCGACAGGAGTTGTATAAAGTGTCTCCTCACCATCCTCGCCAATTCTGTAGTAGATTTCGGCACCGTCCTTGGCGCAAGACATTGTCACTGTACCGCGCATGTCACGCTTGAGCACAACAGGAATGACACCCGATGATGCCACATTTGCAAGCTGCTCGTAGTTGTCACCAGCCTTTACAGGACGCATGATGAAACCGACAGTGTTCTCGCCAGACTTGACAAGGTCATGCTCGAGCGGACCACCCTGGCCACAGCTGTTACCACCAAGACCATTTACCTTCGCGTCAAGGTGCAACCATGTACCCGATGATGCAGGCAACTGATAAGGATGGGCAGCCTCGGTGAGTTCAACATCGTTCCAAGGCAATGCTGCTGTTGAAAGAGCACCTGTAGACACGAATACCACGCCATTACCGTTCTCTTTTGTCAATGCAGCCCAACGAACCTCCTCGCGGTTAGCCATATCCTGTGGCTTGGGGAAGTGAACGAACTGGTCGGCAACAGTGCTCTTGTACTGCTGGATGAACGCACCTGTACGACGGTCGTTGTAGTTGTTCCATGGGCCACGGCCATAGTATGTATACTGGTTGAGACTCTTTGGCAACTGCAACAGATAACCAATGCGTGCAAGCGCAACAGCAGCGTCACTACCGGTTACTGAACTGTTGAGCTCAACCGAACCATCGGGATAGATTGTCCAGATTCTGTTAGAGATAAAGTGGAATTCGCTCTCGCCGAACTCGCGTGCATCGCTTCTGAGAGTGAAGCTGTTGTCCTCGTTCTTGATGCGACGACCGGGGTGCTTGGCCTGTGAACGCACAATGTACTGGAGCACGATTGTACCGTCGTCATTCTTCTGTGACACAAATGATGTAACCTTGTCCTCAAGGTTGTACAAGCCAAGAGCAAACCAGCGGTTCCAAGCCCAGATGTCATTGTCAACAGGAGCACGATAACCACTGAGTGTCATTGAATTGCCCTTCTCGAACACAGTCTCGTTACCATAGACAACACTCTCAAAGACACCGGTATTGTTGTTGAACACGATAGTGAAACCGTTGCCGGCAATTGTTGTTGTGGCATTTTCCTTGTCCTCGGTCATAGTTACATCGATATTGCTCTTTGCAACATCGGCAAGCAACGCAGCCTTGGCTGCATCCTGGAGCTTCAGCTGCTCCTCCATCTGTGCATATCCCCTCTTTGCCCATGGCATATCCTTCTTGAGCAAGAACTGGACCTTTACAAAATACTCCTTGTCCTCGGCAAAATTAGCTTTGTTGAACTTGAGCTTGAATGTCTTTGCTGTGCGTGGAGCAATATTCATGTCAGGCATATAGTAAGAATCAACCTTCTTACCATTCTCCCAAAGAGTAACCTTTACATTGAGGTCGGACAGGCTGTTGAAATAACGCTTGTTGAAGATCTCGATCTCACCGTTATCAAGCATCTTGACACCGACATTCTGATATACCTTCTTCACCTCATAATAAATTGGTTTTGGAGAGTGGTCGGGGAACATCACACCGTTCATACAGAAAGTGTGGTCATTCGGACGGTCACCGAAGTCACCACCATAAGCCATATACCTGTCACCGGTCTTGGCATCGACATTCCAGAATGCCTGGTCGGTCCAGTCCCAGATTGCAGCACCGATAAAGAAGTTTGTACTCTCGATAGCCTCCCAATAGTCGATGAGGTTACCACCGGCATTACCCATTGAGTGAGCATACTCGGAGATGTGGAAAGGATATACGATATTCATGTTACCCTTGACAGCCTCGCGCGTCCAACCGATTGATGGATACTGGTTAGAACCCATGTCAACAATATAGTTGTTACGCTCATACTGTACAGGACGCGATGCATCAAAAGCCTTCAAAGCCTCGTAAGCCTTCACGAAATTGTCACCGGGGCCGGCCTCGTTACCGAGCGACCAGATGCAGACTGACGGACTGTTGATTGTAGCGTGCGCCATCTCCATTACGCGTGCAACATGCGCATTGGTAAATTCAGGAACATGAGAAAGCGACTCCTTGCCATAGTAATACTCGTGGCTCTCGATGTTTGCCTCGTCCTCCAAGTAGATACCGTACTTGTCGCAGAGATAGTACCAGTATGGAGCATCGGGATAGTGTGCATTGCGGACATGGTTGATGTTACCCTGGAGCATGAGCATCACCTCCTTCTCCATCTGTTCGCGTGTAAGTGCGTGACCTCTCTCAAGGCTGTTCTCATGACGGTTGACACCCTTCATCTTGATGGGCTTGCCATTGAGGTAGTAGTAGCGGCCAGCCAAGCCGAACTCATCGTCGGCAGCCTCTGTATCACGGATTTCGACCTCGCGGAATCCCATATATGTTGAAGCAATCTCAAGCACTCTGCCCTTCTTGTCAAGCAAAGAGACAACCAATGTATAACGGTTAGGAGACTCGGCACTCCACTTTGCAGGATTTGCAACAGGCAAGTCAAGTTTCAGAGTCTTTGTAGCACCTGCAAGCAACTTGTCAAGCGACACGACTGCCGAAGCACCTTCTATTTTCTCATTATCATCGCTGTAAAGCGCATTCTTATAGAGCTGAACCTTTACCTGATACTTCTTGGCCTTCTTCGAAGTGAGGTTACGAACATCTACCTCAATGTTTGCCACAGCACTCTTGTACAGCTCGTCAAGTTCTGTGCGGACACGGATATCACGCAACTCAACAGGGTTTGTAGAGGTCAAAGAAACTGTACGGAAGATACCGGGGAGGCGGAACATATCCTGCGCCTCAAGGAAAGAAGCGTCACTGTTGCGGTAAACCTCGACAGCGACAACATTCTCGCCCTTGACAAGATACTTTGTGATATTGAACGCGGCAAGGTTGCGTGAGTTCTTTGAGAAGCCCACATACTTGCCGTTTATCCAAAGATAGAAGAAAGAGTCAACGCCATCGAAGTTGATATACACCTCGCGGCCCTTCCAGTCCTGAGGAACAGTGAAAGTGCGGCGATATGAGCCCACCTCGTTACGGAACTTGAATGTAGTATGGTGCTGGGCAGGTTCACGCATCACACCACCCTTCCAGTCACCCACTGCAACCTGATGCTTGAAGATTACAGGCTGGTTCACATAGATGGGAGTACCATACTTCTGTGAGCCGTCCGGCTGCAATCCATAGACATTCCAGTTCATCGGCACCTGAACATTGTCCCATGCTGATACATCGTAATCGGGTTTGAAGAAATCCACAGGGCGCTCCCAGGGATTGGCAACCCAGTTAAAACTCCAGGTACCGTCGAGCGACATGTAGTACTTGCTGTTCTCGGGCAAGACTTTTCGTGCAGCTTCCTCGCTGTCAAAAGTAAAGAACCAAGCCTTTGGCTGCTCTTTATTCAGAGCAAGCTCCTCGGGAGATTCCCACTCGACAAGACCGGGCTCCTGTCCTTTCACATAGCCATAACCACGAGGCGCTTCAACATCACCGTATGCAAAGCCTTTAAGGTTTTGGGCTGTAGCAGTCAACGACAGAGCAAATGCCGCCATAACCGCCATAACAAATTGTTTTTTCATAAAATAGTTATTTGAAGTTAGTAGTATTATAATATAACCGGCGCACACGCGCACAAAACTTTTGTAAAGTTAACACATATTTTGCAAAGTAAAAAATAAAGGCGCATAAGTTTTCAACAAAAACCAAAGCGCAGCAACAACCACAAGACCGCAAAACGAATCCATACAGAAACGGCACGGTAATTATTATTTACAACAGGTCTTTTAAAGGCAAAAGTCCCCAAACAGGCAAGCCCGCACCCGGGCAAACAGCCGAGAACAACCATGAGCCATCAATATATATAAAAAAATGAGGCTTGCTATGCAAGCCTCATTTTCAGTCATCAAAGCCCTAATTAGTTCTTAGCAGCCTCGAGAGAAGCCTTACGGAAAGCCTTCATAGCCTTCTCGAGCTCCAAAGACGCCTTACGTGCGCGTGTACCAGCTGCCTTGTTACCCTTCTCAGCCTGAGCTGCTGCATCAGCTGCAAACGCAGCATAAGTCTCCTCAATTTTTGCGATAAGTTCTTTCATAATACTTTCAGTTATTAAAGTTAACGATGCACAAAGATAACAAAAAACGGAATAACAAGGCATAAATATGTTTTTTTTTCCTTTTTTTCTTTAAAAAAGTTGATTTTTCAGGAATTACCCGCCCCAGAAAGGCCTAAAACGGCTTCTCAAGAACCGAACAAGTTGATAAAAAACGCCCCGACACACATATATAAAGGTAAACAAGACAGCAGATACCCGGTTCATCGGTGGGCATGACAGAAAAAAACAGCGAAAAACAACAAGAGTGCAGAACCCCTCAAGCCATATAACAGGTACAAAGATACAATATAGTAAAATTTATTTACACAAAACACAACAAACCGACAGATTTAAAAAATTCACATCAAGAAACTCCACTATCACAAAGAGAGAGAGCATACAACACGAATTAGAAGTGTGTGCATTTTCACAACATTTTCCATTACAAATTCAAAGGATTTCTAAATATATTATGTATTTTTGCATAAATTTTGCCCATCGGTAGACAGAACCGGTGTTTACAGAAACAACGCGACATGAAAGCAGAAAACAGCAAATCAAAGAAAAAAAGCCATTTGGGCAATCTGAGCATAAGCGTCAGCGAACTTTTGCGCGCAATGCTATCCAAGTGGTACCTGTTTGTCATATGCCTCGCCATCATGGTCGGGCGCACACTATACAAAACTGCAAGAATAGAGCCTATCTACACACGCAGCACACAGATACTCATCAAATCGAGCAAGAAAGGCAACAGTATCGACGAACAAATGGAGACCTTTGCAAACATGGGATTCCGTTCATCTACCAATGCCTATAACGAGATATATGTATTCAGAGCACCCGAGACAACAATCGAGACCGCACGCAGACTCAAGTTGAATGTAGAGTACAGCAAAAACGGGAAATACCACCCCATCACCCTTTATGGCAGGACTGTACCCGTATTTGTGGAATTCTGCGACATCAACGAGGATGAAAGAGCCGGATTCAGCATAGAGGTAAACCCCGACAGCACTTTCACACTGTCCAACTTCAACGGAAAGACAATTGCCAACCAACGCACCGTGAAAGGAAAGCTCACCAGCGCCGCACAGACATTCGTCGCCACACCGGTCGGCACCGTAGCACTCAGCTACAACGCAGCATATACAATAAGGAAACAGGAAGCGTATACCGTAAGGCGCATAGGACTCGGCGAAGCGGCCGGAAAGTACATAGGCAAGCTAAACTATAACCTTGACGATGAAGACAAGAACCGCATTACAATCACCATCAACGACAACTCAATAGAGCGCGCCGACGACATCCTAAGAACCGTTGTCGATGTCTACAATGAGAACTGGATAAAAGACAAGAACAAGGCTGCACGCGAGACAAAGAAATTCATTGAAACAAGACTAGGATATGTAAGCGATGAGCTCGACAAGATTGAGAGCAATGTATCGGCCTTCAAGAGCAACAACCTGCTGCCGGACCTCGAATCCCAGTCCGAGAGACAATTGACAAGGGAAAGAGAACTCGAAAAACAGCGTTCCAACATTCAGAAAGAACTTGAAAAGAGTGAGTTTTTCCTCAAGACCATAAAGAAAGATTCAAAGAAGCATTTGCTTTTGCCTTGGAATCCAGGTATAAACAACGCAAACATAAGCGCACAGATAAGCGAATTCAACAGCACAATGCTGGAACGAAACAGTCTTGCCAGCAAGAGCAGCGAGGACAACCCCGCCGTCAAGGATATGGATCTCGTGCTGTCTTCAATGCGCAGTGCACTCATATCATCAGTAAACACCCACATAAAGAGCTGCAAGACAAAATCGGAGTCAATCAACAAGGAATGGAAGACTTTGCAGAGCGAAATAGCAAAGAACCCCAAGCACACCACTTTCCTTGCAAGCGCCGAACGCGAACAAAGCGTAAAGGAGAACATATATCTGTTCCTCTTGCAGAAGAGAGAAGAAAACCAGCTATCCCAGGAATTCACCGCAAGCAAGATAAGGATTCTTGCTCCACCATCGGGCAGTTACGAACCCACCGCACCCAAAAAGACAAGATCACTGATTTTCTCCATACTGATTGGATTGGCAATACCTGCCATTCTCGTCTGCATCATAGAGGTATCAAACACCAGAATCAGAGGACGCAAAGACCTCGACTGTCTCACAACACCTGTCATTGGAGAAATTCCCCAAAATGACAAAAAACGCGCACGCCGATTGAGGAGATTGCTCAGCAGATTCAAATTCTTCAGCAAGAAGAAAGATTACAAAGCGGCACGCGTTGTCAAAGAAGGCTCCCGCAACGCCATCAACGAGGCTTTCCGCGTACTGAGAACGAATATAGAGTTCATCACTCGCGACAACGGGCAGAATGTAATAATATTCACATCATTCAACCCCGGAAGTGGAAAGACCTTCTGCATATTGAATACAGCCATAAGTTTCGCTCTGCGAGGCGAGAAAATATTGTTGATTGACGGAGACATGCGCCACGCATCATTGTCCGAGCACGCCAGCAGCAACGAAACAGGTCTAAGCAACTACCTTGCAAAGGAGGCACATTCACTCGAAGAAATCATCGTTGCCGACGAGACACACCCGAATTTGCACATAATACCGACCGGAACAATACCACCGAACCCCACAGAGCTGCTTGAATCGGGCCGTTTGCAACAATTGATCGAAGAGGCCAACAACAAAGAGTATAAATACATATTCATCGACTGTCCACCAATCGACATTGTTGCCGACACGCATATCATAGAACAATATGCAACAAACAGCCTGTTCCTTGTGCGTTGCGGTCTGCTACAGCGTTCAATGCTTGGAGAGATTGAGAATCTGTACACCGAGAACAAGTTGAAGAGAATGTCGGTAATACTGAACGGCATCGACATGAAAGCCGGCAAGTATGGATACAAATACGGCTACAACGACGGAGGAAAATATTCCTATGGTCCAAAGAAAAGGAAAAAGAAGTAATTTAAAACAAGTAAAGTGAGGGCATTTGTCCTCACTTTACTTGTTTTTGGCAATAATATAAATGCCCCAAAAGGGCTAAAAGAGCTTTAAGGCCATTCTGTTGCCTGAGAGCAGAGCCCCCATCTCGGCAACACTATAAGGATTAGGCCAAAAGGTAATTTTACAAAATAGGAAACAAAAAAGGCGAATGTTTTCACATTCGCCTTATGGGTGGGTAAGCTACCTACATCGCGCCGCTACGACCTACTACCTTTGCTGCGGTCAAGCCCTGGAGGATTTGCAAGGAGCTGGCCGTATAGGACTTACCCATATACCTGTTTTATTTCAATATCAAAACCAAAAACACTCGCTTGTGTCTTGTTTCATTCATGGAACAAAGGTTGCGCTAACGAGTAAAACACAAAACTTGTTTTAGCGTTTTGCAACGAGCGAAGCCAATGTTCGCCACTTTTACATTGGCAAAGGTAGTGCTTTTTTTTCATTTATCAAAACACAATGATAAAATAATTTCGGCACACTGCCATTTTGTGCACATAAAAGAGACATATATAATAACAAAAACACATTTATATCGAACAATTGATAGCACATTAACAGCATTATTAGAAAAAATGTTGCACTTTTATTATAAGGTGTAATGTTTTTTTTGTACCTTCGCGAATTCCCAAAAATCACTTGCACCACCAAGCAAGTGTGAAACATCGTCCACAGACAGACAAGAGACTTAAACAAATTATATTTATTAACCAAAAATTTATCTTATGAAAAAATTTTTACTTTCAATTTTCTGCCTGTTCAGCTTTATAAGCTTTGCAACAGCAGAGGAGGTGACTGTAACATTCTCACAAAAAGGCTACGCAAACGCTGAAGAAGTTGCAAGCGTAGTTATTGACGAGAATATTACAGTAACATTTGACAAGGGCACAAACAGCAACACGCCCAAGTACTACAACACAGGTTCCGCACTGCGTATTTACGGAGGTGGCACAATGACTATCTCTGCGACCAACGGTGCTACAATCAACTCGGTTTCAATGACAACCGGCAGTGGAGAGTATGTTGTAAATGCAGCGAGCACAGTTACCAGCGGAACACTTGCTATCAACGGCACAAATGCAACAATCAACAATATTGATGCAAGTGAAGTAACATTCACACAGGGTGGTTCAAAAGGCCATGTCCGCATCATAACTTTGACTGTGAACTACACAGCAGCCGCAGCATCTGCCGTTGCAACTCCAACATTCTCAGTTGAGGCAGGTACAAAGTACAACCCATTCAGCGTTGAGATTGCAGCTGAAGAGGGCGCAACTGTATACTACACACTCGATGGCACAGAGCCTACAACAGAGAGCGCAGTTTACAGCGAGGCTATCGCATTCAACGAGTTCGGCACATCAACTACACTCAAGGCTATTGCAGCAGTTGATGGCGAGTTCAGCAATGTTGCATCAGCAACATACTCTCTTGAGGTTGCAGCTCCTGTATTCTCTGTCAAGGGCGGTGTTCACGAGAAGCTCACCGGCGAAACAGCATTGCAGTTTACATGCGAGACCGAGGGTGCTACAATCTACTACAACAACCGTGGTGGCGACCCAAAGACCGAGGGTTCAAAGAGCTATGGTAGCCTTTCAGTGCTTTCTACAGCCGAGGTTAAGGCTGTTGCTTATGTAGAGGTAGAGGGCGAGAAGATTTACAGTGATGTTACAAGCGAGAAGTACTACATCTCACCTGTTAAGCCTTATGAGAAGGCTACAGAGTTCGCTGCAGGTGAGTACCTTATCCACGCAAACGGCTTTGCAGCTACAGCATTGAGCGAGACTGGCAACTATGGTTACCTTCCACAGTTTGCAGTAGAGGCTAACGGCAACTTCATTCAGACAAACGCATTCTACGCGTTCACATTCACAGAGGTTGAGGGTGGTTACACTATCCAGGACACATTCGGTCGCTATGTTTACCAGACCGGCACATACAACAGCTTCAATGTGGCAGCAGAGATGCCAGAGGCCGGTGCTGTATGGACAGTCGCAATAGACGAGACAACAGGTGAGGCTACAATCACCAACACATCTGTAAACAAGTATGTCCAGTACTCAGCACAGTACAAGTCATACGGTTCTTACGCTACAGCGCAGAGCAACGCCTTCAAGCCTTCACTCTACAAGCTTGGCGAGTACCCTACAATGACTGTAACCCCAGCCAACTGGGAGACTATCCCTGCATTCGAGAAGGTGACTATCACTTGCGAGAGCGGTATCCAATACAACGAGACCGAAGAGAACTACCCATACTACACTATCGGTTGGGACTACACTCCATTCGAGTTCGACAATGTAGTTGTTGTTGACGAGAACACTATCGAGCTTACATTCAACGAGCCTATCGCTGACAACGGCGACTACCGCGTAGTTCTCCCTGCAGGTGTGTTCATCCTGAACCCTAACGGTCTTGCAATGCCAAGCTCAAATGTTCAGTATACATACACTGTTGATAATCCAAATATGCTCGAGATTATCTATGCTAACCCGGACAATGGCGCACAGGTAAAGAACATCGAGTACCTCTACTTCGAGTACAGCCAGAACATCATTGACCAGGTTGACGGTGCTGTTATCACAAACGAGAACGGCGAGGAGTTCCCATTGACAGTTACTTACACAGATAGCTGGGGCGAGAATTGCCCATACAACGCACTCTGTTTGAAGACTGCTGAGCCTATTACAACTCCAGGTGTATATACATTCGTTCTCAAGAAGGAGTATGCTTATACTGACGCCGGCGTGAGACTCACTGAGGATATCACATACACATTCACAATCGCCGAGGGTCTGAAGATGACAAACATCACTCCAGCAAATGGCGCTGAGATTGAGACCATCGAGGACATCCTCATTGAGTTCAACAAGGAGATCACTTGCTGGGCCGAGGCATTCTACATGACAAGCGACAACGGTGCAGAGTACTACTTGACACCTTCATTCAATGACAAGGATGGCAACGAGTTGCCATACAACAGCATCCGCCTTGTAGCCGAGGCTCCTATCACTGTAGCGGGCACATACACTCTCTACATCGAAGATTACAACATCGCAACTACCGATTGGATGAACCAGGAGGTTCTCCCAGCACAGACACTCACATTCACTATCCCAGGCGCAGCTGAGCCTTTGGCAGTAATTGCACAGACACCAGCTGCTGACGAGGAGGTAGAAAGCTTCTCTGCTATTACATTCGAGTTCAACAAGGATATTGAGTTCATCCAGGCTGCCGGTGGTACAGGCACTGGTACTGGTACTGGCACAGGTACTGGCACAGGTACTGGCACAGGTACTGGCACAGGTACTGGCACAGGTACTGGCACAGGTACTG
>JAEIGA010003591.1_pt1 | contig 24231 bp, 16 predicted proteins | sample 9270691 | NCBI WGS metagenome assembly JAEIGA01 (sample SAMN17057246, study PRJNA624740) | gut metagenome | biome: biome; isolation source: fecal sample | host: Bos grunniens | place: China: Xizang | collected 2019 | reverse complement strand
AGCTTACTCCATCTGAGCAGACAGTCATCAGCGTTACAAATGACGGTCTTCCTATCAGCCGTGAGAGCCAGGATGAGATATTCGTTCCCTTCTTCACGACCAAGCAGGAAGGTACCGGCATAGGACTCAGTCTTTCGCGTCAGATCATGCGACTGCATAATGGTTCGCTGACGTTGACTCGCAGTGATGAAAAGAGTACGGTGTTTACGCTCTTGTTCCGGTAGTTTACGTGATAGAGCAGGCTGCCCTAATGCACCCGAATCATCTCGATTTGACAAACAAGCATTTCTCCAGGCAGGATGTTGCCGACTTTTTTGTTTCCATGAGCCAGATGCGGGGGAATGTAGGCTGTTAGTTTTCCGCCAGCAGCAATGTGTTGCAGGGCTTCGGTTATACCCGGGAGGACTTTGTTGCATTGGATCTTGGTGGGTTGGAGAGGGTCATAGACAACTTCCCCGTTCAGTTTGGTCAGTTTGTAGGAGATGGTGACTGTGCTGTGTTTATTGGGCTTTTTACCCGAGCCGGTTTTCTGGATGTTCAACTGGAGTCCGGAAGTGGTGGTCTGGACTCCTTTTGCTGAGGCATTCTTTATCAGGAAAGTATTGGAAGCTATTAGGTTTTTTTCATACACCAATGGAAGGTAAAGTTCACTGTGACGAGTGTGTAGTTGGGATAGGGTTCGTTCATCAAACTTGGACGCATTCCCCCTGCGGAGCTTGTTAGCAATGGTCATCATTTTCTTGAGATCCAATTCTGTGGAAAGTCCGTTTTCATAGAGCTCTTTAGCAAACTGACTTCCCAAAACCTGAGAAAAATGTTGAATTTCATCCATTACTGTAGTATAAGCCTTTTTGTGGTTTTTAAGGAAGAAGCGGTAGGTCTTGTCATCCATCGTGGTCGGGTAGAGCAGGGAGGCTCCCATGTACTGGGAGGTGTGGAGCTGTTCCTGGTTGTAGCCGTTGTATCCCTTTTTGAAGGATTTGTAATCAATATAGTTCCACATTTTCGTCACAGGGATATCCAGGGTAAGTTGGTGTAGCAATCGTCCTCCTACATGCGCGACGCTATCCAAATGTGCTTTGGAGAAGGGGGTACCAACCTGGGTTGGCTTGTTGTCATGACGGGTGGTGGAAGGGGTGTGGTCGGCAGGCGTCAGCAGGGCAAACATTCCCCAACCGAGCAGCACTGTCGCAATCATAAATTTTCCGGCATGATTCCGGATGAAGTGGAACAGACTCGGAAAGGCAATGACGGTGTACACGAAGAGCTGAATCAGGAAATAGTAACTGAGTCCCAGACATAGGGAGGAGTCGATGAATGAAAAAATACCAACATAGATGATGGATTCCCCAAGCTTCCCACCAATGTTTTGGGAGGCCTTATCCATAATGTTGTAAAGTTTATCCTCATTCAATCCCATACGGGCTCCCTGGTTGTATTTGCTGAGTAGCGACATCATGGATTTGGCAAAGAAGGCTGCAAAACAGAGCAGGGCGTACCATCCCGATGTCGGTCGGAAAACTTGTCGGCAGTAAACTTGTTCCAATCCTTGGGGATCCATCTGGTAGATTCCTTTTAAGGCGTGCAGCAGTTCTTGGCTGGGAGCCAATATGTGAAAGGTATAGATGAGAATAAAAGCCAACAGGAGTTTCTCTATACAAATTCTGATAATATCCAGAAACCGGACATCTTCGCCAGCTTTGGTCCCCCAAATTGTCAGGAATAGAATGAAGAGGATAAGGCTGCTGGCCAAGACAATGACAAGGAAGAGGCCGGCCCAGGTGGAGTGAGCCTTGGTTGCTGCCCAATTCCCCAGGGCATAAAACGGATACATCAGTTTCCCCCAGAAGTTGTCTTTCGGAACGAAGCAGTCAATGACAAAATTACAGGCATCTCCCATGCCTTCGGAGAGGGATCCATTGCCAAAGAAACGGGCTAGGGCAGAGGCGTCTTTATGGGCAAATTGGTTTGCCTTTGTACAAAGTGTCAACAGCTGGTCAACGGACTCGGCGACGGGTTCTCCCTTTGCATACTTGCGTTGGATTTCAAAGTATTGGGCTTGGTAGGTGGTGTGCAGGTATTTCCCTCCGATGCCACTGATATCCGCTTTGATGAGTCGGGGAGATGCATAGGCCTTTACTTGGATGGTTTTGTAGTCATTGCCAATAGCGTCCAGCAAAACGTTGGGATCACATTTGTAATCCACTGTGATGAGCGTCTTGAAATCAGTCTGGCTATGCGTCTGCTCCAGTTCCTGTTTGTCTTTTTTCGAAATTAATTCCGTTGAATCGCCCTGAATCAAGAATTGGGGCAATGGTTCGTCGTTATGGGAGCAGGCAGACAGCGTCAGGAATACAAACAGGTAAAGGATCAGTTTTTTCATAGTATGTTCTGGTTGTGTGGACTTACTTAATAATCATACTCAAACTCAAACTCGTCGATCGTCAGGACGGAACCGTCGCCGCCAGTGAAGTAGTCGCCGTATTTGCTGGCGGATGCGACGAGGATGAGGTATTTGGGTTTGCGGGAGGTGGAGTAGTACTCAAATTCAAGCTCGAATTGGGTGTATTCGGAGGTCACATCCCCGCTTTGGAATTGGGCCAGGGCGATGATGCCCGGGTCGTTGTAGTTGATGAGCTGGCGGTTGTTGGGATTGGTCCGGATTTGCATCGGCGTGTCCCAATCGCCCAGCATCATGTAAAAGTGACAAGTGTCGCTCTTTCCTTTGAGGTTGAGGTGGGCCAGCTCCTCTGAAACGACGTTGATGGGTTGGGGTTGGTACTTGTACCAGCCGCGCAATTTGGTCGGTCGCGTGGTCCACTCACGGCCCATGTCGATGATACCGTTCGTGCCGTCGGTCTTGACATAATTACCCGCATAGAGGGTGCCGGAGGCCAATTTGATGATGATGTACTTGGTTTGGAGCAGGGCTGCCTGACCGGTCGGGTTGGCGGGACAAGCCTCGGCGGTTGGAACGGTGTTGCTTTCGCCGACGGTGGCCGCTCCCTTGTTTCCGGTGTCCCAGAATTTGACCTCTCCGGTTGCCCACGGGTTCCATACTTTTCCTTCCTGGTGCCAGTGGTCGAAAGAGCCGTTGGGGAGTGCGACTTCTGCTTCAGTCGTGAAAGTACCCACTTCGGTCATTTCATCGTTGCAGTAGGCACAATATTCATATTCCGTAAGGGGTTCCAAGCCTTTGATCAGGCCTTTGAACGAACCGTTGGACGCTGCAGCAATCTGTTCTTGGGGCACTTCTGTCCATGCTTCCATCCCTTTGACGCGATATCTGAATCCATTGTTGGCTCCTGCAATACCGTTGGCTTGGAGCCAGGCTACGCGGGTCCATGCATCGGCACTCTTCATCTCCACCGAGGAGGTGGCATTCACCACATAGAGGGTCCAGCGTTCCGTCTTTCCAAAGTAGGAAATCTCCACGGTCTGCTCCGTGCTGAAGTCGGTTAGGGAAGCGATGGCGGGTTGTTCGGTCGTTACTTCGGCCGGTCCCAGCTTGGCGCGCCGGATCTGGATCTGACGGATGTCGGTAGCGGCCGTTACCAAGGCCACCACACGGTGGTTGATGTAATCGATGTCCGCTTCTCCAATCTGTCCTTCTACCTCAAAATAGCGTTCAATTGCCTGCTCGGTGCTGATTTTCCAGGCATACTCCTGGTAGAGCGTCAGGGTAACGGGCAGGGTTGTGGAGAGGTCGATGGGTTGGGTGAAATCCACCGAAGCGCGGACGGGCTCTCCTTCGTTGAAGGCCACGCTATCCACCACCACGCAGCGCGGATCGGTACGTTCGTCCAAGTACACCGTAACGGTTTGTAACGCGTTGTCGATTTTCGGAGCGCGTGCAGCTCCCGCTACGTCAAAGGCCGTGAATGTGGCCTGGATGGTCGGTAGCGGAATATCGTTCTTGATGCAGCTGGTGAGTGCAACGGCGAGGAGGAAGAAAAGCGTGAATCGTTTCATATAGAATCAATTAGATGTAGAAGACAATGCCCAATGCGATGGAGAGGAGGTTGATTTTGAAGTCCAGTTGTGCGGCCGAATATTCTCCGGTATAGACTTGGTCGGTGACTTGTTGGGAATGGGTGTAGCCAAAACCGAGGACACCCACATTCACTTCCACGGCGGCGTTGTTGGTGACGAAGGCAATCAGCCCGGGCATGCAGCCCAGGGAGATGTCGTGCGAGGTCTCGTAGGTTCCGGTCACCGCAGCACCACTTCCGTTGACCACTTTGGACTGGCTGTAACCATAGCTCAGCTGGGTCTCGTTGAAGAGAGCGAAGCGCTTGCTTTCCCCCAGGGGAATGTAGTAGCGGTGCATCACCGTACCGGTGACGGTGTGCTTGAGCGAGTAGAAATCGGAAACACCGAAGCTCATGCCCTCGCCCAGGCTCAGGTCCACATTGTCCAGTTTGAGCAGTTGGCGGTGGTAGCCACCACGCAAACCAATCGCCATGTTGTCCTGGAAGGCGTAGGCCACCATCGGACTCACCTTGAAGTTGTAACCCGTCAGGTCGATGTTGTCGACCACCAGGAACTTGTAGTCATCGTTGTTGAACGTCGAGTACGAGAGGTTGCTGCCCGCCATCCATTGCCCTTTGGGAACAAAGACGGTGGCATTCATTTGGATGCCGCGGTCAAACGACGTTGCAGAAGCACCTTGGATGCCCGCTGCCAGCAGGACGCCTGCAAATAGGAGTTTTTTCAAGAGGTTCATGGTTGTAAGGGTTATTGGGTTACCACCTGTTCGTCGTAGATCAATTCAAAATTGTCCACCCAAAGGGTACTGTTGTAACTACCGGTCAGGTAGTCGCCAAGTTTTGACGAGGTACACGAGATGATGATGTGCGTCGGACGACGGTGGGTGTCCTTGTATTTCAGGCGGATAACGGCCTCTGTCCAGTCGTTGACGTCCTCTCCTCTGACCAGCTCGCCATAGGCGATGACTGCGTCGGTGTTGGGATCAAAAAGGGTTGAGGGATCCGTGGTGTTCAGTTGGACCGGGCATTCGGCGGTACCTCCGTAGGTTTTGTAGTCCCAGTCGCCCAATGCAATGTAGATGTGGCATCGGTCGGGATCGCCGATGTTGTGGGATCCGTTGTCGTTGGCAGGACCTCCTTCATTGTGGGTAATGGTACCACAGGTGTATTTGTAGTCCACTTTCATGGCGGAAGGACGGGCGGTGAACGGTCGTCCTACGTTTACTTTACCACCGCTGGTTCCCACGGTACCGACAAAGTAACCGGAGAACAAGTTACCCGGCGCCACCTTGTCAATGGTGAGAATTTTGATTTGTTTACCACTCAACTTCGCAGACTTGCTGCCTTCGGTGTAGGTGGAACCATCACTCTCGCTGATAATCAGACCGGCCATGTCGGCTGCCTTGTTTCCGTTGCCCCACCAAGCGGCGTCACCGGAGGCATAGGGCATCGGCCAACCTTCGTTGTTGTTCCAGTTCTCCATGCCTGCGTTGGGGATCAGGGAGATGTAATCGGTCTTGAATGTTTTCGCTGACCCGATGATTTCTCCGTTTACAACCAGTTGGTACTCGTAGGTAGTTTCGGGATTCAGGTTGGTCGCCACTGTAGAGAAGAGGTTGTCGCCGGCTTTGGTGGCAGGGAATGCCGTCCAGGTTTCGGTTCCGGCTGCACGCACTTGGATGGCGATGCCTTCTGAGCCGAATTCGCTCTCCGCAACGTTGGCATAGAGGGTCGCGTGTTTAGCCCAAATGTCCCATTTGCCAACGGCAGCAACTCCAGTGGGATCGGCTTCAAAGATGATGTTGTCTTCAACCTCTTCGGTGGTCTTGATGACTTCGATGTCGAAGGTCAAGTCTCCCTCGGGGTTGCCCTTGGTGTAGGTGAAGGTAAGGGAATACTTCTTGCCTTTCTCAACATCCTGGATTGAGCCCGATTTGCTGAATGGTCCGTATTTTACGTGTGTGCCAGAGAATAGCCAAAGCAGAGCTGTGGCATCTTCTGCCAAGGTGAAGTAGCCGATCGCGTCGTTGGACGCATCGAAGGTCAAACATTGGTCGTCTTCCAAAGTTCCACCCACCTTTGCTTCGTAGGTAGAGAATTGATCGAGGATGGTCTGGTCAAAGGCAACGGATGCCATCACGTTGTTTATGCGGCATTCCACTTGGACGGTAGTCGTGGTGCCAGCCGTGATGGTGAACGGTTGTGAACCTTTGTAGGTCTTCTCGGTAAAAGAGGCAGCACACGGGGTGCCGGCCAAGATATCGCATCGGTAGTCACCTGTAACGAGCCACAGTTTCTCCGGCATCGCGTCGATACCTTCGTAGGTGCGGATCAAGCCCTCTGTATTGTAGATGTTGATGGTGCAGTCCTGGGCCAGCTCTTCCGGAGTGGCACGGGTAGCCGGGTCGAAGAGGACCTTCAGTGAGAATCCTCCTTGTTCCTCAGAGTTGAGATCGTTTTTAGTACACGAAGTCGCACCGAAGGCGAGTGCAAGACCCAAAGCAATGTATGTTCTGATCTTTTTCATGGGTTTCGGTTTGATTATGCGTTCACTTTCATCTTAATGGCCGTTGAGGTCGTGTTGCCCTCTGCATCGGTGATCTTCAGGGTAAAGGTATGATTACCCGGGAAGCCCATCAGGGGAATCACGGCACCCGAGAGGTCAAACGTCGTCTCGGTCAAACCGGCCAGGTTCTCACCATAAGTGAGACCGAAGAGGTTGCATATCATAATCTGTGCCTCACTCGGATTTACCAGGTCAATCGGAGAAATACCCATCGATAGTACGTCGTTGTTGAAATCTGCATTGTCGGAAGCAATGTCAACGGTCAAGGCAGCAATGCCTTTCGGGGCTTGGATGGTGAAACTGAGTTCCATGCCTTCGGAGAGGGTAATCGGAGAAGTCGGGACAGAACCACCTTTGTACACCACTTTCGGAGCATCGGGATTTGCGGGATCGTCATTGCCCGTTTCCGGATCGGGACCAATGACTTCTTCGGTGACATCGACATTGCTGGTCAATTCTTCTTCGTCGCACCAGTCTTCAGCGACCACGTCAAAAGTTGAATTGCCTTCTTCGTTGAAGGTCATGATGAAGGTGATTTTCCGCCATTGGCCCGCCTTTACATCGGTAAAAGCACGGGTCATCGTGGCATAGTTGCCGTCCACCGTTCCGGAGAACTTGACAGTCATGGCATTGGACGCTTCGGGCGCAGCAAAATAACCGCATTGTGATTCCCCTTTGGGGAAGTCCAATGAGCCGTTGCCAATCTCCACCACGACATTGGCGTCATCGCCCAACACAGCCCACATGGCTTCGTTGTATCCCACGGAAACCTTGATGTTGATCAAAGTACAGGTGATGGTACCCAGGTCTGTAGTTTGGTCTTCTTCGATCACGATGCCCGGGACAGTTGCTCCATAAACGGGGGTTTCAAACTCAGCTGACGGGATTTCGATCTGAGATTGGATCCTCATCGAGTAGGTACCCGTATTGAGAACGATGCTTTCCGGCATCTGTCCGTAGAAATAATCGTCACCCACTTGGTTGCCTTGGTCGTCATAGAGGCGGATGATGTAGTTATAGGTAGTGGCATTGGAAGCACGTGTAATTACTTCCACGTCGTCCGATGTTTCAATACCGAAGTTCGCAAACGACAGGGAACCGGTCGGACCTTCTTTTTCAGTGTAATCGATTTTGTCACGTTCGCAGCCGACCAGGACCAGGCTCAGCGCAAATACGGCGGTGGATATGAGTTTAAACAGTTTCATGTTTGGTTATTATCGGGTTTGTGAATGGTACAATATTAAATGGTGTCGTTCAGTTCGATGTTGACGGGAATTTCCGCAACGGGTTCGTCGTTGAAGCTGATGGTGATCGTGGCACTGCCCACGTTGCCACCGTTTACATCGAATTTGATGGTGTAGAGGGTTCTCGCCACAATGTTGGTAAATTCCTTGTTGATTTGCACGGACGTTCCGGTCTGTGAGGTTGCAGTACCGGTAACGCGGAACGTGCTGGGATCAATGAATGCCCGACGGGTCTCGTCTGCGACGAACGGAATTTCCGTGCCGGCAGCCGTGGTCAACGTAAAGGTGTAATCGGTAAAGTAGTTTTTGAAGGCATCGGACCATTCGATCTTCACCACGGCATTGGCGATAGACGCGTTGATTACTACCGGAGTAGTCTGGTCGTTCAGGATGGTGAACTCTTCGATTCCTTCAAAACAGGGGGTTTCGAAAGCCTCAACAGAGGTTGAACCGTGGGTGGCTTTTGCCGAGTAGTTGCCGACATTGTAGTTGATGGATTCGTCATAATCGGCAATCGAAGTCCATTCACTGAGAATTTCACCGGTTGCATCGGCAATGGTCAAGGCAAAATCTGCCGCCGTAGGTTTGTCCAAACCGAGGCTGGCCCGTGTTAATTCGACAGTCGAATCATCCGCCGAGAGTTGGACACTCATTCGGCCACGACCGGACTCCAAGCTGTTGTCTGAGCAGCTGACGGTGGTCAGTACTGCAATCAGGGGGAGTGCTAAAGTTCTAAATTTTATCATGAGTTTTAATTTTTATTTCTTCGTTTACTTTGCGATGGAGACTTTGATGTTGTCCAGGTAGATCCAGAAGTTTCCGTTTCCACCCAGCCAATTGGCTTTGATGTCCGAGCTGACAATCCAGCTCAAGCGGGTATCTGCCGTAGCCGAATTGAGCACAACGGAAGAATGGGTGTAGAATCCGGAATCCCAGCTGCCTGAATTTTCGCTCAACGATTCTCCGTTGATCAACCGGTTCGGAAGGTTGGTCGGATTCGTTTTCGCGGTGTCGGTTGAACCACTGTCGGATTTTACGGCTCCGGTGGTGGTGGTGTAACCCATGTACATCTTGATGGGGGTATTCACCGAACCGCCAGTGGTGAAGTAGTGGACATAGGCGCTGGCATAGTCGAAGGTGATGCGCAGGTTTGCGGACGATTTCAAACCACCAATCGGGCGGGTGTCCACACGACCTTTGTAATAAGCAACGGCTGATAGCCCCCCTTCGTAGCGGCACATGATCCGGATTGATTTGCCGGCCATACCTCCGATGTGGCTGCCCGACCAACCGGTGAGGTGGGAATCTTCGTTGTCCAGCGTTTTGGCATTGTTGTACGTATCTCCGTCGAAGTCAAAACCTGTGGGAGCGTCGTCGTGATCATCAGTGAACGAACCGATCTGACTGAAGTCTTCAAAGAACAAGTAAGGAACCGTCAGTGCGATGTCCACAATCTTGCCTGTGTTGTAACTGGGGACGGTGAGTGATTGGCTGACAATGGCGTGTTCCGATTCGTAAGTGACGGTAATCGGTTGGCCGGCCAGACTCGATTTCTCTGTAACATCGAGGTCATAGTGTCCTTCTTGGTAGAACGTTGTAGCAGGATCAACGGTATATTCGGCCTCGGCGGTTTTGATGGTAATCTTGATGGGATCTTCGCCCAGGAAGTTTTCTTGGATCGAGAATCGCAGGAGGGTGCGCAGATCCGGGGTACAGGTCAGACGAACTGGGGTGCTGCCGCCTTCGCTCAACGTCCGTGCAGAAAATGTTTGTGTTGCATGGAAGTTGTCTGTTTGGACGGCGAAGGTAATCTGGTCCTCTTCGCGCATGGTTGCGGGAAAGACGATGGCGTATGCATAACTGCGATCGCTGTCGCTCGAAGGGGAGAGCCCTTCCGGAATTTCAATGGTCACCTTTTCGGATCCGTTTGTAAGGGTTGCGGGGGCAGTTGCCGAGGTATAATCCACGTGCACATCCCCAACAACCGGAGTCGGGAAAGTAATGTCAATGCGGCGGATCGGTTCTCCCATGCCTTCAACGTCGTCGGGCACGAACATCCGTAACGTGTGCATCTTGTGTTTGTAGATCAGGTTTACCTCGGCATCTTTGTTTTCAAGGGCCAGTCCAGTCGAAGGATGGGCCACCATGATGTCGTTTGTGCCGTCGAACGAGCCCTGCTGAACGCTTTCGAGGGGGAAGGTGGCCGTGGTGCCGGATACGGAGGCCGGTACCGGATGGGTTGCGTAATACGTAAACAGACCGTCCCCCATGGGGGTAATGTCGGTGGTAAATTCCGCATAACTGCCGATCGAGTAAAAAACTCGGAAAGGTTGCGCATTCAGTACGTGGGCCGATCCATTTGATGCCCATACCGCAATTAGATCTTCCGCCGTCCAAAGGGTTGAAAGACCGTTTGAAGCCACTGAGGTGCGGCTCAGTTCCGGGTTGCTTTTGAGGGTTACACGCACCTTGCTTTCCGGGATGGCCGGCGATTCAATTTGATCGCAGGATACCAGCAGCAGGCACAGGGTAGCCCATATTGAAACGATTTTATTCATTCTACTTTTTTGTGTTTTCTTCAACAAAGACCGCGAAAATAACGTTTCAAAGCCTTCTCTCAAAATAAAATGACCACGATATGTGTATTTTGGCACGGGGGATGTCGTCATTGGGTCCGACGAATGACAATAGGTTGAATTTATATTAAATAGGGTAGAAAATTCCTACCTTTGCGGCCCCGTATGAGTCAGATTCAGCTTTCCGATCATTTTACGTACCGCAAATTGTTGCGTTTTACCTTGCCGTCGATGGTGATGATGGTGTTTATTTCCATCTATAGTGTCATCGACGGGTTGTTCGTTTCCAACCTGGTGGGCAAGACTGCCTTTGCTGCTCTGAACTTGGTTTATCCCTTCCTGATGATGCTGGCGGTTGTGGGATTGATGTTTGGGACCGGTGGCAGTGCCTTGGTTGCAAAAATCTTGGGAGAAGGCGATTCAAAGCGGGCCAACTCCTTGTTTTCGTTGTTTGTCTATGCTGTGATTGTATTGGGAACAATCCTGGCAATCTTGGGTGAAATCTTCACGCCTCAGATTGTTGTGTGGTTGGGGGGCGAGGGGGAATTGATCCCGCTGGGGATTCTGTATGGCCGTATCTTGCTTGTGGCCCTGCCTGCCTTTGCCTTGCAGATGGCTTTCCAGTCGTTCATGGTGGCTGCTGAGAAACCGAATCTCGGTTTGAAAGTCGCGCTTGCGGCAGGTTTCACAAACATCATCTTGGATTTTGTCTTCATCCGCTGGATGGGTTGGGGACTGGAAGGGGCCGCTTGGGCGACCGCCATCAGCCAGTTTGTAGGGGGCGGGGTTCCGATGATTTATTTTGCCCGCAGAAATTCCAGTCTGCTGCGTTTGGGCCGCTGTCGCTACGACCATTGGGCCATGTGTAAGGCTTGTGCCAACGGCTCCTCCGAAATGGTGACCAACCTGGCTGTCTCGTTGGTGTCGATGTTGTACAATTATCAGTTGATGCAGTTTGTGGGTGAAAATGGCGTGGCTGCTTATGGCGTCATTATGTATGTGAACTTCGTTTTCCTCGCAATCTTCATTGGTTATTCGATGGGCAGTGCACCGATTGTGAGTTATCATTTTGGAGCGAAAAACCAGTCCGAGATGCAGAACCTATACCGCAAGAGTTTGCGGATCGTCTTGACCCTGGGGGTGTCAATTACCATCCTGGCGGAGTTGTTGGCCCATCCCTTGTCGTGGATTTTTGTGGGTTTTGATCAGGAACTCTTTTTATTCACACGGCGGGCCTTCATGATTTTCTCGTTGTCCTTCCTTTTGGCCGGATTCAATGTGTATGCCTCGGCTTTCTTTACAGCCTTGAACAATGGACTGGTTTCTGCGGGGATTTCTTTCTCGCGGACATTGGTGTTTGAATGTGGGGCTGTCATGTTGTTGCCTTTGTTGTTCGGCATTGACGGAATATGGTCTTCCGTGGTGGTCGCCGAAGGCATAGGTGTCGTCTTGTCGGTAACGATGTTGTGCGTTTTTCGTAAGAAATACGGCTATTGATTCTGAAATTTTGTAATTTTACCCATTATGAAAAAATGGTATTTGCTCGCGTTCTTGTTTTGTGTCACTGCGGGCGTGACGGTTGCTCAGGTAGATGAACTTCCCCGGTCAACACCCGAAGAGCAGGGAGTTCCTTCCCAATCACTGATTGCATTGTTTGATTCCTTGCATTTTATGCCGCAGACGGACATCCACAGCATGATGGTGATGCGCCACGGCAAGGTCGTGGGAGAGTTTTATCCGAAGCCTTTCGCTCCGGAGTACCAGCACACCCAATACTCCAGCTCCAAGACGTTGGTGAGTCTGGCAGCGGGCATTGCTATCGATGAAAACCGTTTGCGTCTTTCGGATCGCGTGGCAACCTTCTTTCCGGAATACCTGCCGGATACGATTTCAACACGCCTGGCAGCGATGACCGTCCGCGACCTCCTGACTATGACTTCGGGCATTAAGCCGGATTGGAACATGCGCAACCGGACCGAGGCGTGGATTCAGACGTTCCTGAGTAAGGAGGTTATTCACGAACCGGGTGAACAGTTTGCCTACGACTCCATGGTGACCTACATGATTGCCGCCATTGTGCAGAAGGTGACGGGCCAAAAACTCCTGGATTATCTGCAGGAAAAATTGTTTGATCCGATGAACATCCATCGCGTTCATTGGGAAGAAAGTCCGGAAGGGGTGAACACCGGAGGGTGGGGACTTCACATCCAAAGTGAATCCTTGGCCAAGATTGGGCAACTCTGGTTGGATGGTGGCCGTTGGAACGAAAAACAGTTGATTTCCGAATCGTGGATTGAGCAAATCAGCACCAAACAATCCAATGGAGGAGATTTTGGTTACGGGTACCAAACCTGGATGTGCGCTTATCCTGGAGCGGTGCGTGCGGACGGTGCCTTGGGCCAGTACGTCATCGTTGTTCCGGACAAGGACGTTGTCATTGTGCTGACAGAAGCCTCTTTTACAAACGGCAAGCCCCAACGGAACCTGATTTGGAACGGTTTTCTGCCGACTTTGTCCGACGAGCCTCTGCCGCCGAGCAAGGATTACCAACGCCTCGTTGCCAAACAAAACAGTTATACCTTGGAGTATCCCGAAGGAAAAAAGAAATCATCGGTCTTGAAACAATTGGTGGGCAAAACCGTACAGTTGCCGAAAAACAAATACCAATGGGACCGCGTTCACTTTGAACAGGCGGACGATGCCCTGCTGATGACCATTACCAAGACAGACGGATTGCAATACACCCAACCTTTGGGTTATCGTACTTGGAAGACCGACACCATTGCCGGTTTCCCGCCGTACTCCCTCAATCCCATCGGTTGGCAGGATGCCCTTGAAGGACCCTTCTATGCGGCCGGCGCTTACGGGTGTGACAAGCAAGTCCTGCATATCAATCTGCACTATGTCAATTGGGTAACTTCCTTGTTCCTGTCCTGGAAGGTACAAGACGGATCCATCGAGTTGTCCATTTCGAACAACTACGCTAAGAACAAGGTGGAAACATTCGACTGCACCTTTGTGGAGTAGCCGGAAACTTGTTTATTGGATTTTGTCAAAGATGGGCTGAATCAAGCCCTTGAAACCGTAGATCAATCCCAAAATGAAGATGGCGATACCTGCGATCCGGTTGATGCTCAACAATTGACGGAGACGGAAACGATTCCGGAATTTGTTGATGAGACCGGCCAATGCCATCCACCAGATCATTGCTCCGCCCATGACTCCTGCCAGAACGATGGTGATGCGGGGCAGTGATTTGACGCTCAAATCCAAACCTACGAAAGTGAAGAGTCCCAACAAAAGCAACAAGGCACCGGGGTTGGTGATGGTCATCGCAAACGAAGTCAGGAAATCACCCCAATAACGTTGGTTCGTTTCTTTGGGACGACGCAGTTGTTTGATCGGGTTGGTGACAAAAACACTGACACCAATACCCATGATGATTACTCCTCCTACCAGCGAGATAATCAGGTCGTTGCGTTGCAACCATTCTTGAATCATCGCCAAGCCGAACAAGGCCAGGGCCGAGAAAAACAAGTCGGAAACAGCGCCACCCATGCCCGTTGCGACACCGGACCATTTGCCTTTGCTCAGGGTCTTTTGGATGCAGAGTACACCCAAGGGTCCCAAGGGAATGGAGGCTCCAAGTCCAACAATGATGCCTTTGATGAGAAGTTCAATCATAGAGTAGTCTGTGTTAAGGGGTGCAAAGATAACGGAAAAGTCTTTATCTTTGTTTGATTATACGCTAGAAAATGATGAAAAATTTCAGAGAATACATACCGGTGGCCTTCCGTTGGGGGCTGTTTTTCATGTCCGTCCTCTTCTTGTCGCTACCATTTTTGAATCCACACTGTGGTTTTATGGCCTTGTTTGCCTGGGTTCCTTTCTTGGCATTGGAACGCTATTGGTACGAAAGTGATTGTAAACGAAGGGGGTGGATTTGTGTTCTCTTCTTTGTCTGTTGGAATCTCTTCACCATCATGTGGCTGCGTTATGCCACATGGGCAGGAGCCTTGGGGGCCTTGGTCGGCAACAGTGCACAGATGGCCTTCGTCTTCATCCTCTTCCGTTTGTTCCGCAAGCACTTGGACAAACAGCGGGGGGACCGTTCTTTCCGAATGTTGCCCTACATTTTTCTGGTGGCGACGTGGATCGGTTGGGAATATTTTTACACGGACTCTGAGTTGTCCTTTCCGTGGTTGATGCTGGGCAATGCCTTTGCCAATACTGTGGAATGGGTACAATGGTACGAGTATACCGGGGCTCTGGGAGGTTCGTTGTGGATTTGGATTGCCAACATTGCTTTGTTCCGCGTCCTGAACCTCTGGGGAATTTTGCCTTTCTTTGAGGAGGATCGCCCGGCACCCAGACAACCTTGGGCTTGGTTGATTGGTTGGGTCTTGTGGATTGCCTTGCCCATTGCCGGCTCGCTTTACCGTTACCATACCTACGAAGAAGTGGAAAATCCTCGTGAGTTTGTGGTCTTGCAGCCGAACATCGAGCCCCACGTCGGCAAGTTCAAAGGACTGAGTCGCGAACGCCAGGATCAGATTCTTGTGGATTTGGCTCAGGCCTATGTGACGGATTCTACCCTTTTTCTGGTGGGTCCGGAGACCTTCACCTGGCGCATTGATGAGGACCATGTAACCAGTTTTTCAACTGTACGCCGATTCTCGTCCTTCTTGCAGGAGCACCCCGCTTCGCATTTTGTTTTTGGAGCCATTACCATCAAGTACTATCCGTGGGACCGGTATCCGGGATCGACCGAGCACCAGGCTCCCACATTGACGGCCCGCAAGCAGCCGGGTTATTGGTTTGATACCTTCAACGCTTCGTTGATCCTGGATGTTGACGGCAACCACGAAATTTTCCACAAGTCCAAACTCGTTCCTTTTGCGGAGTTCGTTCCATTTCCCAAACTCATTGCCCGTTTTTCGGAACTGGCCATCAACCTGGGGGGAACCTTCAGCAGTTATGGGACCCAAGACGAAGTATCCGTATTTACGGCCAACGATGGAACCCGCATCGGAACCGCCATCTGTTATGAGTCGGTCTACGGGGACTATTGCCGCGACTATGTATTGAAAGGAGCGCAAGTGATGAGCATCATCACCAACGACGGTTGGTGGCGTGATACTCCGGGTTACAAGCAACACCTCAGCTACGCCCGTCTGCGTGCAATCGAATTGCGTCGGAGCATTGCGCGGAGTGCCAATACAGGTATCTCCGCCTTGATCAATCAACGCGGAGATATCGTAGCTCGTACCCAATGGTGGGAGGAAGCTGCGTTGCGGGGCAATCTGAATCTGAACGAGGACCTAACCTTCTACGTCCTGCACGGCGATATCATTGCCCGCCTTTCGCAGTTCTTGTCAGTCTTGTTGTTACTTTATTGGTTGTCGTTTGCCTGGTCTGCGCGTTTGGCGCGGGTGCAGCGTTCCAACAAATAAAGGATGGATTGGAATTGCAGGCCACTGTTGCGGGACAGACCGATCTCGCAGGTGCGGCTGGTCGCATAACCGGAGTCACAGCCAAAGACTTGTTCCCGAATCATGCGCAAGCCGTGCGTATTGAGTTCCGGCAATAGGAATCCCCGGTCGCCGGCGAAACCGCAGCAGTTGCTTTGGATCACCACCACTTCGCGGGCGCAGCGACGCGCAATTTCTGCCAAGGTTGTATCCACACCCAACTTTTTCGCTGAGCAGACAGCGAAGATGGCTACCTTTTCGTCTACCGGTTGGATATCCAGGCGATCCAACAAATATTTCTCAGCAAATTCTGCGGGTTCGTACAGTTTCAGCCGCTCATCCATGTTGGTGTGCATGGTGTAGAGGCAGGGGCTCATGTCGCAGAGGATGGGATATTTTCCGTTTTGGGAAGCTTCTCGCAAAGCGGCTTCCAATTCATCCGAGGCTTTTTTACCCGCTTCCACATAACCCTTGCTGGAGAACGCCATGCCGCAGCAGAGCTTGTTCAAGGGTTGGGGATAGATGATGTCGTAACCAGCCCGTTTCAAAAGTGTCTCGGTAACGCGGGTGAGTTCCACTTCCTTGCAGTAACTTTTGGAAACCCCCATTGAGCGGGTGATGCAAGACGGGAAGTACACCACTTTCGGGCGCTCAGAATTCGGATCGACGGTTTGCGGATGGATGCGGTGCGCTCCTTTCGGGAAGTGTTCGTTCCACAGCGGGACAAGACCTCCGCTGAGGGTCCGCATACCGGATGCCACAGCACCAAATACTTTTTTACCGGTCAGGCAGCGGATTCCGTAGAGCAAGTCCAGACCGAAACGCATGCCGGCAGTGACGGTGTCCATGTGGCTGGCCAGGGAAACGGCGATTTTTTCACTCTTTTCGGAGTGGCCTTCGTGGCGCAATTCTTTGACCAGTTTGCCGGTGTCGACTTTTACCGGACATTTCAAGCCACAGAGGCTGTCTGTTGCGCAGGTATCCAGTCCCCAGTATTGGTATTGTTTGTGCATTTCTGCCGAGCGGTGCGGTGCTTCTCCGGTGCTGGCGAGGCGTTGCATTTCGCGGTAGGCGGCAACGCGTTGTCTCGGGGAGAGGGTCATGCCTTCGGCTACGCAAGTACCTTCGCAGAAGCCGCATTCCATGCATTTGTCCACGATCGGGCGAACGGACGGAATCGGTTTCAGGTTGGAAACGTGGGCCTTGTGGTCGTTGTTCAGGATGACACCGGGATTGAGGATGCCTTTCGGGTCAAACAGACGTTTGATTTCCTGCATCAGGGCATAGGCTTGTTGGCCCCATTCCAGTTCCACATAGGGAGCCATGTTCCGGCCGGTTCCGTGTTCGGCTTTCAAGGAACCATCGTACCGTTTGACGACCATGTCCGCAATGGCATCCATGAATCGGCTGTATCGGTCCACTTCGGATTGGGTTTGGAAGTCCTGGTTGAACATAAAGTGCAGGTTTCCCGCCAGGGCGTGACCAAAGATGACGGCATCGGAGTAGCCGTGTTCGTCAAAGATTGCACGCAGGTCCATGGTGGCATCGGCCAAGTGTTGGCCCGGGAAACAAACGTCTTCGATGATGGCTGTGGTACCGCTCTTGCGCATACCGGCAACGGTCGGCAGGGTTTCTTTGCGGATCTTCCAATAGCCGGCCTGTTCGTAGCGGTCGGTGGTGAAGACGTACGGAATTTCGGTGGCAATCGGGGCCAGGGCAACTTCGATGGTCGCAACTTGTTTGCGGAGATCGCTTTCGGTTTCTGCCCGGGTTTCCACCAGCAAGGCACATGCACCTTCTCCAACCGTCTTGATGCATTCCGGAACCCCAGGGGTGTTTTCAACCGAACGGAGGGCGGCACGGTCCATCAGTTCTACTGCAGATACCGGCATTGCCTGCAAAATTTGCACCGCTTCGCAGGCCGCCCGGATGGTCGGATAAATGACCAGGGCCAAGGCTTTGTGGCGGTGTTCGATGACGGTACGGTAGGTGATGTCGGAGATAAAGGCAAGGGTGCCCTCGGAACCGATGATCAAGTGTTTGAGGATGTCAATACCATTTCGATAGTCCACCAGGGCATTCAAACTGTAACCCGTCGTGTTTTTGATCTTGTATTTCTTCTGGATTCTTTCTTTCAGCGTCGGGTTGATGGCGATGTTGGCGGCCATCAGTTCCAGTCCGTCAATGAGTTCTTTGTGGGTTTCTCGGAATTTTGCCACAGACTGCGGATCCCCCGTATCCAACAACGTACCGTCAGCCAAAATTACGCGGATGTCTTCCACCGTTTTGTAGGAGTTTTCGGAGGTGCCGCAGCACATTCCGCTAGCATTGTTGGCCGCGATCCCGCCAATCATGGCAGAATCAATGGATGCCGGGTCGGGTCCGATTTTCCGGTCAAAGGCAGCCAACTTCTGGTTGGCTTTTGAGCCGCGGACACCAGCCTGGATCCGGATGCGCTTGGCCTGGTCCAGGACCTCGATGTTTTCCCATCCGTGCGAGGCAATGACCAACACCGAATCACTGATGGCTTGGCCGGACAACGAGGTGCCTGCCGCGCGGAAGGTGACCGGAATTTCCAATTGGTTGGCTTCTTCCAGAATCCGAATGATTTCCTGTTCGTTGTAGGCCCGGATGACCAGCTGGGGAATCAGACGGTAAAACGAGGCATCGGTACCAAAGGCCAAGGTACTCAGTGCATCGTGCATCATACGTTCGCTGGGAATCGACTTCCGCAATTTGCGGTAGAGTTCGAGGTATTTTCCTGTTAACATCTTATTGGGGGTATATAGCGTTAAGTATTTCTTCTAAGGTAAAGGGGGATATGTCTTTGGCAATCACCCGTTTTTCATCATCCAACAGGTAGAGGACCGGTACCGCGGAAAGGTTGTAGGTCTGGAACATGCCCGAATTTCCATTCAAGTCGGCCAGGTTCTCAAAGAGGTCCAGTTCTTTGGCAGCATATCGTTTCCAGGATCGCCCTTTGCGACCGGTGTAGATGGCCAGGGCCTGGAGGTTTTGATCCGAGAATTGGGAGAGAATGCGTTGCAGTTCTGCGGTGAAAGCTTCGCAGGCAGCGCAATCGGTTTTGTAGAAGTAGAGCAGGGTGTAGTCTGCTTGTCTATCGGAAATCCAGTAGGCACTTCCGTTCAGCGATTGCAGTTTCAGGTCCGTAGCAACGGCTCCCAGCGGATTCCGGCGGAACATCGCAATGGCGAAGGCCAGTTCGTCCAACTGATCTTGGGTAAAGGTGGCATCGCCTACAGGCTGACCCAACCACAGATCGGCTTGGGACAAGATGTATTGTTCTCCCAAGTAAACAGCTCCTTCTTGCAGGAGGTAACTCGGATGGGATTTCAGGTATTGGTAGAGTTCGTAGAAAACTTCACGGAAAGCTTTGGAATCTTCGTGGTTCTGCTGGTACAGTCCGTCGATGGCATACTGTACCAGCCACCGATCTTCTTCGGGGTCCTGTCCGGACGACGAAAGGATGGTGCTGAACAATGCTTCAAAATACCGGTGCAACCGTTCTTTCTGGTAGTTCGGGTCCGTCTTGGTCTGCAACAGGTGCCTCAGACTTTCGGTGTTCAGGTTTCTTCCGACAATCAGGTCGTCGTGGCTGATCAGGAAGAGTTTCGGTGTGGAGATGACCCCGTAGTGAATTTGAAAGCCGGTTTCAAAATCCGGGTCCCAAGCATCCCATACCGAGAGAGAGTCGCTTTGGGGCAGGGGATGCCCTTCGCGGTAGGTATTCCAACGGGACAGGTCGTCTCCAACATAGCAACGGACCAAGGATAGGTTGCACGTAGGTTGGCTGATCCATTCTTTGAGCCAGCTGTTGAGTTGTTCGTATTCACTTTGGCAAATGGGACATTGGTCATCCACAAACCAAAGCACCAAATAGTCGCCGGGGAGCCGGTGAAGGGGAATCGGGTAGCCGAGTGGATCCCGGAATGTCAGGTCTGGAGCCGTTGCTCCAATTTGATTGGGTCGCGTAATCTGGGTGTACCAGGTGATGTGGAATTCTTCTTCATCCGACAGTCCAAAACCGGGCGTTAGCAAGTAGTTGTCTGCAAGGTACAAGGCAACCCGTTCGTATCCCATGATGGGAGAGGATCCGTAATGTTCAAAGGCAGTTTGAGCGAAGCGTACGCGGGCACTGGAGTCTTTTTCCGCAGCCAGCCATTGGTCCATCTTCGCGACGAGTTCTTCGACAGGTTTACCATCCAACGTTCGTAGGATCATGCGCAGTTCTTCTTCACTCCAAGCTCGTTCTTGTGCTTGAAGGTGTGGCATCCGCATTGCCAATCCCAATAGCAGGCAGACAATGCATCGCAGGAATCCTATGAATCGGTGGTGTTTCATCGATAATCTTCCAGGTTGATACCGGGGGCAACAAAGATGGAGGTGTCCCCGTGGTGCAGGAGCACATCCCGTACCACGGTAGAGGAGAGGAACGATGAGCGTTGGCTGGCCGGGATGAATACGGTTTCTACGTCCGGATTCAGTTTTTTGTTGGCTTGTGCAATGATGGTTTCTTGCTCAAAATCAGCCGTTGTCCGCAGACCGCGGATCAAGGTGTACACCCCTTCTTGTTCGCACAGGTCGATGGTGAGGCCGTTGTATTGGCAGATGCGGATCTGATGGCCGGCAGCACGCAGGGGGGCAACGCTGGCTTCGATGATCCGAATCCGGTTCTCCAGGTTGAAGAACCCCTTTTTGGCAGAATTGTAACCAATGGCAATGATGACTTCATCAAAGATGCGCAGGGCCGAGGTGACTACATCCAAATGGCCCAAAGTAAAGGGATCAAACGATCCGGGGAATATCGCCTTTCTCATCATTTAAAAATAGGTGTGGTACTAACCCCGCAAAGTTAGAAAAAACTTACCACTCAATGGGCGTTTTCCCCATACTTTTGAGCACCTCGTTCGTCTGCGAGAAATGGCGGCAGCCAAAGAAGGCTCCGCGGGCCAGAGGAGAAGGATGAGCCGCCTCCAGGACAACGTGTTTGCGGGTGTCGATCAGCTCCTTTTTCTTGCGGGCATAATTGCCCCAAAACAGGAACACCAGTCCTTCCCGTTCTTCGGATAGTTTGCGGATGACCGCGTCGGTGAACGTTTGCCACCCGATCTGACTGTGGGAAGCCGGTTCTGCTTGACGAACCGATAAAATGGCATTGAGCAGGAACACGCCTTGGCGGGCCCATGATTCCAGGTTGCCCGAGGTTCGGATGGGAATGCCCAGGTCTGTGTTGAGTTCTTTGTAGATGTTAACCAAGGAGGGCGGTGCCTTGATTCCGTCGGGAACGGAAAACGATAACCCGTGGGCTTGTCCAGGACCGTGATACGGGTCCTGTCCGAGGATAACCACCTGGACCTGATCAAAAGGAGTCAGGTTGAAGGCATTGAAAATAAGCGGACCAGGAGGGTAGATGACCTTCCCGGTTCGCTTCTCTTCGTGCAAGAATTGAGCTAGCGCCGCAAAATACGGCTTCTCAAATTCGTCAGCGAGAACTTGCTTCCAGCTCGCTTCAATTTGTACATTCATCCGTTGCTGAAGATGGTTTTGAGGACTTGAGAAATGTTCTTGACAAAGATAAACTCCATGCCTTCGATGTAAACTTCCTTGATGTCTTCGATGTCTTTGCGGTTGTCTTCCGACAAGAGGATGGTTTTGATGCCGGCACGTTTGGCCGCCAGGATTTTTTCCTTGATGCCACCTACCGGCAGGACGCGGCCCCGCAAGGTCATTTCTCCTGTCATGGCGATGCCGTGTCGTACCATCTTGTTGTTGAGGGCAGAGGCCATCGCACTCACCATGGTAATCCCTGCGGAAGGTCCGTCTTTCGGAATGGCGCCTTCCGGGACGTGGATGTGGATGTCCTTTTGTACGATGTCTTCGGTCGTCAAGCCGATCAACTCCGGATGGGCTTTGAGGTATTGCAAGGCAATGGTTGCCGATTCCTTCATGACGTCTCCCAAATTACCGGTCATCGAGAGGTTGCCCTTTCCGGCACAGGTGCTGCATTCCACAAAGAGAATTTCACCTCCGTTTTCGGTCCATGCCAAGCCGGTTACCACCCCCGGAGCCTCGTTGTCTTTTTGGACGTCGTGCTGGCTGGTCGGTAAGCCCAGACAATCGCGCAGGTCTTTCGGACCGATGGAAATTTTTTCTGCCTCACCTAGGGCAATTTTCTTCGCAGAGGTACGGGCAATCTTCGCAATTTGTTTGTCCAGGCCACGCACACCGGATTCGCGGGTGTATTCGTTGATGACGCGTTCCAACGCGGTTTTGGTAATGCGGAGCTGGCTCTTCTTCAGACCGTGTGCTTCCAATTGTTTGGGAATGAGGTAGCCCTCTGCAATTTGGATTTTCTCTTCCGCCAGGTAACCTGAAACGGGAATCATTTCCATCCGGTCTTTCAAAGCCGGGTGAATGGTACTGATGTTGTTGGCTGTGGTGATGAACAACACGTTGGAGAGGTCGTAATCGATATCCAAGTAGTTGTCGTGGAAGGTGTTGTTTTGTTCTGGATCCAGCACTTCCAACAGAGCAAAAGCAGGATCTCCTTTGTAGTCCTTGCTGATTTTATCAATCTCATCCAACACAATCACCGGATTTGAACTGCCGGTTTTCTTGATGTTTTGGATGATACGGCCGGGCATGGCTCCGATGTAGGTTCTGCGGTGACCCCGAATCTCCGATTCATCGTGCAATCCACCCAACGAGATGCGGCCGTACTTACGACCCAGGGCACGTGCAATGGATTTTCCCAACGACGTTTTTCCGACACCGGGAGGGCCGTACAGACAGATGATCGGGGATTTCATGTCTCCTTTTAATTTCAACACGGCCAGGTATTCAATGATGCGGTCCTTGACGCTTTCCAATCCAAAGTGGTCTTGGTCCAAAACCTCTTGGGCGTGTTTCAAATCCAGGTTGTCTTCGGTCTTCTCGTCCCAAGGCAGGTCAACCAGCAACTTGACATATTGGTATTGTACGTTGTAGTCCGGAGAATTGACGTTGGTGCGTTCGAGGCGTTGCAATTCGTTTTTGAATGCTTCTGCAGCGTGTGCCGGCCATTTTTTGTTGGCAGCCAATTTTTCCAGTTCTTCAAAATCACGGCCGTTGTCGCCAATGCCCAATTCTTCTTGAATGGTCTTGAGCTGGTTGTTGAGGTAGTATTCGCGTTGCTGCTGGTCAATTTCGGTTTTTACCTTTTTCTGGATGTCGTTTTTGATCTTCAGCAACTCGATTTGTCGGTTCATCAGTTCCAGCAACTTCATGGCCCGGATGCGAATGTTGTCCTCTTTGAGAACTTCCATCTTATCCAAAGGCTCTTCTATCTCAATGCTGGAGGCAATGAAGTTGACCAGGAATTCGCTGCCTTCGATGTTTTTGATGGCAAAGGCGGCTTCCTGGGGAAGGTGCGGGGATAGTTTGAGGATGTGTAGGGCCGTATCCTTCACGGTGTCTGCCAAGGCGTCGATTTCAATTTCGTCACCTTTTGTCATGACCTCCGACAGATATTCCACCTTGGCTACCAAGTAAGGTTCCGAGGCAATTTGTTCTACGACCTTGTATCGTTTGATGCCTTGCAGGATTGCAGTGATGTTTCCATCCGGCATCTCAATGAGTTTCAGAATTTTGGCTACGGTTCCGATTTCAAACAGGTCGATGAGTTTCGGATCCTCAATCTCTGCATCACGCTGCGACGAAGCACCGATGATCTTGTTGCCTGCATAGGCATCCCGGACCAGTTTGATCGATTTTTCGCGGCCGACCGTAATCGGAATTACAGTAGAAGGGAAGAGGATGGCATTGCGAAGAGCCAAGACAGGAATTACCTCAGGTACATCCTGTTCGCTGAGCTTTTTTCCAGATTCTACACCCATCATCGGAATGATGTTTACTTCTCCAACACCGGTTTCTACGAAAGAGTCTGATTTAATGTTTGCCATATTTATGTCAATGTGTCAGTTTTGTCTGTTATCAGGGTTAATTTTGTCTTGAAATTCAAGGCAGACTCTATTGGTCAATCTTTGTGCCAAAGTATATTTGAAAAAAATATCAAGAGAGGTTTTGAAATTTCAAAAAATAACAATACTTTTGCGGTCCAAAATTATGGAGCACAACCATAAGCGATGGAAAAAGAACCTAAAAGAAACTGAAAACTAAATAATAGATATTATTATGACGAAAGCTGATATTGTGAACGAAGTTGCCAAAGCAACCGGTTTGGAAAAGATCGCTGTTCAAAGCGTGATTGAAAATTTCATGGAAAGCGTAAAGGATTCTTTGGCTAAAAATAAACCTGTATACCTCCGCGGTTTCGGTAGTTTTATCATCAAAACTCGTGCAAAGAAAACCGCTCGCGATATTTCT
>JAEIGA010003590.1_pt1 | contig 24234 bp, 24 predicted proteins | sample 9270691 | NCBI WGS metagenome assembly JAEIGA01 (sample SAMN17057246, study PRJNA624740) | gut metagenome | biome: biome; isolation source: fecal sample | host: Bos grunniens | place: China: Xizang | collected 2019 | reverse complement strand
TACAAAATCCACTGCTATATTTCTGTAGAGTTTCGCTATTTTCAATATCTGTGCGGCCAGTTGCTCCAGTTGCACCACCAGCACCATCAGCATTACTAGTGCCTGGAGTTTGTTTTACGTTTATTGTTAGTTCTCTTGTTCCTATGCATACGCCATCTACAAAAGCTTGGATTGTCACTGTCATTGGACCTGTTTTATCTCCAGCTTTAATAGTTAGTGTATTATTATCTACATTCGCACTGCCAGAACCTGTACATGATACTTGAATTGTCGCATTATTAGGGACATTTTCTAGCGACAATGTCATTGAATCTCCAGTGTATAATTCATTATTTACAGTTGATTCACCATCGCCAGCAAATTTTATTTCAAAATCTTTGTATATTTCAACTGTTTTTGCCGCGCTTTTCAATTTATCCATTAGCGTATTTAAATCTGTAGCATTATTTATGCTATCTGCCCAATTAGAGCCAAGAATATTTTCTACAATAGCTTGATATTTTTCACCTTTAGACCATAAGATTTCACAATATTGAATAGCTGCTTCTTTTCTTGTTTCTAAATCATCATAACGGAAGTTCTCAAATAGACCATTCAACTTGTCGATTTTAATCTCTTGAGCAGAGCCTCCAATAATATCTTGAAGATTCAAGAAAATTTGCTTTGTAATATACTCGTTTATTGCCTCAGCAGACTCTGGAATTGTCCAAATGCCATCACAAATTTTATCTAAGATTTCGTCAATTATATCTTGATAAGGCCCATCGCTATCGTTATTAGCTATTTGATTTGCAATATATACCCCAAATTCATTGCGTAAATAGCTATAGATATCAGTAGGGTCTGCAGTTGGAGATGTTGCAGTTATGTCATCATTTTTATTAACTATAATATCAGTTATGTTTCCTAGAGTTTTGTTTGCATTTAAACTTAATGTATCATTATTAGCTATATTAACAAGTTTATTATCGCCGAGATTTTTATCAGCGAACAAATTTCCATTAGTTGTGCCATTGAATGGTATTGGACTATTAGTTGCGACTATATCACTATACGCATCTAAAAACTCTACGCATTCATCTAGTCTTTTTTTATAATCAGAGCTTTCAAATTCTTCAATAATATCTTCAATAACTATATCATTGAAATTAATATTGCGATTACGAAGCTTATCGTCAATAAAATCTTGTATTACATCATTAAATTTATTTTCTAATGCTGGTGGATAATTATACTCATCTTTTAACTTGTCTTCAATATCACGAGCTAAAACCGCAACTTGTAAATCATTTAATTTATTAGGATTATATCCTAATGATTCTAAAAGAACCATCATAGAATCTGGAGCACCGCCAATACCTAAGTTACCATTAGCACCTTGTCCTAATCCAGCAGTACTTAAATAAGCGTCAATTATAGCTTTAATACCTTCATTTATATTATCTAAGGTTGCATTTTCGTCAAGTCTAGCTAAATAGTTATTAATTAACATTTGTAGGGTTTCATCCCCATTAATATCATAATTCAAGCCATATAATACACCTTGTCTTAAACTATCAAAATATTGAGTTTTTATATATTCTGAAGTTACTTCACGTTCAATTGCAGGATAATTATCTTGAAGAAATTGAGCTAGTTCTTCATTAGATACATTTGAACTTTCAATCAATCCATCAATTGCAGCTAAAATATCTCTTCTCCAGTTTTCATGATTACCTGTTAATTGAGATGGGAATTGAACATATTCTTGAATAAATTCATTTCTAATAACTTCTCTCTCAATTTTTTGTTCAATATTATTCATTTCTTCTTCATTAAGCGCATATTTATCATTTACGTCAGAACTTCCAATTTTACCTCCCCATTCATTATCAAACTTTTTCCAAAACTTATTTATTAAATCCATTACACTGGTCTTATTATCAACTTCAATCTCATCTTGATTATCAAGCACAAAACCCTTGAATTCTCCATAAGAGACTATTGAATCGGCGTTACTATCAGCATGTTGTGCCCATGCGTTATCAGCACCATATTTTGCTAAGAATTTGTACATTGTGCTTAAATCAATTGATGACATAATTAACTCCATTTCCCTTTTCTTTTGTTTTATTAATATGTAAAACGGCACAATTTATCAAAAACTTTAATAATTTTAGTGTGATTGTTACAAAAGTTTACAATTATACCTATAATTATTTAAATTAAGAAGGGTTAAGCGTAGTTTTTAATAAGATCGACGACTTCTGAAATTGAATAGTTATCCTTGCAAATAAAGAAGTTTTTACCTGTTTTTTCTTTAACTTCTTCCATAGAAGCGCCGTCTAAAAACAAATCAGTATAAGGTTTTAGCATTATTGAAGGCACGATTATATAATCAGCTTCAATATCTTTTATTGAATTAATCAAATCCTCCGATGTAATAAGTCCTGCAACTGTAATATTTTTCCCCCAGTAAGTTGATTTTACCGGTCGGACTTGCACATTCAAGCCATTAATAGAATTTAATTTTCCTTTAATATAATTAAATGCAGATTCTGCAGCCATTGAGCACGCAAATGCAATATTCAATGGAGTGTTTATTTTTTCAGGGAGTTCTAATTCATCAAAATCATCCATAATAGCACGTAAAGAGCCCACTCCATCATCGAGTTGTGAAAAATTACCATAGTATTTTGAATCAGGGATTTCTTTTTCTGCAAGTAAGAAAAATTCATCAGAGCAACATACTTTAGGATATTTGCTCGCTAATTCAAGAGTTCGTTTAGCGATCTCTTTATCAACAATGCGAAGCTCTTGTTCTCTAAATTGTGTAATACCAACAGGAACTATAGCAACTGATAGCAACGCTTCATCTAAGCTTGATAAATCCTTTAAAGTTCGTTCTAATTCTTCGCTATCATTATAGCCAGGACAAAGAACAATTTGCGCATGAAAAGGAATATCGTTGGATTTAAACCAGTTTAGGTTTTCCATTATTTTCCCAGCATTAGGGTTTCTTAGCATTTTAACTCTTAAATCAGGATTTGTTGTATGAACTGATATATAAAAAGGGCCTAAATGTAATCGCGCGATTCGTTCTTTATCTTTTTCTGTTAAATTTGTCGTTGTAATATAAGTTCCTTGCAAGTAAGACAGTCTATAATCATCGTCTTTAATATATAAGGTATCGCGCAATCCTTTCGGCTGTTGTGCTACAAAGCAAAAAATACAGTTATTCAAGCAAGGCTTAACTTTATCAAAGACTGCAGACTCAAAAATTATTCCTAAATCCTCATCATAATCTTTTTCTAGCTCAATTTCTTCTATTTGACCATCAGCCTTCTGGATTTCTAGAGTAATTAGCTCATTTTTACATAAAAAATTATAATCTATCATATCTTGAGGAGTTTCTCCATCAATTGATAATAATAAATCCCCTTCAGCTAGTTCTAACTCTTCAGCTATTGAGTTTTCAACAACACCACTAATTTTTGCTGGCACGCTCCAAGCCCTCCAATAGCAGTACGAAGTTTTTATATTCACAGGTTAAATTTTCAAGAACCATTTTTTTATAGAAATCTAAATCGCTATCATTTTGCATATTTTTAATATCAAGAGCGATAGTTTCAGCTTTTAATTTTATCTTTTTGAAAAGCTCAATTTGCTCTTTTGTCGATAATATCTCTGCGCAAGCTATTTTTATTCTTGCTGATGGCAAAAATTGTATTGGATTTGCTGGTAGATTCCCAAGAATTAGCTCTTGAAGCCTATCTTTACCACTGTTTGTTATTGAATAATAAATTGAAGGCCTACCGCCTTCTGTTATATTTTTTTGAGTCTTTATATAACCATTTTTCTCTAATCTTACCAAAGCTGGCTTGATTGTTCCGAAACTTGGGGTAGTAAGCACTGAAAAACTTGCATTAATCTCTTTTGAAATACCATACATCGTTAAGACTTTTTCTTTCAGCTGATGTAATATCAAGATTTCAATCATTATTACTCTCCATAGTCCTCATTAATAGTCGCAATAAATTCATTTGCAAGTTTAGCACTCCATTTACTATTTGAATCTTCTAAAATAGTATTTAAGGCATCTTCTTTAGATAGTGCTTTTCTATATGGCCTGTTTTCAAGAAGCGCAAAATATGAATCTATAATTAATATAATTTGAGATTCTAATGGGATATTTTCTCCGCTTAAATTATTTGGGTAGCCTGTTCCATTCCAGTTTTCATGGTGTTTCTCAATAATTGGAATTACATCAACAATAGAACTAATTGGCTCTAAAATTTCTCTCGCAGCAATAACTGGATGCTGTTTTATAGAAAATCTCTCATCCTCACTCAATGGGCTAGTTTTTGACAATATTTCTTTGGGCAACATTGTATTACCAATATCATAAAGAAGTACCGCAATTTTTAATTTATCAATACTATTCTTATCTAAATTAAATCTTTTCGCTAAAAGCGTTGCAAGAAGAATCTTTCGCTTTGTTCCACCACTAAGATGTTCTGGATTATACGTCGAAATTAAAGTATCTGAGACTTGATATAAAATTTCGTTATTTATATTCATTTCATGTAGTTTTTCGACTAATTTTTTCGAAGTATTAATATCTATTGGAATTCTGTGTTTGGATAAAATGTCGATATATGTATTAATAGCGACTTCTTGCCAAGATGTATCGTTTACAGGTTTCGCTAAAGTGACTCGGTCGCGGCCATTTCGCTTTGATTCATACATGGCATGATCAACTAATTCCAAAAGTTCGTATACATCTTCCGAATGTTCTATATACGTAGCAACACCGATACTTGCTGTAATTTTACCAATTTTATCAAGAGTTATTGATGCTATTTTTTTTCTTATTCTTTCGGCAAAAATCAGACCACCTTGCGAATCAACACCAGGCAAAATCACATTAAATTCTTCTCCACCCATACGCGCAGGAGTATCAATAGAGCGACAACTGGTCTTTAAAACATCTGCAAGAGTTTTTATCGCTAAATCACCATAGTTATGGCCATAAATATCGTTAATTTTCTTTAAATAATCTAAGTCTATACCAATAACCGTAAACTTCATATTTTGACGTTTTGCACGAATAACTTCTTTCATCAAACATTCTTCAAAATGTCTTCGGTTATATAAAGTTGTCATCGCGTCAGTAATAGCTTGCTCTTTGACCATTTCAAACAAGTCTGCAATTGTTATTGCTAATTCAATTTGTCTTGCAAATAGGTTTAAAAACTTCAACTCAGATTCGGTAGCATCATCCCTTGAAGAAAACAAAACTAAACAGCCAAAATGCTGATTTTTATACGCTAAAGGCACAATTATATAAGACTTTGCTTTTAAATGAGTAACCACACCATTTACAATAGTCTCAGGCATTTGAGGAATCGCAGATTTAATAAATTTAGCAACATCAGGTGATTGATAAACACAATTATCCTCTATGGCTTGTGTAACTTCCGGAATCTTAGGGAATTCTAATCTCAAATCTGAAGGTTCGCATTTAAAAAACCTTATAAAATTAGAGCCAAATAGTTCCCCTGAAAAAGAAACTAGCTGTAAATAATCGCCGTTATTATCACTTAATCTTTTAGTAATACAAGTATTTAAATAACCAAGCTCACCCTGTAGACTCCTTGCGATTGCATTAAGAACACTTGATAATGGTTTTGATGAATTCATCATATCCCATACGTGTTGTAGAGTAAGCATTTGTCTATTTGCAGTATCAAGTTCTCTTGTTCTTGCTTCAATCTCAGCTTCTAATTTAAGATTGCGTTCATATACTTCAAGCAAGGACTGTTTACCAGAATATACCGAGTGTTCAATCTGGTCTAATTGGTTCTTAAAGTTTTTGATACTATCAAAAAATCCCACAAACAAATTCCTTGCTATCTAATAACCTTAATATTATACCACTATTATAACACTTTGTAAAATTTTTTAAAATCGCCATTGGAGCATTGTCAGAAACTAGCAGATAAGGCACAATTTATTGCACAACTTACTCAAATGGTGTCGTTAAGGTGCCACAACAGGAACCCAACGACAAGAAAATATTAGCAAATTTAAGTAAGAATTGCAATATTAATTGCAAGCTGATTTTACACTTAAAACTAGATACGCAGGCGTATTATAATATGAGGATGATTTTAGGATTAGAAGTCTTGTAGAAAATAATTTATTGTTTGAAAGACTTAATTCTATTTAAAAATCTAGTGAATAAATTCTGCTTGTTTTCAGATTCAATAGTTTCCTTATAAAATTTAGAATTTAAATGCTTATTTATTAAGTTTTGAGCTGATTCTAATATAGTTTTAGGTTCAAGAGACTCAATTGCAATTTCAGCAGTTGGAACAGTTGCACTTCTAACTTGTGTTGACATGTGTATATATCTCGGTTCTTTACCAGACCAGATTGATATAATATCTTTATCTAGACTACCTGATATATTTAAGTTTAAATTTTTAATTGATTTTACTTGTTTTTCTAAAGCAGGACAAATAGTATCAAATGCTTGTTTTTGTTTATTACTTAAACCACTAACATTAATACTTCCTTTAAAAGATGATTGTTTAATAGAACTAATTTGCATAGCAGACATACTCCTAATATGGTGTCGTATGCGGGACTTGTCTTTTCTCGTCACCCTGAATTTATTTCAGGGTCTTATTAGTTTGAAGTCTTACGCCCTACTTGTAAGATTCTGAAACGAGTTCAGCATGACGGTTTTATTTATAATTGTCGATGGGGAGACTCGAACTCCCACAGCTCTCGCCACATGCACCTCAAGCATGCGTGTCTACCATTCCACCACATCGACATATTTTATTTTCAACAATTTAATACTAACATAAATATCAAAATGTTACAATTATTTAATATTCATTGACTCGATTTGAATTATATCAGAGAATAAATAAGTGATTACTCGTGTGTAAATTATTAAAGGTGGAAATATGAAAATATCTGCAATGCAAGCAATATCTAACCAAGAAAATGATTCAAAAAAAAGTTTATTCATAAGATTTAGTAATAGTTTTATGTCTTCTCCAGAAATAGAAAACCCTATTGAGAAGGCTAGTACCATTAATCCTATCAATAAGCCTGCAAAATTAGGGATTGAAAATTTACAAGAATTTACAATCTTTCCTAAAGAAGTTAAGGATGGACAAACTATAATTACTGCGTAATAACCATTTTCTATAAACTTTTTAGAATATTAACTTATATATAAAGAAAGGTAAGAGAGAACTATGATTCTTAAAATATTTAGAATGGAGCATAATAAATTTGTTCCAGAATACAAAACAGAAGGCGCAGCTGGCATGGATTTATGCGCAGCTATTTCTGAGCCAATAACACTTAATCCTTTAGAGAGAAAATTAATCCCAACAGGTCTTAAAATTGAACTTGAGCATGGATATGAAGCTCAAATTAGGCCTCGTTCAGGCTTATCAATAAAACATGGAATTAGTCTTATCAATTGTGTTGGAACAATTGATGAGGATTATAGAGGTGAAGTCTGCGTTGGGCTTGTAAATGTCTCTAACGAACCTTATACAATTCAACCAGATGAAAGAATTGCACAAATGGTTATTGCAAAGTATGAGCAAGCTGAAATCCAAGTGGTTACTGAACTATCTAATACTGTTAGAGGCGAAGGTGGATTTGGTTCAACTGGCAAAGTTTAATCTAAAAAGCTTAAAAAACTTGACGAGAGGTTTAAAAAAGTATAAAATAAACGCATGGCGCGAATAATTTCTGCCATGCGTTATATAATTTAGGAGAAAAAACAATGTACCAAGATGAAATGCTTATTTGTGAAGATTGTGGTAAAGAATTTGCTTTTACTGCAGGTGAACAAGAATTTTATGCAGAAAAAGGGTTAACAAATAAGCCAAAAAGATGTCCAGAATGTAGAAAAGCTAAGAAACAGCAACATCGTAGCAAAAAAAGAATGTATGATGCCGTTTGTGCAAAATGTGGTGTTGCAACCCAAGTTCCATTTAATCCAACGCAAGGTAGGGATGTTTTATGTAAAGCTTGCTTTGATGCAATGAAAGCTGAAACTGCAGAAGCTTAGTATTATAAATTTTAATTATATCGAACAGTAAAGGCGAAGTTAGAAGGCTTCGCTTTTATATTATATAACGACTTTTTAAATCAGTTATTCGTTGGTTAGCTAAAGCAACCTTTTCTTGCAATTCTTTGTCTTTTTTGACTTCTGCGCAAAAATTACTTATTATATTTAAAGTTTTTTCTGATGAATCTCTAAATATAAACATATCGAGCCCCGCTTTTACACCCTGTATTATTGCATCTAAGCTGTCAAAACCATTAACACCATTCATAACCATATCATCCGAAATAATAACCCCTTTATATCCAAGCGTATTTCGCAAATAATTAAGAGCATTATAACTCAAAGACGTTGGAATAGGTTCTTTATCAAAGCAAGTGCAATGCAAGTGAGCAGCCATTATCATTTCAATATTATTTACTATCGCATGCTTAAAAGGTTTTATATGAATTTCTTCCATCTCAAATAAAGGTAAATCAATACATGGTAACGTCAAATGGCTATCTTTATCAGCATCACCATGTCCAGGATAGTGTTTTACACAAGGTATGATTTTATTTTTTCGAAATTCATTAATATAAATATCCATACCAGAAATCACATCATTTGGATTATCCGCAAAAGCCCTTTCACCTATAATTGGATTATTCGGGTTCGTATTTACATCTACGCATGGTGCGAAATTTAAATTAATACCAAGCATTGAAAGCTCTTTTGAAATTTGAGAAGCTTGGCTTCGTAGAAAATTTTCACTCTTTTTAAAAGCATCTCTAGCAGAAAGCTTTCTCGGGTATATATTTTCAGTACGTTCAACTCGTCCACCTTCTTGATCTATCGCTAAAAAAGGCGGTATTATAGCTTGATGCTTAATATCTTGAATAAATTTCTTGAACTCATTCTCGTTTGTTATATCCTTTGTAAAAAATATAACTCCACCTAGACCTCTCAATAAAATTTCATTAAGATTATCAGATCCTAAAATAAACATTTGCCAAACAAGTTTTTCCATAAAATAATCATACATTTAACTGATTATAAAAATCAATATTTTTAATATATTATAATAAGAGTATGTACTTTGGGGTAGGTATAAATAAAAATGAAAAAGATTTTTTCTATATTATTAACAGCTTTTTTCTTGTTATCAGCAATATGTTTAGATGTATCAGCCGCTAAGAAATCATCTAAAATTTCTAAAGAAGCTGTGCAAGAAATGTCTGATAGCATTGATTCTATAACTAAAAAGATTTATTCTCGCACGCTGCTTTCACCAAAAGATAATGAAGTACTAATTGGTGTAAAAATTCAACTTGATAATCAAATGCTAGTCGCAACTGCAACTGAATTAGCTCCTTTATACTACAAGGTAGGAAATGTATATAAATTAAGAGGTATGAATACCGAAGCAATTGAATGCTATCAAACAATATTAGAAAACTTTTCTGATACTGCGCTTGCCCCAAAAGCTAGAGCTGCTTTATCTGACTTAGGAATAGAAGTAACAGCTCCAGCAATAAATGAAGAAACTGAATCAGAAGAAGATATATAATAATAGCACCAATTGTATCATCCTAGATTCAGCTAACGCTATTATCAACTATAAAACTTGCGCGTATAATTAATATATGCTATAGTATATCTACTAGCCAAAATGCTCTTATGAGGAAGATTTAAATTGTTAATAAAACCGATTGATGTTACACAACCGAGTTTTCATTCAGATATCAAATCAAAAGAAACTGTATCTGAATATAAAGACCCACTTATGGAGTGGCCTCTGAGAGGTGCTGCTTTTACAAATGAGGTCGGAGAGGGTTTAAGACCATTAATTGGAGGAGTTGCTAATCTTTTCTGGGCTCCCGTATTTTTATATATCGGTGCAGATTTATATGATAAGTATAAAAATGATGGCGTTGAGCATAGCCCAAATTCTGCCCGCATGCTTAAACAAGCTTGCTTTCAAGGACTTGCTAGTATTTTATTACCATTAATTGTAATTAAAGGTGGACAAAATATTTTTTCACTTCTTGGAATGCTTTCAAAAGATAAAATTTCTTATAATTCGCAAGAAAAAATTATTGAACTAGCAAAAACATTCGTTGCAAATGGCAATATGAGAGCTTTTGTTGGGAAAGATGAAGAATGTATTTCAAAATTTAATGATATTATTAAAAATAATTTAGAGTTTAAAAGTCACAATGATTTTATTACCAAATTATTTACAAAAATTCAAAAAAGCTTAAAGATTAACAAAAAAGAACACATTGAAGAATATGCAAACAAATTAATCAAAGAAATGATAGAAACACGCAAATCTCTTCTTAATCCCACTGATGAGTTCAAAAAGAATAAAAACTATTCTAATTTTCAATCAGCAATGAAAAACGGTCAGACACAAAATGTTGCTACAAAAACAGCCTTAACAAAAATGCTAAACTCAAAATCTTTAAGCAGCAAGATAATTAAAACGATAGGCGGTTTTATTGCTGTTGGTTTTGCGATAACTCCTGTAGATAAATTTGTCGAGCATGTGGTTATTGAAAAATATCTTGGCCCCAAAATTGACAAAATAAAAAGACCTGAAAAATAGTAACAGGTCTCTCAATTATTCATTTTCTCCTTTATCTAATTATTACTTAAGACCAACCTAAATGTGGCCAAGTTTTTGATTGACAGCATTTTATGTTTATTACCTTGCATTTCAGCAATTTCAAAAATTCTACAGATTCTACGAATTTCTTCTGCATCTTTTCTTGAATTTATTTTATATACATTCTCAATTGGATCCGCAACAACAGACATTGCAACATTCAATTCGCGTTCGTTCATTAAGAAACTCCTTTAAAAACTGTATCTGTATATATAAAGTTTTTTTGTATTATAAAATTGCCTTTTTTTATTTAGATTGTTAACTTTTATTAAGAAAAAGAGAATGCGGAAAAAGTCGAAAAAGGGGGTAAATGAAGTATGAAAATTAGGCTTCAAACTGCTCCACCTATTGAAAAAGGGGTAAATGAATAGGCATGGAAAATCCTCTACAGACTTGAAAGTTATTATAAAACAATTTTTCAAACTTCTTAAAATCCAACCTAAAGTGTGTGAAAGTTAGGCTAGGTGCGGGATAGCACGTAGCCCAACTTAAAACCGTTCCCCAGAGTTTGCAGGAAAAACGAGAGTTTTTCCGCAAACTCAAAATATATACTCATTTTGTTGATTAATATACTATTTTATTGTATTGTGATTGTGTGAATAGAGAAGTTTTAGATTATTTATCAATATCAAAAAAATGTGGCATAGGTGAATTAGCACCTAATGTCGTAATTAAAAACATTGCTAATTTAGAAGAATTTTATGATTCTGCAGAGCTTATAAGTATATATAATTATTTTTTAATGAATATTGAGGATATTGAAATATTAATCCAAGTAATAAAATATACCGATGCACATCGTTCTCCTTCGACGCTAGCGATATTACAAGAATTATTACAATTAAAAAATGATAACGAAGAAGACTTAGTAAATTTAAGAACTATTTGTATAAAAGCTATAGCCAATTATAAAGATACGGCTACGGTTATGACTTTATTAGATTGTATGAATAATAAGAAAGAACATTATAGGGTTCGTTTAGCTTGCGCTGATGCGCTAGGCAGAATTGGAGATAAGTATGCAGTAAAACCACTTATAGATGTACTTGAAGATGAAGATGAAAAATCTGTTTATTTAAAAGAATCTGCTACTTTTGCATTAGGACTTTTAGGAGATTCTAGTGCTATTGACCCACTTGTTGCTATTTTAGAGTCAAAACATGGGTTTCTAGGGCGTTTTAGCTTTTTAAAAGAAAAAATTGTCGAAGCATTAGGGAAGTTAAATATTAATAATAAGAAAGTTATCAGAGCATTAAAAAATTCGTTAATGGACCCTTCTCCAATGGTTAGAATTAATGCAATAGAAGCTATTATGAATGGAGAGGATGAAAATGCTGTGGAGCTAATAAGGCCAGCTCTACAAGACGATGACGACGAAGTTAAGAAGAATGCTTTAATTGCATTATATAATCTTACTGGGCGTGATATTTTAGATGAGGTTCTTGAATTGCCTATTTATTCTCAATATTTAAAAACAGAAGCAAAAAGCATAATTGACGATTACGAGGAGGATTATGAATAAAGCGGTTATATTACTTTCAGGCGGTCTCGATTCACTCGTATCATTAGATTTTGTTCAAAAACACACTGATTATAATATAGAATTGGCGTTAACCTTCGATTACGGACAGAAAACTGTAAAAAATGAAATCAAAGCTTCAAAAAACATTGCCAAATTTTATAATATAAAGCACGAAGTTATTAAGTTAGATTGGCTAAAGAATATAACAAAAACAAGCTTAGTATCAGCTTCTGAAATTCCTGATTGCAATTTTGAAACAGCACAAAGCGCGGCTTCTGTTTGGGTGCCAAATAGAAACTCACTGTTTCTAAATATAGCAGCTTGTTTTTGTGATTCATATAACTATAGTTATATAATTTATGGAGCTAACAAAGAAGAAGGCGCGAATTTTCCTGATAATACCGAAGAATTTAGAGCATTAGTTTCAGATTGTTTTAAGACATCTACATTAGTTAAGCCATCTGTAATAGCCCCCTTGATAAATTATTTTAAGAGTGATATAGTAAAAATTGCGATTGAGGGTTCGGTGCCACTAGATTTAGTATGGAGTTGCTACAATTCTGGGGAAAAACATTGTGGGAAATGCGAATCCTGTCATTACCTAAAGAAAGCTTTATTAGCAAATAATCAAGAGGAGTATATTAAAAAATTATTCAACTATGAAACAGTTATTAATTGAAAAAGAAATTAAATATATTGGTTCACAATTAGCACCACATTGGATATATAAAAACTTTAATTTACAAGGTGATGCTATAGTAGCGTTTATAGGAGAGTGCGAAGTTAAATTATCGGAAATGGTTGACATTGAGGATGTAATCAATAATGAACCTATTTATAGCAAATCCATGTTAAGTTTTATTTCTGAGCAATTTGGTATTAATTTAGTAGAAGGAGTATTGAGACAGAGACTTCTAATCACTGTCATTAAGGAATTATTAGAAGATTATGGAATTAAACCTATACGACGCGGTGATGATTTAATTATTGATGGGAAAAAATTATCAGTCTCAATTGCAACTAAATCTATTAATTCAGTATTAATTCATACTGGCTTAAATATCTTATCAGAAAACGCTCCAGTTGAGGCTTCTGGCCTTACTAGTGAATTAGGAATAAATGATATTAAAGCGTTTGCTTTAGAAGTAATGAAAAGATATTCAGAAGAATTAGATGATATCGTATTAGCATCAACAAAGGTTCGAGGAGTGTAAATATGTCAGCTCGTACTTATAAAAAATATATGAAGAAAAAAACAACAAAAGACTATACTCTTTGGAAGCTTTTTGTTATTTCGTTTCTTGGGATGTTATTAGTTTTTACATTTGCAATAAAATCTTTTTCACCGACAGTAGATGTTTCTATCGGTGAGTATTCCCAAGAAGATAACTTTGACAATGCTGATGAAATCAAAAAAAGAGTGGATGGAAGACTTGCCATTATACAGGAAGAAGATCAAGGTAGAAGCTTTTCTGAATTAATGCGAAATGCAGAAAGAGCTGAAGAAAAGACCGAAGAAAAAGCAGTTGAGCTAAAAGAGCTGTCTTCAGCAAATAAAACCGATAATGAACCAAAAGAAAAAGATTCTGAAGCTACTAATTTAGAACCTGTTTTTAAAGTTTTTATAGGAACCTACACTTCAGCAGAACAAGCGAAAGTTGCTAAGGATATTATTTTAGAATCAGGTTCAAATTATAATCCAATTATAAAATGTATTGGTTCTAACAACTACACATTACAAGTTGGGTTATTTAAAAACAAAAATAGCGCGGAAGCGCTATTATATACAATTCAACAAAGCCACTTACCTGGTAGAATTGTACAAGAATATTAAGGATTGAAAACAAATCTTTACATCATGAAATATTTTAGTTTATTTTTAATATTTTATGGTACATTATAAATAAGGGGTCCAAATTTGGGATTGAGTTTAACTATCATGAATTAAAATAGGAGAAGTTTGATGTCTAATTATTTGACAAAAGAAGAGATAAGACAATGGAGAAGCTCTTTAGAAAAAATAACATTAGAGGAATTTGCGGCTAGACTTGGAAAATCTGTAGAAGAAAGCAAATCTACAAACGACGTCGTTGATATTGTTATGTCAAAAGGTACGTCATCTAACACAAATCATGGTATAAGTGAAAGCTTTTCTGCGATTGCTGAAAGAGCATTTATAAGAGAACGACAAATCTCTCATACTCCATTTTCAATTCGTAAAAAAGATTTTGAAGCCCAAGCGAAAAATGAACAATCATTTGCAATAAAAAAAGCGGATTCTAAAAATATTAAAAATATTATCGAAGAAACATTAATTACATCATCTGATAGTAAATCTGTCTTAGATGATGCTAGTCAATATATCTCAAGTTCTGATGTAAATATTGTATTTAAAAAAGCCTTAACAGATAGAGAACAATTGGTTTTTGAATATTTTTTAAATAATATTGGTAAAATTGTCTACGCAAAAGATTTGGCTTGTTTACTAGATTTACCAAGAGATTATGTATATAAATATATTAAAAACTTAAGAGCAAAAATAGAAGGTGATAAACTTGTAAACGCACCTTCTGGTGGATTTATATTAACAGAGTAATTTTAATGGAAGTTGTAAATTTACTTGAATTTTTAAATAAAGCAGAAGATTTAAGCACGCTTGATTACGCATCGTGCAAGACTGGTCTTATCAATTATTTAGATTTTTTACTTGAAGATGAACAATTTATTCAAAAAATTGACTTAGGAATAATTTATATCAAGCAAAAATTTAAAAATCAATTTGTAATTGTTGATGGCTTAAATAGAATTTTGTCATTATCATTGCTCTTGCATGCGATCTGTGAATGCTACAAAAAAACTTCATCCAAGAATGAAAATGCTATTAAAACTATTAGAAATAAATATCTAGTAAACGATTCAAAAACTAAATTAAGATTGCCAGAGGACGATCAAATTATATATAATAAAATTATTTTTGGAGAAAAACTTTCAGGAAAAGAAAAGAATTCTGCCATTTTTCAATTACTACATAATTTTTGGCAACAAATAAAAGAGCAAAACTTACAAGCTTCAAGGCTATTTAAAATGCTTCAAAAAATCTATGTTGTTGCTGCAGAAGTTGACAATGTACCTCAAAGAGACTTATATTATATGCTTAATAAAGATAAAAGAGAGATTAATCAACTTTTGTTAATTGAAAATTATATGAAAAATATCGGATTAAAATCTGATTGGAATAATTTTAAAGCCATTTTTGATAATAAAAGTGCCGATATTAATCTATTTTTTAATGATTTTTTTATAACAAAATTTAATAATATTAAATACGAACCAACTAGGCTTTATGAAATATTTACAAATTATTTTGAAACAATGCTTCAATATCAATCTGAAGATGTATTAGTATCAAAAATATCAAAAACTGCAAAATTATATAATAATTTACTTAATGTTAATTTGCCAAATGAACAAATTAGAAAAGCTATTATTCAAATAAAAATGCATAATGGCGAAGATACATTTGCTTATATATTGAACATTTATGAAGATTTTGTTGATAAAAATATTTCTGAAGCGACTTTTTTAGAAATTTTATCAACAATTGATGATTATTTAAAAAACCGCCTAAAAACCCCTAATAATGTAAGTTTCAACGAATTAATCCAATATTTAAACGCATTTATAACTTGCAAATAATTGAAAATTGGAAAATATATTAAAAAATTTTTCTAACTACTTGTTATACTTATATTATACAAAATTATAAAAGAAATAAGAGGTAGCTATGAAGAAGATGAATGAGACTTTTATATCAAGTCTTGAGGATTTGATTGAATTAATTTTAATTATTGAAAATTTAATAAAAATAACTAAAGAATTGTGTCTTAATAAAGAAATGCTTTCTATTTATTATGATTTAGATAAAGAAAAAAGCCATAGAATTAGCGAAGAAAGAAACTCATATATAAATACCTTAAACATCGCTATCGAAAAAATAGCGCAAGTTAAGATTATAAATGAGAAACTTGAAGAAAATCTTTATGAACTAAAGTAAAACGCCAACTATAGCAGCAGAGAGGTAGCAGCTCAACGTACCACATATAAGCGCCCTTAATCCAAGCCTTGCAAGATTTTTTCTTTGATTTGGTGCTAGCTCACCAATACCACCAATTTGTATTGCAATTGAGCCGAAGTTCCCAAACGAGCACAGTGCAAAACTTGCAATCATAAAGCTCTTAGGATCAATTGTTTCAATAATATGAGAAAGCTGGACATAGGCAACCATTTCATTTAGTACTAATTTTGTACCCATTAATGCACCTACAGTTGAAGCATCTTGCAAAGGCACACCAATCATTAATGCAAAAATAGAAAAGATTTTACCTAAAATCATTTTTAATGATAAATCAGGTAAGAAAGCTATATGAGAGCAGCCTGGAATATAATTGTACAAAAATCCCCCTGCAACCCCAAGCATCCAATCAATAAATGCAACCAGCGCAACTAATGCAAGTATCATTGCGGTAACATTGATTGCGACTTTCATACCCTCTGAAGCCCCACTTGAAATACTATCAAATACATTTGCAAAAGTCCTTCTTTTTGAAATTCTAATATTATTACCAGTTTCAGGTTCACCTGTTTCTGGATAAATAATTTTTGCCAAAATCAAAGCACCTGGAGCAGCCATAACAGACGACGCTAATAAATAATGAGCTGGAATTCCCATAGAAATATAGATTGGCATTATTGCTCCAGAAATACAAGCCATTGAGCCAGCCATCGAAGCTAATAATTCCGAGCGTGTTAATTTTTCTAAATAAGGTTTAATCATAATTTGCGCCACAATTTGACCAACAAAAGCGCTTGCTACATTTGATAATGCTTCAGCTCCCGAAACATGCATAAATTTGTTCATTGCTTTTCCTAGCATAGCTACAACTCTTTGCATAATTCCATAGTGATAAAGAATGTTTACTAATACCATCATAAATATGTTTGAACAAATTAACTGTAGTGCAAAAATACTATAATTATTTCCAAAAAGTTCAGCCAATCTACCATTATTCATCAACGGACCAAACACAAAAGCGCCACCATCATAAGCAAAAACAAGAATTTTTCTAATAAATTCTCCAATTAATAAGAATATTTTTTGGCCTAAAGGAACTTTGAATATAAAGATTGCAAATGATATTTGCAAAATAAATCCCATAAGAACTGTTTTATAATTAATTGCTTTTCGGTTATTTGAAAGAGCATAGCAAATTAAAAATATTGCTATTATACCAATTATACCGACAAATCTTTCCATACAATCTCCTTATGCCTACTTGACAGCACTAATATAGTCAAAAATTTCTTCTTCTGTATTCATTTCAGTTGCACAAACCAATATTTTATTATTATTAAGTTTTATACCACCTAATATATTTTTTTCTTTAAGCTTTTTAAGAAACTCATCAGAATCCTTAACTTCAATTACAAATTCGTTGAAAAAATTCTTATTCAAAGTTTTTATACCAATTTCACTAAGTTTTTTTGAAAGTAAATGCGCATTATTAGCAGACAGAATTCCAGTTTGCTTAAACCCATTCTCACCCATTAAACTTAAATACAAAGTTGCAAAAAGTGCAATTAAAGATTGATTTGAACAAATATTACTAGTTGCTTTTTCTCTTTTAATATGTTGTTCTCTAGTCTGAATAGTTAATGTATAAGCTACGTTTTCTTCAGAATCAATAGTTTGCCCAACTAATCGACCAGGCATTTGTCTCATATACAACTCTTTACAGGCCATAAAACCTGCATGCGGGCCACCAAAAGACATCGGAATACCAAGAGGTTGAATATCACCTACCACAATATCCGCATCAATTGGAGGTTTTAGAATAGATAGTGCACTTAAATTCGCTACTACAATTAGCGTTGTATCAAGTTTTTTTACTTCACTAATTTCGCCGTAGTAATCTGGATATTGAATCATAACAGAGCAGTAATCTACAGTATTTTCAGGCAACTCATTAAAGAATTCTATTTCAATATTTTCAGCCCAGCAATAAGTCTTTATAACCTCAATATAATCTGGATTAAGGCGTTCTGATACAAGAGCTTTATTTTTCTTACCCTTTGCAATTCTATGAGACATCAAAATTGCTTCTGCACAGGCTGAACCGCCATCATATAATGAAGCATTAGCAATATCCATACCAGTAAGTCTTGAAATCATTGTTTGATATTCATAAATAATTTGTAGTGTGCCTTGCGAAATTTCGGGCTGATATGGAGTATAAGCTGTCAAGAATTCAAATCTTTGTGCAATATAATTTACACAAGCTGGAATAAATTTATTATAAATTCCGCCACCAGTAAAAACTGCATAATCAACTTTATTCTTTTTTGCTAATGCCTTTATTTTCTTTTGAGTTTCCATTTCGCTTAAAGGATTTGCTAAGGCAAAATCTTGAAACTTTATTGGAATTTGCTTAAACAAATCATCAATATTACTAAGCGAAATGCTTTCTAACATATTTTTTCTAGTATCATCTGTATGAGCTATAAAATTTTTCATTATTGCACTTCTTCTAAATAATCTTTATATTCTAATAAACTAGCTAATTCTACCTGATCAGCTTCAGATTCAATCCTAACAAGCCATTTATCAGGATATGAGTCATCATTTAATAGTTCTGGAGAATCCACTATTTCTTCATTAATTTCTATAACTTTACCAGAAATTGGCATATAAATTTCAGAAGCTGCTTTTACAGATTCTATAGTTGCAAAGACTTCATCCTTGCTAAATTCGCTATTAATTTCTGGTAATTCAATAAATACAATATCCCCAAGCTGTTCTATAGCATAAGGTGTAATCCCTACTTCAAAAATATCTTCTTTTTGTAATAAATATTCATGTGTTTTTGTGCATAAGATACTTTCATTCATTTAAACTATTCTCCTATATTATTTATCATTTATTTTTTATTTCTTTTTTCTACAAAAGGTTTTTTAATAATTTCTGCATTATATAATTTTTCTCTTATTGATATCTGAATTGTAGAACCAATACTCAAGTTTTCATTCGTACTGATATAGGCTAGCCCTATATTATCTCCTCTTGTAGGAGAAACCCCACCGCTAGTTACAATTCCAATCTCAATATTATTATAATATACGCTATATCCGTGCCTTGCAATACCTTTATCAATCATTTTGAATCCAACAAGCTTTTTATCGCATCCTTTCTGAATCTGATTTTCAATCACGTCCTTACCGTTATAAAAATCCAACTTATCTTTAGGTATTGACCAGCTAAGCCCAGCTTCAATCGGCGAAGTATTTTCATCTAAGTCGTTTCCATATAAATGCAAAGCAGCCTCAAGCCTTAAAGTATCTCTAGCACCAAGTCCAATAGGTTTAATATCGAAATCTTTTCCTTCTTCAAGGAGCTTTTTCCAGAAAAATTCAGCATCTGAATTTTTGATTAAAAGCTCTACTCCATCTTCGCCAGTATATCCAGTTCTTGAGATTAATAACTCCCTTCCATAAATTTTATCTTCTTTTATACTAAAAAAGCTTGGCAAGTCACTTGCGCCCATTTTTTGTAATAATTCACAAGCCTTCGGCCCCTGCACTGCAATCATTGAGTAATTATGAGATTCATTGACAATTTCAATATCAAATCCTAAAGAGTTAATGCTCATCCAGTTTAAATCTTCATCTACACGAGAAGCGTTTGCTATAATTAAATATCTATTTTCTTTTAGCTTATAAATAATTAAATCATCAATTACACCACCTTTTTTATTTGTTAATTGACAATATATAGCTTTTGAGTCAGTAAGTTTTGAGATATCCTGAGGAACAATTTTATTTAAAAATTTGATAGAATCGCTTCCTTGTACAATTAATTCACCCATATGCGAAACATCAAAAATTCCAACAGAATTCCTTACAGTTTTATGTTCTTCAATAATTGAAGTATATTGAACTGGCATATCCCAGCCAGCAAAATCAACCATCCTTGCGCCTAATTCAACATGTAAATCATGCAAAAAAGTCTGCTTAGTCATAACTCTCCCCCATATCCACGCTATTAATAACTATTTTCTCAATTAATGACTAAGCTGTCAAGCTATATTATTAATTCTTTAATAATGCTTAATTAAATTATATTAAAAAAGCCCATAGATTTGATTAAAAAACAAATCTATGGGCCATAATTTAATTATTTTTTATGCTCCAGTTCTCTTTTCATACTCTTGTTGAAATCTAATTGCTATAACATTTAATTTCATTGCATCTGCGCCATAACTATAAGAACCAACTGAATCTATTACTGCATCAAATACTGCATTAAATATCTCTTGATCAAAGTTATCACCCATAACTAGTTCTGCCTTAGTTAATAATATTCCTTTTAATTCTTCAACTTTTTTATTCCATTTTTCATCTGTAGTTATTTCAGTTCCCCATTGAGTAAAATCAATATCCTGTAAGTCAATATCTTTATCCGATTCGTTCATAGCACCTATAAGCACAAATAATTTTGCATTGAACCGAAATATAAAGTAATCAATAACTTCTTTTGTTGTTAATTTATCAATAGGCAATTTATGACTATTTACCCATATTAATGTCTTATCATTTGCAAAATCGTAAGCTTTTTCAAATAGAACCTCAACCATATCATAAGGGATGCCCAATTCTGTACATTGTGATTTAATTTGTTCCATTAAATTTTCTTTAAAATCACCGTTAATTAATTTGTCATAATTATTACTATCGATTTTTGCATTACTCATAAGAGTATAGTTATTAGGTGCTGTTACATTTAATGTTCCACCATTGTCTTTGTATAATAGATTAAAAACACCTCTTGCGTTTTCTTCTTCTTTTGCGAGTTGCTCATCTGCCTCTTGTTTAGCTTGCGTAGCAGCATCATTTTCTGCCTCTTTAGCTTCTTCACTCATCTTCTCATACTTTTCAAGCAGACTAGTCTTTGAGATATTCTCCATAACAGAATTTACTATATCTATAATTTCACTTAGAGTTTTAGCATTATTTATCTCATAATTAAGCGAATGAGCTTCTAAGACATTAATAATACCTCCATTACAAATATCAGTTACTAAAGCACATGCTGCTGCTTTTGCAGTTTTAAGTTCCTCGCTCGATACATAGCCTCCAAAATTGCTTATTGTACTATCAAAGCTCCATTTTGATTCATCAAATTCATCATATTGAGTTTCTTTCATTTTATAGTTTAAATAATTCACTAAATCAGCTTTAAAATTTGTCCCCTCGTATGAAGCTAAAAATTCACGTGCTAAAGATTCCAATTCGCCACATAACTGGCCCGCTAATTCTGGACCTAAGCTTTCTTCGTACATTTTAAAAAACTCATCAAGTACTTTCTCTAAGTGCTCTTCATTAGAAATATTCTGCTCCATACCAGTATTATTATTTCTAATACCAGCTTGTACCATTGCAGCTACATAATTAGCTCCAGTTCCTAACTTAAAATCACGTTTAGCCTCATTATTGCTATTATTATTATTTGGCACAAGGTTTTCACTATTATCTGTTTCAGGATTTACACCTTGTCCATCCTTCTTAAAATCCTTTTTAATAATGTAATTAAGTTGTCCAAAATTTAAATTGTTGAATCCGATACCCATAATAATCTCCTTTTCTATTTTTAATACGTTATACTTCTTTCTTATGCAACATAATTGCTATTGTGTTGCATAGTTGATATATCGACAATTTTTTGAAAAACTTTAGGGTTTTTTAAAAAATTGTTACAAAACTTAATCAATCTATAGAAGTTTTCTTTCTTTTTACACTGCTAACAAAAAGAAAGAAAACTTCACAAAGAAAGAAAAAACCTCGCGCTGTTTCCTACGCCCTACGGGCGTTTTGACCGAATGGATAGTTCGGCTTCGCCGAATCATTCACGCTCACTATTGTGCTTCGCACACGTTCGCGACAGTATGATTATTGATTATAAATTTTCTCACTTTTGTTTTCTCAAATTAGGCTATTTTTTTAGAAAAATCGTCAAAATATAGAAAAGTTATATACTCGTTTTTTAGGCCTTTTTTTACGATATCCGCAAGCTAAAGCTTGCTTAAATTAAGCATTTTCGGCTTTGAAATACATTTACCCCTATGCAACACAATAGCAATTATGTTGCATAAGAAAAAAGTATAACGTATTAAAAATAAAAAAGGAGATTATTATGGGTATTGGATTCAACGGCGGTGATTATGGAAAGTATTCAAAAGAGTTTTTCTTAAAAAGAGATACTAAGGAAAAAAATAGCACAGATCAAAATGGAAATAACTTACCAGAAAATTTGAATAATTTAACTTGTCAAGAAGCTAACCCTGATATAATATTTAAAGGGCTTGATAACTTGGCTATAAACAATAATATAAAAATCTTTAATAGAAATAATAAAGATGAAATTATTGATAAAGTTCTAGAAAAACTTTATCCTATGGTTGCAAACAAATGGGGTAATGATGTTGCTGATAAGGTCTTTGATAAATTAGTTATGTTAGCAGAACAATTTCTAAACGGAAAGAATCTATTCGCAACAGAAGCTAGTTTAGAAAGATATATACGAAATTATTTAGCAGAATCTGATCAAGATAGATTATCCAGTGAAATTGACGCATATAATAATGCTGTAAATGATAGAGATAATGTTGTAACTCAACAAGAATTATCTAATTTAAAAGCAGCTGCAGAAGCTCTAATTAATGCAGCACTAGAAAAAGGAGTTATTCTTGTATATAAAGATGAACAAATTACTAATGCAAAAGATTTTGTAAATAGCTTTAATATTAATAACCCAACTTATAGAACATACTTTGATAATTTAAATGCTGCAATGCAAGAAATAATTAACTCTATATCTACAGAGATTATTCTTCCGTATACTATAAATAACGATTTTGTTGCTGAACTCGAAAGACCAGGCTCTATTAATGAAGCATTAGACAGCCTAAGACCTACGGAAGGAAGCACCAATCAAACAACATTGGGAAGTATAAATGCGGTACGATTACAATATTCAAATCTTTATGAAACTAATCCTGAAGCCCTAGCTCTAAATACAAATGGAATTCATTTAATGGCTAAAGATTGTGCAAGCGACGAAGATATTGAACGACTATTAAATAATGATAGTATAATGGGGTCATTTAAGAAACAATTTGCTTCTCTTTGTATTGCGCAAGGTATACCAGGTAATATGTTAGATGATATCTTTAATATGATATATGAATTATCAGTGAGCGATACCAAAGCTAACATCAGTAAAACTATGAGCAATCGCGATGTACTAGATAAATTTGTACAAATATTTAATATAAATATGAGACATTGCCTCACTCATTTGCAAGAAAATAAAGAACAATTCTCTGTGAGTGATTATGTTGGATTTGCAACAGATGATCAAGGAAATGTTAATAATGAACAATTAAAAAGCCTTATTATGGGCGGAGAAATTGGTATTACACCAGATGAAGCAGAAGCTATTTTAGATAAAATTATTAGTGATTTACTAAGCGTTAAATCAATAGATCCAAGTGAAGTTGAAATAAGTTCTACAAAATATTCAAAAGAAAATCCTAAAGCAAGATTTATACAAGCAAAAGATGTTGCAATGAATTCACAATACACATATACTGAAGGCGGTTCTAGTAATCCTAGAGCAGATTTAAAAGAGCTTATCGCAGCCTTCTTTGCAGCTTTAAATAACAATTAATAGCAATAATAATTAATTTGATAAAAATCCTATTAGGTGAAAGCTTGATAGGATTTTTATTATAAATACAATCTTGTAAAATAGAATTATATTCATCTAACTCTTAAGAATGATTTTTGTCAAAAGTCATTACATTTCTTTACATATTTATTGCAAGAGTAGTATTTGTATGCTAAAATATTGGCATTAGTAGTGTAGAT
>JAEIGA010003589.1_pt1 | contig 24234 bp, 24 predicted proteins | sample 9270691 | NCBI WGS metagenome assembly JAEIGA01 (sample SAMN17057246, study PRJNA624740) | gut metagenome | biome: biome; isolation source: fecal sample | host: Bos grunniens | place: China: Xizang | collected 2019 | reverse complement strand
TTATTCCTACTCCTACTGAAGTATTGGAAGCATTAGAAAATCAAATTATTAAAGGATAATAAGTATGAACTCAGATATAGTAAAACCCGAAAATTTGGTTTATTCGAGAACCAAAGTATTGACTGATGCTACAATGCACTACTGCCCAGGATGTGGACATGGTACTACTCACCGTATTGTAGCCGAAGTAATCGAAGAATTAGGTATTCAAGATCAAACTGTAGGTGTAGCACCTGTAGGATGCTCTGTGTTGGCTTACAATTATTTTGACGTAGACTTCCAAGAAGCTGCTCACGGACGTGCACCAGCCCTTGCTACAGCCGTTAAACGTTTGAACCCAAACTTGTTCGTTTTCACTTATCAAGGTGATGGCGACTTGGCAGCTATCGGTACTGCCGAAACAATACATGCCGCCAACCGTGGTGAAAACATCACTATGGTATTCGTAAACAACGGTATCTACGGTATGACCGGTGGTCAAATGGCTCCTACCACTCTTGTTGGTATGAAATCAGCTACCACTCCTTACGGACGTAACGTAGAATTGAACGGTTATCCTTTGCGTCTTACCGAAATATTGGCTACTTTGCCAGGTACTTATTTCGTAACTCGTCAAAGTGTTCATACTCCTGCTGCTGTTCGTAAAGCTAAAAAAGCTATCAAGCAAGCATTCGAAAACCAAAAGTTGAAAAAAGGTCTTTCGTTTGTAGAAATAGTATCGAATTGCAACAGCGGTTGGAAAATGACTCCTGTTCAAGCAAACAAATGGATGGAAGAAAACATGTTCCCAAACTATCCTATCGGCGATATAAAAGTTGAAGGTAAATTGGTAGAAGGTATCGGTCTTGACCGCCTTGTTGTAAGTAGTCCATTAACAGTAAAATAACCAATTAAAATAGAACGAAAATGACAGAAGAAATCATCATAGCAGGATTTGGTGGACAAGGTGTTCTATCGATGGGAAAAATCCTTGCCTATAGTGGCGTTATGCAAGACAAAGAAGTAAGTTGGATGCCAAGCTACGGTCCCGAAATGCGTGGTGGTACAGCTAACGTGTCTGTTATCATCAGCGACGAACGTATCAGCTCGCCTATCATCAACCAATTTGATACAGCTATCATCCTTAACCAACAATCGTTGGATAAGTTCGAAAGCAGTGTAAAACCCGGTGGTGTATTGCTTTACGACCCTAATGGTATAACTCATGAACCTACTCGTAAAGATATCAATATCTACAAAGTGGCAGCAGCCGAAAAAGCAGCTGAACTTGGAATGGCTAAGGTATTCAATATGATTATTCTTGGTGCTTTCCTACAAGTAAAACCTGTAGTAACTGAAGAATTTATTGAGAAAGGTTTACAAAAGTCTCTTCCTGAGCGTCACCACAAATTGATACCTGAAAATCTTAAAGCTGTTCAAACAGGTAAGCAATTAGTAGAAGCTGTTTATACATTGTAATTGATAGTTTCAAACAATACATAATTGAAAGTCGGATTCCTTGATTTGGAGTCCGACTTTTTTATATGGATAAGATGATATTTTTTTTAATACTTATCACGATAGGTATTGTTTTAGGTAAATATATTCTAGCAATAGAATCTCGAATATTCGAATGATTTAAACCGTGTTTTATTTAGTTGTTAGTTCTCTGTTGAATTGTTATTAATTTGTACAAAATTGCTAAAGAACAACAGACAGAATATAAAATTGAAGAATAATATACCTGTTTGTGATTCGAATACGGCTTCGAATATAGCATTGAATGCTATCATAAAAAGGAATAGAATGAACGAAAAATTTAATTGTTTGTTCTTGATAAATAATACTATAGGTACAATGAAGTATGATAGTAAAAATAATAATCCTAATATCCCAATACTTATGGTAGTATCTATAAACTGGTTGTGAGAATTGAGGTCACCACAAGGAAGGTTGTGCTCTTGATAATATGCTACGAGTGCATCGTTGCGGTCTCCAATACCTACACCAATTGTCCAATTTTCCATTGCTACATTACTACCTGCTCGCAAAAGTGTTATACGTATATCTTCCTTGTTAGATGATGATAGTGTTTGCTGTGTTTGTACTATACGATTCCATCCGCTAGGAAATATCAAGAAGAATATTACTATTAAGACTATCAAGCTACAGCCGGCTATTGTAGCGGTACAACGTTGTTTTTTTATAAAGAACAACCATGCAAATAGAAATACGTACAAAAGTATCATACATAATATTCCCGCACGCGATTCAACTAATACTACAAATAGAGTAGAGGATATGATGGTAGTAGTGAGAAATGTTGTATTTATGACAGATTTTCTTACATTTTCAAATACTTCGGTAAAGCAGTATGTAATTCCAAAGCAACAATACATTGCTATATAAGTGTGGTGTATGGGATGGATTTTTGTTATTTCCCAACCGAGTAACCTATTGATGGGTGCATCTAGTACAATATAATCATACAGTCCCCAGCATAAGTTGCTAATTATAAATGATAACAACCCTGCCATAAAGCTATAGAAGATAGATTTGGTGAGTTTGGGAGAAAGGTAACTGAGGTCAGATAGAAGGAAAAATATAGGGAAGATGATAAATGAAAGTTTTTTTTCCATATTTAGCCATCCTTCAGCGATATTTGATGTATATAGCATACTTATGGCGTATATAACGTATGTAGCCATAAATAGGATAAAAAACTTCTGTTTTTTTGTTATAGATATACGTATCTTTTTTTGAGCAAATATGCGTATGGGTATTATTATTGCCAATAAGGCTGTAACTTTTACAGCTATTTGCCAACTGATTGGTATTGCAAATGCCAATACCATCAATAGTATATATTCTATTGCTTGTAGGGCGTTTAGATTTTTGAAATAGGTTTGTATCATTTCATTTTTATTTGACAAAAAATAGCCGAAATTACTAGCAATTTCGGCTATAGTATAGTTATACTAAAGCAAAAAACATTATCCGTTCAATGCCTCGGCACCACTTACTATCTCGATAATTTCGTTTGTGATAGATGTTTGACGTGCTTTGTTATAAGTTAGTTTCAGTTCTTTAAGTAGTTCAGTAGCATTGTCGGTAGCTTTTTGCATAGCTGTCATACGGGCACCATGTTCCGATGCCAACGAATCCAATAGTACTCTGTAGAACTGTGAACGTAACGAAAGAGGTATCATCTCGCGAAGTATGCTCTTTTTGTCAGGTTCGAATATATAGTCACTTTGTATGTTGGTTTGTGTTTTTCCTTCGACATTTGTGGCAATGGGTAGAAACTGCTCTGTTGATACAATTTGTGTCAACGAATTTTTGAAACGATTGTATATCAATTCTACTCTATCGTATTCTTTTTCACAGAACCGTTTCATTATCATTTCTGCTATTTCCGATATACTGTCGAAAGAGGGTTTGTCCAATATCTCTATGAACGATTCAGAAACATAAGGTGTCCTTTTGGAGAAAAATTCAGTAGTGCGTTTGCCAATAGTAATCATATTTAGAGTAATGTTTTTATCTGTTTCCAAGTAATATTCTATCCTTCGGTTGGCTTCTTTTATTACATTGGAGTTGAATGCACCACACAATCCTTTGTTAGATGCTATTACCACTAATAGTACTTTTTCGGCTTTTCGTACTTGATGGTAAGGAGTATCTAATCCGTCAGCTACATCAATATTGTTTATTATTTCGCTAAGTTTTTCGGAGTAGGGACGCATGGTAAGTATAGCACTTTGAGCTCTACGAAATTTAGCCGCAGATACCATCTTCATAGCCGAAGTTATTTTCTGGTTAGAACTTATTGATGCTATACGTGTTCTTACTTCCTTTAGATTTCCCATTGTTCTTAATAGTATTGGTTAGGAATGATAACGTCTTTATTTGTTATTGTATTTTTGTGCAAGATCTGTTGCAACAGTTTTCAGTACATTCAAATCTTCGTCCAATAACTTGCCGTTTTTTAGATTTTCAAGTACATTGGGATGGTTTTCACGTAAGAAGAATATGTATTCAACTTCAAAATTGCCAATCTTATTTATTGGTACATTCATTAGAAAACCATTTGTGCCACAATATATAATTGCTATTTGTTCTTCTACTTTCATAGGAGTATATTGTGGTTGTTTTAGTATTTCTACGTTTCTTGCACCTTTGTCGAGCACCGCTTTCGTAGCTGCATCAAGGTCAGAACCAAATTTGGAGAATGCTTCTAATTCGCGATACTGAGCTTGATCTAGTTTTAGTGTTCCAGCTATTTTTTTCATTGATTTTATCTGAGCTTTACCACCTACGCGTGATACTGATATACCTACATTGATAGCAGGACGTACACCGGAGTTGAATAAATTGGTTTCCAAGAATATTTGTCCATCTGTAATAGATATAACGTTAGTTGGTATGTATGCCGAAACGTCTCCAGCTTGTGTTTCTATGATAGGCAAGGCTGTGAGAGAGCCTCCACCCCGAACTTTGCCTTTCAATGTTTCAGGCAAGTCATTCATATTAGCAGCAATGGAATCTGATTTGATGATTTTTGCAGCACGTTCTAAAAGGCGAGAGTGTAGGTAGAATACATCGCCAGGATATGCTTCACGTCCCGGTGGGCGACGAAGTAATAGTGACACTTCGCGGTATGCAACTGCTTGCTTGCTCAAATCATCGTATATAACCAAGGCATGACGTCCTGTATCACGGAAGTATTCGCCTATGGCAGCACCTGTAAAAGGTGCATAGAATTGCATAGCAGCAGGGTCTGATGCTGTAGCAACTACCACTATGGTGTATGCCATAGCACCTTTTTCTTCCAAAGTTTTTACCAAGTTGGCTACTGTAGAACCTTTTTGTCCACATGCTACATATATACAATATACAGGGTTCCCTGCATCGTAAAAACTTTTCTGATTGATGATGGTATCTATTGCAATAGCAGTTTTTCCAGTTTGGCGGTCACCTATTATAAGCTCACGTTGACCTCTTCCAATAGGAATCATGGAGTCGATAGCTTTAATACCTGTTTGTAGTGGTTCTTCAACCGGTTGGCGGTAGATGACTCCGGGAGCCTTGCGTTCCAATGGCATTTCAAACATTTCACCTTCTATAGGACCTTTGCCATCAACGGGTTCTCCGATAGTGTTGATTACACGGCCTACCATTGATTCGCATACTTTTACTGAAGCAATGCGTTTGGTACGTTTTACTAAATCACCTTCATTGATAGAGTTAGACTCTCCCAACATAACAACACCTACGTTATCCTCTTCTAAGTTCTGAACAATTCCTTGTTCGCCGGTTTCGAATTCAACTAGTTCGCCCGATTGCGCATTGTTCAAACCATATATACGAGCAATACCATCTCCTACTGTAAGCACAGTGCCTACCTCTTCCAACTCTATGTTGAGATCAACTTCAGCTAATTGTTTCTTTAGTATCGCCGATACTTCTGCGGGTTTTATTTCTGCCATTGTATTTAGGTTTTAGATTGTCTTACTATATTCCTTTTTCGTAAATGTTTTTACTAAATTCGTTGCGTAGCTTTGCTAATTTTCTGCGTAAGCGTGCATCGTATAGATTGTTGTCGAACGACATGCAAAAACCTCCCAACATTCTGTTGTCGGTAATTGCATTGAGTTCAACGGTTTGGTTGGTATATTCTCCAATTATTCTAGAGATAAGTATTTTGGTTTCCTCATCAACATCTATTGCCGTTCTCAATTCCGAAAGGACTATGTTTTTGGCTTTACGATAGATGTTCATATACGAAGTTGCAATACCTTTTAGGTTTATTGCTCTTCGTTTGCGTATCACAAAATTGATGAAAGTAAGTGTCAATTTATCAACCTTATTTGTAAACAACTCTGTGGCTATACCAATTTTTTTCGATTCCTTTATTGTTGGGTTGGCAAAAATCACTGTTAGAATATGATTTTCAGTACATGTTTTGTGTACAAGCTTCATATCTTCAAATACAGTATCTAATTTATTCGTATCATTTGCCAAAAGGAACAAAGATTTAGCATAATTGGTATTTACTCTATAATTTTCCATGGATTATTACCACCTATAATTATTGGTTAGTTCAATTTTACCTTTTCCAATTCCTGTTTTATAAAGTTTCCTGCCTTTTCTTTGTCGGCAAGTTCTTGTTTCAACAGTTTTTCAGCTATTTCTATAGAAAGTGTGGCAATCTGATTTTTCAGTTCGTGTATAGCTTCCATCTTTTCGTATTCGATACTTTGACGTGCCATATCCACTATTCTGTCTGCTTCCTCGGTTGCTTTTATTTTGGAATCTGCTATAATCTTTTCACTTGTAAGTCTTGCATTTTTTAGCATTTCATCACGTTCTATTTTAGCTTCTCTTAGTAACTCTTCATTACCTATCTTCAATTGCTTCATTTCTTCCTTTGCCTTATCAGCAGCAGATAAAGCATTGTTGATAGCTGTTTCTCGTTCGTCCAATGCTTTAATTACTATAGGCCAACCAAATTTTAATAGTATGAACACTAATATTCCAAACGAAATGACCATCCAAAATATAACACCCAAACCGGGAGTAATCAATGCACTATCCATAATTTTTGTATCAGTTTGTGAAAAATTCTACTGTTAATAAAAATAAGGAGTTTCAACCAATCGTATCAACTCCTTATTCTTATGTTTTTTACATAAACACGATAAGCATACAGATAACGCAGGCAAAGAAAGCAACACCTTCTACCAATGCACCTGCAATAATCATATTTGAGCGAATGTCGCCTGTAGCCTCAGGTTGGCGTGCAATTGCTTCCATTGCACTCTTACCAATGTTGCCAATACCCAATCCTGCTCCTAATGTTGCTAATCCTGCTCCTATAGCAGCTCCCATTTTTCCAAATGCAGCAAAATCTGCTACTGCTTGTAATACTATTAATAATGTTGACATAATATAAATATTTATTTATGTTGTTAATTACGTTATGTTTAAGTGCGGTTTTTATGAATTTTCCGCAACTCTATCAAGTCGCAAATTTAGGAAAAATATTTTATCTGTCCTATTATTTTGAAGAAAAAAAACGTTTTTTTTTAATTATTATTTCTAATATTGGATAAATCAGCAGCTTGTAAAACAAATTATAATTATTGTTCAATCAACGAAAAGTACTCGAAAAACTATCTTTTCACACTCAAAATTTCGTTCAAAAGTATTCATCAAATGATGATAAATTACAGATTATTTCTGTTACGAACACTGATTATATTTTATATGATATTGGGTTGTGTAAATTTGCAGTTAGTATGTATTAAAATTCTCTCTCGATAGAGATTTGTCTGCATCCCGATGTATTAAAGTTTTCCAGGTAATGGAAATTAATTTATATCCCGATGGAATTTTAGGGTGTTCAGTGGAGATAGTACATTCATTGATTTATGATATATATCTAAAATAGATGGGATATATATTTAGAAGCATTATGATATATATCCCACAAACTTTTGATGTATATTCAAGTGTTCTCTATTATCTCTTTCCAAATAGTTTGGAAATATAGGTTTTGTTGTTCGATTTTATCAGTATGTTTTTTATATATGCTTTGTTTTCTGGCTTATACCAGAAGAACATCATGTTTTGTTCACGTTTTTCATTAGGATGTTTGGCTACAAATACTTTTTCCATAGTGGCTGGATTGTATCCAGTGTAGTACATTTCGGTTGCTAATGTCATCGGGGTGGGGGTGAAATCTTGTATTTGTTCCAATCGATATCCCATTTCTTTCATTTTTACAGCAAGTTCAGCCATGTCGCTAAGGTTGCAGGAAGGATGCGATGAAATGAAATATGGTATCAATTGTTGGTTTATTTTGCTTTCACGGCAGATGTTGTCGAACTCCTTCTTTATTTGTACAAACATATTGAATGATGGTTTGCGCATAGTATGTAGCACTTTTTCTGATGTGTGTTCGGGTGCTACCTTAAGTCTGCCTGATACATGTTTAAGTACTACTTGGCGAAAATATTCATATCCATGATTGTTTTGGTTAAACAAGTCATATCTTATTCCGCTACCTATGTATGCATGTTTGATGTATGGTAGTGTATCTATTTTTTTGTAAAGTTCCAATAGCGGTTTGTGGTTAGAATTTAGATTTTTACAGTGTGTTGGGTGTATGCACGAGTAGCGGGTACATTTACGGCAAAGATCAGTATTTTTACCTTTCATCATATACATATTTGCCGATGGTCCCCCAAGGTCGCTAAGTACACCGTGGAAGTCTGCTTGCTGTGATATTCGTTCAATTTCGGCTAATATCGATTTTTCGGAGCGGCTTACAATTTGTTTGCCCTGGTGCGCTGATATTGTGCAGAAAGAACAACCTCCAAAGCAACCTCGATGTATGTTTACAGAAAATTTTATCATCTCATATGCCGGTATAGTTCCACGTTTTGCGTATTTTGGGTGTGGAACACGTATGTAAGGTAGTTCGTAGTAGGAATCCAACTCTTCTTGAGTGAAAGGTGTATGAGGAGGATTTACAATAATATATTTTTTGCCAATAGGTTGTACTAATCTGTTGGCTTCAATTTTATTGCTTTCTAATTCGATGATATGGAAGTTTTCTGCTTGGATCTTTTTATCAGATACGCATTTTTCGTGAGATTTTAGGCATATTGTTTCCCATTCATCAGACTGTGGAATATTGCTGGATAGATATCCTATTTGAGGTAGTTTATATATTTCTTCTTTGGGCACTTTGCGTTCTATCATTCTAGCAATATCCACTATTGTGCGCTCTCCCATACCATATACCAATATATCGGCAGGTATTTCTGCAACTATAGAGGGTTTCAAACAGTCGTCCCAATAGTCGTAGTGCGAAAATCTGCGCATAGAGGCTTCAATACCTCCTATTATTATGGGAGTATCGGGATATAATTGTTTGAGAATTTTTGTGTATATGTAAGTTGCTCTGTCGGGTCTAAATCCTGCTTCTCCTCCAGGTGTATAGGCATCGTTGGAGCGTAAGCGTTTGGCTGCTGTATAGTGATTTACCATGCTATCCATACAACCTGATGTTACCCCAAAGAATAGGCGAGGTTTGCCTAACTTCTTAAAATCTCTGAGGTCGTCGCGCCAATTGGGTTGTGGAAGTATGGCCACTCGATACCCTGCATTTTCCAATACTCGACCTATTACTGCATGTCCAAAACTAGGGTGATCGATATATGCATCGCCCGAAACGATTATTATATCTACATAGTCCCAACCTAGTTCTTGTATTTCTTTGGCTGTTATTGGTAGAAAAGATGTTTTCATTATCTCTAGTGGTAGAAGGTTTACTATTAAAAAAAGCATGTCATTTCGTTGTAAGGACATGCTTTTCGGATTATTGTTTTAATTGTATGATAGAATTATTGTATATCTCTTTCGTCCAAAGGTTCAGCAACCAAGCCTGTAAAGTTGCCATTGTTGTCGAATGTCATACGTGTGTATTGTAAATTGCTTTGACCCTTTACCTTTATGGATACTACGACATAGAAATATGATTTTGGACGTTTTCCAGTATCGGGATCTCTGTATTTCGAGTCGAAGTCGTAGCGAACCATTTTCAATACTTTATATTTTTCGTCTTTGAATTTCTCAGCCAAGTATTTCAAAATAGGACGCGAAAAACGTTCCTTTTTCATTACGGTACCTGTCTTTATTAGTTTGTCGTCACCACCGTAAACGGCTTCGAATTCGGCCTTAGCTTTGTTAGAGAAATATGCAACGCCACCATCATCTCTTGATACCCAAAACGGTCCTTTGGCAACTCTGGTTTTTGGATTTCTCTTTTCGAAATCTTTTACCATAGCCTTTGATGGTTTGTATTGTTCAACTTCGCTATCTTTATTTCTACGTTTTTTGCTTTTTTTTGCTGATTCACCATTGCTGTCTCTTTCGTCAATGATTTCGCCATTTTCAGGGTTTTGACGAGCATTGAAGTCACGTTTTACAACAACAGGGTCGGGAGCATTGTTTTTTAAAAGTTTTCCTCTGGTATCGAACACTAGTTCATAATCGTTAGCACCCAATCCTTTCATTGCAATAACTAGTCGATAGTAGTTATCACCACTCATTTCTTCGACATATTCTGAAGATTTGATGCGGTAGCCAGGATAGTTGTTGTCGAAATAAGTATTAACTAATGTCGGCATCTCTGCAATGGTAACAGGGAATGAACTATATTGCCAATCTCCAGCATCGGTAAAGAATGACTTTCCTGCTTGTCCATCTACAACCAATTCGGCAACATATTGTCCCGGATTTTGAAACCAACTTTTAACTTTGTATGATGTATAGGTGTTTTCCAATGCCAACAATACTGCTTTAGGCACTTCCGACTCCTTGATTTTGGTCTGAGCTGTAGCCAAAACACAGATACTCATCAATGTAATAAAAACTATTCTTTTCATTATATTCCAACTTTGAATGTTAATCTCGTCTTATAACGAACAAGTATTAATATTATTGTCTATTTAAATAAAACATCTTTTCTGTCGGGGCTTATCGATATTGCTTTTACCGGTACTCCAATCAGGTTTTCTAATGTTTTTAGGTATGATTGTAGGTTGGTAGGCAATTTGTCGAACGATGGAGTTCCTGTCAAGTCACACTTCCAACCTTTGTATTTGTTATATTCCGGTTTTATTTCTACCGAGTTGAATTCAAATGGTATTTCTTCGGTTGTTTTGCCATCAATGGAGTAGTTTGCGCAAACTTTCACTTCTTCGAAATCGTTCAATACATCTATCTTTGTAACAAACAAATCGGTAACACCATTTAGCATACATGCATATTTAAGTGCGGGTATATCTATCCAGCCACAGCGGCGTGGACGACCGGTAGTTGAACCAAATTCGTTTCCTTTTTGGCGTAATTCTTCACCATCTTCATCAAATAATTCTGTTGGAAATGGGCCTGCACCTACACGTGTACAATAGGCTTTGGTTATGCCCATTACACGACCAATTTTTGATGGCGCGATACCCAATCCGGTACATACTCCTGCTGTAATAGTGTTAGATGAAGTTACGAAAGGATAAGAGCCAAAATCAATATCGAGCATAGAGCCTTGTGCACCTTCGGCCAATACTTTCATTCCTTTTTTCAAACAATCATTTAGGAAGTATTCGCTATTGATAAGTTGGAATGTTTTTAAGGTTTCCAACGATTCAAACCATTGGGCTTCGTATTCTTCCAATGTCATATCTTCTATACGGAAGTTAGCTACATCAAACTTCAGCGTCTTGGCCAACTGTATGTGTTGGAACTTTTGTATTTCGTATTTTTCTTTAAAGTCGAATTCCAATATGTCGCCTACACGTAAACCCGAACGTGCTATTTTGTCGGTATAAGCAGGTCCTATACCTTTCAAGGTTGAACCTATTTTTGCACTACCTTTGGCTTGCTCGTTGGCTGCGTCCAACATGCGATGTGACGGTAGTATAAGGTGGGCTTTTTTGGATATGTATAAGTTTTTGGTGGCATCTACACCACGACGTTTCAAGTGTTCTATTTCTTTGGCAAATATGTATGGGTCAACCAATACGCCATTTCCGATAACATTCTTTTTTTCGGTGTGGAAAATTCCCGATGGAATGATGTGCAATACGTGTTTGATACCATTAAATTCGAGTGTATGTCCGGCATTTGGTCCTCCTTGGAATCGTGCGATAACATCGTACTCAGGGGTCAATACATCCACTATTTTCCCTTTTCCTTCATCGCCCCATTGCAAACCTAGCAATACATCTACTTTACCCATATGATTTTTTATTTATTTTAAGTTTGTAATATTCTAAATATTAACTGTATAAACAGTATTATGTTGTGTTAAATAAGTGTACAAATCTTCTGCGAAATTAATAATTTTATTGGTAAGTTTGGGCGCTATTGCATAAAAAGTTACAAAAAACTTTTCCCCAATCTTTCCACATTTTTGATTATCACAAAGTTATAGTGCTGTTATTTTTCTCGTTCTTGCTTGAAACGTTCTACGAACTTTGGAAAGTCGGTAAGCGGGTAGAAGTTTTCCTTTGTTGGGTTTTCGGGTATAGGGCATACGTCCAAATATCCCAACAATGTAGCGCAGTCAAACTCGCCTATCATAGCTTCCAATGTAACATATACTCCTACAAGCAAATCTTCGTCATCGGTTTGTTCGTGTTTCAGCGCCACACGCACACCCATTATATCCGGTTCTTCTTCGTTTTCCAAGTGTTGGAAATACATTTTTTTTGTCTCGAAGAAGTATTTTCCAAAGTGTACCTTAAGGTCATCGCCACAGGGTTGCTTGAATGGTATAAATTCCCACCAATCGATATCGGGAGCATTTTCTACTAGTTCTACTACATAGCGGAATAGTTCAATATCACCTTCGGCGCTGAAAGTTAGTCGGCGGCCATTCTTGGTTTGTTCGCCCATGTCGAACGTAAGACCATCGCAGTATGCTGTTAATTCTTGTTGTAGTTCGTCCAACAAAGCTGTCTGTTCTTCGCTGTCGTATTCCGAAAGCATTGTAAGACGTTCATTATTGGCTAAAAACCAATCCCAGAATTTATTTATTTTTTCGTTCATAAGTATGTATATGTATTTCTTTGTTTTATCTAAATAATAATAGCTTCACGCTCTAGTTTTACTCCAAACTTGCTTTCTACATCAGCCTCTATGGCGTTGGCAATATTTATAACCTCGTGGCCGTTGCAGCCTCCTTTGTTGAATAGTACAAGGGCTTGTTTATCATATACCCCCACCCGGCCAAGGCTTCTGCCTTTCCAGCCGCATTGCTCTATAAGCCACCCGGCTGCCAATTTATAGTGTTCGCCTGCGGGGTAGAACACTATGGCGGGATACGATTCCTTCAGCATCTCAAGGTGTGAGTAGGTAACTATAGGATTTTTGAAAAAACTGCCTGCACTTCCTATCTCCTTGGGGTTTGGAAGTTTGGAACTGCGTATCTCTGCTATACATTCGGCTATTTGCAGAGGTGTCGGAGTAGTAATATTTCGCTCGCTTAATTTGCTCGAAAGGGCGCTGTAGTTGGTTGTTATAGTCATTGTCTTCGACAGTGAAAATCCAACTGCCATAACAATATATTGGTTTTTGAGTTCATTTTTGAAAATACTGTTGCGGTAGCCAAAGTGGCATTCGTTGTTGTAAAACACCCTTCTGTTGCCCGTTGCTATTTCGTATGCTACTACATATTTTATAGTGTCTTTGGCTTCTACTCCATAGGCGCCCACATTTTGTATAGGTGCAGCACCCACGCAACCGGGTATCTCCACGAGGTTTTCCAGCCCGTAGTATCCTTGGCGTGTCATACTCCAAGCCAAGTTGCTCCATATCTCGCCAGCACAGGCTTCAACCACTGCTTCGGTAGCGGTTTCTGAAACTACACGAATACCTTTGTTGGTAGGACGCACCACTATCCCGTCGAAATCATCTACGAAAACAATATTGCTGCCTCCTCCCAATATCACAAAAGGACAATTATTCAAAATGTTGCTTGAAAGCAAATCTTGCAGATCTTCTTCGCTATTAACCTCCACATACTTGCTTGCACAAACATCTATTCCAAAACTATTATATGCCTTTAATGAAATATTTTCTTTGATATCCATATAATTATCAGTTACTTGTATGTTTATCTATTGTGTAGATAACTTATACAAAGGTACGCAAATATTTTTGTTTATCCAATAGCGTGGCAAAATTTTATCCAAAACTTGCCACATAGAATGTGGTAGGGTATGATAGTTCTGATACCCTACTGTTGCTTGCTTGATGATAGGGTGTGTAATGGTTGATGATATATTATGAAATTGTATAGGTGTATTTTCTTGATTTATTTGTAATGTAAGGAGAATTCGATATTATTAGCCTAAAAACTACCTCATGATGTAATTGAATTTACTTCGTGATGGAAATTTATTTGGTACGTGATGTAGATAAATATTCTTCGTGAGCCAATTCCATAAAGTAGGTATGCCGGATTATAGCGGTTGATTGCGAAAATAAAATATTATTTTCTGCGTTTATAATCATATATGAAAAAAAAGTCGTACATTTGCACGACAAATCAAAATGTTTTTTGAGTTGGATTTTATGACTAGTATAAGGAAAATATTTATAGGTATATTATTGTCCGTAATGTGTTTATCGGTGGTGGCGCAAGAGTTTCGTTGTAGTGTTACTATCAATTCGCAGCAGATACAAACTACCGAAAAACAGATTTTTGAGACCATGAAGCAGTCTATCGAGGACTTCGTAAACAACCGGAAGTGGACTACCGCCACCTTCGAGCCTTACGAAAAGATGGATTGTAACATAGGTCTTATACTTAGTGAGCGCCTTTCGCATAACGACTTCAAAGGACAGCTGAGTGTGCAGGTTAGGCGGCCGGTGTATAATTCCAATTATACCACAGGTCTGTTTAATTATATTGAGTCCGATTTTCAGTTCTCTTTCAATGAAAGTCAACCATTGGAGTTCGACCAAAACACGTTTACTTCCAATCTCTCGTCAGCTATATCTTATTACCTGTACATATTTTTGGGTGTTACTTTTGATTCCTATGCGCTGAATGGGGGCGAAGCTTTCTTTGAGGTAGCGCGTACTATAGCACAGTCGGCTGAGAAATCGGCATACCGTGGTTGGAAAAATTCCGATGGGCAGAAAGCTCGCTATTGGTTTATGGAAAACTATACCAACCCTGCTTATAGCGAGTTGCGTAAGGCTAACTATAGTTATCACCGCCTTGGATTGGATATGATGACTAAGGACCAGGCTGAGGCCCGTAAGAATATATTGGAGGCACTCAAAAGCCTACAAAAAGTTCACAAGGTGCGTACCAACCTATTGGCAACACAGGTGTTTTTGGATATCAAACTATCGGAAGTGGCAAGTATATTTGGTCCTGCCACTGACGTAGAGAAGAAAGAAATATATAATATAGTAAAAGAAATAAGCCCAATAAATCTGCCAAAGATAAAAGGCTTTGAGGGGCGATAAAGAACTATTACATTGGACAAAACAAAATATAAATAATAAAAATACACTAATAATGACACAGATACCAATTAGTAAAGAAACTATTGACAAAATTGCACAGAGCAATAAGATTGCAAATCCCGGAACAGCATCTATCCGTGAGATGCGTAAGATGATACAAGATGTAGAAGCCGAAACCGGCGTACGTTTTGTGAAGATGGAAATGGGTATTCCCGGTTTGCCTGCCGCCAAAGTGGGAGTAGAAGCCGAGATAGAAGCCTTGCGCAACGGAGTAGCTTCGTTATATCCCGAAATATATGGAACTCAAGATGTAAAAGACCAAATATCGTTGTTTGCAAAGAACTTCCTGGACATCGACGTGCCTACCGAATGCTGCGTACCTACAGTAGGTTCTATGCAAGCCGGTTTTGCTTCGTTCCTTACCCTTACACGCTTCGACAAAAAGAAAACCAAGGTGTTGTTTATCGACCCCGGTTTCCCTGTTCAAAAACAACAATGCCGTGTACTTGGTATCGAATATAAGACTTTCGACGTATATGACTACCGTGGCGAAAAACTTCGTGGCAAACTCGAAGAAATGCTTAAAGACGGCGATGTGGCATGTATAATCTACTCCAGCCCAAATAACCCTGCTTGGTTCTGCTTTACCGACGAAGAACTAAAAATCATCGGCGATATGGCCAACAAATATGGTGTAATAATTCTTGAAGACCTTGCTTATTTTGCTATGGACTTCCGCAAGGATTACTCTCAACCGGGTGTGGCTCCTTTCCAACCTACTGTAGCTAAATATACTACCAACTATGTGCTTATGATTTCGGGTTCTAAATCGTTCAGCTATGCCGGTCAGCGTATAGCTATGATGATTATCAGCCCTGAACTTTTCAATATGGAATGCCCCGATCTAAGCCGCTACTACTCTCAAACACAGCTAGGACGTGCCATGATTTTTGGTACATTGTATTGCCTAAGCTCCGGTACTGCCCACTCGGCTCAATATGCTTTGGCCGCTATGCTTAAGGGTGCCAACGATGGTTCGTACAACTTTGTGAAAGACATCCACGAATATGGCGAAAAGGCTCATATAATGAAGAAGATGTTTATCGACAACGGTTTCTATATAGTTTACAACGAAGATATGGGCGAACCTATCGGCGATGGTTTCTACTTCACCTTCTGCTACCCCGGCTTTACAGGTGTTGACTTGCTCAATGAGCTTATCCGCTATGGTATCAGTGCTATATCGTTGGATATAACCGGTAGCACACGTCAAGGAATACGTGCTTGCGTGGCTTTGGTACTTCGCGAACAATTCCCCGATTTGGAAGCACGCCTTGTACAGTTCCACAAAGATCATCCTATTGCTAAATAGTGATATTAATTATAAGCGGCGTAGTTGCATTGCAACTACGCCGCTCTTTTTTTTTGTATGGTTTGGCATATTACTAGTAGTTTTCTATTAGTGATTTGAACACTGCTCCCCGTTCTTCGAAATTTTTGAACATATCGTAGCTCGATGCTGCCGGCGATAGCAGACATATCTTGCCTTTGGCGGTATGATGGAAACACCATTCTACAATATCGGCATAGTTGGATGATAATATATGGTTGTTTATTACATTCATTGGTACAATTAGGTCGTACATTCTTTTACCGGCATTGCCTACAAAGGCTATGTTGCTTATATTACTTTGGGGTATAAAGTTGCATAGTGTGGAATAGTCTATGCCTCTGTCGTAGCCACCAAGTATAATGGTATCTACATTCTTGAGGGCTTCTATGGCAGCTATTGTTGCTTCGGGTATGGTAGATATGCTATCGTTGTAGAATATTATATCGTTTTTGGTAGTCACATATTCTAGCCGGTGTTCCAATCCCTTAAAGTTGGCAATGCAGTTGGCTATCACTTCGTCGGCTATACCGTAGCAATGTCCTACAAGGAAAGCTGCCATACAATTGCTAAGGTTGTGGTTGCCTTGCAAATATCGTTTGCCGGTGGTGTTGTATATAATGGTGTTTGTAGGTGCTAGTTTGAAGTTTTCACCCTCAAGGTAGCAGCCTAGGTTCACTTGTTTGGTCATCGAGTAGGGGAGTACAATGCTTCGAATATTGTTTTCCTCTACCAATTTATCTAATGTTTCGTTGTCCTTGCAATATATAAATATGTCTTTCTCGGACTGGTGCAGGCCTATGTTCATCTTAGCCATCTGGTAGTCGTGGTAGGATTTGTAGTGGTCCAAATGTTCTTGGAATAGATTTAGCAGCACTCCTATATGAGGGCCTTGGTGGATATTTTCCAATTGGTGCGACGATAGTTCCAACACCAATATTGTTTCGCTATCGATATTGCCTATACTGTCGAATAGGGGCAGCCCCATATTTCCGGCCATAATGGTGTTGGGCTTAGTGGCTTTCATAATGGAGTATATAAGGTTGGTGGTGGTGCTTTTACCCTTGGTACCTGTTATGCCTATGGTTTGGCTTCCGTATATTTGTAGGAATATATCTGTTTGCGACGATATTTTTTCGGCCGATGTTATTCCGTCGAAGTCGAAGGTGGGAATACCGGGCGACTTCAGTATAATATCATATTCGTTGGCATGGCTTAGGTAGTTGGTGCCTACCAGTATCTTCACTTCGGGGTCGGCCGATAGTAGGGAGTCTGATTGTATGTTTGTATTTTTGTCGGCTACGGCCAATGTTATATCTGATGAAGGGTAGGGAAATAGTTTTCTGATAAGCCGGTACGACGAGCGTCCCTCGCGGCCAAAGCCTGCTATCATTATACGTTTTCCGCTGAATATATTTCTTAGTTCCGTTTCTTTGTACATACTATTAATACTTATATGTGATATATATAACTATCAATGTCTAAAAAAAGTATTTGGTTGGCAACATAATGTTATTTTACTGCATTGTTGTGGCTTATAACAATGTCGAAGTAGGCTGTATCAGTAAGAGGTGCAAAGCCCATTGTGGATAGCGACGATTTGTTGGGATATAAGTCGTGGCCGAATTTATCGTTTAGTATTTTCCATACCAATTCGGTGCAGTATATCTTGGAGCTGTCGGTAAGGTCGAAACTATTATCGAATGGCAGGTTGCGCAGTAGTAGTCGTTGTGCTTCGGTGGCAATAATTTTGGCCGAATGTTGTGCTGTATCTTTGTAGCGCACCACTATTATGCTGTTTGCCTCGCTTTCGTGGGCAAACTTTTGGATGTCGCATCTTTGTACTCCATCAATATCGGATAGGGTGCTGGATACGGAGTGTATAACCACCGGCATGGCTATAGGTGTAGGCCTATATATTACGCCACAGTGCGATACATTGTAGGGTTCGTTCAGTATGTCAGCAATCTTGTTGCTTACATATCCAAAGCCTTTTCGTATTATTATGTCGCCATCTTGCAACATGGCTATTTCGTCGTTGCTCAGTTGGTCGCAGTTTGTGGTGTAGGTGTTGTTGGGTTGCTTATATAATGTGTATATAATAGCAAATACCATACATATAACAATAGCACTTATTACTGATTTGGTTTTTTTCGATATCACGGTGTATTACTTATATGTGTAGTATTTATTATTGAGTGTTGGTATGGGTATTGTTTATTGCTATAGGTTGCCGAATAGTTCCGAAGTGCTACTCTCTTTGGATTGGTGCACCAGCCATTGATTGTTTACCTTGCGCATTTCTAGCACATTGCTATCGATAAGTTCGTTGTTGAGGTGTGCAAGGTAGCTTACCTTGGCAGAGGTATCGCTAGTAATATTTATATCTATTATGGTTACATCTACCTTCTTTTCTTTGGCGGTGGACAAAGTGTCGGCATACGACATATTGTTGTCGGTATCCGATATATTGTATATCTGTTCCATTATACTTACCAGTTCTTTGGTATCGTTGTCGGAATATTTGTATGCTTCACCGAAGTTGTCGGATATCATTGCTTCCAAATATCCTACTACCGATGTTTCTATTTCTTTTTTATCCATCATATTGCACGATATCATCATAGCCGATAGGCATAGCAACATATATACTGATATTGGTAATTGTTTCTTCATCGTAATATCAAACTGATTAATTTTGCATTGCAAAGTTATGAAATAATTGCGATATACCAAATCATGTGGCTACTGATTTAACACTTATATATTTCTCTTTTATCTGTCACGATAAAATAATTATTTGTTACACAAACTATCTTTTCTCTTTTTATACCATTCTATTAAAATATGTGAAGTGTAGCGCACTTAACATATCGTGATATTTATTTAAAGCTATTTAACTGCTATCTGTTGGTCATAATGGGTATTTGATATAGATATTGCTGCAATATTTGATATCCGAAACCTACGGTTGATAATATTTGTTTATACAGTATCGGTATTATTGACAAAAAATGTGTACTTTTGCAGTCTATAACTGATTATAGTATGAGAATACATGATATTGTAATACAGCTTAAAACCTTTTTCGGGACTAGGAGTTTTCTGTCCAATATTATCCTTATCAACGTAGCGGTATGGGTAGTTATGTTGTTTTTGGATATTGTGGGATTTCTATTTTCTGTTGGTAATGGTGGTATAGAGCGTATTGTTTACGACTACTTTGCCCTATCGTCGGCTTATGATGTAGTCTTTGCCAGACCATGGACATTGCTATCGTATATGTTTTTGCATTCCAATGTTTTTCATCTGCTATTCAATATGCTTATGCTCTATATAGGAGGAATATTGTTTTCGCAGTATTTGGGACAGCGTAAGCTTGTTACCACTTATTTTGCTGCCGGTGTAGCCGGTGGGTTGCTGTTTGTGGTGGCGTGGAATTTCTTTCCTGCTTTTGCATCTACGCCGTCGTTGGCGGTAGGTGCGTCGGCGGCGGTGCTGGGCGTATTTGTAGCCGTAGCCACATATATTCCCAACTATACGCTTAATGTGTTGCTGATAGGCAACACCAAGCTCAAGTATATAGCTATAGCGTTGGTGGTGATAGACCTTTTTAGTATCACCAAGGGTAATGCCGGTGGGCATATAGCCCATATAGGTGGGGCGTTGTATGGCTTTCTGAGCATATACCTTCCGCGTCATATACACGTGGCAAAGCCTGCCGGTGTGTTCAAAAAGGTGATAAAGAACAAGGCTGCTAAGCCCCAACACCAAAGGCCACTGTCGGACGAGGAGTATAACCGCCGCAGGGCCGAAGAGCAGAAACGCACTGATGCTATATTGGACAAGATATCGAAGTATGGCTACGACCGTCTTACTAAGGAGGAGAAGGAATTTCTGTTTAAATCGTCAAATAAATAGGGTGGAATGAAAAAGTTGCTATCATCGGTATTGTTGGTTATCAACGTGGTGTTTGTGGTTCTATTCCTTGTATCTACCTTGGCGGGCTATGTGCGTCCGTCGGCGGTGGTGTGGGTGTCGCTACTCAGCTATGGATATGTACCACTGCTGGTGGTTAACATTATATTTGTATTGCTATGGCTGTTTCTGTCTAGCAAGTATTTCCTTGTATCGTTGGTGGCTATAGTTATACGCTATAGTTTTATACCCCTCTATTATCAGATAGGGGGCAACGATGTGGTTACCGACGAGCGTAATTTTACCATTCTTACCTTCAACGTACATCGCTTTTTGGCCGACGATGCCTGTGTCAATACCATTGCTCTTGTTGCCGAAAATAATCCGGGGGTGATATGCTTTCAGGAATTTGTGGCCAAACCTGCCAAAGTGAATATATACGACAGCCTTCGCCGCCAAGGCTACTCATATAACCACAGCCATGTGCGCAAGAAAAAGCTGCCCCATGGCACTGCCATATTCTCCAAGTACCCTATAATAGGCGGTGGCGTTATAGGCAATACGCGTAATATTTATGTCGATATAAAGATGCCTTCCGATACAGTGCGTATATATAACATACATTTGTCGTCGTATAAGTTGGACGAGGAAGACCGTGACGAGATTGATCGTATAAAACATGGCGTTGTAAGCGAGGTAAGTATGAAAACTTTGCAGAAGTTTAAGACTACCGCCGTTAAGCACGAGGTGGAGATAGATAAGGTGGTAGAGCATATTAATGAATCGCCATATAAGACCATTGTTAGTGGCGACTTCAACGATACGCCGGCATCATATACCTACCAGCGGTTGCGTGAGATGTATAACGATGCGTATGTGGGAAAAGGTGATGGAGTCAGCACTACATACAACGGTATGTTCCCGGCTTTTAGGATAGACTATGTGTTGCACGACAAGGCTTTTGCAACAGACTCGTACAGAAGGATAAAGGTTGATATATCAGACCACTATCCCGTTTTGGTATCATTAAAATTGCACTAGTAGCTTATGACAACAGCCCAACGATACCGCACTGTGATAGAATATTTCGAGAAGGAACGCCCCGTTGCCAATAGCGAGCTCAACTACCGTAATGCTTTCGAGCTGTTGGTGGCCGTTATACTATCGGCACAGTGTACTGATAAGCGCGTTAATATGGTAACACCGGCGCTGTTTGAGGCCTACCCCGATGCTGAGGCTATGGCCAAGGCCTCGGCCGAGGATATATATGGCTACATCAAGTCGGTGTCGTATCCCAACAACAAGAGTAGGCACTTGGCGGCTATGGCCCGAACATTGGTAGAGCTGTATGGCGGGGTGGTGCCATCGGAGGTGGACGAGCTGCAGAAGCTGCAAGGTGTGGGGCGAAAAACCGCCAACGTGATAGCATCGGTTATATTCAACAAGCCTACCATGGCTGTGGATACCCACGTGTTTAGGGTGGCCAACCGTATAGGACTTACCACCAACTCCACTACACCGCTACAAACCGAGCTTATTCTTACACATAATATTCCGGCACATAAAATACCTATAGCCCATCATTGGCTTATACTGCATGGCCGCTATGTGTGTACAGCACGCAAACCACAGTGTAATATATGTGGCATAGCAGGGGCGTGTCGCTACTATGCCGCCAAAAACAAGAAAGATAAAACCCAAAAAAACATAATTGATTAATTGCTGATGGAACAACTGATAAAATATTTTCCCAACCTTACCGACCTGCAGAAGCAACGCTACGAGGCTTTGCCTGCCCTGTATGCCGAATGGAACGAGAAGATTAACGTAATATCGCGCAAGGATCTAGACAATCTGTACGAGCGCCACGTAATACACTCGCTGGGTATTGCCAAGGTGATGCCTTTCTGCCCGGGTGCCAGGGTGTTGGACGTGGGCACCGGTGGCGGTTTTCCGGGAATACCGTTGGCTATAATGTTTCCCGAGGTGAAGTTTACACTTGTGGATTCGATAGGCAAGAAAATAAAGGTGGTAAACGCCGTGGCCGAGGCATTGCAGCTAAGCAATGTGCAGGCTTACCAGACACGTGCCGAGCAGGTGCAGCAGCGCTACGACTTTGTGGTGTGCCGTGCCGTTACTGATATGAACGACTTTGCACGATGGGTGCAGGGCAAGATATTGCCCACCAACCGCCATGGGCTACAGAATGGGATACTGGCTCTCAAAGGTGGCGACCTGGCCGAAGAGCTTAAGGCCTTTGGCAACAAAGCTACGGTATATCCACTTAGCAACTATTTTGCCGAGGACTTTTACGAAACCAAGAAGGTTGTACATCTTACCTTTCAGCGATAAGCAACACCATGCTGGCATATAATCATATATCGGTGGCTGTACCCGCACTGGCCGAGCTGAAGGCTATGCCTAGGCTTATAGACTGCCTGCGTAGGCAGACTTTTAAGGCCTTTGCCCTATACGTATGTGTTAACAACCCCGACCACTGGTGGACCGACGGCAACCCCGACCACAAGGCTATGGCCGACGAGAATATGGCACTGATAGAGTACCTGAATGCTATAAACGATATAGATATAACTATTATAGACAAGGCCACACCCGGCCACGGCTGGACGGGCAAACGCCATGGTGTGGGCTGGGCCAGAAAGCTGCTGCTTGACACCATAGCTGAACAGCGGGGCGACGATGAGCTGATAGTAAGTATGGATGCCGACACCCATTTCGACTGTGATTACCTGCCGGCAGCCATCGAGGCTATGAACAACGATGTAGGCCTATGGGCTATAGCTGTGCCATACTACCACCCACTTGACGATATAGGTGCCGACGACGAGTGCCGTGCCATATTGCGATACGAAATATATATGCGCTATTATATGCTTCAGCTTATGCGTATTGCCAGCCCCTATGCCTTTACCGCACTGGGGTCGGCAATGGTGTTTTCGGCAGGCGCCTACCGCCGTGTGGGGGGGATAACACCGCTGCAAGGCGGCGAGGACTTCTACCTTATGCAGAAGTTGGCCAAAGCCGGACGTATATCCACCTGCCTACGCACCTGTGTGTATCCGTCGGCACGGGCAAGCCATAGGGTGCCATTTGGTACCGGACCGGCAGTGGGAAAAACATTGGACGACCAAGAACGCTCGTATCCATTCTACCCATCAGATATATTTGATAGGGTAGGGCAGACATTCGACTCTTTCACAACCCTATACCATGCCGACTGCCCAACGCCTATGACTACCTTTCTGCAACAGCAGCTGCGTACCACAGCTCTGTGGCAGCCTATGCGTGCCAACTACAAGCGACCCGAACTGTTTGTGAGGGCGTGTGCACAACGTGTTGACGGACTGAGAATACTGCAATACCTCAGGAACGAGTATGCTCAATATCCTAGCGGTAGCTCTACATCTTATCTTATAGAATACTGCCGTGCCGAGGGAATAGATATAGACGATAATTTTTCGTTTGCCACCACTCCAATAGAGGTTATAAACGCATTGCGAAACGCACTGTTCGATAAGGAAATGCTGTTGAGGCGGTGAATGACGGACAACGGACAACGGACGAAATCCCTACATATATTATATATACCCCGACAAAACATACCCCAACCCCGACAAAACGTACCCGACGAAACGTACCCGACGTAGAGACGTGCCGCGGCGCGTCTCTACCACGCGGCGGGTTTGTACCCGACAAATTTCATGCGGTGGGTTTGTAGCCGGCAAATTTATATCCCCTACATATATATAATACCCGTTGGATGAATTAAATCATATATATATTCACAATTATTCCATAGTAGGATGTTGAGAGTGTGATGATATACCATTGAGCATCAGCCGATATATCGTTTCAAAATCATCGCCATATAG
>JAEIGA010003588.1_pt1 | contig 24238 bp, 27 predicted proteins | sample 9270691 | NCBI WGS metagenome assembly JAEIGA01 (sample SAMN17057246, study PRJNA624740) | gut metagenome | biome: biome; isolation source: fecal sample | host: Bos grunniens | place: China: Xizang | collected 2019 | reverse complement strand
GTTTGGGGCATGGGCTATAAGTGGAAGACTTAAAAAGTAGGGTGACAAGAGTGGAACTTGAAATACAGTTTAAAAGTATTACTCGTCGTTGGATAACAAATGTATATCTGCCTGTTGTAATAATAGTATTTATTATTGCATCAATTTCCTGTGTGGTTGTCCGTAACAGCTATTTAAATCGTGTTAAGAGAGCTGCCGAGGAATATGCAAAAAGCTTTTCGCAGCTTTCCTCTATTGACGAGGATTATTTTTCCCTTGCGGCAAAGGAATACTGTGAGCAGTTTTCGGCAAAAGACAAGGTGGAAATAATGGTTATTTCCAATACAGGAAATGTTATCGTCAGCACCAGCGGCTTTGAAAGACGGGACCTTCCTATGCCTGATTATGAAAAGGCGAGTCAAACCGAAACAGGACAGTCCTTCTGGATGGGGGATAGTACGGCAGGGGAGAGAATTCTTGCGGGTACCTTTATTTTAAAGGACAGCACAGGTTATTCAAACGGTGCTATAAGATATGTGGTATCCCTTGGCCCTTGTAATAAAAGGATACTTTACACCTGTCTTATGATAGTGTTTATTGCTCTTGCTATTCTTGTGTTTACGGCTATGTCGGGTCTTTTCTTTGTAAAGTCCATTATACGACCGGTAAGAGAGGTAAGTACAGCGGCAAGAAGGATTGCTTCGGGTGATTATAAGGAAGAACTTAAAGCTCGTTATAATGATGAAATCGGTGAGCTTTGCGATTCAATAAACTATATGGAAACCGAGCTTAAAAATGCCGAAAATTTGAAAAATGATTTTATTTCCTCTGTATCCCATGAGCTTCGTACCCCCCTTACCGCTATACGCGGTTGGGCAGAAACGGCAAAAATGTCGGTGGGCTATGATGAAAGCCTTGTGAACAGAGGTCTTGATGTTGTACTTAGTGAGTCCGACCGTCTTTCAAATCTTGTGGAAGAGCTGCTTGACTTCTCCCGAATTCAAAGCGGCAGATTTTCTCTTAATATCCGTCTTTTTGAAGTGTCAGAACTTCTTAGTAGTGCGGCGTCTATGTATGTTGAGCTTGGTGCTAAGAGAAATATTGAAGTTGGCTGTACAATTCCAAATAAACAGGTAATGGTTAACGGTGACCCTGACAGAATCAAACAGGTCTTTATAAATATTATTGATAATGCGATTAAATATACCGAGGAAAAGGGTCAGGTGCTTATTCAGCAGACCGAGGAGGAAGGCTGTGTTAAGATAACCGTTAAGGATACAGGTGTAGGTATTCCCGCACAGGATATTGACCACGTTAAAGAAAAATTCTATAAGGCTAACAATTCAGTGCGCGGAAGCGGAATAGGTCTTGCGGTTGCTGATGAAATTATAAAACAGCATCAGGGACTTTTGTTCCTTGAGAGTGTTGAGGGCGCGGGAACAACCGCAACTATAGTTCTTCCTACAGTTGTTGTAAAAGAGGAAGAAACCGAAAAAATTCTACCACCGGAAGATGAAATAAAGGAAGAAAATAATGAGTAAAAACTGTGATAAGAAAAAATGTAAATATACTTCTATAGGCGGACAGGCGCTTATTGAGGGAATATTAATGAAATCCCCCCAAAAGTCTGCTATGGCAGTAAGACTTCCCGACGGTAATATTGATATTACATATATGAACGAGAAGTCACTAAAGGACAAATATAAAATTTTTGCACTGCCGGTTATTCGCGGTGTAGTTGCCTTTGTAGAGTCTATGATTAACGGATATAAGGCGATGATGCTTTCTGCCGATAAATCCGGCTTTGCTGATGAGGTTGACGAGGAAACGGGTGAAGTAAAGAAGCTTAGCAGTAAGGCGTGGGGTTTGCTGATGGCTGTTGCAGGTGTGCTGGCTGTATTTCTCTCTGTGGCTCTGTTTATGTATCTTCCCCGACTTGCAGTAAGCGGTCTTGAACTTCTGTTTGGGGTAGAAAGCTTTCCCGATGTGGTTAATTCCCTTATTGAACAGTCCATTAAGCTTGTTGTTTTTCTTGTTTATATAATTTGCGTTTCTTATATGAAGGATATAAGAAGGGTTTTTGAGTATCACGGAGCAGAGCATAAGACCATTTTCTGTTATGAGGCAAAGCTTCCTTTAACAGTTGAAAATGCAAGACAGCAAAAGCGTTTTCACCCCAGATGCGGAACATCCTTTATGATACTTATGATTTTAATCAGCGTTGTTTTCTCAACCCTTGCACAGATAATTTTTACAGGTGTTTATGAAAATGCTATTGTGTGGACACTTATAAAGCTTGCTATGGTGCCTCTTATCTGTGGCGTGGGCTACGAGGTGCTTCGCCTTTGCGGAAGATATGATAACATTATTACCCGCATTATTTCCGCCCCCGGTGTATGGGTGCAGAGAATCACTACAAAAGAACCGGACGATTCTATGTTAGAAATAGCCATCGCCGCGCTGGGAGCAGTGCTGAGTGATGAGGATAAAGAAAAATACTTGCCAAAGCAGGATACAGAGGAAAATAATGACAATATTTGAATGTTATAGAAATACGGTTAAGCTTTTAAAGGAGGCAGAAATAGAAGATGCTTCCTTTGAGGCAAGACAACTTATAAGATATATTACAAAGCTATCCAATAATGAAATAATTACAAGGTACAATGACCCGCTTGAAGCCTTTCAGGAAACAATGTGGAAATCTGTAATGGAGCAAAGGCTTAATCATTACCCACTGCAGTATATTATCGGTGAGTGGAGCTTTTACGGTCTTAACTTCTATGTAGGTGAGGGTTGTCTTATTCCCAGAGCCGATACCGAAACCCTTGTAGACACTGCCTTTGATTACCTTAAAACTAATGAAAATGCAAAGGTGCTTGACCTTTGTGCAGGAAGTGGCTGTGTGGGTATAACCATAGCTAACCGCTATAGTGATACCGATGTAACCCTTGTGGAAAAATATGATGTTCCCTATTCTTTCTGCGAAAGAAATATTCACAGAAATCCCAGCGAAACCCTGCGGGTTATAAAGGCGGATGTTTTTGACTGGATACCACAGGATAAATATGACCTTATTGTCAGCAATCCTCCTTATATTTCGGCAAATGAAATGGAAACGCTCAGTAAGGAGGTTCTCTGTGAGCCTGACAGTGCACTGTACGGCGGTGAGGATGGACTTGACTTTTACAGAGTAATCCTTCGTCGCTTTGTACCTTTCTTAAAGGAAAACGGCAGACTTGCGGTGGAAATCGGTTATGACCAGAAAGATGCCGTAATAAAGCTTTTCAATGAGGCAGGATTAAAGGAAATAAAAACAGCCGAAGATATAAATGGTATACAAAGAGTCGTTTATGGTACTTTTAATCAGATATAATATATAAAACGCATAAAGGAGATATTAAAATGGCAGAAGATAGAAAAAAAGCTTTAGAAACGGCGGTAGCCAATATTGAAAAGCAGTTCGGTAAGGGAGCTATTATGCTTCTTGGTGAAAATGTGGATATGAAGGTTGACCACATTCCTACAGGCTCTCTGGGACTTGACCTTGCCCTTGGTATCGGCGGTGTTCCAAAGGGAAGAATTGTTGAAATTTACGGCCCTGAGTCCTCAGGTAAAACTACCCTTGCGCTTCACGTTGTGGCAGAGGCTCAGAAAATGGGCGGAACCGCCGCATTTATTGACGTTGAACACGCTCTAGACCCTGCTTATTCTGAGGCACTGGGTGTAGATATTGATTCTCTTCTCGTTTCTCAGCCCGACACAGGCGAACAAGCACTGGAAATCGCCGAGGCACTGGTAAGAAGTGCGGCAGTTGATGTTATTATTATCGACTCTGTAGCAGCCCTTGTTCCCAAGGCTGAAATTGAGGGTGAAATGGGTGATAATCACGTAGGTCTTCACGCTCGTCTTATGTCCCAGTCGCTGAGAAAATTAACAGGTGCGCTTTCAAAGTCTAACTGTACCGCAATCTTTATTAATCAGCTCAGAGATAAAATCGGTGTTATTTACGGCAGCAGTGAAACCACCACAGGCGGCCGCGCTCTTAAGTTCTATGCCTCTGTAAGAATTGATGTAAGAAGAACCGAGAGCATAAAGGTTGGCGGTGAGGTTATCGGTAACCGTACAAGAGCAAAAATTGTTAAAAATAAAATTGCACCACCCTTTAAGGAAGCCGAGTTTGATATTATGTATGGTAAGGGCATTTCCAAAGAGGGCGAAATTGTTGATACAGGACTTAAGCTTGGTATTCTTTCCCGAAGCGGTGCTTGGTTCTACTATGGCGAAACCCGTATAGGACAGGGCAGAGATAATGTTAAACAGCTTCTTATAGACAATCCTGAGCTTATGAAAGAGCTTGAGGATAAAATAGTTGAAGCTATGACCGAAAAGGTTAAGGGCGAGGAGAAAAAAGCTCAATCCCCCGTTGCTTCTCAGGTACCTGTCGTTGAGGATGAGGCTCCCCGTAAGCGTAAAAAAGTAAATATTGATATAGCTGTTGACGAATAATGAAAATAACAAAAATGCTTCGTCGAAGAGGACACATTTATGAGGTGCGATTTGACGATGACACATATATTAATGTTGATGTAACTCTTGCGCAAGAGAAAAATCTTAATGAGGGCGATTTTATAAGCGAGGAAGACTCCTTTGCTCTTGAGGATGAATCTGAGCAGTTACGCTGTAACAATCGTGCCCTTTTCTATTTGAGTAAGAGTGACAAAAGTGAAAAGGGACTTTACGATAAACTTGTGAAGGCTGGTTTTGGACCAAGGTTTGCAAAGAAATCTGTAGAGCGTATGAAGGAGCTTTCCTATATTGACGATGACTCTTATGCTCACAGACTTTTTAAGAAATGCTGTGAACAGGGGCTTTCAAACAAGATGTGTGTGAAAAAACTTTGCGAGGCAGGGATAAGCTATGCCGAAACAAAGGAAATATGTTTATACGACAGCGCTCTTGAACAAGAGAAAATAAAAAAACTAATAGTCAAAAAATATTCCTCAAAGGTAACCGATAAAGAGGATATACGAAAAACCGCCGCGTCTCTTGGTCGGCGGGGCTTCGTTTTTTCCGATATAAGAGCAGTTTTAAAGGAATATGATGAAACAATAGGTGAACAAAACAATGAGTAAAAAGGTAGCAATGGTATCTCTCGGCTGTCCTAAAAATCAGGTGGATGCCGAAGCAATGCTTTATACACTTAAAGAAGCGGGTTTTGAAATCGGCGTTCAGGAGTCAGAGGCCGATGCAATAATTATTAATACCTGTGGATTTATTGAGGATGCTAAAAAAGAAGCGATTGAGAATATTCTTGAAGCCGCCCAGTATAAAAAAGACGGCAACTGTAAGGCGCTTATAGTAACAGGCTGTCTTGCTCAGCGATATAAGGATGATATTACCGAGGAAATCCCTGAGGTTGATATGGTGGTAGGTCTTGGCTCTAATAAGGATATTGCCGTTCTCACAGAAAAAGCGATTGAGGGCAACCGTGTCAATTCTTACGGTAAAAGGGAAGAACTTGACCTTGATGCAAAGCGTGTTTTAGGCGGTTATCCCTTTTCTACATATCTTAAAATTTCCGACGGCTGTAATAACTGCTGTACCTACTGTGCTATCCCTCTTATAAGAGGAAAAATGAGAAGCCGTAATATTGAAAGCTGTGTAAATGAGGCAAAAGAGCTTGTAAGTGGCGGAGTAAGAGAAATCGTTGTTGTAGCACAAGATACCACCGCTTATGGCGAGGATATTTACGGCAAGGCTATGTTGCCTACACTTCTTAAAGAGCTTTGCAAAATCGAAAAGCTTCACTGGATAAGGGTGCTTTATACATACCCCGAAAGAATTACCGATGAGCTTTTAGAGGTAATAGCAAATGAGGAAAAGATAGTTAAATATCTTGATATACCTCTTCAGCACGTTGACAAAGAAATACTTAAAAAAATGAACCGCAAGGGTGACGAGGATACTCTTAAGGTCCTTATTGAAAAAATAAGAGAAAAGATAAAAGGCGCAACTATCAGAACCACCTTTATTACAGGCTTCCCGGGTGAAACCGATGAGCAGTTCGCTACTCTTCATCAGTTTGTTAAGGATATGCGGTTTGACAGACTTGGCTGTTTTACATATTCTCCCGAGGAGGATACTATAGCGGCAGCTATGCCGAATCAGATTGACGAACAGTTAAAGCAGGACAGACTGAGTCTTATAATGGATGACCAGATGGAAATTTCTGCAGAGCTGAACAGTGAAAAAATCGGTCAGCGTGTAGAAGTTCTTGTAGAAGGCTATGACGATTACCTGAAATGCTACTATGGCAGAACAGGTGCCGATGCTCCCGAGGTAGACGGAAAAATCTTCTTTTTTGCAACCCGCCCTCTTACCTTTGGCGAATTTGTCATTGTAGACGTAAATGACTGTATAGAATATGATTTGTTAGGAGAAATGTGTGATGAATCTTCCAAATAAATTAACGGTGCTGAGAATTATATTAACCCCTGTATTTATGTTTTTAATGCTTTTTGAATTTCCCTGTCATTATCTTTTGGCCCTTATAGTTTTTGCAGTTGCCGCATTTACCGATATGCTTGACGGAAAAATTGCAAGAAAATATAATCTTGTTACCTCCTTTGGCAAGTTTCTTGACCCGCTGGCTGATAAAATGCTGACCACCTCTGCTTTTTTAGGCTTTATTGCTCACGGCATAGGTTGGCAGATAACCTGGGTTGTATTTATTGTGCTGTTCAGAGAATTTCTTATTTCTTCACTTCGCCTTATAGTTGTAAGCAGTGCAGGTAATAAGGTTATCGCCGCTAATATATGGGGAAAGCTTAAAACCGTTACTCAGATAGCCGCAATAGTAATAGGTATTGCCTTTGCACAGATAAAGGAATGGTTTGCCCTTACGGCAGGTGCAGTTCTCGCTCTTGATGTAGTTTTCAATATTGTTCTTTGGACAAGTACCGTCCTTTGCATAATTTCGGGAATTATATATTTAATGCAGAATAAAGAATTTGTTAATACCACTAAATAGGATTTAGGGACTAGGATTTAGGGATTAGGATTTAGGGATTAGGATTTAGGGACTAGGATTTAGGGATTAGGATTTAGGGATTAGGATTTAGGGATTAGGGGAGGATAATTTTTCCTCCCCTATATTTATTGTATAGTGCTCTATATCTATATTGAGCCTGAAGCAGTCGTACCCTTTATAAAATCAAAAAAACAGCCTTAAGGCTGTTTTTTGTTTTAAAATGTTGACTAACAGGGTACTTTGGTAGTATAATACAATAGAATATTTATAACGATATGGTGATGCTTTATGAAAAAAATATTCAACAGGATTTTTATAGACGGTCTGGGCGGTATGGCTCTCGGCCTTTTTGCTACACTTATTGTAGGTACAATAATTTGTCAGATAGGCTCTTTTGTCCCGGGCACTATTGGTACATATCTTTATGCAATAGGAAGCTTTGCAAAAACAATTACAGGTGCGGGAATCGGCGTAGGCGTTGCATCAAAGCTTAAAGCTTCTCCACTTACCGTTGTTTCTGCCGCTGTATGCGGTCTTATCGGCGCTTTCCCGAATATTGCAATAGAAGTATTCAAACTGGGAACTCCGGGTGAGCCTTTAGGTGCTTTTATTGCCGCTTATGTTGCTACCGAAATCGGCGGTCTTGTTTCGGGCAAAACAAAGGTGGATATAATCGTTACCCCCGTTTCCTGTATTTTAACAGGTGCCGTTGCAGCCTTCTTTGTAGGCCCTTATATCTCATTTGCAATGAAATGGCTTGGAAACATTGTTAATTACAATGTTGATGCTCACCCTATTATCGGTGGAATTATCGTATCAACGGTTATGGGTATTTGTCTTACATTGCCTATTTCCAGTGCCGCAATCGGTATCTCTATGGGACTTTCCGGTCTTGCCGCAGGTACCGCAGTTATAGGCTGCTGCTGTAATATGATAGGCTTTGCGGTAATCAGTTATAGAGAAAATAAATTCGGTGGACTTATAGCTCAGGGTGTTGGTACCTCAATGCTTCAGATGCCAAACATCGTCCGCCATCCTCAGATTTGGCTGCCTGCTATTATTTCCAGTGCCATTCTTGGCCCTGTTTCCTCTGCGGTATTTAAAATTGTCAGCACCCCTGTGGGAAGCGGTATGGGTACAGCAGGTCTTGTGGGCCCCTTTGAAACCTATTTTGCAATGGTGGAAAAAGGGAATACCCCTATTGTTTCTTTGCTTTTAATTGCTCTTATGTGCTTTGTTTTACCCGCAGTTATAAGTCTTGCCGTAAGCGAAGCTATGAGAAAGATGAACTGGATAAAACAGGGTTATATGAGGCTTCCTGATAATGACTGAGAAACAAAGAGCCCAAAGGGCAGTTGAAGCTTTAGAAAAAGAATATCCCGACGCTATTTGTTCACTGGATTATAAAGACGCTTTTGAGTTGCTTATTGCAACCAGACTGTCTGCCCAGTGTACCGACAAGGTTGTAAACACCATAACCCCTGCGTTATTTAAAAGATTTCCCGATTGCTACAGCCTTGCAAAAGCAGAGCTATCAGAAGTAGAAAATCTTATAAAGGTATGCGGTCTTTATAAAACCAAGGCAAAGGACCTTATTGCTATAGGAAAAATGCTCAGCGAGGAATTCGGCGGAATAGTGCCCGATACCATTGAAGAGCTTACTCGCCTTTCAGGTGTGGGAAGAAAAACCGCAAACCTTGTTGTAGGCGATATTTACAAAAAGCCTGCTGTTGTTACCGATACCCATTTTATACGCATTTGTATGAGGTTGGGCTTCACAAAAACAAAAGATCCCTACAAGGTCGAAATGAAAATGAGAAAGCTTCTCCCCGAAGATAAGTCCAACGACTTTTGCCACCGTGTTGTTCTTCACGGAAGGAAGGTATGTACTTCCCGAAAAGCTTTATGTGAGAATTGCTGTCTTAACGATATTTGCAAAAAAGTTTTATGAATTTTACTTTTTAAAAGGAGTAAAGTATTATGTCCCAAAAAAGAGTGGTAGCTATTCACGATATTTCCTGTTTTGGAAAATGCTCTCTTACGGTAGCTTTGCCTATTATATCTGCCTGCGGTGTGGAATGTTCGGTTATTCCTACTGCTGTTTTATCCACCCATACAGGTGGGTTTACAGGCTATACCTTCCGCGACCTTACTGATGACATTATAGAGGTTGCGGCTCATTGGCGTAAAGAGGGTCTTACCGCCGATGCCTTTTATACAGGCTATCTCGGCTCTGCTAAACAGGCTGAAATAGTAAAGGGTACTATAGAAATGCTGAGAACCGAGGAAAGTATGATAATCGTTGATCCTGCAATGGCTGACTTTGGAAAGCTTTATGCGGGTTTTGACAGTGATTTTCCTCTTGCTATGCTTTCTCTCTGTCAGGGCGCTGATATAATCGTACCTAACATTACCGAGGCTTGTCTGCTGACAGGAATGGAATATAAGGAAGCTCCCTACAGTGAGGAATACATAGAGACTCTCATAGAAAGAACAGCGCTCCTTACGGGTGCCGATATTGTGCTTACAGGCGTATGCTTTGATGATAGTCGAATCGGTGCTGCAATATATGAAAAGGGTGAGCTGAGATACGCCCTTACCCGAAAAATTCCTGTAGTTTATCACGGCACGGGAGATGTTTTCGCTTCTGCGATGACAGGCGCCCTCCTTAACGACCGTTCACTTCAGGCGGCTGTTCAGATAGCAGTAAACTTCACAAGAGAATGTATAGAAAAAACACTTGAGGAAAACCCTGAGAGAGAATACGGCGTTAACTTTGAATCGGCAATTTCTGATTTGTTTAAGGTACTCGAATAAATGAAATTTTTAGGAAAATGTAAAAATACCCTTATAGGCGATAAGGCCTTTTATTCAAAGGTTCTTATTATTGTTATGCCTATGATTATACAAAATACCGTAACCAATGTTGTCAGTTTGCTTGACAACATTATGGTGGGAAGAATAGGTACTCTGCAGATGTCGGCTGTTGCTATAGTAAATCAGCTTATATTTGTATTCAGCCTTTGTATTTTCGGAGGACTTGCGGGTGCGGGGATTTTTGCCGCACAGTATGCAGGTGCAAAGGATGACCAAGGTATGCGCTACTGTGTACGAATGAAGTGCTATATCGGACTTTCTATGCTTATTCTCTCCTTAGCGGTATTTATTTTATTTCCCGATTTTCTTATCGGCTCTTATCTTGCCGAAAACACCTCGGCAAGCGACACTCTGGCAACCCTTTCTTATGGTAAAAGCTATCTATCTGTAATGCTTTTCGGTTTACTGCCTTTCGCTGTATCACAGATTTACGGCAGTACGCTCAGGGAGGTTGGTGAAACCAAGCTTCCTATGATATCAAGCGTGGTTGCCATATTAATAAACCTTGTTTTTAACTATCTGCTTATATACGGCAAATTCGGTTTTAAGGCTATGGGTGTTGTAGGTGCGGCTATTGCTACCGTACTGTCCCGATACATCGAAATGCTTATTATTATGGTATTCACCCATAAAAACAGTCAGCGTTTCTCATTTATTAAGGGTGTCTACGCTTCTGCTAAGCTGCCGTTTGACCTGTTTAAAAAGATTATCCGTTCAGGAACGCCGCTTCTTGTAAACGAGTTTTTGTGGTCTATGGGAATGGCGGTACTTCTTCAGTGTTATTCTGTCAGAGGTCTTAATGTAGTAGCGGCGTCAAATATTTCCAATACCGCTTCAAATCTTTTTAATGTTGCTTTTATTTCTATGGGAAGTGCTATTGCCATTATGCTGGGTCAGGCACTTGGCGCTAATGATACGGTCAAGGCGAAAAATATTGTTTGGAAGCTGCAATTTCTCTCTGTTGGTGTCAGTGCCTTTATGGGATTACTACTGGCTTCTATTTCCCATTTAATTCCTCTTATTTATAATACAGAGAATGAAGTAAGGCTACTTGCAACAGAATTTTTGTATGTAATTGCTGCATTTATGCCTGTATACGCCTTTGCACATGGCTGTTATTTTACTATGCGAAGCGGTGGAAGAACAATTATAACCTTCCTTTTCGACAGTGTTATGGTATGGGCGGTTGTTATCCCTGTGGCGTATGTTCTGTGTAACTTCACAGCGCTGCAAATTGCTACTGTATTTTTAATAATTCAATGCTTTGAGCTTATTAAGTGTATAATAGGTTTTATTCTTGTTAAAAAGGGTGTATGGATAAGAAATATCGTCAGCTAACGGTACAGCCCTTATAATACCACTTAAGAATTTCATCATATTTACTGCCCTGAAGAGCCATATAGTTTGCGCCGTATTGGCTCATTCCTACAAGATGACCATAGCCTCTGACCGTAAACACAAAGGCTTCGTTTTCGTATTTTACATCAAAGTTTGCACTTTTCAGTGACAGGGCGGTTCGTATTTCCTGTCCTGTAAGAGTTTTTTCTCCAAAAGACATATTAAGCACAGTTCCGCTTTCTGAATGAACAGGAGAGGAAAACCACAATGTCGAGTCTGTGTCGGCGATAGAGGGAAGTTTTTCTCTTATCTGCTCTGTGGTAAGACTTGCACTGCTCAAATAGTCGGGACACAAAAGGTCGCCAACACTCTGTGTAGGGGTAAGATAAGGAATTTCCTTTCCCCACACATTTTTAGCATCCTCGGTTTTACCTGCGGAAATTGCGGTGTATGCCGTCAGTGCATATTTGCCATCGTATTTTACGGTTTGACCTAATACGCTTTCTACCGCAGAGGTTATTTTGCCAAGATACTCTGAATAGCCTTCTCCCCATTTTTCCTGCATCTGCTCTGTTGTTATATACGACTGGTCAAATTGATACGAATCGGTAAGGTCATAGTCTTCATTTTTGTTTTCCTGTTTTTTATAAAGGGCAAAGGTATAAGCGGCAACCGCCTGAGCCTTTAAAGCTTCTTCGTTATATAGAGCAGGCATTTCTGCGGCAACAACCCCTATTATATAATCCTTTGCCTTTATTTCATTTACTTGTCCACTGTCGCTGTTTTTAATGCGAAAGGATTCTTCTTTTGTTTCTTCCACCTGACCAGAAGATACCGATATAGCTTTGGTGTCTTGTGATGGAATAAGCGGAAAAAGAAGCAATACAAGACTTAAAAATACACTTAAGTATCCATATAAATTTTTCACAGCTTTCATCCTTTTTGTTTTTTTAGTATATTAATATGGTATAACCATTAAAAATATTCGGAGTGCTCATTATGAAGAAAAATACACTAACGATATTCGGCATTATTATTGCTATTATCTGTATAGCCATTAGAACCGTAACCCTTATGTATGTAACCGAGGGAGAAACAGGCTTTTTTGTTTCTCGGCTTATTCCCATGGGAATAGCCTTGTGTGCGGCAACCTTTATACTTACATTTGTCGCATCTGCCTTTTCCTTTTCAGCAAAACAAAAGGCAGAAAACTGCTTTGTAATTTCAAAGACAAGCGGTGTGTTTTCGGTTATTCTCGGTGTTTGTCTGCTTTGCTACTGCTTAGGCTTTGGCTCTCATCCTTATGCAATGGAGTGGCAGCATACCCTCGAAATAGTTAGTGGAATTCTTAGTGGCGTATGGTTTATTCTTTATGGACTTACTGCCTTTGTTGATATTAAGCTTCCTGCTCTTACGGCAATAATTCCTGTTATTCACTGGATATGTCGTATTATGGTTGTGTTTAGTGCTTTCAGCACCACTTCTCTTGTTGCGGAGCATATTTATTCTCTTGCCGCCCTTTGTTTTGTTACTGTATTTATGCTTATGTTTGGGAAAACCGTTTCGGGTATTGCAGGAAGTAAAACCCTTATATGTCTTTTCCCAACCGCTATTTGTGCTTCAATTCTCACCCTTATCTCTTCGGTATCTCGCCTTGCTGTTACGCTTCTTAATCATTCGGAAAAAATACACGGCGAAACACCTGTCGATATCGTAGGTATTGCAGTTGGTATCTTTATATTGATAATAACTACTGATATATCAGTCAAAGAAACGGAGGAAACTACAAATGACATTTAGTGTAAATCATCCCATCATTTTTGCTCTTGTTGGCGTGATAATCATTGCCGTTCTCGCTCAGTCCTTTTATTTTCTTATAAGAGCGCTAAAAAGAGCAAAGGAAAAGGGAATGGATATGGCGGCTCTTAAAAGGACTATGATTTCTGCTGCAATATTCACCATTGCCCCCGCCGTAGCAATTCTTGTAGGTGTTGTATCCCTTTCAAAAAGCCTTGGCGTTGCTCTTCCTTGGCTTCGTCTTTCGGTAATCGGTTCACTCTCTTATGAAACTATTGCTGCCGAAAGAGCTGTCAGCGAGCTTGGACAAGGTCTTGAAAAGGAAATTTCCAGTCCTACTGCCTTTGTTACTGTGGCTTGGGTTATGACGCTGGGTATTCTTGTTGGACTTATTCTAACCCCCATTCTTACAAAGAAAATTCAGGGCGGTATGAATAAAATCGGAATGAAGGATAAGAAGTGGGCAGAAACCTTTAACAATGCTATGTTTTTAGGTATGATTTCTGCATTTTTGGGCTTTGTTTTCTCCAATGTATCTCGTCTTTGGGACAGCGGTGCAAGAGTTGTTACAGAGAAAGTTTTGCAGTCGGACGGAACAACTCTTGAAAATATAATTACAGTAAGCGCCACCTCAGGACTTATTCCTGTTTGTGTAATGGCTGTATCTGCTGTGCTTATGGCTATCTGCGGTCTGTCTGCAAAGAAATTAAAGCTCACTTGGATGAACGATTATGCTCTGCCTATATCTCTTGTAGGCGGTATGGCAGCCGCTATACCGATTACAAACTGGTTATCTTAGAAAGGGGGACGCTAAAATGAAAAAAGAAATGACTTATCTCGAAAGCGTTCACCGTGATGGTCGTGCGTGGGGCTTTACTCTTCTTGTACTTATTCTTATGTTCCCAACTGCCCTTTGTCTTATATTCAATGTACTTCCCGACTGGACTGCACTTCTTAAAGCTCTTATTGCCGTTCTTCCTATGTACTGGGCTGTGGGTATTGTGGAAATATTTACCTATGTTCCAATGCTTGGTGCAGGGGGCGCTTATCTTTCCTTTGTAACAGGAAATATCTCTAACCTGAAGCTTCCGGTTGCTATTGATGCTATGGAAAAGGCTGATGTAAAGGCAAGCAGTGAAGAGGGCGAAATTATCTCTACAATTTCTATTGCGGTTTCAAGTATTGTTACCACCTTTATAATTATTATCGGTGTAATTATGCTTATTGTGATTGAGCCTATTGGTGCTTTTCTTTCCTCTCCCATACTTGAACCTGCCTTTAAACAGATGCTCCCGGCACTCTTTGGCGGTCTTGCAGTTGTCTTTATTTCTAAGAATGTAAAGCTTTCAATTGCTCCCATTATACTTATGCTTGGACTCTTTATCTTTGTTCCCGCACTTAACGAGGGTACAGTAGGTATTATGGTGCCTGTAGGTGTTCTTTTCACCGTTGCCGTTGCCCGTATTATGTATAAAAAAGGATGGCTTAACTAATGATAGCAGTTTATATAATACTGGGAATATTAGTACTTTTTCTTGCTGTAATAATCACCCGTGCTGTTTTGTTTACTCCTAAGGACAGCACACAGGCAAGCTACGAAGAAATAAGCTATGATAAGGACAAGGCTGTGGCTAATTTACAGGCCCTTGTAAAATTCAAAACAGTTTCCTATTATGATAAAAGTCTTGAGGACGAAAGGGAGTTTCAGGGGCTTATTGACGCTCTTCCCAAACTTTTCCCCAATGTCTTTAAGGTGTGCATATTTGAAAAGCTTCCCGAGAGAGCCTTGCTTTTTAAATGGAAAGGCAAAAATGAGGGCGACCCTGCCGTACTTATGTCCCATTATGATGTTGTTCCCGTGAGTGAGGAAAATTGGGATAAGCCTGCATTTGAGGGTATACTGGAAAACGGAGTGCTGTGGGGCAGAGGTACCCTTGATACAAAGGGAACCTTTAGCGGTATACTAACCGCCGCCGATAAGCTTATTGAGGATGGGTTTGTTCCTGAAAATGATATTTATTTTGCCTTTTCTGGCGGTGAAGAAATTAACGGTGAGGGTGCCGTTAAAATAGTTGATTATTTTGAGGAAAAAGGTATAACCCCATCCCTTGTTGTTGACGAGGGCGGTGCTGTAGTAGAAAATGTTTTTCCGGGTGTAAAATCACCCTGTGGACTTATAGGAATTGCAGAAAAGGGAATGATGAATGTCAGCTACACTGCCCTGTCCTGTGGTGGACACGCATCTGCTCCAAAGCCTAATTCCCCTCTTGTTAAACTTGCTAATACCTGTATAAAGCTTGAGAAAAACCCATTTAAAAAGCATCTCACAAAGCCTGTGGCTGAAATGTTTGATACGCTGGGTAGACACTCAACCTTTGTTTATAAACTGATTTTTGCAAACCTGTGGTGCTTTTCGCCTATACTGGATATAATCTGTAAGAAAAGCGGCGGTGAGCTTAACGCTATGATGCGAACAACCGTTGCTTTTACTCAGAGTAAGGGAAGTAGTGCTCCGAATGTTATACCACCAAAGGCAGAGCTTATATCTAATATGCGTCTTAACCCTGCCGATACTGTGGACAGTGCCTTTGAGTATTTAAAGAAAACTGTTAACGACAGTGCGGTGAATATTAAAATTTTGAGCAGTGTAAACCCCAGCCGTATTTCACAGACCGACTGTGAGGGCTATAAAAGGGTTGCATCTGCTGTAGCATCTACCTGGAAAGGCTCTATTGTATCACCCTATCTTATGGTGCAGTGCTCGGACAGCCGTCATTACGGCAGAATTTCCGACAAGGTCTACCGCTTTTCTGCTATGGACCTGACAAGCGAGGAAAGAGCTACCATACACGGAAATAACGAAAGAATACGAATAGAATGTATACACAAAACAGTTGAATTTTATATACGACTGATGAAAAATTCATAAAAGTAACGCTCACTTCATTTGAAGTGAGCGTTGTTTTTATTTAATGGCAAAATCATCTTAGTATATATGGATGCTTATTTGATGTTCTATTTTAACATAATAGGACATACCCTTTAATATGGAAGATAAGGAAATTATGCAATTTCACCGTTGTCTTTACGGTGTCAGCAAAAGCGTAAATCGGATTTTGCTGTTTGTTGAGGATAATATTAAATGCAATGTTCAGGAAATCCGTTTAAGAAGTGAAAAACCGCTGACCCTAACATTAGCGGGGGAAAGTCTTTATGTATCCAAAGGCTCGATTGTGTCAAAAAATCCCCAAAACGCCTATATAGTGTCCTGTGAGGATATAAAGGAAAGCTATAAAAATTTGACTCAGAATTCTGTGTATTCTCATTTAAGAGAGATAAAACAGGGATATATTACCATGCGGTACGGGTGTAGAGCAGGTATTGCAGGAGCATACAGTCAGGAGGGTGGAATAACCCATATATCCTCTATAAATATCCGAATTTCCAGAGAGAAAACAGGGGTGGCTGACAGGCTTTTTTTAAAGTATGAGGGCGGAGGAGTGCTTATAGCAGGTAAGGCGGGAAGCGGTAAAACGACACTTCTGAGGGATTTTATAAGACAACTCTCAAACTCGGGGAAAAGGGTGGCAGTGGTAGACAGCAGAGGGGAACTGTCGGCATCCTATATGGGAATATGCCATAATGATTTGGGAGTAAATACAGATGTACTTTGCGGCTTTGAAAAGGATAAGGGCGTAGAAATAGCCCTTCGCACCCTTTATCCCGACTTTATTGCCTTTGATGAAATAGGAAGAATACAGGAAGTGGAGAAAATAAGGGACTGTCTGTATACAGGTGCAAATATTATTACAACGGCACATATAGGCAGTATAAAACAAATAGAAAAAAGAACTGTGGTTAAGGAACTGCTTGACTTAAATGCTATTGAAACTTTTGTGCACCTTTCGGATGTTGCAGGAGAGGGCTATGAAATAATCGGTGAGGTGAAAAAACTGTGTGGAAATTAAAGCTGACAGGCTGTATCCTTGTTATAGGCGTGTGCGGTGCCATGGGGTTAAAAATGGCGGCAAAGCTTAAGGATAGAGTGAAAATACTTGGCGAAATAGTAACCGCAACCGACCGTATTGCACAGTACATAAAGCTTGAGAACGAAGAGATTGAAAGTATTTTGAAAAGAACACTGCCTAAAGGGGTTGCTTTTGACGGAGTTGGGGTAATAGCCGAGAACTGTGTGGCTTTGTTAAGTGAGGATATAAAGCTCCTGAGTGATTTTCTTTGCTCTCTGGGTATGGGAGATAAGGTAAGTGAAACAGTAAAGTGCAGTTCCTATAAACAGCTTTTCATAAAGCAGTGGGAAGAGGCGCAGGGTGCGGTAGATGAGAAATACAAACTCTATAGCATAGTAGGTTTTATTTGCGGAGTTATACTTTCTTTTTTATGGTGGTAAGAAATGGATGTTGATTTTATCTTTCGTGTGGCGGCAATAGGAATAATAGTAACTGTGCTTAATCAGCTTCTGGTACGCTCGGGAAGAGAGGAACAGGCTATGATGACTACACTTGCGGGACTTGTTGTGGTTATGCTGATGATAGTTTCGGTAATTGGTGAGCTTTTTGAAACTGTAAAAAGCGTTTTTGGCTTATGATACTTTTGAAAATTACGGGAATAGCACTCATAACCGTTGTGGCGGTGCTGACGGTACGCCCATATAAACCTGAATACGCCTTTGCTATTTCGCTTTGTGGCGGTGTTGTTTGCTTTTTTACAGCGGTATCCTATCTTGCTTCATATATTTCTGCGCTGTGGGGCTTTTTTGCGGATTATTCGGTTTCATCACAGTATTTTTCGGTGGCAATAAAGGCACTTGGGATTGGTTATATGGCAGAATTTGCCGCCGATACCGCAAGAGATGCGGGGCAAAGTGCCATAGCCTCTAAAATAATTTTTGCAGGACGGGTATGTATTTTTGTACTCGCCCTTCCTCTTATTAAAACTTTGCTGGATGTTGCAACAAAGCTGGTGGGAATTTGAAAAAAGCGGTAATATTAATTCTTTTTATTTTTCTTTTTTGTGTGCCTGTTAAAGCTCAGGAGCTTTACGATGTAAGCGGCATGCAGGAAATAGAGGAGGCACTGCCCGAGCAAACAAAGGATATATTTTCAGAGTTTGATATCGACGTAACTGAAAATCTTGACACACAAGACTTTCTTGCGCTTGTGTTAGATTTTATGAAAAACGGTGTCAAAGAAGTTTTCTCGGTTTGCGGCACACTACTTGCTTTTGTAATAATTTCTTCTCTTATGAGCAGTTTTTCGCCCTCAAATACTCAGGGCGCTGTAGAGACGGTTTGTATGCTTTGTGCCTGTACGGTGCTTATAACAGGAATATATTCCTGTATAAATTCAGCACTGCAAACTCTTAAGGGTGCCTTTGCCTTTATGACGGCGGCGGTACCTGTGTATATGGGTATAATGGTTACTGCCTCCCGTCCTGCAGGGGCGGCATCAACAGGCGGGGTGCTTCTTGTTGCCTGTCAGGTTATGTCCACACTGTTTACGTTTGTTCTTGCTCCCATTATGAATGGGTATCTTGCGGTAGGAATGTGCTGTGCTTTTGCAGGTGAAAAGGGAGTTTCTTCTCTTATGAATAGTGTGAGAAAGGCAGGAATGTGGATATATTCTTTGTGCACATCAATCTTTCTTTTTTTGATTAGCGTTAACTCAGTAACCTCAGGGGCAAAGGATACTCTTGTGATGAAAACCTTTAAATTTGTTTTAGGAACTACAATACCGGTAGCGGGGGCGGCACTTAGCGAATCGGCTTCAACTGTGGCGGCAAGTGTTAATTTGCTTAAGGGCAGCGTAGGAATATATATACTCATTTCCGTAGCAGTTATAATTCTTCCACTTGTCTGTTCTCTTATTTGTTGGAGGGTATCCTTGCTTCTTATAAAGAATATATCCGAAATATTTTCCTGCACGAAGCTTTCGTTACTGTTTTCTTCCTGTGAATCGGTGGTTGCTTTGCTTATGGGGTTCGTACTGCTTAGCCTTGCACTGCTTATAATTTCTATGGGAGTGATGATAAAGCTGTGAGAGATTTTTTTGTAGGACTTTGTCTTATACTTGTTATCTTCGGTGCTTCGGCTTTGATGAAAAACGACGGAGCACTTTCAAAAATGACGGGATTTGTTTTTGCCGTGGCTGTTATTTGTTCCGTGATAAGCATATTTGATACTGCACAGCTACAGGATATAAATCTGAATTTTGACAAAGGAGAAATATACGCTTCATCACTGAGTGATGAAGCGTTCAAAATGGCTCTTGAGGATATGCTTACCAAAAAGGGGATAGACTTTAGCGAAATAATGCTCTTTTCGTCTAAAAACGAGGACGGAAGCATAAGTATAGAAAAGATAAAGGTAAAGGGAGTAACCGATAAGGCGGGGACTGAGAAGTTTATAAGAGAAAACACTGGTGTGGAAAAAATCGAGGTGAGCTGATACGGACAAAGAGAAAATTAAAGCCGTTTTTTCACGACTTACACAGGGAAAATATTTAATGATAATAGGAATAGTGGGAATAGGGCTTATAGGGTTATCTTCGTTTCTTCCTAAAGATACGGAAAAAAACAAGACTGCAGGTGAAACAGAGAGTGCACAGGAATACAGACAGCTTATTGAGAAACAGCTTACCGAGGTGGTAGTGAAAATAAGCGGAGATAAAAAAGCAAAGGTTATGGTTACACTGGAAACGGGCAAACGTTTCGAATACGCAGGTCAGACAGAGGATGAACAAAAGGAGAAACAGGACGGAGAACAGAGTGAAAAAAGTGATGGCAAAAAGGAAACCACGATTACGGTAAAAACGGCAGACGGCTCGGAAACTGCCATAGTGGTTACAGAGTATATGCCTCAGATAAGAGGTGTGGCGGTTGTGTGTCAGGGCGGAGGCAGAGAAGAAATAAGCTCGGATATTAAAAGTGCTGTGGGTGCGGCACTTAACATTACATCAAAAAGAATCAGTGTTACGGGAGGGCAATAATTTTGAAAAAAGGTAAGGTTTTGACAAAGGGACAAATAGGTCTTGTGGTAATGGTGTTTATTTTGGCAGGTGCAGTATGGCTTAATACAAAATATTCAAAAGAACAAAGCAACACAAAGTATATGGGTGAAACTACCCTTGTTGGCTCACAGCAAGGTGAGGAAAATGCAGCTCTTGTTGGCTCGACTGCTATTGAGGAGGACTATTTTACAAAAGCAAAGGCAGACAGAGAGGCTGCATATAAAGAAGCAGAAGAGATTATAGCAGAGGCGCTGAGCAGTACAGACCAGACTGCCAAAAATACTGCCGCACAGCAAAGCGGCGCCCTTGCAAAAAGAAAAACCGATGAAACAGGGCTTGAAAATCTTCTTAAGGCAAAGGGTTTTGAAAAGGCTCTTGCTATTATAGGGGATAATAGCGTTACTGTGGTAATAGGCGGCGACGGACTTGTTACAAGCCAGACAGTGCAGATACAGGATGCGGTAATGTCTTTGTGTGATGTGAATCTTAATAATATAAAAATTGTTACAGTTAATAGTTGAGAAATTTAAAATTATGTGTTATACTAACATAAAGACGTGATGTACTTGTTAAGTATTTTAATAAATTGGAGGAAAATATTATGGAAAGAAAAAGCAATCTTACTATTAATGCTGAAGTAATTGAGCAGATGGCAACTATAGCCGTTAAAGAGGTTGAGGGTGTTGCAGGTCTTGCAGAAAAAGGTATTGACCTTAAAAACGTACTTAACAGAGGAAAGATTTTTAAAGCCGTTCATGTAACCGAGAAAAACGGTGCGGTAGCTCTTGATATTCACGTAAAGATTTACGAAAACGCAAATGCAAAGACTGTTGCTGAAAATGTTCAGAAGAGTGTTAAGGAAAAGCTTCAGAATATGACAGGCAATGCAATAACCCGTGTAGATGTAACGGTGGCTGATGTTGCACACGAATAAAAAATATAGCTAAAACCGACTGATTTTCAGTCGGTTTTTTCATATATCACTTCTTTTTTTCATATACTTAATCAGGCTGGTTTTATAAAGCTAAGATAAAAAGAAGGGTATGATAATAATGAAAGAGTTTTATCCTGAAGGAATTAGAGCGAACAAGGGTATATATACACAGGGCTTTCTTGAACAGGCGCTGATAAGCGGAGAAATTCTCGAGGCGACGGCGCTAAAGTGTGATGCTGAGCATAATTTGACGGTGGAGCTTGGCTGTATGAAAGGAATAATTAAAAGAGAAGATGGCGCTGTGGGAATAAAGGAGGGCGAGGTAAGGGATATTGCTCTTATAACCCGTGTAGGAAAAAGTGTATGCTTTACAGTAACAGATTTTGAGTATGATGCACAGGGAAATAAAATAGCTGTGCTGTCCAGAAGAAAAGCACAGGAAAGGTATAAGGAATACATAAAGGAAAACTTTAAAACAGGTGATATAATTGATGCTAAGATAACACATTTTGAGTCCTTTGGCGCTTTTTGCGATATAGGCTGCGGGGTGGTGGCACTGCTTCCCATCGACTGTATTTCGGTGTCCAGAATTTTTCACCCTAAAGACCGTTTTAGTATAAATCAGATAATAAGAGCCGTAATAAAAAATATATCCGAAGACCTGAAAATAACCCTTTCCCACAAGGAGCTCCTTGGAAGCTGGGAGGAAAACGCTGCACTCTTTCAACCTCATCTTACAGTATCGGGGGTTGTAAGAAGCGTTGAAGATTATGGTATTTTTGTAGAGCTTACACCTAACCTTGCAGGGCTGGCGGAATATTTTGAGGGTGCACAGGTTGGAGATGCCGTCAGTGTATACATAAAAAGTATTATTCCCGAAAAAATGAAAGTTAAACTTATTATTATTGACAGATGCGAAGAAGAATATACACCCATATTGAATTATTTTTATGACGATGAGCATATTGACAGATTTGAGTATTCCCCTAAACTTTGCGACAGAAAAATAGTAACGGATTTTACAGATATATAAAAAATAGCAATAACCTTACGGGGTTATTGCTTTTTTTGTTGACTAAAATGCATTTAAATGCTAAAATAAATTGAATACATATATAAAGTGAGATTTTGTTATGAAAAAAATAATCGCATTGCTACTGTGTACTTTTATGGTTTTGACTTCATTAGCATTTCCCGTTTTTGCGGTTAATACTGATGATAATGAAGTGGATGCAGGAGAAATTTTTGATTCCTTTGGTGTTTCTCTGTCTTCTGCCACTACTACTCCGTATTCTGAGGTTGTGCTGCCTCTAAGTATCATTAATAATCCCGGTTTTGCGGTAATGAAGCTTACATTAAGCTTTGGTACTGAGGAAATCAGGCTTATTGATGTTGACAGCGAGGTTGAGGTTCAGTTTACAGATAATAATGGCTATGCCGTTGTTACCTTCTTCAGTCTTGGAAATGACTGTGAGTTTTCGGGTAACCTTGCTCAGCTTACCTTCAGCGTGGGCGCCTGGTCAGGAAAAGGTCAAATCGTGCTTTCTGCGCAAGAAGGTGATATATGCAACAATGCTGCTGAGGTTTTACATCCGGAGCTTGGTAGCGGCACAATTACCTCTGACTGTGAGCATATATACGTATATCAGTCTACTACAGCACCCAGCTGTAGTGATAAGGGCGAAATAGTTTATGTATGTAATATATGTAACGACAAAAACATCACATATATTGATACCACTCCCCATGTAGCCAAGTCGCAGTGGGAAACAATCAAACAGCCGGACTGTGACGATGCGGGTATCAGTGCTCTTTTGTGTCAGTATTGCAGTACCGTTCTTGATTCAAAGGAAATTGCACCAAACGGTCACAAGTACGGTGATTATACTGTTTTAAAGGAACCTGAATGTGAAGTGGCAGGTATCCGTCGCAGAGACTGCGCTATATGTTATTATAGAGAGCTTACCGAGATAGAGCCTTTGGGACATGATGAAGGCTCTTGGCGTACAACCATTCCTTCTGATTGTGAGAATTCCGGTGTTGCTTCCCGTCACTGTAACAGTTGTGACAAGGTGCTTGAAACTATGAGCACACAGATTGGTGAGCATTTTATGAGCTGGGTTACTACGGTAGAGCCTACCTGTGACGGTGAGGGTAAGGAAGAATATCTCTGTGTAATTTGCGGTTCTCAAAGTCAGCAGTCAAGAACTATTCCTAAACTTTCACATATAGAGGGAAATGAGGAAATTGTTCGCCATGCCACTTGCAGTGAAAAAGGTCTTGTGCAGACCAAATGTACCCTTTGTGATGAGGTGGTTTCCTCCCATGAAACACAGGTTCTTGAGCATAAAAAGAGCAGTCTTATTGTGGTGAAGGCGCCCTCTTTACAGGAACAGGGACTTGGTGAATATCACTGTCTTATATGCGGTGAAACCATCGAAAGCGTTGTGCTTGATAAGGTTGACGGCAAAATTTATATGGAAGATATAACCGTTGCTCCTGGCGAAAACGTAAAAATTCCCGTAAAAATAGAAAATAATACAGGTTTTTCTGTAGGTATTGTCCGCGTTAAGTATAATGTTGAATCTGTAATGCTTAAAGCGGTTAGCTGTGGCGATGTAACAGAGGATATAACAGTAGGCTATATAGGTGAAGGTGAACTGAATGTTTTGGTTTCTCTTGCCGAAGATGAATACACCAAAAACGGCGTTCTGTTCTATCTTGAGGTTGCTCTTACCGAAAATGCTGTTTCGGGGAAAATCGAGCTTTCTTATGACCCGCAAAACGACTTCAGTGCCGAGAACGGTGACAGAGTATTCTTTAACATCAGCGGTGGTGCATTAACGGTTGAAAATATGGTTATGGGTGATGCTAATAATGACGGCGATGTGAATACCATGGACCTTGCTCTTCTTAAGCTGTATCTTGCCGGTGAAGATAAACAGGTATCTATGGCGGTAGATATGAATGGCGACGGAGTTATTACTACTACCGACCTTGCAAAACTTAAAATATTATTAATTACTATATAATTAAAATTTCAGGTGATAAAAAATGAGCGAATGTACACACGATTGCAGTAGTTGCTCTGCAAACTGTTCTTCAAGAAAGCCCGACAGCCTTATTGAGCCTACCAATGAGCTTAATAATATTAAAAAAGTCATTGGTGTAATAAGCGGTAAAGGCGGAGTGGGTAAATCAATGGTTACCTCCTTACTTTCCGTTGCTATGAGAAATAAGGGTAAACAGGTTGCTATT